>FTDG01002172.1_pt1 | contig 18945 bp, 16 predicted proteins | sample 1639751 | NCBI WGS metagenome assembly FTDG01 (sample SAMEA3914869, study PRJEB12502) | metagenome | biome: forest; material: soil | place: USA | collected 2012-03-12 | depth 0.1 m
CGATGAGCGCGATGGATGCGGTAGACGCGATGAGCGCGATGGATGAGACGGCTGCAATGAGCGCGATGGATGAGATGGATGCGACGGCCGCCATGAGCGCCCTGAACGGGATGGAGATGGCCCCCACCGGCCGGGGCGACAATGGCCCGCGGCGCCGGATCGCGCCGAGGAATGGAGGCGAGATGGGCACGGGGCGATTGGAGGCGTTCAGCGACGGCGTGTTGGCCGTCATCATCACGATCATGGTGCTGGAGTTGCACGCACCGCACGGCGACGACCTGTCGGCCATCCTCCAGTTCTGGCCAGCGTTCGTCAGCTACGTGCTGAGCTTCATCTACGTCGGCATCTACTGGAACAACCATCACCACCTGCTGCACGCCACCACCAACGTGACGGGTAGCATGCTCTGGGCCAACCTGCACCTGCTGTTCTGGCTGTCGCTGATCCCGTTCACGACGGCGTGGATGGGCGAAAACCATTTCGCCCCGCTTCCGTCGGCGGCCTACGGCATCGTGTTGATGATGTCGGCGCTCTCCTGGTACATCCTGCAGACGCTCATCCTTCGCTCCGAAGGGCCGGACTCGCTGCTTCGACGCGCGATCGGCAGGGACTGGAAGGGCCGCGTGTCGCCGGTGTTGTACCTGGCCGGCATCATCAGCTCGTTCTGCGTGACGGGCCTCGCGCAGGCGCTGTACCTGCTCGTGGCGTTGATCTGGCTGGTGCCCGATCCACGGATCGAGAAAGCATTGAGCGAGCGCGAGCATTGAGTAACCGTGCCCCGAGTCAAGCAGATTTGAATTCGAAATCCCAAGGCGGGCCGCTCCTGGCCATGGCGTTGAGCGGCGACGCAAGGAGTCCTGGCGACGCGAAAATGAATGGCCGAGCGTCAACACATTCCGGGCCCTGACGCGATCCTCATCAACCTGCGTTTCAACGATGGAATATCCGAAGTTTCGCGCAGCGCCTCGCTGGCCGCGACTTCGCCGCGTGCGACGAGGTCGGCCAATCGATCGTTCATCGACACCCATTCCCTCGCTCCGAGCCGGTTGTCGGCTCGCATCGCGTTCTCGAGGCCGGCCCAGTCGCCGCGCTCGATGAACGGGGTCACTTCGCCGGCGTTGAACAATACGTCGGCAGCCATCAGGTAGCGCTCGCCATCCGTGGCCGGCAGCAAGGCCTGGCGCACCACCGCGATCAGGTTGCCGGCGAGCACCGAGCGCATCGCGTCGGCGCCGGTACCGGTGTAGCTGAGGATCTTGCGCAACGCTCCGACGGCGGACTTTCCGTGCGTCGTCGCGATCATCAGCGAGCCGGACTCGCCACCCCGGATGGCGTGTTCGGCGGTCGGGGCGTCGTGTATGCCCGATATGAAGATCATGTCCGCGCTCATGCGCAACGCCTCGCGCATGCCGTCGGCGACGCTCGGCACGTCGTGGCCCACTTCGCGTTGGGTGACGACGCACCTGAGCGGCGCGATCGTCTTCTCGACCGGGTCCTCGATGGTCAGGATGTGTCCCGAGTGCTGTGCGTTGTGCCAGTCGAGGATCGACATCGCGGTTTCGCTCTTGCCCGAGCCGCTGGGGCCGGTGATCACGATGAAGCCACTCGTCGACTCGGTCAGCGTCGAGACGAGGTGATGCGGAAGGTCCAGGTCGACGAGCGGCGCGATGTCCGGCGGCGTGATGCGCATCATCAGCGCGAGCTCGCCGCTGCCGTGCAGGAACAGGGTGCAGCGTAGCGAGTGGCCGCCGCGGCCATCGAGGCGGATGTCGATCGAACGCTGGCGTGCGAGCAGGGGTTTGATTCGCGCGTCCCAGCAGGCCTGCGCCGACAACGATGGATTGCGTTCGTCCTGGTGTTGACGCGAGGGGCTGTCGACGTGGCTGGCGAGGTACGAGACGATGTGTTCTCGCGTGACGAGAAAGGGCGGGATGGCGGCGAACAGCTGGTGCAGCGGCAGCGTGCCGCGAGCCGACTTCGCGCGGATCACGCGGCCTTCCTGGATCACGATGTCGGTCATGCTCGGCGCGAACAGCAGCGCATGCCGGACGGCGGCGCCGATGCTGTGCTGCCCATCGTTCGGCAACTGCAGGGTTTCTTGGATCGTGGGGATGTCGGCCATGGGAACTTCGGGAGAGATGCGTGAGGGCGTCGGCGAGCCGACGGCGAGAGCCGGAGGCACCGAGGATGCTGGAGGCGGTGCGGTCGTCGATGTGGCCGCGATTTGTCGTGAAAGTCGATCCCGTCGCCACTGGGGCGCAGGCATCGCTGCAATGCATGCGACGGCGCGGCAGACGGCGACGAAGGTGAAGAAAGCGGCGATGAATGCTGATGACATCGGCATGGTGAGTCGGCTGAGCCACCGTCGGAACACCGATGAATTCTGCGCGCGCATGTCGAAATCACCCATGCGCCAAGTGCCGCATTTCTGCCCGTTTTGGCGCGCTGTGGAAATCGAGGGCCGGTCAATAATTCCGCGAAGCGCCCAGGCCGGTCAGCGCCTGTGGCCGAGGATGCGGGCAGGCAGGAACAGCAGCGCAGTCAACAGCGCAAAGACGGCGCTGACGCTGATGCCGACGAGGCGCAAGGGCAACGTCAACAGCCACACGAGCGGATACAGCACCAGCGCGAGCAGGGCCAGTGGCCAGCAGAAGATGAGCAACAGCAACCAGAGGATGAACGTGAGCATGACGGAACCTTCGCGAAGTCGGACGATGGCGTGTCTCGGGCCGGTTGCCGGGATGTTCGGATCGAGCAATCCGGTCAGGCACGGTGCAACGATGCGGCCCGGTGGCGTTCCGATCAACGCCGTCGCGACGGACCGCCGCGCGCGCCGACAGGCTGCAGGGCGTCCCGCATGGGCCGGACTCGGCGAGCGCGGTTGCGTGGCAGTGCGCTTGCCGACGACGGCCCGACCGCCTGCGGGGCACGCGCGCGTGGAGCCTCGATCCGTCGCGTCGGGCAAGGCCGGGCTGCCTGCAGCAGAATCGTCGTCCCGTTCCCAACGACACCGTCGCGCGCATCGTCGCGGCGGCATCCTGCCATGACCGCTTCACGTACGGTGCTGTCCGTCGCCGATCTCAATCGGATGGGCGCTGACTGCTTGCCGGGGCATCTCGGTGTCTCGATTCTTCGTGCCGAGGGCCCCGAGGTTCATTCGGAAATGCGCGTGACGCGCGCGTTGATGGCGCCGAACGGCTACCTGCACGCCGGCAGCGTGGTGACGCTCGCCGACACGTCGTGCGGCTATGGCTGTATCCAGAACCTGCCGGACGGCGCGACCGGCTTCACCACGATCGAGCTGAAGTCCAACCACCTCGGCACCGCTCGCGACGGCACGCTCGACTGCGTGGCGACGGCGGTGCATCGCGGCCGCACGACGCAGGTCTGGGACGCGGTGGTCACGCACCGCGAGAGTGGCAAGGCGCTCGCGCTGTTCCGCTGTACGCAGATGATCCTCTGGCCGCAGGCCGTTTGAGCAGGCAGGCACGAACGCTCGCCGCTGCCGGCCGGTGGGGGCCAATTGCTTGCAGCACGATGTCCACTTGACCGCCGATGACGGACACCGTCGCGCCACCGGATGCCGCGCACTGGCAGATCGAGATCGCCTTCCTGACCAAGTAAAGTCGCGTTCGACCGCCAAATCGATCGCCGTTCACGGCCTGCCGTCATGCCCAGTCCATCGCATTCGCCCACGCGCCGGCTCGTCGAGATCCGCGCCTACAAGTTGCAGCCCGGCACGCGGGCGGCTTTCCATGAGGCCGTGTTGCATCGGGCGTTGCCGATGGTGCGAGCGTACGGCATGGAAGTCCTCGCGCATGGCCCGATCGCCAACGACGAGGACGGCTATTTCCTCGTTCGCGCGTTCGCCGACCTGGCGGAGCTCAAGGCGCAGCAGGACGAGTTCTACGGCTCGCCGGCATGGCGCGAAGGGCCGCGCGAGGCGCTGGTCTCACGCATCGTGACCTACGTCGATACGTTGCTTTGGCTCACGCAGGCGTCGATCGATGACCTGCGCGACGGGAATGCTTGACGTCATCGATATCGATGGGTGCCGTGACGCAGGTTCGCCGGCCCGAGCCTGTCGACATCAACCCGGCTGCGGCGTCAGCGTCTTGTACAAGCGAGCGAACGCGCGCAACTCCCCGCTCGAAGACGCGGCGTAGCCCGGCACCTGTCCGGCACGCTGCCAACCGAGTCGCGTGAGCGCCGTGTCGGCAGCGGAGTCGTTGTCGACGTCGAGCACCAACAACGATCGGTCGGTGTCGACTGCATGACGTTCGAGCGCGGCCATCATCGCGGCCGCGATGCCGCGCAAACGCATATCGACGTGCACCATCAGCCGCGAGACCTCGGCGCGGTGCCGGGCGTCCGCGCCGTCGCAGCCGTGAAGTTGCACGGAGCCGACGACGCGATCGGCGACGCGAGCAATCCAGAGCGTGTGGTTGACGTCCAGCGCAGGTTGCAGCGCAACCCAGTAGCGGGTCGCCTCTTCGTGCGACAACGGCGCGGGAAAGCCGATGCAGGCCCCCGCGTCGACGACGTTGCGGAGCAACGCGCTCAGAGCGTCGTGCTCCCAGTGGGCGTCGGCTGCGGTCAACGACTGGATGTCGAGTCGAGCCCCGGCGAAGTCGACGGCCGGGCCGACCAGCGCGGCGGCGGATGACGGCCCGAAGGACATCATGGTGCGAAGTCTCGTGGTGCCACAGGCAGCACGGCGCGGGTGGCGACCGACGGGCGCGTTGCGGCGGGGCAGCCGCAGCAACGGCGTCGACGCCGCGATGTCCGCGTCAGGCTGCCGGGGTGTCGCCTGCCGGCGCGGCGGGGGCCTCGCCCGGCGAGTCTTCACCGGCGGCGGGATCGTTGTTGGACGAGTCGGAATGGCCCGAGGCCTTCTTCATCGCCTTGTCCTCTTTTTTCTTTTTCTTCTCGAGCTCGCGCTGGCGCTTTTCGTAGGAGTAGTTCGGCTTCGCCATTGGGTCCTTTCAGTGGATTGCGGCACGATACCTGATCGGGCCGGATTCGCTTCATTGTCGTCGTGTTCCGCCCGCCTGGGCGAAACCGTGCCGCCTGCGCGTCAAAGCCGGGGATTTCCAGGCTCCCGGACGGGCTGCGATCGCGTGACGTGGTACGGGCGCGACGTCGACGCGATGTCGTCATGCGAACAGATGTGGCGGCGCGCTCGATGCGCGTCGACGCTCAAGGTCGGCGGTCGCGGGGCTCGTCGCGATCGCACTTCCGGCAGTCGAGTGTGCGGCCGAGCGCCGAATCGCGCCCTTGCGCTGTCTGTGTCCAGGGCCGGCTCGTCCAAGGCGGGTCGTGGCGTACGTGCTGGAAGTGTCCGCACTCGAGCTCGGCGACCCAGTCGCCTTGCTCGTCGAGATGAAAGCCGACGATGGCTCTATCCATGATCGGCCGGCCGAGTCGCACCAGCACGCCGCGGCGCTTGCACGGTGCGGATGATGCGGACGACAAAGGACTGTCGACGTGACCGAGCCGGGCGAAGCGCCATGGAGCGCGATCCAGTCAACCCTTCGTGGCGGCCTCGACGACTTGAGGGCGCGGTGCGGCTGGAGCCGTGCAACCGATCGCCTGTCCGACGCCCTTCAGGTAGGCACGCCGGACCGAACCCGCGGCGATTGCCGCGGCGACTTGTTTCGAGTGGCGTTCTGCGCCGTCGAGCTTGCGAACCCAGCCGCGAAACGGGATCACGCTTTCGCCGGCGCTGCGGATAGCGCCATTGGTGGCGTCCGAAACCGCGCCACCGCGTTCGAGCAGCCCGGGGTCGGCGGACGTGGCTGGTGTGTCGAGATCGGCTCCGAGCGCACCGTCGAGCGCGCCGACCTCGGAGGCGATGTCGACACAGGTGCGTTGGGGCGGCAGCGTGTAAGGCGCCTTCGCGGCGGCCTGCAGCACCGACGGGATCTTGTCCTGGACGAGATTCAGGTCGGACAACGGCGTCTCAGCCGCCTTCTGGATCGCCGTGCCGGTGTCGGCGGCGCGGTCGGCTGCAGATTCCGAATTGGCACAGCCGACAAGCGCGAGCACCAATGCCGCGAGCGGGAACGATGTGAAAGTGGGCATGTTCATCGGATCCAAGCGTATCAGTTGTCCGCGCTGCCCGACAGGAGTCGCTCCGATTCGATTGGATGCGGACCGTCACCGGCGCAGCGCCCTGGCCTCGCACATGTCATCATTCCCTGGGCCGTACGCTCGCACGCCAGCGCAACAGGCCGATGGCGTAGGTCGTGTAGTAACCGGCGAGCGTCGCGAAGATCGCCAGTGTGAGCGGCGTGCTGGTCATCGGCGGCGAGGGCAAGTCCGAGCCTCGGCCGCCGATGTACAGGTGCGCGACGCGGTAGGCGATGCGCACCAACAGGAGGAGCGTCAGCGCGATGCCCAAATGCGCGTTGGGCGTGTAGAAAAGGCCGGCTGGCGTGGCCTCGAATTTCGTGAGGTGCGTGCCGTAGCGGCCGAGCCCCACGCCGATCGCCGCGCCTACCGCCGATGCCGCTGCAACGGCCGTCCCTTCTGGCTGGAACAGCGTCGTCGACAGCAGCATCAACAGGATGAGCGGAAAGACGATCACGGAAATCCAGGGCCTGACGATCGTCAGGCGCTGGCGTCCGATCAGGCGCCGCATGCGGGCGTAGATCCGCCAAGCGACCAAGGTGCCGATGGCCACGGGCGCGATCAGGGAAACGTCGAAGGGCGCGTTCATGGTGGAGTCGGGACTGTCGCGATGAATCGCAATGGGTGTCGGTGCATGTCAGAACACGAAGGGCACCAGGGCCTTCACGCGGCGACTGTAGTCCTCATAGGCGGCTCCGAAGCGTTCGCGCATCCAACGCTCTTCGAGCCGGTACTTGCGCAGCAGCGACAGATAGACGAGCGCGACGGCCACGATCCCGCGCCATTGCCCCAACGCGACGGCCGAGCCGATGAAGCCGAACAGCAGACCCGTGTAGATCGGATGTCGTACGAAGGCATAGGGGCCCGTCGTCACGAGTTCGTGGTTGTCCTTGAGTGTGACCGTCGCACTCCAGTTGCGGCCGATGTGGCGCCGTGCCCAGATGGCGAACGACAGCCCCCCGGCCGTGATGGCCGCCCCCAGCCAGAACTGCCATGTGGTTTCGGGCATGAATCGGTGGCCCAGCCACGCGACGCGCGCACGCGGCTCCCACAGCAACCACGCAGCCAACGCCAGCGGACCAAGGTGCAACCAGCGCGAGACGACGGATTCGCGTCGCGTCGTCGCCTTCATGCCGCTGGCCGAGATCCACCAATAGGCCGCCCAGCCGAGCCACAACGTCGGAAAAAGGGCGCGCTGGATCAAGAGGATCACGTCGTCGGACATCGGCGGAGTCAGGCGTTCGCGTGAAGGGTCACGATGGCGTGTGCTGCGGCGCGAGCAGGAGCGGGTCGACCGCGATGCCTGCCGCCACGCCCACGGCGTAGGCCACGAGGTTCTGCCACGAGAAGACATGGCCGAGGACGAGATGCCCGAGCGTCGTGTGGCGGAGGTGGACGATCCATGGGTCTTGCCACAGCTTGCAGAACTCGACCACCACGCTCGTGCCATAGGCCAACAAGGCAATGCCGATGGTCGTCGCGCGGGGCCGCCAGGCGGCCCAGCCGAAGAACACCATCAGTGCCCAAAGCGCGTCGCCCGGATACTTGCCGAAGAGGTCGGGTAGCCCGGCCTGCCAGCGTCGCGAGGCGAGACCCAGCAGCAACGAGGCGGCGAACGCGGCCAGGCAAGCTGCACGGTGGCGTGCCAGTAGCGGATAGGCGATCGTCGAGGAGGGTGGCGCGAGCGGCGTCATGCACGCATTGTCTGCCCTGGCGAGGACAACTCTCCTGCGCGGATTCGCGAGTTATCGGCCCAAAAGACGCGGGCGCCGGAGAGTTGCCGGTCTGCCATCCACCTTCGTCGTCTGGGCGGCTTCAGGATGCAGCGTCGGACGACGGTGGATTGAAGACCCGAATGCTCGACGGCGGGAATTTCTCGAGCTTGGTGACTGGCCGGATTGGCCGTCGAACGAACTCTCCGTCGCAATTCGGACATCGGCCGCCTAGCCTGTTTTCCACGCAGGAGGCGCAGAACGTGCACTCGAACGAGCAGATGCGCGCCTCGAGCGAGTCGGGCGCAAGGTCGACATCGCAGCATTCGCAACTTGGCTTGAGCAGAAGCATCGTGGTTCCTGAAATCCGGGCCTCAGCTTAGCGGCGGGTCGTGCATCGCGCGACCTCAGGCAGGACGATCTGCGGACGTTTGCGGACATCCTGCTTCGCATGGCGTCGCAGACGTCGGGACGCGCGGATCGCGGGATTCTCCCGGTCTTTGGCATCGACAAGTGCGGCAGTGCTTGCAAGCGGCGGAATGTCGCCATAGACTGTATTTAAACACAGCAACCACGGGGCGCCCTGGCGACCTTGCTCAGCCGCGTTTCTCGCGGCCTTCCGACCGCGGCCGCCCGCGTCCGTTCTCGACGCTCGCGCATCGACGAGCCGTGTCGCGCACTGCCGTGCTCGATACCTTCCCAGCCTGCGACGCCGCCCGCGTCCGCGGTTCCTTTCCGGCTCAACCGGGTCGCATCCGTCTTTGCGTGCGGCTACCAACACTTTTCTTCTGTCGTCTCATTGTTGTCATGGCCACGCTGCCCGCCTACGCCGAACTGCATTGCCGCAGCAACTTCAGCTTCCTCACCGGCGCGTCCTCGCCCGAGGCACTGGTGGATCGTGCTGCCGCGTTGCGTTATGCGGCGCTGGCAATCACCGACGAGTGCTCGATGTCAGGGGTCGTCCATGCCCACGAGCAGGCCACCGAGCGTGGACTGCCCCTGATCGTCGGCACCGAGATGCGACTCGAGGCGAGCATCGGCGGCGTCCCGATGCGCCTGGTGCTGCTGGCGACCTCGCGGCGTGGCTACGGAAACCTCTCGCAATGGATCACTCTCGCACGACGCCGCGCCCAGAAAGGGCGTTATGAAGCTCGCACGGGCGACCTGGAAGGCCGGGTGCCCACGCTGCCGAACCTGACGGGATTGCCCGATTGCCTGGTACTGCTGTTGCCGACGATGGGGCCGGTACCGATCGGCACGGTGCCTACCCCGGTGCCGAATCGCGCGCAGACCGCGAGCCAGGGCGAAGGACATCGCGACGGACTTTCGGGCGCAGGAGTACCTGCGGAGAAATCAGGCCACTCGAATGCCGCGAGCGGGTCCGGTGCAGCGCGATCGATGTCCGGCGCGGGCATGGGCAACGCACAGTTGTCGGGGCTCGGCGTCATCGCAGCCGCGCGGGCGAAAGCGGCCGCATCGATCGCATCGAACGTGCCGGGCGCCGGGCGGCCTCGTGCGCGCGACTTGCGCGAGTTGCGTGACGGGCCGGGCGGCGACGGGCCGATCGAGTCATCGTCTCCAGTCAAGCTGGCGCTGACCCCGCGTGCCGCGAAGCCTGCGCCGGCGCCGCGTCCTTCAACGGCCTTATCGTTCGAGTCGTTGTTCGCTCAGGCTCAGTGGGTGAAGACCTGGATCGGGCTCGATCGCGCCTGGCTCGCCATGCCGCTGCTGATGCAGGGCAATGACGACGAGGTGCGTGAACGTGTGAAGTCGGTGGCGGCCGCCACGGGCTTGCGGATCGTGGCGGTCGGAGACGTCCTGATGGCGACCCGAGCGGCCAAGCCGCTGCAGGACGTGTTGACGGCGACACGACTCCAACGCACGGTGGCCGAGAGCGGCCACGCGCTGTCTCCGAATGCCGAGGCGCACCTGCGAGCGCGTACTCGTCTGCAGGCCCTGTACGACCCGGCCTGGTTGGCGGAAACCGTCGCCATCGCCAGTCGCTGCAAATTCTCGTTGAACGAGTTGAAGTACGAATACCCGCAGGAGATCGTTCCCAGTGGACATACGCCGACCACTTGGCTGCGTGTCTTGACCGAGCGCGGAGCGCTCAAGCGTTTCCCGGCGGGCGTCCCAAAGAAAGTAAGTGATGCCATCGAGCACGAACTCGCGTTGATCAAAAGCCTGAAATACGAGCCGTACTTCCTCACCGTGGCCGACATCATGAGTTGGGCACGGCTCAATGGCATTCTTTGTCAGGGACGAGGCAGTGCTGCCAACTCCGCCGTCTGCTACTGCCTCTACGTCACCGAAGTCGATCCGAACAAGGGCAACTTGCTGTTCGAGCGTTTCATCAGCGTGGAGCGTGGCGAGCCGCCTGACATCGATCTCGATTTCGAGCACCAGCGTCGAGAAGAGGTGATCCAGTACCTCTACAGGAAATACGGACGTCACCGTGCAGCGTTGACTGGCGTGATCAATCGCTATCGAACCAAATCGGCGGTACGGGATGTCGGACGTGCACTGGGCGTCGATCTCGACCGCATCGAGGCGGTCACCCGATCGCTGCATCATGTCGGCGGCGCGGCTGCCCCGGCCGGCGCGCTCGAACGGTTGGCGGCCGCCTTCACCGAGCACGGTTTCGACCCCGGATCCCGACTCGGGATGCAGTGGATCTCGCTGAGCCTGCAACTGCGCAACCAGCCACGGCATCTGAGCCAGCATCCAGGTGGATTCGTCATCGCGCGCGACGATGTGGCGCGACTGGTACCGGTGGAAAACGCCGCGATGGACAGGAGGACCGTGATCCAGTGGGACAAGGACGATCTCGACGTGCTCGGCTTGCTCAAGGTCGACATCCTCGCGTTGGGCATGTTGAGCGCATTGCGAAGAGCACTGGTGTTCGTCGACACGAAGCTTCGCCAAATCCTGCCGGGGCCGCCAAAGCCGGGGTGGCTGAGGCCACAAGCTTCGACGCCGACGCCGACGCCGACGCCGACGCCGACACCGACACCGACACCGACACCGACACCGACACCGACACCGGCCCTCGCGACCAGCAACGATCCGGCGTTCGCCACCGGTGACTTGTCCCCGGACGACGCATCGCCCGACACGGCGATCGCGCCGAGCATTCAGGACGTCATGTTCTGGGAAAGGGACGACGATGAGGTCTATGCAATGTTGCAGGCGGGGGATTCCATCGGCGTGTTCCAGGTCGAGAGCCGGGCCCAGATGAGCATGTTGCCGCGGCTGAAGCCTCGGACGTTCTATGACCTGGTGGTCGAGGTCGCCATCGTTCGGCCGGGGCCGATCCAGGGTGGCATGGTGCATCCGTACCTGAAGCGGCGCGAATGCAAGGAAACGGTCACCTACCCCAAGGACGAGGTGAGGCCCGCGCTCGAAAGAACGCTGGGCGTTCCGATCTTCCAGGAGCAGGTAATGCAGTTGGCCATGATCGCGGCCGACTTCACGCCCGGAGAGGCCGACGAGCTACGGCGTGCGATGGCCGCCTGGAAGCGCAAGGGCGGCCTTGGGCCGTTCGAGGAAAAACTCAAGTCGCGCATGATCGTGAAGGGCTATGACGCGATCTATGCCGATGCCATCTTTCGACAGATCCAGGGCTTTGGCGAATACGGCTTTCCCGAGAGTCACGCAGCGAGCTTTGCGTTGCTGGTCTATGCCAGCGCCTGGATCAAGCGACACCATCCGGACGCATTTCTCGCCGCGTTGTTGAACAGCCTGCCGATGGGTTTCTACGCAGCACCACAACTGGTGCGCGATGCCCGTGCGCACGGCGTTGCGGTCCGACCCGTGGATGTCTCGATCAGTGACTGGGAATCGACGCTGGAGCCGCAGTTGCCGGACGAAGTCGCTCCTGCTTGCACCGAACGCTTCATTCCGCCGCATCAGTTGGCAGTGCGGCTGGGTCTCGGGCGCGTCAATGGACTGGGCGAGGAGCAGGGCAGGCGCATCGTCGCGGCACGGGTCGAGGCGCCTTTCGTCGACGTGGAAGACCTGGCGCGGCGTGCCAATCTCGACGAGCATGCGCTGAAAAGCCTGGCCGCCTCTGATGCCTTGAGCGCGTTGGCCGGTGATCGACGAGAGGCGATCTGGGCTGTCGCGGGCGTCGATACCCGGGTCACGCCCTTGTTGAAGTCCGCTCGAACCGCAGAGGACGCCGATGCCACGTTCGAGCCGTTGTCGCTCGGCGACTCCGTGCTTGCGGACTACCGCTCGCTGGGTTTGTCGCTCAAAGGCCATCCGCTGGCCTTGTTGCGTCCTGCGTTGGCCCCGTTCAAGGTCGAGCGGGCGTCGCTGTTGAACGCGGAGTACCGCTCCGGTCAGCTCGCCCGGGCGAGTGGCCTTGTCACCCACCGGCAGCAGCCCGGCACGGCCAAGGGCGTCGTGTTCGTCACGCTCGAGGACGAAACCGGCGTCATCAACGTGATCGTCTGGCCGGCGGTCGCGGCGGCTCAGCGTCGCCCGCTGTTGGCGGCGTCCTTGTTGACGGTCTACGGCGTTTGGCAGCGGCAGGGAGAAGTGCGACACCTTGTTGCCAAGACGCTTGTCGACCACACCGTCATGTTGCAGGGGCTCGTGACGCACAGCCGTGACTTTCACTGACATCCGCGTCAGACATTCCAAGCCATCAGATCATGCGTTCCTCGCCTCCAGCAAGCATCGCCTTTCCGTTCGCTGCTCGGCGCGCACTCGCGCTGGCGGCGCTTCGGCATCGATCCAGGCGCGGCCACTCCGCGAAAGCAGCCCTTCCAACTCGACGGCATGCTTCCGGGCCCATCTCCAGGTCGGGCGCTGTCGCTTGCCTGCGACGCCTCATGGCAATCACTTTCGCGCGACACAAGGCCAGACCGGATAATTTTGGGCATGGCCGCGGGCGCTCGAACTTGATCGTCGGCGGTTTGTTGTTCGCATTGCCCGTCTTGGTCGCCGTTCCCGGAGCCTTCGGGTACAGCCTCCGAGGACCCGCTCGAGATGAATTCACTGCTTGCCCGTCCGGCCCCGCTCTCGACGGAACGATCATCCCGCCCGGGCAACGAACTGACGCGCCTCGTGCGCGGTGGTGCTGCTCGGACGGCGCATCCGCTTGTTTCGCGCAACACCGTGCGAATCTTCGTTCTCGTCGGCGTGGCAATGATGGTGGCCTCGGTCAGTTCGCGCGTCCAGGCCGGCAGTGCCGAAGCCTACGAAGCCGGCAGGCGGGGCGACTACGCCACCGCGTTGCGCGAATTCCAGCCTCTTGCGGATCAAGGCGACCGCGATGCGCAATTCGCATTGGGCGACATGTACAGCCGAGGTTTCGGGGTGCCTGTCGACAACGTCGTCGCGGCGCGCTGGTTCCGCAAGGCGGCAGACCAGGGCGATCCTCGGGCACAGACCAATCTTGGCTTGCTGTACGAGCAGGGCAAGGGCGTGACGCGCGACTTCGAGGAGGCCGCGAAGTGGTACCACAAGGCCGCCGCGCAGGGCGAGCCCACGGCACAGAGCAACTTGTCCTATCTGACGCTCATCGGGCGCGGCGTCGCGCAGGACGATGCCGAGGCAGCGCGCCTTGCATCGCTCGCGGCAGCACAGGGGTTGGCCGTGGCGCAGTACCGACTGGGCGTGTTCTACACGAACGGGCAAGGCGTGCCGCGCGACGATGCGATGGCCCTGCACTGGTACCAGGAGGCCGCGGCGCGAGGCGATGCGCGCGCGCAGAGCGCGCTCGGGTGGGTCTACAGCGAGGGTCGGGGCGTGGCACGCAATCCCGCGGAATCCTTGCGCTGGCTGCGCATGTCGGCGACGCAGGGCGATCCGACGGCGGAGCACAACCTCGGGCTGGCGTTGTTGAGCGGACATGGCGTGCCGCGCGATCCGGCAGATGCCGAGCACTGGATTCGCAAGGCAGCCGAAGCGGGCTACGCGCCCGCGCAAGTCAGTCTCGGACTGATGTATGCGGCGGGCGATGCCGTCATCGCGGACGAAAAACAGTCCGTCGAGTGGTACCGCAAGGCCGCGGCGCAGGGCAATGCGTCGGGCCAGAACAATCTCGGCTGGATGCTCACCAATGGCCTGGGATTGCCACGCGACGACGCCGCGGCACTGCGCCAGTTCAAGCTGGCGGCTCGCAAGGGCAATGCATTCGCGATGGACAACCTCGGCTGGATGGCCGAGGAAGGACGGGGCGCGGCGGTCGACCTGCCCGAGGCGTTGAAGTGGTACCGGTTGGCAGATGCCCACGCCAATGCGCCTGCGCGCAACCATCTGGCGTTGCTGGCGGCGCGGGGCAAGGGCATGGCGCGCGACGACGCCGCGGCGGTGAATGGCTTTCGTGCCGCCGCGTCGCAGGGCCTCGCGCCAGCGCGCCACAACCTGGGCTATATGGTCGCGAAGGGCCTGGGCACGGGCGCGCGGCCCGATCCTGCGGCCGGACTTGCGCTGCAGAGCATCGCGCGCGAGGTGGGGCCGCCCAACCCGGAGGATCTGCCGCCGCTCGACCCCGCCACGCTGTCGGTGGACGAACGCGCACGCAGCGCGCAATTGCTGGCCGCTTTCAAGGCAGCGCCGAGCGTGCTGGGGGCGCTCGACGCCGTGCTGGTCTCGACCAATGCCTCGATGGTGCTGCCCGCGGCGGACGCGAACCCGTCGCCGAGGTCGAACGGCATGGATGGCGGCACGGTTGCGCCACCGTCTGCCGTGCAGCGCTGATCTGTAGTGCGTCGCGTCGCTACACTGCGCGCCATGCTCCTGCTGCTGTCTCCTGCCAAGTCTCTCGACTACGAATCGCCCTTGCCCGAAGCCGTCGTGATTGCCCGCGACGCGCTGCGTCCCGCCGCCACGGCGCCGCAGTATCCAGCGCACACCGCCGACCTGATCGCGACGCTGCGCCGGAAGTCCGTGGCGGATATCGCCGCGCTGATGCACTTGTCAGACGACCTCGCGCGTCTGAACGTCGAGCGCTACAAAGCCTGGTCGACGCGAGCGACGGCGCGCAACAGTCGCCCTGCGATGTGGGCGTTCAACGGCGATGTCTACGACGGCCTGCAGGCGCGCACGCTGGACGCCGACGCCATCGCCTGGGCTCAGCAGCGCGTGCTGATGCTCAGCGGGCTCTACGGCGTGTTGCGTCCGCTCGACCGCCTGCAGCCCTATCGGCTCGAGATGGGCACGGCTCTCGAAACCGAACGCGGGGGATCGCTCTATGCCTATTGGGGCGACACGATCGCCACCCACCTGAATGCGTTGCAGAAGCGCGAGCGCGAACCGATCGTCGTGAATCTGGCGTCGCAGGAGTACTTCAAGGTCACGCAGGCGCGCAGCGGCCGCGAGAAGGTGCTTCGCGCACGGGTCGTCGAATGCGTCTTCGAGGACTGGAAGTCGGGCGAGTGGAAGATCATCAGCTTCTTCGCGAAGCGAGCGCGCGGCATGATGGCGCGCTACGCGATCGACCAGCGAGCGACGGCGCCGGAGCAGTTGACGGGATTCCATGCCGACGGCTACGCATTCGCCGCGCGGGCGTCCGAGCCGGATCGCCTCGTGTTCCGACGTCGCGTGGCCTGACGCTGCGGCGCTCGGCCCGGCGGCGACCTGCGGTGCCGGGCAGGCGCTTGATGTGCGCATGGCGTGACGTGCTCATGACGATCCCCGCGCCCGCCACGGAAGAGCCGGCGACGCTGTCGCCGCAGGAATCGCGGCCGGGAATGCAAACTCCGGCCCAAATCGAGGGATTCCCGCCCGCCTGGCTCCGCGCGCGCTGCCAGAATAGGGGTCGAGGAGGCGGCAGGCGCGTCGAAACGCCCGCCGTCGTTTCTGCATGTCCGGAGTCGCCCTTCATGGAATCCCAATCGAGCACGAAGACCGCCGCTGGTGAGCAGCGTCAACAGTACATCTCGGATGATCTGCGCCAGTGGATCGTCGCGCAGGCCCAGGCCGGGGTTCCCCCCGAGTTCGTGCTGGACGCGATGAAATCGAGTGGCTGGCAGGAAGAGATCGCGATGCAGGCGCTCGAAGAGACCCTGCGTGGACACCTGAAGGACAAGGCACAGGCGCAGCCACCGGTACAGAAGCCGGCCCACGAGCCGCAACCGGTGCCGGTGCCGGAACCGGGCATCGCCGATTCGCCGAGCAGGCTGCGCGTACTCGACCGCGACGTCACGGTGCTGATGCACATGAAGCATCCGCGCGTCGTCGTGTTCGCCGGGCTGTTGAGCGACGCCGAGTGCGACCAGATCATCGCGCTCGCCGGGCCGCGCATGGCGCGTTCGGAGACGGTCGACAACACGACCGGCGGCAGCGAGGTCAACGTCGCGCGCACCAGCCGCGGCATGTTCTTCGAGCGCGGCGAAACCGGCGTGATCGATCGTGTCGAGCGCCGCGTTTCCGCGCTGCTGCGCTGGCCCATCCAGAACGGCGAAGGCCTGCAGGTGCTGCACTACCAGCCCGGTGCCGAGTACAAGCCGCACTACGACTACTTCGACCCGGTGCATCCGGGCTCGGCCTCGATCCTGACGCGCGGCGGACAACGCGTGGGCACGTTGCTGATGTACCTGAACACGCCCAAGAAGGGCGGTGGGACGACGTTCCCGGACGTCGGACTGGAAGTCGCGCCGATCAAGGGCAATGCCGTCTACTTCTCCTACGACCGCGCGCACGTCGATACCAAGAGCCTGCACGGCGGCGCCCCGGTGATCGAAGGCGAGAAGTGGGTGGCGACGAAGTGGCTGCGCGAGCGTGAATTCATCTGAGGACACGCGCGATCCGACGCCCGCCGGCCTGGGTGATTGCCTGGCCGGGTTGCGCGTCCTCGATCTGACGCGGTTGCTGCCTGGCCCGCTCGCCGCGCGTCACCTGGCCGAGTGGGGCGCCGACGTCGTCAAGATCGATGACCCGGGCAGCGGCGACGCGGCGCGCCACATGATGAAGTCCGGCGCCGATTGGAAGGCCGGGCGCGACAGCGCGTTCTATCGCGAACTCAACCGCGGAAAGTCGGAGCTGCGCATCGACCTGCGCAACGACGCGGGTCGCGAGCAACTGCTGTCGCTGGTCGACGGTGCGGACGCGCTGCTCGAAGGCTTCCGGCCCGGCGTGATGGCTCGGCTGGGCCTGGGCTGGGACGTGCTGCACGCGCGCAACCCGCGCCTGGTGCTGGCGTCGATCACTGGCTATGGCCAACACGGCGCGTTCGCCCAGCGCGCGGGTCACGACATCAACTACATCGCGATGTCCGGCGTGCTGGGTCAGATCGGCACCGCCGACGGCGAGCTCGCGCTGCCCAACTTCCAGATCGCCGACCTGCTCGGTGGCACGCTCGCCGCGACAAGCGCGCTGCTGGCCGCGCTGCTCGGTGCGCAGCGAACGGGTCGGGGGCGGCATGTCGACGTCTCGATGGCGCGCGAGGTCTGGCGCCACGCGGTCATCGCGCGCGCGGAGAGCGAGGCAATGCGCGCGGCGGTCGGCGCCGCGCCCGGGCCAGGCGAAAGCTTGCTGAGCGGTGGCGCGGCGTGCTACGCGGTCTATCGCACGGCGTGCGGACGCCACCTCGCGGTTGGTGCGCTCGAGGCCAAGTTCTGGGAGGCGTTCTGCGCCGCGATCGGGCGCCCGGAGTGGGCCGATCGCCACTGGTCGCGTGGCGAGATGCCCGGGTCGCCCGAGGCGTGCGCGTCACGCGCCGAGCTGGCTGCGCTGATCGCGACGCGCGATGTCGATGCCTGGCTGGCGCTCACCGATCCGGTCGATTGTTGCGTGACACCGGTGTTGCGGCTAGACGAGGTCGAGGCGCACGCCTGGTTCGCGGGGGCCTGACGATCCGGCGGATCGTCCGGGCGGACGGCGGCCAGGAGAGGGTTGTGGACGCCGGCTCGTCGTGAAGTTGGCTCGGCCGATTTCGTCATTCCTTCACGCCGGCTCGGCGCGGACGCCTCGATCGATGGCTCGGCGATGGGACACTCGGCGCCAGGAGGATCCCCATGGACAACGATTTGCGCTACGCGCCGCCGAAGAGCACCGCGCTCGTCGAGCATCCCGGCGGCTGGGACGGGGAATACGTGCGGCTGCGCACACCCGGCGAGATGCCGTGCCGCTGCATCACCTGTGGCAGCGATGCGGGTCTGAGCACGCGGACGACCAAGCTGGGCTACATCAACCCGCTCTGGTACCTGACCTTCTTCCTCAGCCTGTTGGTGCTGGCGATCGTGTACCTGGTCGCGGTGAAGCGCGCGGTCGTCCGCTACAGCGCGTGCGCCGACTGCGCCGCGAAGCTCGAGCGCTGGTCGACCACCAGCAAGATCCTTGCGGGCCTGTTGCTAGGTTCCCTGGTGGGCTGTTTCGTACCGGGGTTGCCCGAAATCGCATTGATGACCCTGGCCTGGATCGCCGGGCTGAGCCTGGTGGGTTACCTGTTCGCGGCGGCGTTCTCGCGGCCGAAGATGCGTGTCGCCAAGATCAACAACGGCGTCTTCTTCATCGGCGGCCTCAAGGCGGCCTACCGCAGGCAGCTGTCGGCCGACCCGAAAGACCTGCGCTTCTAGCCCGGGCCACGCTCGCCGGCACGACGGTGCCGCCTGATCGAGCGGGCGCCGGGTCGCCTCACTCGACCTCGACCCGGTTGCGCCCTGACTTCTTCGCTCGATACAACGCCCGGTCGGCCCGCCCGAACAGCGAATCGACCGCGTCGCCTGGCTGCCATGCCGCCACGCCGAAGCTGGCCGTGAGCGCGTGCATCCGTGCGCTGGCCGGCAACTCGACGCGCATGCGGGCGTGTTCCGCGAGGGCGTGCGCAGCGGCGGCGTCGGTGTCGGGCAACACGAGGCGGAACTCCTCGCCACCGTAGCGGTATGTGCGGTCGCAGGCGCGCAACGCATCGCGCAGGCGGCCGGCGAACGACGCGAGGATCGAGTCGCCGGCGGCGTGGCCGAAGGTGTCGTTCATCACCTTGAAGCGGTCGACATCGGCCATGACGATCGCGAACGGCCGGCCATGGTGTTCGGCGCGGGTGAAGGCGATGGTGATCGCCTCGTCCAGCGCGCGACGGTTCGGCAGGCCGGTGAGCTCGTCGGTGCGCGCCTGAGCGCGTGTCTCGGCCTCGGCGCGGGCCTTGCAC
>FTDG01001792.1_pt1 | contig 18870 bp, 19 predicted proteins | sample 1639751 | NCBI WGS metagenome assembly FTDG01 (sample SAMEA3914869, study PRJEB12502) | metagenome | biome: forest; material: soil | place: USA | collected 2012-03-12 | depth 0.1 m
GAATCGAACCCACGACCCCTTGGTTCGTAGCCAAGTACTCTATCCAGCTGAGCTACAGCCGCGAAGCCTTGCACTATAGCACGATTCGATGACGTCGACGCCTGGGATCGAGGCGATCCGGCGCCTGCGGTGATCGGCCTGCGCCGGCGACTCTTCGCCGCAACGATCGAGCCCCTTCGACCGCCGCCGATCTCCAGACACTAGGGGGATCGCGGTGCGGGTCATCTCGGGCCGCGCGCGGCTCGCCTATCCTGCGGCCTTCGCCAGTTTTCGATCCGCAAACATGACGCATCAACTCGCCCGCCTCTTCACCGCCACGTCGCTGGCCCTGGTCGCCGTCGCGCACGCCGCCCCCGCTCCCGCGCCGAAACCGCCCAGCCAGGAAACGCGCATCGAGCAAGGCGAAAAGGACGGCAGCCTCACCGCCAAGGAAGCGCGCCGCCTGCGCGCCGAGCAGGACAAGATCCACGCGCTCGAACGCAAGGCCGCAAGCCACGGCGGCCCGACCATCCGCGAGCAGCGCAAGCTCGACAAGCTGCGCGAGAAGGCCGACGACGACATCACCAAGTACAAGCACAACGATCGCGGGGCGGATTCGAAGACGCATTGAGCGACGGCTCCCTGCAGGGTCGCGTCACGCGCATGCAGGGGCGCACGCGACACCTGCGAGCGGGCCCGCGACGCACCCGCGCGCGCAAAGAAGAACGGGCCACCTCTTGCGAGATGACCCGTTCGTCTGGAACCGGAATGCTGGTGCGGCGGGCAGGAATCGGATCCATGCACCCTTGGTTCGTCGTTCCCTGCCTGATCGCAAGCCATTGATTCGTCAGGGGGGGTGCCGTTCGTTCCTGTCCGATCCAGCACTGTCCCGCTCCGTCCGCGGCGGGGCAGTCCCTCCCAAAAATCCACCTCTTTCTCGCGCGTTCACGCCGCAATGCAAGCCCGACATCGACATGAGGTGCGCCACGCCGGTGCCCTGCGTCCAGCCTGGCTCTCGCGCCGCTTGCTCGACTAGTGTCCGTGCCGCCCCCGCGTGCGAGCGGTGCACCGGGAGTGCCTGCACCTGGCGCCTCTAGACATCCTGCTGGTCTTGCAAGGGGTGAACCCCGGACTCCCGCGTTTCTCCGCGGAAACGACGGGGCAGGAGGCTGCAGCGGATGCCGGACGATCGACAGGCACCCTGGAGGTCCGTCTCGCCTTGCCCGTCCCTCGAGCTGCCGGTCACGATGCCAGCCGGACGCTGCGCCATCTCTTTGGCGTCGTGCCTTCCCAACTGTGGAAGGCGCGCGTGAACGAGTTCAGTTCCTCGAAGCCGAGGACGAAGGCAATCTCGCCGTCGTCCAGCTCGGTTTCCACGAGCAGGCGCCGCGCGACATCCTTTCGCACCTCGTCGAGCAGGCGCTGGTAGGACGTGCCCTCGTCGCCCAGTCGGCGCTGCAAGGTGCGGTTGCTCACGCACAGTTCCCGCGCCACCTCGTCGATGCTCGGGCGCCTTCCGTGCATCTGGCGCAGCAGCGCCGACCTGACGTGATCTGCAACCGAGGTCGACCGCACGCGGGCCCTCAGCGCCGCCTCGAGCCCCGGGATCATCAGCTCCAGCAGGCCGGGATTGTGGGTGCGGAACGGCACGTCGAGATCGGCGCGCCGGAACACCAGCAGGTCCCTCGGCGCGAGCGGCCGAACGTCGCACTGGAAATGCCGCGCGAGCAACCGGTCGCGATCCTGCGATCGCGTCACCTCGAGACGCAGCGGCGTCACGGGCCGTCCGGTGCCAAAGCTGGCGAGCCGGTGCAGCGCCGCGAAGGTGGCGTCGACGAGGAACGTCGGCACCGGCGCATCCGCGCTGAGCCAGATCATCTGGACCCGGGCTTCGTCGCCGTCGAGCTCGACGTTCACCTCCTCCGGACAAGTCAGCCGCTTGTAGCGCGCGAGCCTGGCGAGGGCGTCCCCGAGATTCACCGAATGCAAGGCTGCCGCGGAGGCGACGTCGAACTGCTGCGGAGTCGGCTTCATCACGAGCCGCAGTCCGAAGTCCGCCGATACGCCGCCTTCCTCGACGGCGGTCCAGAGCGCGAAGAACTGCTGGGTGCTGACCCGCGGACGGCTTCCGTGGAAAGGCGCGGCGGCGACACCCGCGCGGCGCAGCAGCACATCGAAGTCAAGGCCTTCGGAGGCAAAGGCCTCCCGGAGGAAGCCCGCCACAGGGACGAGATCGGTCATCGGCGCGGGTCACGAGGAGCGAAGGACAGGGAGGCAGTCTAGGCCCGCGCACGTGCCGGACCTCATCGGATCGCGCCAACCTTCGCTCCGATGACGCCAGCGGCGCCGCCCTGGCGCATGGCGCAATCGGATTCGAGTTTGTCGCGATCGGCCTTTGGATCGACGGCTTCGGCACCGAGACTCCACGCGGTCAACCAGATCCGGAAGGAAAGCATGAACACAACCGATCGCCCCGTCGCGCTCATCACCGGCGCTTCTTCGGGCATGGGCAAGGACTTCGCACTGCGGCTGATCAAGGAAGGCTACACGGTCTACGGCGCGGCACGGCGGGTCGATCGGATGAAGGACATCGTCGCCGCCGGCGGACACGCCCTGGCCATGGACGTCACCGACGACGAGTCGATGGTTGCCGGCGTCGAACGGATCATGAGCCAGCAGGGCCGGATCGACGTCTTGATCAACAACGCCGGGTACGGCCAGTACGGCGCCGTCGAGGACGTTCCGATCTCGGAAGGGCGCCGCCAGATGGAGACCAACCTGATCGGCCTGGCCCGCCTGACACAGCTGTGCCTGCCGCACATGCGGGCACGGCGTCGCGGCCGCATCTTCAACATCTCCTCGATCGGCGGCAAGGCGGCACTGCCGCTCGGAGGCTGGTACCACGCGTCGAAGTTCGCGCTGGAAGGCTATTCGGACGCGCTCCGGAACGAGGTGCGCCAGTTCGGCATCGACGTCATCGTGATCGAACCGGGCGGCGTCGAGTCGGAATGGTCGGGCATTGCCGTCGACGGGGCGAAGCGCTACTCGTCGGAGGGCGCCTATGCGGGGCTCACGGCGACGTTCAGCAAGATGCAGGGGCAGCTCGAGCTGCCGGGTGCCGCCGTGATCAGCGACCTGATCGTCAAGGCCCTGAAGGCGAAGCGCCCCAGGGCCCGCTACCACGGCGGCCAACTCGCGAGCCTGATCCTCTTCTTGCGCAGGCACCTCTCGGATCGCATGCTCGACCGGCTGATCGCACTGGCGATGCGCGGTTGACCTGTCAGTGCGACGGCATCGCGGCGTCGGTCGCGAGGCCTCACGGTGTCTCGGCAACCAGCTCGTGCGTTCCTGCCGCGGACTTGCGCCATGGCGTGCGCGCGCCGGCGTTGACCTTGACGTCTACGCGGCACGAGACACCGTGGTCACCCTGTTTCTCAACGACCCCAGGCCCGTCGCCGACACCCGCACGACGTCCCCGTCGCGCAGGAACCGCGGCGGGGAGAAGCCGATGCCGACGCCCACCGGCGTGCCGGTCGCGATGATGTCGCCCGGCAGCAGCGTCATCGCGCCGGACAGCGTCTCGATCAGCTTCGGAACGGCGAAGATCAGGTCGGCCAGCGGCGCGTCCTGGCGCAGCTCGTCGTTCACCCACGTCTGCACCCGCAGCGATTCGATCGGCGCCTGGTCGATCGTCGTGATCCACGGCCCGACGGGACAGAACGTGTCGAGCGACTTGCCCAGGAACCACTGCACATGGTTGCGCTGCAGATCGCGCGCGGTGACGTCGTTCAGTGCGATGAAGCCGAACACCTTCCCCAGCGCCTCGGCCTGGGACACGTCGCGGCACGCCTGCGCGATGACCACGCCGATCTCGCCCTCGTAGTCCACCGACGAGGTGGTCGCCTCGCAGAAGACGATGTCGTCGAACGGCTCGGCCAGCGAAGTCGTCGCCTTGGTGAAGATCTGCGGCGCGGAAGGCATCGCCGCGGCGTCGACGGCCGTCGCGTTGAATCCGCTGGTGTCGAATTCGCGCGCGTGATCGACGTAGTTCCTGCCGACCGCGAACACGTTGCGGACGAGCGCCGACACCGGCGCCAGGAATTCGACATCGCCGAACGCGGCGCACGCCGTCACCGCCTCCTGCAGTTCCTTCTCGCTCATGCGGCGCTCGATGACCGAGCGAACGGGATCGGGATCATGGGCGAGCGGGCCACCGACCAGGGCGACCTGTCGATGCTCCTCTTCGACCAGGGCCAGGCTGATCCGCCCCTGGTGAACGACGCGCGCGAGTTTCATGTGACGCTTCCCTGTTTTCGGCTCGCTCAGGCGGCCTTCGGCGCGTACTGCATCTCGCCATTGCCGAACGACCAGTCCTCGCGGGCCACGTCGATGAGGCTGATCCACACGTCCTGGATGCGGATGCCCGTCTTCTCGGCGATGCCCCGCGCGACCGACTCGTAGAACGCCTTCTTGACGTCGACGCTGCGCCCCGAGTTCCAGGTGACCTGGATGAAGACGATGTTCGGGGTGTACGTGACGCCGAGGTAGCCATCCGCCGGGTAGATCAGCTCGTCCTGCGAATGGCGGGTGACGATCTGGAACTTGTCGTTCGCGGGGACATTCGCGACGCCGGTCATCGCGTCGTAGACGACGTTGCTGATGGTGCGCACGGTTTCGGCGGAGGCCGACTTGGCGATGTCGATTCGAGCGAGAGGCATGGCGGGCTTTCGGAGTTGAGGGCCATGCCGCTTCGCGTGGCTGGCATCCGAACAGTACGCAGCTCATGAGCATCCATCAAGCGAATACTTTTCATCTTTAGAATGCGCATCTCGCATATTCATCGGATCGCCATGCTCGATGACCTGAGAGCCTTCGTCGCCGTGGTCGACAAGACGTCGCTGACCAAGGCGGCGGACAGCCTGTCCCTCACGCAATCCGCGGTCTCGCGCCGCGTCCAGCAGCTCGAGGAGACGCTCGGGGCGACCTTGCTCGATCGATCGAGCCGGCCGCCCAAGGCGACGGCGCTGGGTGGACGAATCCATCAATCCGCGACAGCCATCCTCCGGGATATCGATCGGCTGATGCGCATCCCGAAGGACGACAGCGAGCCCAGCGGAACGTTCCGCCTCGGCATGCCGCAAGTGATCGCCGACGTGGCGCTCCACGAAGTCGCGATGCGGCTCAAGGAGAGCTTTCCGGCCCTCGGGCTGAAATGCCGCACCGAGTGGAGCACGACCCTGCAAGCCTCGGTCGCGAACGGCGACCTCGACGCCGCCGTGCTGATGCTGCCGGCCGGCAGCACGCCGGCCGGCGGCATGGCGGGGGCTCGCTTCGCGAGGTTCGACGTGCTCGTCGTGCAGAGCCAGCGCCATCCGCTCGTCCCGCGTCGATCAGACATCGCCCGCTTGGCCGACTTCGAGTGGATCCTGAACCCGCAAGGCTGCGGCTATCGCGCCGCGCTCCAACGCACGATGGAAGGTGCGGGCAAGTCCTTGCGCATCGGCGTCGACGTCCACGGAACGGAAACGCAGCTGCGCCTGGTCGCCGCAGGCCTCGGACTCGGCCTGGCGCCGCGCAGCCTGCTGGCCGCGAGCGGCCACCTGCGCGATCTGTCCGTCGTGGAGGTCGCGGACTTCTCGCTGTCGCTGGACCTCTGGCTGGTTCACGCCGCTTCGCTCGGCAACCTGTCCCGGGCGCTCGATGTGCTGCATCTCGCGCTGACGGAACCTCCTGGAGGCAGCGCGCGGACAACAAGATGAAGCGGCCCGGGCGCGCGGCCCATCATCCTCGCTTCGCTACGGTACCCTGAATCGATTGCCGCAGTGCCTCGCGCATGTTGGCGAGGATTTCGTCGGATAGCTCAGGGTCGTCGACCGCGCGCGCCAGCACCATCGCGCCGACCATCGACGAGAGGGCATGAATGGCCTCGCGACGCGCGACCTTCTTCGACGAGCGTCGCCAGACCTTCGCAAGATGGGAGAACGACGTCGACACGTGTTGCGTCAACGCCGGCTTCACTGCGGGCTCCCGGCTGACTTCGGTCGCGAGGGACGCGAGCAAGCAACCCTGCTCCGGTTCATCACGATGCTTCGTCGAGACGTACTCGTCGATGTGCGCCAGCAGATCCTCGGCGGACTCGCCGGCCTTCTCGACTGCACCGATCGAGCCCCGCGAGGCATGCTCCATGCTCTCGCTCATCAACGCTTCCTTCGAAGCGAAGTGGTTGTAGAACGGACCGTGCGTCAAGCCGGTCGCTCGCATGATCTCGCCGACACTGACCCCGGAGAAGCCGTTCCTTCGGAACAGTCTCGAGGCCGTCTGGAGGATACGTTCGTGCTTCTCTGCGGTTTCGGATGCTGGGTAGCGCATGAATTTCCTCGGATTGCGGAGGCCCCCGAATTGAAAGCATGATAGCAGTCATGCTTGGCCGCGGCGACAGGATGGAGAACCCGGAGATCCGTCCCGCAGTCAAGCAAGACCGGCGCTGGCTGAACGCGGCGCCGTTGCGACGCCGCGCCTGCACGACGTCAAATGGCCACGCCCCTGCTCTGGACGCCGGATTCCGGGCATTGGTGGAAACGCCGCAACTGACCGGCGTCGGCTGTCGTCACGAGCCACCGCCGTGCGGAGCAGCGTGACGGCCGCCCCGGCCATGGCGAGAACGGCCACGGAGTCGGCGCTCTTGTACTTCGCGGGCAGCGCGCCCCGCTGGAAGCCGATGGCAGCGATCGCACCGAAGGCCACCACCGGCTTGCGGCCCACGCGATCCGAAAGGCGCCGTCATGCCAGTTCTTCGCGCGCGTTCGCAAAGGCGCCGTGCGTGTCGACACGGTCGGGCCGCTTTTCGCCAGCCGGCGGGCCATCCATTGCGCACCGGCCTCGGCGTCTTTCTTGGCGAATTGGCGCGATCCGAGTGCCTGCCGATGTCGGGCCTGCTCGAAGATCGATCCGCTGGGCGACAAGAGCCCTTGCCACACCGATCCGAGCACGTCGATGACTCGGATGCAGACAACCAGAACACGGAGACAAGCAAATGACGCATTCAAGAGGCGTGGTCGCGGCGTGCGCCTTGGCCGCTGCACTGCAGGCATGCGGAGGCAGCGACAGCCCCGCCGGCACGCAGGTCACGACACCGGCCCAGGGGCAGCTGACGCAAAGCCCGCCGCCGAGAGTCCTGTCGCTGTCGGCGACCGACTTCACGGGCCTGCTGCAGGCCGGCGGCGCCACGGGACAAGCGCTGTTGCAACTGAGCACCGCAGGAACCGGCTCCACGAGCCTGCCATGCGGTATCGACGTCTACTACTACAAGTACGGCACGATCGACGGACAAGGCAAGCCGGCGAACGCCTCCGGCGCGCTGATGGTGCCGACCGGCCCGGCCGGTCCGTGCAGCGGCGCTCGCCCCATCGTCGAATACACGCATGGCACCGCCTTCTCGCGAAGCTACAACCTCGCGAACATCGCCGACTCGACGAACCCGGCCTATCTGGAAGGCATCGTGCAGGCCGCGATGTATGCGGCCCAGGGATACATCGTCGTCGCGCCGAACTACGTGGGCTTCGACTCCTCGACGACGAACTACCACCCCTACCTGGTCGCCGCGCAGGAATCCAGCGATTCGATCGATGCGCTGACGGCGGCACGCGCGGCGCTGCCCCTCGCGCTCAGCGCGATCTCGGACAACGGCAAGTTCTTTCTCACCGGCTATTCGCAGGGCGGCTACGTGGCCATGGCGACGCAACGGGCCATGGAGGCGAAGGGCATGACCGTGACCGCGGCGTCACCGCAGTCCGGCCCCTACGCCCTCAACGCGCTCGTCGACGACAACTTCACCGGGCACCCGTCGTTGTCCGGCGCCCTGCTCGTGACCTTGCTGGCCGAGTCGTACCAGAACTCCTACGGCAACATCTATTCGTCGCCCACGGACATCTTCGCCAACAACCTCGCCACGCAACTGCCCTACGCGTCCGCGGCAGCGGCGGCGAGCAGCCCCATCGGCATGACGACGCCGCTGTTCAGCGCCGTCGCACCTCAGCCGCCGGCGAGCGCCAACGCCCTCGCCGCCGATTTCGCGACCACCGTCCCGAGCGGCTATTCGGCCAGCGATCTCGCCAATCCGATCGCGCCCATGTGGGCCGCCAGTTTCGACACGTCAGGGAGCCAGTTCGTGGTCACCCAGTCGTTCCGCGCCGGCTACCTCGCCGACGCATTCACGACAGCTGATCCGGTGCTGGCAGGGAACGCCGCGGCCTTGCCGCCTGCCGCCGCATCGGCCGCCTCGCCGCTGCGCCAGGACGCGATCAGGAACGATCTGCGGGGCTACGTCCCGAAGAGTCCGACGATGCTGTGCGGCGGACACAACGACGCTGTCGTCTACTTTGCGATCGACTCCGGCGCCATGCAGGCCGAGTGGGGGGCGCCGACGCCCACGCGATTCACGCTCGACATCGCCTCCGATGCCGCGAGTTCGGCCAGCGACCCGACCTCCGCGTTCAATCCGGTGCGGCTCGTCTATCAGCAGGCGATGACACCCTATCGGACCGCGGCCTACGACGCGGCGATCAGCGCCGGGCAGACGACCGATCAGGCAACGCAGGCGGCGGCGATCGCGGAGGCCGAGAACGCCCACTTCGTCGAACTGCTGCCCTGCGCCCTCGCCGCCCGGGCCTACTTCGCCAACTTCTGATCCGACGGCAACCCGCAAGAGAACCCCATGACCAAGATTCGTATCGCCAGCGCCGGATGGGCGGCAGGCCTCGCACTGCTCTCCCAGGCCGCATCGGCCGATGAAGGCATCACGCTCAAGGCCGGTGCCATCGACATCGTCCCCCACTCGTCCTTCACGCCGTTGTCGGGCGAGTTCCTGCCGGTCAACGCGCTTGGCTTGCACGCCAGGGAACAGACCACCTTGTTCCTCGGTGCGTCCCATGACCTCGGCGACCACTTTCAGGTCGACCTGGTGGGAGGCATCCCGCCGAAGCATGACATCCAGCTCGTCGTCCTGGACCGCTCCGCCGTGACACCGGCCATCGCGGCGCAGAACGGCGCCGTCGTCGCCAAGGTCACGCAATTCGCGCCCAACCTTCTGCTCAACTATCGCTTCGGCGACAGCAGCGCCGTGGTGCGCCCCTACCTCGGCGCCGGCGTCAACTACACGCGGTTCATTCACACCGAGTCGACCGCCACCAACGACGCGCTGAGCGGCGGGCCGACCCACATCCACCTGACGTCCTCGTTCGGCCCTGCGGCGCAGGCAGGCGCGCTCGTCAAGGTCAACGAGCAATGGTCACTCGTCGCCGACTGGCTGACCGCGCGCGTGAAATCGAAGGTCACGAACAACACCCTCGGCGTCGTCTCGACCTCGCGTGTCACCTTCAGGGCCCAGGCGTTCACGCTGGCAGCCGCCTACGGTTTCTGACCGGAGGGCGCCCCCGTCGGCAAGTTCGTCACGTGCGGCGTTGCGCGATCCGGCAGGCTCGCGCAACGCCTTTCGCTCGCCCGCGTCGACGCCTGGGAGACACGGTCGCGCCGGCGCCGCGTCAGGACGGAGGTCAGCGGACAGCCCGCACCATCAGTCGGTCGAACATGCGATCGGGCAGGACGTATTTCAGGAACAGCGAGACGCCGGCCATGCCGCCCGCGTGGTACCGCGTCCTGGGCTTCTTGGCACGCAGCGCCTTGACGATGAGATCCGTGATCACGGAAGGCGGCGGCATGTCGCGCATCCACGTCTTCGAGTTCACGACGGCGGCGACGAGATGGCCGTAGGCGCCCTTGGCGGAGACCCGCTCGAGCTGCTGTTTCGCGATGAGTCCCCACTCGCTCTCGATCCCGCCCGGCTCGATCACGATGACGTCGATGCCGAAGCGCCTGACTTCCATGCGAAGCGCGTCGGAATAGCCCTCGAGGCCGAACTTCGAGGCGTGATACCAGCCCCCCAGCGGCGTCGAGAGCTTGCCGCCGATCGACGAGACATTGATGATCTTTCCGAAGCCGCGCGCTCGCATGTGCGGCAGACAGAGCTGGGTCAGGCGCCCGACGCCGAGCAGGTTCACATCCAGTTGCCGTCGCGCGTCGTCGATGGAGACGTCTTCGAGCGCTCCCATCTGGCCGTAGCCGGCGTTGTTGATCAGGACATCGATGCGTCCGTGGCGGCGAACGATGCGTTCCACGGCGGCCACCATGGACGCATCGTCGGTGACGTCCATCGCCAGGGCGAAGCCGCCCGCGGTCTCGATGTCTCGCATCCGCCCGGCACGACGGGCCGCGCCGTAGACGACGTAGCCCTCGCCCAGCAAGCGCAGAGCAAAGTCCTTCCCCAACCCGGAGGAAGCCCCCGTCACGAGAGCGACACCCTTCGAATTCATCTTCAATCCATCCATTTTCTGAACCAGGCCGTCGTCGGCGAAGCCGATGTTCGATCGCCGACTCCAGCCACGACGACCAGGGGCCGGCCCTCAGTCACTGGCGCGGTCGACCGTCGAACGATCCGTTGCACGGCGCTCGGGCCTGCGCTGCTCGCGCCACTGGGACGGCGTGCGCCCCTCCCAGCGTCGAAACGCCCGGTGGAACGAATTGGCCTCTTCGAAGCCCAGGAAGAACGCGATCTCTCCCGGCGTGAACGAGGTCTCGGACAGCAAGCGCTTCGCCATCTCCAGCCGCACTCGATCCAGCACGGCCTGGTAGCTCGTCCCGGCATCGCCGAGTCGACGCTGGAGCGAGCGCGTGCTCATGTCGAGCTCCAGCGCCAGGCTCTCGACACTCAGGCGACTGCCTTGCATCATCTTCGTCAGTGCCGCATGCACCCGGGCCTCGATGTCGGGCTCTGCCAGTTGCTCGAGCCTTCGATCGAAGGCCGGCGCGAGTGCCGCCAGCAGGGCTTCGTTGTTGGAAATGAAAGGGATGTCCAGCGCCTCGCGGTCATAGACCAGCGCGTCGGTCGCGCATCCCGTCCGCACCTCGCAATCGAAGTGCCGGGCGTAGGGTTCGACACTGGACAGCCCGCGAATCAACTCGAGCCGGCGCGGCCTGATGACGCGGCCGGCCCCCCGCAGGGCGATCGCATGGATCGAGGCGAAGGCGACATCGGTGATCAGATCCGGCGCGGGCTCGCGCGCCAGGATCCAGTGGAAACTGAGGCGCGCGGTCGCGCCGTCGCGCTCCAGGCGAACCTCCTCGGGACAGCTCAAGCCTTTGTACTTGGCGAGGCGCGTCAACGCCTCGCCGAAAGTGGCGGAGTAGAGCGCGACCATCGTCGACGGCTCCAGGGCGCCCGTCCCCGCCCCACTTCCGAGGCGCAGCCCCAGCAACTCGTCGGCCGACAACGCCGCGATCGCGCGCCAGACGGCAAAGAACTGTCGGGTGTCCAGACCGGGCCCGGGGTTCTCGACGAACGAAGCCGAGAGGCCGGCACGCCGAGCGACCGCGTACGGGTCGATTCCGGCCGCGGCGAGACGTCCGACCGAGGACGCCTGAACCGGCATGCGCGTCACCATGATTCGGCCTGCGCCGCGGGGCGGGCCCGGCCTCGCCGACTCGTCGGAATGCCCGTGTCCATCTGAAGAAGGTCTTGCCACATCGGAGAGCGATTTCATGCAGTCCCCGGATCTTCCGGCAGGAACGCCCTCGGCGCTCAATCCGATCGCGCCACTTTTCCCCGATTCTGGAGCGCGTGATTGACGCGCTCAGGCTCCGGGATCGCCGGCAGCGGCCGCTTGCAATCCTTCGAGCGCCTGCAGCAGTCGATCGTTGGTCGGCGTCAGCATGAAGCGCTCCGTGCCCTTCTCGACCTTGCGCTGCGCCGTCATCCAGTACGGCATGGCGTCCTTGATGGCGCGCTGCCCGGCCTTGTTCAACGCCAGCAGCCGTTCACGTTTGTCCGTCGCCTCTTCGACGTCGACCCAACCGGCGTCGATCAGCAGCTTGACGTTCCGCGAGATCGTCGTCCTGTCCAGCGCCACCTCCGCGGCCAGTTGCGTCGAGGTGGCCGCGCCGAGACGTCCCAGCGCCCGCAGCAGCGAGAACTGCGTGATGCGGAGACCGACCGGCCGCAAGGCGTCGTCGTAGATCTTCGTCAGCGCGTTCGACGAGCGCCGGAACTGTGTGCAGTAGCAATCCGTGAACATGCACGCATCATACGCCGGCAACGGGAAGACGCTTCGAAGCGAATCCCACGGAACAACCTTGATTTCCCGATCAGCCAGGCACGCCATTGACACGGCAGTGCGCTCATAACATAGTGTACCTACACGCATTTCCCAGGCAAGCTTGCCTTGCACGCAACGTGCGACGCCGGCAGGGGAACGAGCGTGAACCCGCACGCAAGACGCTCAACCAGGAGACCTTCATGCCCACCTACACCATCACGAGTCCGCAAGGGACGCTCAAGCCGGAGCAGAAGCGGCAGATCGCGCGCGACGTCACCCGCCTGCACAGCGAAGTGACCGGCGCGAACTGCTTCTTCGCGCAGGTCCTGTTCGTCGAGACCGCGGAGGAAAGCTGGTTCCAGGGCGGTGCGCCCCAGGCCGCCACGCCCGTCTTCCTGCACGGCCAGATCCGCGGGGGACGCTCGCCCGAGACGAAGGCGAAGTTGCTGGAATTGCTGGTCGCGGCCGTCGCGGCAGGCTCGTCCATTCCGAAGCGCCAGATCTGGGGCTACCTCCACGAACTGCCGCCATCGCACATGGTGGAGTACGGCCACGTGCTGCCCGAACCCGGCCGCGAGGCTCAGTGGCTGGCCGACCTGCCGCCCGACGAGCGCGAGATCATGGAGCGCATGGGTCGCTGACGCCACGCGCCGCGGCGCGAAGAGGCGTTCGCAAGGCTCGCAGGCCTTGAGAGATCGACGTCCCGTCGTTGCCTCGGCGGATCAAGCCAGCTCGGCGCCCGCCGAGATCCGCTGAATCGCCTGCGGAGGCTGCCCGAACGCCCGCAGGAATGCCTGCCGCATGCGCTCCCGATCGCCGAACCCCGTCTCGCGGGCGATGACCTCGATCGGGTGGCGGCTGGTTTCCATCATCAGGCGAGCGGCCTCCACGCGCAGGCGTTCGATGGCCTTGGCCGGCGACTGCCCCGTTTCCTCGCGGAACACACGGCTGAACTGGCGGGGGCTCAGGCTCGCGGCATCCGCCAGCGACTCGACCGACAGATCGGAAGCCAGGTTTTCCTTCGCATAGGTCAAGGCGATCTGCACGCGGTCCGATTTGGCATCCATCTCGAGCATCGTCGAGAACTGCGACTGCCCGCCGCCGCGGCGCTGGTAGATCACCAGCTTGCGGGCGATGTTCAAAGCCACGTCGCGGCCCAGATCCTTCTCGATCACCGCCAGTGCGAGGTCCAGCCCCGCGCTCATCCCCGCCGAGGTCCACACCTGGCCGTCGGTGATGAAGATCCGATCCTCCTCCATCTTGACCAACGGATAGCGCTGCTGGAACGAGCGCGCGTGGTACCAGTGCGTGGTGGCGCGCCGGCCATCGAGCACGCCCGCCTCGGCCAGCACGAACGCCCCCGTGCAGATCGAGGCGATGCGCCTCGACGTCGTCATCGACTTGCGGACGTACTCGATCAGGCTGTCGGGCGGGAGCCGGCACTCGTTGTCGCCCGACACGATCAGCGTGTCGAAGCTCGTGTCGCCCCAGGCGTCGGTGTGCACGGCGAAGCCCTGCGACGAGTGGATCGGGCCGCCCTCCTCGGACACGACCGAGAAGTCGTACATCTGTTCGCCGGTCATGAGATTGGCGTATTCGAACGCCGTCGCGACCGCCAGGGCGAGCGACTGGAAGCCTGGGTAGACGAGCAATCCAACGGTGTGCATGACGAACTCCTGATGTGGCCTGAAACATGGCATGCCGTGCAAGCGCGTCATTCTGGCAGTGTCTCGAAATCCCTGCTTGCCTTTCTATCGGACGTGAAAATCGACGTAAGTCGTTGATTGACCGTGCAGCAACGCTGAAACGGTTGCGATGGCCGAAAACATTGCATCTACGTCATTGAGGAAATCCGACCCGATTCCTACAGTTCATCCCAGGCGCTGACACCCCGTCAGCCCAACGTAAAAAAGGTGAACCAAATGACCAACAGCACGAAGAAGGGCACCGCCCTCGTCACCGGTGCATCGACGGGCATCGGCGCCGTCTATGCCGAGCGCCTGGCCAAGCGCGGCTACGACCTGATCCTCGTCGCCCGCAACGGCGATCGTCTCCGCACCCTCGCGGACCAACTGACCACGAACACCGGCCGCAAGGTCAGCTCCATCGTGGCCGACCTGACCAACAAGGCCGAGCTGGCCCGCGTCGAGCACGTCCTGCGCACGGACGACAGCATCACGCTGCTGGTCAACAACGCCGGCATCGGCTCGGTCGCCTCCATCCTCAAGGACGACGTCGATGACATGGAAGCCATGATCGAGCTCAACATCACGGCCCTCACGCGCCTGACCTACGCGGTCGCGCCGGGCTTCGTCAATCGCAAGAGCGGCACCATCGTCAACGTCGCCTCCGTGGTCGGCGTGGCCGTCGAGGCGCTGAACGGCGTCTACAGCGCGTCGAAGTCGTACGTCATCAGCTTCGGCCACGCGCTGCAGCGCGATCTGGCCGACAAGGGCGTGCGCATCCAGACCGTGATGCCGGGCGCCACCGCGACCGAGTTCTGGGACGTCGCCGGCTACGCCGCGCAGAAGGACTCCCCGATCACGATGTCGGCCGCCCACCTGGTGGACGCCGCCCTCGCCGGCCTCGACGCGGGCGAACTGGTCACGATCCCCGGCCTGCACGAAGGCGACAAGTGGACGCAGTGGGAAGCGGATCGCCGCGCCCTGGGCCCCAAGTTCGTCAACGCCCTGCCCGCTGCGCGCTACGGCATCGCCAACTGAGTCTTCGTTCGCACACCCCCATCACCCATCCAACGACCCGAGAACCTCATCATGAACCTCCTCAAGATCGCCGCGGCCGCCGCCATGGCCGCCACCTTCGCCCTCCCCGCCGTCTCCGACGCCGCGCCCTCCAAGGGCAAGGTGCTGGTCGTCATGTCCAGCGGACACGAGCTCGACCTGAAGGACGGCAAGAAGTACACCACCGGCTACTACCTGAACGAGTTCGTCGTGCCCTACCGCAAGCTGATCGAAGCCGGCTACGAGCCGGTGATCGCCGACCCGAAGGGCGACGTGCCCGCGATGGACGTCCACTCGAACAACGCGATGTTCTTCGGCGGCGACGACGCCGCGCGCGCCGACGCGCTGAAGTACGCCCAAGGCATCGCGCAGCTCCAGCATCCCAAGACGCTCGCGTCGGTGGTGGCTGAAGGCACGTCGGGCTACGTCGGCGTCTTCATCCCGGGCGGCCACGCCCCGATGGTCGACCTGGTCACGGATCCCAGCCTCGGCAAGATCCTGACGAGCTTCCACGACGCGCATCGCACCACCGCCATCATCTGCCACGGCCCGATCGTGCTGCTCTCGACGTTGCCGAACGCGGAAGCCTTCCGGCAGTCGATGATCGCCGGCGACGGCAAGGCCAGCTCGCTGGCCACCGGCTGGCCGTATGCCGGCTACCGCATGACGGTCTTCTCGACCGGCGAAGAACAGGCGCTGGAAGGCCCGGGCCCGCTGAGCCTGGGCGGCAACGTCCAGTTCTACCCGGTCAACGCCCTGGCCGAAGCCGGCGGCCGCGTCGAGTCCATCGCCAACTGGCACCCCAACGTCGTCGTCGACCGCGAGCTGGTCACCGCACAGCAACCGATGTCCGCCCCCGAGTTCGGCGACACGCTGGTGAACAAGCTCAACGCCGCCAAGCATTGAGCCCCGTCGGCAATCCCCTTCGCATGCAGTGAGACGCGCCACCACCATGGCGCGGCTCCGACCCTCAACATCTTGAATATGGAGCCGCCGCCGACCAGGTGGCGATGAATCACATGTCCACTTCCGTCAACGCCGCCCAATCGAAGGGCAAGGTCCTCGTCGTCATGTCCAGCGCGAACTCGCTCGACCTGAAGGACGGCAAGAAGTACGCCACGGGCTACTACCTGAACGAGTTCGTCGTGCCCTACCGCAAGCTGGTCGAAGCCGGCTACGAGCCGGTGATCGCCAACCCGAAGGGCGACCTGCCCGTCATGGACGCGAACTCGAACAACGCGATGTTCTTCGGTGGCGACGACGCCGCACGCGCCGACGCGCTGACGTACGCCCAGAACATCGAGCAGCTGAAGCACCCCAAGACGCTCGCGTCGGTCGTCGCCGAAGGCACCTCGGGCTACGTCGGCCTGTTCATCCCGGGCGGCCACGCGCCGATGGCCGACCTGATCACGGACAAGAACCTCGGCAAGATCCTGACCAGCTTCCACGACACCGGCCGCACGACGGGCATCATCTGCCACGGCCCGATCGTGCTGCTGTCGGCGCTGCCGGACGCGCAGGCCTTCACGCAATCGCTGATCACCGGCGACGGCAAGGCCAACTCGTTGGCCACCGGCTGGCCCTATGCGGGCTATCGCGTCACCGTCTTCGCCACCGGCGAGGAACAGGCGCTCGAAGGCCCGGGCGGCCTGGGCGGCGACGTCCGGTTCTACCCGGTCAACGCGCTGGCCGAGGCCGGCGCGCGCGTCGAGACCATCGCGAACTGGCACAGCAACGTCGTGGTCGACCGCGAGCTGATCACCGGCCAGCAGCCGATGTCGGCGCCCGAGTTCGGCGACGCGCTGGTCCAGCAGCTCGACGCTGCGAAGCGCTGAAGACCCGCGCGGCGCCGCTGCGGCGCCGCCGAACAGAAGGTCGTCGGTGATGAACCGACGACCCTCGCCTCCAGCGGGTGGACGGCCGCAAGGCGTCGCCCGAACACGAATCGATCGTGCGCGCACCCGTCGTCTTCCGCCTCGCGACCCGAGGTTCCAGGCGAGATGCCGGTTGCGCCCGCATGGCCCTCGCCTCCAAAGGATCCAGACATGAAAGTCGGAGTACCTCGCGAAATCACTCTCGGCGAAACGCGGGTTTCCGTCACGCCCGAGACAGCGAAGAAGCTCAGGAGCCAGGGACACGCCGTCCTGGTCGAAGCAGGCGCCGGCCTCGGCGCGAACATCCATGATGCCGACTATGTCGCCGTCGGCGCCGAGATCGTCGAACGGAGCGCGGCGCTCGATGCGGATCTCCTGTTGAAGGTCCGTGCTCCGCTGCCCGACGAGATCGCGTCGATCAAGCCGACGACGGTGGTCGTGGGGATGCTGAATCCTTTCGATCGCGCGGGATTGGAGCGCCTGGCGGCGAGAGGCCTGACCGCCTTCGCGCTCGAGGCCGCGCCGCGGACGACGCGCGCGCAGAGCATGGACGTGCTGTCCTCGCAAGCCAACATCGCGGGCTACAAGGCCGTGATGATCGCGGCGAACCTGCACCAGCGCCTGTTCCCGATGCTGATGACCGCGGCCGGCACCATCAAGGCCGCCCGCGTCGTGATCCTGGGTGTCGGCGTGGCCGGCCTGCAGGCGATCGCCACGGCCAAGCGCCTGGGCGCGGTCATCGAGGCGAGCGACGTCCGGCCCAGCGTGAAGGAACAGGTCGAGTCGCTCGGCGCCACGTTCATCGACGTGCCCATGGAGACGGCCGAGGAGAAGGAGGCCGCCGAAGGCGTCGGCGGCTACGCCCGCCCGATGCCGCAGAGCTGGCTCGACCGCCAGAAGATCGAGGTCGCCAGGCGCGTGGCGCTCGCGGACGTCGTCATCACGACGGCGCTCATCCCCGGCCGCGCCGCACCGGTCCTCGTCACCGAGGAGATGGTGCGATCGATGAAGCCGGGTTCGGTGATCGTCGACTTGGCCGCCGGCCGGGGCGCCAGCGGCATCGACGGCAACTGCACGCTCACCGAAGCCGACCGCGTCGTGGTCAAGCACGGCGTGACGCTCGTCGGCGAGACCAACCTGCCGGCACTCGTCGCGGCGGACGCGTCCGCGCTCTATGCGCGCAACGTCCTCGATTTCCTGAAGCTGGTCATCGACAAGGACGCCGCGTTCCACCTCGACATGGACGACGACATCGTGGCCGCCTGCCTGGTGGCCCACGCCGGCCAGGTGACCCGCAAGTCCTGATCCAAACCCAAGGAGAAGCCCCATGGAAATCGTCTCCCCGACCATCGTCAACCTGATCATCTTCGTGCTGGCCATCTACGTCGGATTCCACGTCGTCTGGAACGTGACGCCGGCGCTGCACACGCCGCTCATGGCCGTCACCAACGCGATCTCGGCCATCGTCATCGTCGGCGCGATGCTCGCGGCCGGCATGACCGAGGGCGTGTTCGCGAAGGCGATGGGGGTCGCCGCCGTCGCGCTCGCCGCCGTCAACGTCTTCGGCGGCTTCCTCGTCACGCGACGCATGCTCGACATGTTCAAGAAGAAGGCACCCACCAGCTCCAAGGCGAAGGCATCATGAACCTCGACCTCGTCACCCTCCTCTACCTCGTCGCCAGCGTCTGCTTCATCCAGGCGTTGAAGGGTCTGTCGCATCCGACGACCTCGATCCGCGGCAACGTCTTCGGCATGACCGGGATGGCGATCGCCGGCGTCACCACCGCCGCCCTGATCGCCACCCTGGCCGCGTCGTCCCTGGGACTGGCCTGGGTCGTCGTGGGCCTGCTGATCGGTGGCACCGTCGGCACCATCATGGCCAGGCGCGTCGAGATGACGAAGATGCCCGAGCTGGTGGCGTTCATGCACAGCATGATCGGCCTGGCGGCCGTCTTCATCGCGGTGGCCGCCGTGGCCGAGCCCTGGGCGCTGGAACGCGGCCTGGCGCGCGGAGAGGCCATCCCGTACGGCAACCGGCTCGAGCTGTTCCTGGGCGCGGCCATCGGCGCGATCACGTTCTCGGGCTCGGTCATCGCGTTCGGCAAGCTCTCGGGCAAGTACAAGTTCCGC
>FTDG01002423.1_pt1 | contig 18813 bp, 13 predicted proteins | sample 1639751 | NCBI WGS metagenome assembly FTDG01 (sample SAMEA3914869, study PRJEB12502) | metagenome | biome: forest; material: soil | place: USA | collected 2012-03-12 | depth 0.1 m
GGCGGCGGCCAGCAGGACCAGTACGGCCGCGGCCGCGAGCAGCACGGCGACAACTGGCGCGACCCAGGCGCCTCGCGCGGCGCCTATCGCCCCGACATGCAAGAGCCCGACAGCACGTCCACCGTGGGACGCGGCGGGCAGGGCAGTTTTGGCGGCCAGGCATCGGACAACGACTATGGCAATCGCGGCATCACCGAAAGCGGAAATTTCGGCAACTACGGCAACGACGCGCCGCACGCGCGGGACAACTACGGCACCATGACCGGCCAGGGCCCGTACGCGCGTGGCGGCCAAGGCGCGTATGCAGGCGGCGGTCGCGGCGGCAACTACGACCAGGGCGGCCAGAGCGGCCAGCGCTTCGGCGGCGGCCAGGGCGATCGATACGGTCACGGGTATGACGCGCGCAGCGACAGCACCGGCGGCTTCGGCTCCAGCAACTACGGCCCGGACGCCGGCTACGGCTCGGGCAACTATGGCGGCGGCGACTGGAACGCCGGCAGCTACGGCTCGCGCTCGTCACGCGACAACCAGCGCGGCGGCGATGGCTACGGATACGGCCAGTCGTCGGCCGACCGGGGCAACGGCTATCGCGGCGCGCAGGGTCTGGGCAACGACGCTCGCTACGGCGACGGCGGCCATCAAGGCAACTGGCAGGGCGGCCAGGGCGGCCAGTCGTACCACGACCCTGACTACCACCAATGGCGCGGCGAACAGATGCGCCAGCTCGATCGCGACTACGACGAGTGGCGCCAGCATCGCTACCAGCGCTTCTCGGACGAGTTCAACGACTGGCGCAGCAATCGCAGCCGCAGCGGCCAGGCCACGCCGGGCCAGTCCGCGAGCGGTGGCGCGCAGAACGCGGGGACGTCGAAGCACGACGTCCAGTCGGGCGCGGGCGACCTCGGCCAGGCGACGGGGGGCGCGAGCACGGGCAAGTCGGCGGACGCCTCGACGTCGACGTCGGCGTCGTCGACGAGCTCGAAGCATCAGTCGAAGTGACGGGCCGCTGAGACAAAGGCCGGGGCGAGAGACTCGCGCCGGCCTTTTCATTTGCGGAAAGATGGCGCCGCGTGCGAAGCGCCGCCATTCGACCTTCACACCGGCGACGGGTCGGCTTCGCGCTCGTAGTGCTTGTGCCGCGCCACGGCTTTCGTGAACGCATCGAGCGCGGCCTGCGGATCGAGCTGGCGGCCACTCGCGTCGATGAAGCCGGCGTCCGACGGCGCATCGATGCCCGCCGCGGCCAGCAACGCCGGCACCGCGCCGACGAGCAGCATCGCCTTGCAATGGCGGAACTGCTCCTTGACGAACTCGACGGCCGCGCCGACCTTGGCGAGCCCGTCGGCCGACGCGTCGATGGCGACCGCGTCCCACAGGGGCGACGGCATGGTCTCGAGCGTGGCCTCGATCTCGATCGGCGACCCGTCCGCCGACGCCACCCGGCCCAGCTTGACGCCGACGAAGCGTGGCGCCGCCCCGGCGCCGACGAGGCCGTCGTAGAGGCGACGCATCGCCGCGCCGTCGGCCCCGTCGGCCACGAGCAAGGCGATGCGGCGCCCCGCGACACCGCCGTCGCCGGGGAACGCGAAGAGCGACAACGCAGCCGACGATGCGAGCTCCGACGTCACCGGCGGTTCGAGCGCGCGCGGCTGCGCGGGCGGCAGCGCCATGCCGAGGCCGTCGGCCACGCGCGCGGCCAGCGTCTCGTCGATATTGCGCAGCAGCGAGACCACGCGCTGGCGCACCGCGGGCGTCTGCACGCGTGTCAGCTCGAAGCGGAAGGCCGCGACGATGTGGTTCTTCTCGACGTCGGTCTGGCTGTTGAAGAACAACGTGGCCTGCGAGAAGTGGTCGGCGAACTTCTCGGGCTTGCCGCGCACCTTGTCCTCGGCGACCGGCTCGGGGAACGATACGAAGCCGCGCGCGCCGGCCTGGAACGGACAGCCGCCGCCGAGCGAGTTCGGCTCGTAGTTGACGCGACCGCGCGGGATCGCGCGCCGGTGCAGGCCGTCGCGCTGGTTGTTGTGCACCTCGACCAGCGGCGCGTTGATCGGGATCTCGTGGAAGTTCGGGCCGCCCAGGCGCGTGAGCTGCGTGTCGACGTACGAATGGATGCGGCCTTGCAGCAGCGGGTCGTTCGTGAAGTCGATGCCCGGCACGACGTGCGCCGTGCAGAACGCCACCTGCTCGGTCTCGGCAAAGAAGTTGTCGGGGTTGCGATCGAGCACCAGGCGGCCCACCGGCACGACGGGCACCAGTTCCTCGGGCACGAGCTTGGTCGGGTCGAGCACGTCGAACGAGAACGCGTCGGCCTGCTCCTGCGTGAAGACCTGCAGGCCCAGCGTCCACGCCGGATAGTGGCCGGCCTCGATCGATTCCCACAGGTCGCGCCGGTGGAAGTCGGGATCGCAACCGGAGATCTTGACCGCCTCGTCCCACACCAGCGAGTGCGCGCCTGCCGCCGGCGTCCAGTGGAACTTGACGAAGCGCGCCTCGCCCGCCGCGTTGACGAGCCGGAACGTATGCACGCCGAAGCCCTGCATCATGCGGTAGCTGCGCGGGATCGCCCGATCGGACATCGCCCACAGCAGCATGTGCGCCGTCTCGGGCGACAGCGACGCGAAGTCCCAAAAGGTGTCGTGCGCGGTCGCGGCCTGCGGCATCGCGTGATGCGGCTCGGGCTTGGCGGCGTGGATGAGGTCGGGGAACTTCATCGCGTCCTGGATGAAGAAGACCGGGATGTTGTTGCCGACCAGGTCCCAATTGCCTTCGTCGGTGTAGAACTTCACGGCGAAGCCGCGGACGTCGCGCGCGGTGTCGGTCGAACCGCGTTCGCCGGCCACCGTCGAGAAGCGCACGAACACCGGCGTGCGCTTGCCGGCTTCGGCGAAGGGCGCGGCCTTGGTGATGTCGCCGAGCGCGACGTCGCACTCGAAGTAGCCGTGCGCGGCCGATCCGCGCGCATGCACGATGCGTTCGGGGATGCGCTCGTGATCGAAGTGCGTGATCTTCTCGCGCAGCACGAAGTCCTCGAGCAGCGTCGGCCCGCGCAGTCCGGCCTTGAGCGAGTTCTGATTGTCGGAGACGAGCACGCCCTGGTTCGTCGTCAGCGCCTGGCCGCCCGAGTCGACGCGCGCGTCGTCCAGCGGTGCATGGTTGGCGTTGCGGCCGACGACCGCGCCGCTGCCCACCTTGTCGGACTCGTTCGACTCGCTGAGCGTGCTGCCGGTGACGGCGTTGGACGGCGGCTCGACGGACTGGCCTTCGATCGGCGCATGGCCTGCATCCAGGCCATGGTCGGCGGGCTTGAGCAGGTTCGACGGCATCGCCTGCGCGAGCGCCTGCGTGCCGGCCTGCTTCGCGGCGAGCGCGCCGAGCGACGGGCCGGTCGCGCCGAGCGCCGGATCGGCGGACACGCCCGACGCCGGGCCGCCCACGGTGCTGGCGGCGGAGCCGATCGAGGCCGCGATGGGCGGCGGGGATTTCTTCGATGTGGGCACGTGATGCTCCTTGGGGTATACGAGGCGAGGGCGATCGAGCTTCAGCGATCGCGCGACGACAGCAGGCTCAACGCGGCCGCGCCGACGAGCAACGCGCCGGCCATCGCTGCGAACGGATGCTCGCGGATCGCGTCGCGCGCCGAGGCGATCCACTCGTCGCGCGTGTCGCCGACCTTGTCCACGCCGCCTTGCACGCCGTCGACCGCCGACGTGACGGTCGCCGCGACGCTGTCGACCGCGTCGTGCGCGCCTTGCGTCGCGCGCTTGAGCAGGTTGTCGACGAAGGGCTTCGCGCCCGGCGCCTTCGAGGTGTCGGGGCTGGCGGCGTTGTCGGCGGCGCTCGACGTGCTCGCGGGTTTCGGCGACGCGTCGGCGGGCGACGGCGCGGCGGTCGTGGCGGCGGGCTTGTTGGAAGGCGTGGTGGAGGTGGAGTTCGTGTGGTCCATGAGGGGGTCGATCGATGAGAAATGATGAGGTGGAAAACCAGGCGCGACGCGACGCCGCGAAGCGATGGAGGCTCCGGTCGAGTCGCGTCGTGCCGCGTGCAGGCGACCGACGGCAGCAAGGCACGCGCCCGATTCGCGCGGAACTCGGGATCGCGCCGATCGCAGCGCCGCGGCCGACCGTGGACACCACCGGGCCGCCGGCTTGCCAAGGCGGCTTCCCACTGCCACTCGACGGACTGCGCCATGCCTTGCGATGACACCTCCGGCTTCGCGCTCGCCTCGGTGGCCGCCGTCATCGGGGCTTGCGCGTCATGGAGCGCGGCGGCCGCCACGCCGGACGCACCCGCGACGCCGGCATCCGCCGTCCAGGTCGTCACGGTCACCGCGACGCGCAGCGCGGCGCCGGCCTTCGACATCGGCGCATCGATCGACCGCATCGACGTGCCCTCGGCCGACGCCGACAGGCCCGGCGTCAGCCTGTCCGAAGTGCTGGTCGGCGTGCCGGGCGTGCTGGCGCGCGATCGGCAGAATTACGCGCAGGACGTGCAGTTGTCGGTACGTGGCTTCGGCGCGCGCGCGAGCTTCGGCTTGCGCGGCGTGCGCCTGTATGTCGACGGCATTCCCGCGACGATGCCCGACGGGCAGGGACAGTTGTCCAACGTCGATCTCGGTTCGGCGGCGTCGATCGAAGTGTTGCGCGGCCCGTTCTCGGCGCTGTACGGCAATTCGTCGGGTGGGGTCGTGCAGGTCTTCACGCGCAGCGGCGAGGGCGCGCCGAAGCTCGAGACCGGCGTCGGCGCGGGCAGCGACGGCGAACGGCGCACGCACGAGACGCTGTCGGGCGCGGACGGCGGCTTCGACTACCTGCTCAGCGCGTCGCATTTCCAGACCGGCGGCTACCGCGACCACAGCGCGGCCCGGCGCGACCTGCAGAACGTGAAGCTCGGATGGCGGCTCGATACCGATACCCGTATCACGCTGGTCGGCAACGACGTCGACCAGCCGAAGGCGCTCGACCCGCTCGGCTTGTCGCGCGCCGAGATGCAGGCCGACCCGCGCGCCGTCGATCCAGCCGCGCTGCAGTACCGCACGCGCAAGTCGCTGCGCCAGTCGCAGGCGGGGCTGGTCCTGGAGCGCCGCGTCGACGCGGACGACGACTTCCGCGCGATGGTCTACGCGGGCCAGCGCCGCACGACGCAGTTCCAGGCCATTCCGCTCGGCGCGGAAGCGAATCCGGCGAGCCCCGGCGGCGTGATCGAACTGGCCCGCGGCTACGACGGCGCGTCGCTGCGCTGGACGCATCGCGGCGTCTTCCTCGGCGAACGCGGCGCGGTCGTCGCGGGCTTCGATGCCGACCGGCTCATCGAGCACCGGGAGGGCCTGCTGAACTACGTCGGGCCGGCGGATGACCGGACGCTCGGCGAAGCCGGTGGCTTGCGGCGTGACGAGTCGAACCGCGTCGCGGCGGCCGATCCGTACCTGCAACTGCAGTGGCATCCGGGCGACGCGTGGACGCTCGATGCGGGCGTCCGCCGCAGCCGCGTGAAGTTCTCGTCGCACGACCGCCTGGGCGCGGCGCCCGACGCGAGCTTCGACGATCGCGCGACGCTGCCGGCGTTGTCCGCGCTGTACGCGATCGACGCCGACACGCACGTCTACGCGTCGGCCGGCCGCGGCTTCGAGACGCCGACGCTCGACGAGATCGGCTATCGACCGGACGGCCATCCTGGACTCGACGTCGACCTGCGGCCGTCGCACAGCGACAACGTCGAGGTCGGCATGAAGCTGCGCCGCGCCACGTTCGGCGAGCTGACCGCGGCGGTCTTCGGCATCCGCACGCGCGACGAGCTGTCGGTGCTGAGCAGCAGCGGCGGCCGCAGCACGTACCAGAACGTGGCGGCCACGCGGCGCCAGGGGCTCGAGCTCGAATGGTCGAAGGCGCTGCCGCGCGACCTCGTGGCGCAGGCGAGCGCGACCTGGCTCGACGCGCGCTACGTCGGCGGCTTCGCGACGTGCTCCGGGACGCCGTGCACGGCGCCGAACGTGCCGGTGGCCTCGGGCAACCGGTTGCCGGGCGTGGCGCGCACCGTGCTGTTCGCGGCGCTCGCGTGGGCCCGCCCCGAGGGGTGGCGTGCGCAGGTGGACGCGCGCGCGGTCGGGCGCGTCTGGGTCAACGACATCAACAGCGACTCGGCGTCGCCGTGCGTGAGCGTCGACGCCAGCACCGGCTATCGACACGTCTTCGGCCGCTGGACGCTGGACGGCTTCGTCCGCAGCGACAACCTCGCCGGCCGACGCTGCGTCGGCTCGGTCATCGTCAACGAGAGCAGCGGTCGCTATTTCGAGCCGGCACCGCGGCGGACGATGTTCGCCGGTACGTCGGTAGGGTACCGGTACTAGGCGGCGGGCACCCGCTCCACGTCCATCAGCCAGACATCGGCCTGCGAGTCGCTCGGCGCACGCCAGTCGCCTCTGGGCGACAGCGAACCGCCCGAGCCGACCTTGGGCGAGTTGGGCACGCAGCTGCGCTTGAACTGGCTGGTGCGGAAGAAGCGGTCGACGAAGGTGTGCAGATGGCGCTTGATGTCGGGCAGCGCGTACTGCTCGCGCTCGACGTCCGGCCCCGCGGGCCAGCCGCCGGCATCGCGGTCGTGCCAGGCTGTCCAGGCCAGGAACGCCACCTTCGACGGCGCATAGCCGTAGCGCACGGTGTTGAACAGGAAGAAGTCGTGCAGCGCGTATGGCCCCAGGCGGTCTTCGGTGCTCTGGCTGGGCGAGTCGTCGGTGTCGCCGCCGGGGACGAGCTCCGGGCTGACGACGGTGTCGAGCACGTCGCGCAGCACGGCGCTGCCGGCGTCGTCGAGGCGGTTCGAGTCGGCGACCCAGCGCACGAGGTGGCGGATGAGGGTCTTGGGTACGCTGGCATTCACGTTGTAGTGCGACATGTGGTCGCCCACGCCGTACGTGCACCAGCCGAGCGCGAGTTCGCTCAGGTCGCCCGTGCCGGCCACCAGCGCGTTCTCGAAGTTCGCAATCCTGAACAGGTGGCTGGTGCGCTCGCCGGCCTGCACGTTCTCGAAGGTCACGTCGTGCACCTTCTCGCCGCGCGCGGCCGGATGGCCGATGTCCGCGAGCATCTGGTCGCAGCTCGGGCGGATGTCGACCTGCCGCGCCGTGCAGCCGATGCTGTGCATCAGCCGCAGGGCCTGGTCGAGGGTGCGATGGCTGGTCGCATACCCCGGCATCGTGACACCGATGATGCTGCTGCGAGGCTCGCCGATCCGGTCCATGGCCAGCGCGGCCACCAGCAACGCCTGCGTCGAGTCGAGGCCGCCGGAGATGCCGATGACGAGCTTGCGGATGCCGGTCGCCTGCAGGCGTTGCGCGAGGGCCTGGACCTGGATGTCGTAGACCTCGCGGCAGCGGTCGTCGCGTTGCCGCGGATCGGCCGGAACATAGGGGAAACGAGCGACGTCGCGCCGCAGCGGCAACGGGGCGGCGACGGACAGCTCGAACGGGATGCGCTCGAACGTTTCGATGTCGCGCTTGAACGTGGCCGCCGTCGCGCCGAAGGACGTCTGCCGCATGCGCTCGTGCGACAGGCGTTCGAGGTCGATGTCCGCGACGATCAGATGCGATTCGGTCGAGAAGCGCTCCGACTCGCGAAGCAGCTCGCCGTTCTCGCTGATCAACGACTGGCCGTCCCACGCGAGGTCGGTGCTCGACTCGCCGTTGCCGGCCGAGCTGTACAGGTATGCCGCGATGCAGCGCGCCGATTGCGACGACGCGAGCGCGCGCCGGTATCCGGCCTTGCCGATGGTGGCGTTGGACGCCGACAGGTTGGCGAGAACCGTGGCGCCGGCCAGCGCGGCCACGCTGGACGGCGGGATCGGAACCCAGAGGTCCTCGCAGATCTCGACGTGGAGGACGAAGGACGGCAGGTTGGTCGCCTCGAACAGCAGCCGCGTGCCGAAGGGCGCCACGACGCCGCCCACCGAGACTTGCGTGGCGGACGCGTGCGAGGCGGGCTGGAACTGGCGCGCTTCGTAGAACTCGCCGTAGTTCGGCAGATAGCTCTTCGGAACGACACCGAGCAGACGACCGCCCTGGACGACGGCGGCGCAGTTGTACAGCGCGTGTCCGACGCACAGCGGCAGTCCGACGACGGCCACCGTCGCATGCTGCCGCGAGGCTTCCACGATGCGCAGCAGCGCGGTTTCGCTGGCCAGGAGCAGGGCGCGCTGATGGAAGAGGTCGTCGCACGTGTAGGCGGCCAGGCCGAGCTCGGGGAAGACGACGAGCGCCGCGCCTTGGCGCGCCGCGTCGTCATACAGCGCGAGCGTCTCGCTGGCGTTGAAGGCCGGGTCGGCGACGCGCACGCGCGGGACGGCGACGGCGACGCGGGCGAAGCCGTGGGTGGCGGGGAGGAAGAAGTCGGTCTCGTTCATGGTGCAAGCGTATGCGAAGAACGCCGTCGACGGCAATCGAGGTGCTGCGCGCCTGTCGTCGCCGGATCGGCAAGCTTGTCCCCGGTTGCCGTGGCCAGGCATTGGCAACTCAGTCAAGCGTTAGCTCTCTCGCGCCGGACATGTTCCTCGACCCTGCGTCCGCACGTAGACTCGCCGGTTCTCGGGACGCCCGGACGTTCCCGCCACCAGGAAGACAGCATGCGAACCAGCCGCGCCCAACAGATCGAGGATGCCATCGCCAGCCGGCAGTTGATGCGCATCGAACGACGCTTCGAGGACGCGCCGATTCTTGGCCATGTGCTCGCCGCCGGGCCTCGATTCTTCCTGGTCGCCGTGGTCAGCGACCAGCTCTGGTACGACGGGTTCGAATGCTTTCGTATCGCCGACGTCCGCGCCATCGCGCCCGACCGGTATGGGGGCTTTGCCGAGGCAGCGTTGAAGCTGCGGGGCGAGCGCACGCCCCGGAGGCCGCGAGTGGACCTGGCGTCGACGCGCGCCTTGCTGGATTCGGCGGGAGCGCGCTATCCGCTGGTAACGATACACAGGGAAATGATCGAGCCGGACATCTGCCGGATCGGCCGTGTCGTCTCCACGACGGCGAGCCGCGTGACGCTGCTCCAGATCGCGCCCGATGCCCGGTGGGACGCGACGCCGATCGCTTATCCGCTGAGCGGGATCACGCGTGTCGACTTCGGCGGCGACTACGAGGACGCGCTGTGGCTGGTCGGTGCGCCGGCGCCGGCCTGAGGCGGAAGACTTCTGCGTTCGATGGATCGCGTTCTTCGTTGGAACGCCATCGCCGCGCGAAGCCCGACATGACGTGCAAACACATGCCCGTATAGGTATATTCGCGACCAACGGCAAGGAGGCCAGCATGAGCGAGATCACGTTGCTGCTGCGGGCGGCAGCCGCGGGGGAGGACGAGGCCTTTTCGCAGCTCGTCCCTCTCGTCTATGGAGAGCTGAGGCGCCTCGCACGCAGCCAGCTTCGCCGCATGGGCCCGATGACGCTGCTGGACACGACCGGCCTCGTGCACGAGGCGTACTTGCGGTTGCAGGCCTCGACGGGACTGGACTTCGCCGATCGACATCGCTTCCTCGGCTATGCATCGCGCCTGATGCGTGCCGTCGCGGTCGACGCCGCGCGCAGCCGCGGCGCCCAGAAGCGCGGTGGCGGGCTGGTGTTCATCACGCTCGGCACCGAGCACGACGGCGTCGCCGGATCGAGCGACGTGTTGCGCGTCGACGAGGCGCTGGACGAGCTGGCGGCCTTCGACGAACGACTGGCCAGGGTCGTGGAGATGCGCTATTTCGGCGGGCTGTCGGAAGGGGAGATCGCGGCGTGTCTCGGCGTGACCGAACGAACCGTCCAACGCGACTGGCGCAAGGCGCGCCTCGTCCTGCTGGCCGAGCTCGCCGACTGATTCCCGCCGCCGTCCACCACCTTCGCACGCCGGCCATGGACAAGCAACGCTGGGAGCGCATCAGTCCGCTGTTGGACGAACTCCTCGACGCCTCGCCGCAGGGTCGCGCCGAGCGGCTGGCCGCGCTGCGACGCGAGGACCGCTCCGTCGCGGCGGCGCTCGGCCAGTTGCTCGATGGCTTGTCCGCAGTCGATGCGGGATTCCTCTGCGACCCGGTCGTCGGCATGGAAGGCGTCGAGGGACAAGCCGTCGGGGCCTACAGGCTGGAACGGCGGATCGGACGGGGCGGCATGGGCGTGGTCTGGCTCGCACGTCGCGCCGATGGCCGCTTCGACGGGCAGGTCGCCGTCAAGTTCGTCGATCTCGCACTGATGTCGTCCGGCGGCGTGGAGCGGTTCGAGCAGGAGGGCCGCATCCTGGCGCGGCTGTCGCACCCGAACATCGCGCGACTGGTCGACGCCGGCGTCGGCGACAACCGGCAACCGTACCTGCTGCTGGAGTATGTCGACGGGCTACCGATCGACCGCCACTGCGAACAGCACGACCTCGACGTGCGCGCGCGCTTGGCGCTGTTTGCCGACGTGCTGGCGGCCGTGGCGCACGCGCACGCGCGATTGATCCTGCATCGCGACATCAAGCCCGGCAACATCCTGGTCGACAAGCAAGGCACGGTCAAGCTGCTGGACTTCGGGATCGCGAAGCTGCTCGACGCGGATCGCGACGAGCCGCTCGATCGCGCGGCGAATCAAGCCATCGCCCGCACGTTCACGCCGGCCTATGCCGCGCCGGAGCAGGTGCGCGGGCAAGGCGTGAGCATGGCGACGGACGTCTACTCGCTCGGCGTGCTGCTGTACGGGCTGTTGGGCGGCGGTCATCCGACCGGCTTCACGGCGACCGGCGCCTCGCCGAACGATCCCTTGCGCACGGTGATCGAGATCGAACCGCGCCGGCTGTCGGACGCGGTGGCCGCGCAGGCGGCGGGCGGCACTCGTGGCGACCGCAAGGTGGCCGCGCGGCGCGCGCGCGCCGTGCGCGGCGATCTTGACCATATCGTGGCGCGCGCGCTCAGCAAGTCGCCGATGAAGCGTTACGCCGGGGCAGCCGAATTCGCGCAGGACCTGCAGCGACACCTGTCGCACCGACCCGTCGAGGCGCGGCCCGAGACCGCCCGCTATGTCGCGACGAAGTTCGTCCGGCGGCATCGGCTGGCCGTGGTGATGACGTCGCTCGTCGCCCTCGCGCTCGCCTTCGCGGCGGTGTCCTCGGTCTTGCAGGCGCACAAGCTGCTGCGGCAACGCCAGCGCGCCGAAATGCTCGTGGAATTCATGCTGGGCGACCTGCGCAAGAAGCTGCAGCCGGTCGGTCGGCTCGACGTCCTCGATGGCGTGGGCGCCGAGGTGCTGCACTACTATGACACGCCGGAGCAGGCCGCCCTCGCCGACGCGGACAGCCTGGCGCGTCGCGCGCGCGCGTTGCACCTGATCGGCGCGATCCGCGACAAGCGCGGCCGGCTCGACGACGCGCGCACGGCGTTGAGCGAGGCGGCACGCACGACGCAGGCGCTGCTGGACGACTCGCCACGCGATGGCCAACGGCTGTTCGATCACGCGCAGAGCATGTTCTGGCTCGGCAACATCGAACGCCGGCTCGGGCACGACGAGCCGGCCGCGGCCGCGATGGGCGAGTACCTGGCGTTGACGCGCCGGCTCGTCGCGCTCGATCCGACACGCGACGATTGGCGCATCGAGCTGGCGGACGCGAACGAGGCGGTGGCCGTGCTGCAGCTGCAGGCCAATCGTGTCGACGAGGCGCTGCGTTCGCTCGACGAGGCGCGCCTGTTGCAGCAGTCGCTGGAGGCCGCGCATCCCGACCAGCGCATCGAACTCGCGCGGACGTTCGGATGGTTGGCCGAAGCCTGGCTGGCACGCGACAACCTGCCCGCCGCGCTGCAGGCGCAGCGCGACAAGCTCGCCGTGCTGGCGCGCGTCCCGCACGAAGGCGACGACCAGATCGTGCGCGAGCAACGCGCGATCGCGCTGTCGTCGGTCAGCGCGCTCCTGCGCATGCTGGGCGACCCCGCGTCCGCGCGCGTGACGCGCGCGCAGGCGCTGCAAGGCTACGAATCGCTCGTGGCGCTCGATCCGTCGAACATGATCTGGCTGGCCAACCTGTGTGCGGTGCGCATCGGGATGGCCGAGACGTTGGTCGACCTCGGCGACCAGGTCGGCGCCGCGGAGCTGTTGAAGCAGACGGGCCGCGACATCGAGCGGGCGCAGGCCGCAAGCACGGCGGAGTCGCCGCGGCATCTGTTCATCGAGGGCCGCGCGCTCATCGTGCAGGCACGCATCGCCGCCGGCGCGAGCCTCGCGCCGGCCATCGCCGATCTGCGGGGCTTTCATGGCCGGCTGGCCGACTATTTCGTCGAGGCGCACGCCTCCGACAAGGATCTTCGCCAACTGGCCATCCAGTCGCACCAGGCGCTCGGGGAGTTGCTGGCGCGCGCCGGGCAGGCCGAGGCGGCTCGGCGGGAGTGGACGGAGGTCGCCGATCACCTGCGTGGCGCCGCCCCTTCGCCGACGCTGCTCGAGCGGATCGCGTTCGCGCAGGCGTTGCACGGCCTGGGCCGGCACGACGAGGCGCGCGATCTGGCGCGGCAGCTCTTGCTCACGGTCTGCCGTACGCCCGAGCTGAGAGTGCTCGCCGCCGAACTCGGGCTTGACGGCACGGTGCCCGCGTCGGCATCCGACAACCCCGCTTCATCACATGCCGAGCCCCCATCACGGGGCCTGCGGGGCGGCATGACCAACCTGGAACGCAAGACATGACTTCCATCAAGCCACTCAACGAAAACTCAGCCCTCGTTCGCGAGACAGGTTCGGGCACCCCGCGTGGCCCTGAGGATGCCGTCCCTCTCGTCGTGGAGGTGTTCATGGACGACACAGGAAGTCAGTTCCAGAGCGTGGATCCTCCCACGCTGGTCTGCACGGAACCGTGCTTCATGCAGTGGCAATTTCCTCCGCAGGCCCAGGAAGACCTATGCCAGGTGAACTTCCCCGAGGCGAGTGCCGGCATCATCGTGTCGGAGCCTTCGGCCGACCCGAGAGTCGTGAAGTTCTGGAATGCATGTGAGGGGGGACCGTTCCCGTACACCCTCGGGCCCGACGGCACCCGTTTGAGGGATCTTCCGACGGTCGACAACGAGCCCAAGGGCAGCAACTGAGCGCGTGCTGCGCGCTTCGTTTGAACGAGGCTGAGCTTGCAATGCATCGGGCGCCAGACAGCGCGGTGGCGGCGTCGGCGCCAGACGGTCTCATTTCATTCCTTTGCCGTGTCTTGAGCCGACGCTCGCGATACGGCTTGACTATTCCGGGACTTGCGACATGAACCATCTCAATGGACTCGAGGAAATCGCGGCACTGATCGTCGAGAAGGGCGTGAGCTTCCTCAACTTCCTGGAGGGGATGCCGATCCGATTCGTGGATGTGCAGATAGAAGATGGCGTGCCCGTGGGCGTGACGCCTCATCATCTGGTGTGCACCATCCCGTGCTATGTCGTGTGGCTATTTCCGCCGAATACCTCCGCGGAGGTGTGCCAGATCAACTTCACGGGTGAGAACTTGCCTGTCAGCGGTCCCTTGCCGAAGGTCGACCACCGTGTCGTGATCTTCACGAATAACTGTGCAGAAGGTCTGCACACCTATACGGTCGGGCCGGTCGGAAAGTCCTACGGCGTGAATCTTCCCACCGTTGACAACGAGCCCAAGGGCGAAGAGCCGCTGACGACCTGACGTCGGTTCATTCGCCCGAGGGGGACGCCACCTCGAAGTCCAACGACCCGAACCGCACCTGGCCGCAGCGGCGTTCGACCAGGACGGGTGTGCCGTCGCCCACGCGTAACGCCGGTTCCACCTGCCGGCGCGCGCGAAAGATGTGGACGTTGAAGTGCATCGCGTCGATGCCCGCCATGCGTTCCAGGTCGACGACATCGCGCCAGCCGCACTCGGCGGCGGCGAAGCCGCGGCGCGCGTCGGCGTGACGCTCTCGCGCCAGCAAGAGCAGGCTCTGATGGTGTACGCGCTCGCCGAAATCGAACCGCGAATCGCCGACGCGCAGTTCCAGCCGGACATGCTCCTCATCCTGGCTGACGTGGAAACGCAGCAGGACGGTGCGCGTCGCGGCTTCGCGCAGGCGCCAGCGGCGGCCGCAGAGATGAACGTCGGTGTCGGGTGCGAGCAGGCGCACGCCGTGGCGGTCGGAGATCAGCCAGCGGCGATCCGCGGCCTGGCAGATCACCATCTCGGGGGCGAGTTCGTCGGGCAGCAAGGTCGTCGGCTGCAAGGCGAGAACGTTCAGGCCATGGCCGATGCCGGCCGGGTCGCAACATTCGAGAACAGTCATGAGGGTCTCCAGCGTATGGCGGAGCGCCGAGCGCGCGCCTGCCTTGAGTGCTGAAGCGGAATGCGGTCGCAGAACCCGACATGCCTTTGCCGAATAGTCGGCACTGTTACATCTTTGCGCCGATCAGTGCGACGAACCTGCGGCATGACGGCGGCGCCGTGCAACCCACGCGCGCGACATACGGCGGTGTCACGCCCTGACATGCGCTGACATGCCCTGTCATGGCCGGCCAGACGCGCTATCGACAACATGCATACCCGCGCGCTCGCGTTGGCGACGCTATCTCCGGGTGTCTCAAATGCATCGGCAGGCGTCATCTACACCTACATTGGAAACGCGATTTTTGCGTGTGCGAACGATGATTGGTTGGGAAAGATTTCGAGAGGATCGAGAGGGAGCGAGGATCTAACGGGCCAAAACCGGGTGGTTGCGCCCCGAGCCCTGGCACGCGCGGACCGCCCGGAAAGCCGCATGAATGCGGGGCCCCAGAAACGAAAACGGCCAACCGAGATCGGTTGGCCGTTGAATATCGGTGGAGAGGTTCAACGGTAAAAAAGAACCAGCCTCTTGAACGCGCAAGGGCTTGTGCGGCCGAAGGGGGTGCGCAGGAACTACAGCAACTCGCTGCTGCGATGGCGCCGGTGTATCTCGTCGATTAACTTGCCCGTTGCGATGTCGAGCGCCGCAAACAGCGTCGTCGAGCCATAGCGCTCGTAGTCATGGGTGCGCCGCGCCGGGATGCCCGGGCCACCATCCAAGTCGTTGGTTCGATAGAAGGTTCATGCGACAAATCTATCTGGCGCGCGGTGCTCGAAATCGACGTCGTCGAATATTTGGTTGCTGCCTCTTTCCGTTCAAACGTCTGCCGACTGGATAACGGCCGCTGTACGGAACGCCGAATGGCGGCCAAAATGAGCGACGCATCGTCCTCGTTCGAATCGTTTAAACCAGCCAGAAAGTCTCCAATGTCCGTTTTCCGCCTCACCGCGTCCGTTGCGGCGTTCGCGTTGGTTGCCGCCGCAAGCTCGTCTGCCTTTGCAGAGCCCACGTCAGGCAACGTCACGATTTCGCAACTGCGTCCCTATGTCGGGGGCACTCAGGTCTTCGTCTACGTCAACGGCGTGGGCCCGTGTGGCGCGGGCGTCAGCGGCGCCTACGGCATATACACGATCGACCTGACGAGCGCGAGCGGCAAGGCGGCCTACGCCGCAGCGCTGGCGGCAGTCATGGCCGGCAAGCAGGTGCAGCTGGAAGCGATCGCCTCGGCCTGCGGCAATCCGTATCCGGGCCTGCAAAGCGTCTACGTCGGCAACTAGGACCTGTTATCCGCTTTCCACGAGCGCGAGCTACGTGCGGCGACCGCCGCATGGCCTATTTGATCGAGCGCCGATCGGATGTTCATCTTCTGGCTGTGCACGTCAAGGATATCGCGGCGCTGCGACTGGAGTTCGAGTGCGACCAACTGACCCGTCGCGTCGGCAAACCGAACATCCACATGATGCGGGAATATGAAGCGACGGCGGGGTGCCCATCGTGGTGCGAGGCGGCGCGAAGTTTCACCGAATACCCATCGCCGGGGCTGAGACCGTACTCGCCTACCTGTCTCGTTACATGCACCGCGTTGCCCTCGCCACCGGCCGTCTGCTCGTCGTGGACGACCGCGGCATCACATTCCGATGGAAGGACTATCGGGTCGAGGAACGGCGGGTCAAGGAACGCCGGGTAGATCGCTACGCAAGACGATGGCGCTCAGCGCCGACGAGTTCACGCGTCGATTCCTGCTGTGCTGCCCGGTGGATTCCATCGAAAGTGGGGCATGCCTTTAGCGATGCAGCGAGCAAAAGCGATCCCAAGAGGGTCGTTCCGGGGCCCCGAGCTAGTCGGCGTAGCCTTCGCAGAATCGCCCGGAAGTTCGCATCCATGCGGGCTTTCCGCAAATGAAAACGGGCAACTGAGATCAGTTGCCCGTGGTGTTGTGGTGGAGACGAGGAGGATCGAACTCCTGACCTTCGCATTGCGAACGCGACGCTCTCCCAGCTGAGCTACGCCCCCAACAGCCATCGAGTATAGCAGCATGTTTGCGGACGCCGACACGCGGGCTTTCCTGAGGTACGCGGACGCGCGTGCAGGCCGGCTTCGCGCCAGCGCCGCGACTTCCATGCCGGCCCGCATTCGCCGTACGATGCGCAGGCAAACCCATCGCTGGACCTTATCGCCCGGAGGAATGCCGTGAGCCTGTCAACCGCCCCGCGCGCCGCCCTGCACGAGCCGCAGTGGCTCGAATCCGAATACAACGTGCGCTCGCGCCACCCCGACCACGAAGGCGTGCTCGAACGCTGGCGCACGGCGTCGACGCTGGTGCAGCGCATCGAGTCGCATCGACGCGATGTCCGCTACGGCGAGGGCGATGGCGAGACGCTCGATCTCTATCCGACGCCGCGCGCGAACGCGCCGGTGCTGGTCTTCCTCCACGGCGGCTACTGGCGATCGCTCGACAAGGCCGACCATGCGTTCGTCGCTCCGTCGTTCACGGCCGACGGCGCGCTGGTGGTCGTGCCGAATTACGCGAAGTGCCCGGTGGTCGGCATCGAGCACATCGCGCTGCAGATCACGCGCGCACTGGCCTGGGTGCATCGCAACGCGGCGCTCTATGGCGGCGACCCGCGGCGCATCGTCGTGGCCGGGCATTCGGCCGGCGGACACCTCGCCGCCATGATGCTCGTCTGCCGCTGGAAGGACGTCGGCGCCGACCTGCCGCCGCAACTCGTGAGCGGCGCGCTGGCGATCTCGGGCGTGTTCGACCTCGAGCCGCTACGCCACGCGCCGTTCCTGCAGTCCGACCTGCAACTGACGTCGGCAGCGGTCCGGCGCCTCAGCCCGGCGTTCTTCCCCCGTCCGCGCAAGCCGCTGTATACGGCCGTGGGTATGGGCGAAAGCGCGGAGTTCCAGCGCCAGATGGCGTTGATCCGCGACCAGTGGGGGCCGACGAGCGTGCCGGTCTGCGAGACGATTCCCGGCGTCAACCACTTCACGATCCTGCACGGACTCGCCGACCCGCGCGGGCGGCTGCACAAGATGGCGCAGCGCCTGCTCGGACTCGGCTGAGCCGACGACGCACCAGCCTCGCGCGCGTCACGCGCGGGCGCGGGCGGGCCGATCAGGCCACGTCGTGGCGGGTTTCCACGTCGACGCCGTCACCCTGCGCCTGGCCAGTCGCGCAGCCCTTGCAAGGGCCGCAGTTGCCGCAGCCGCTGGCGTTCGCGGCGGCGTTGACGGCCTTGATCTCGATGCGTTTCGCGAGGCTTTCGGACGCGCCCGTCGCACGCGCGAGATCGCCCGAGTGCGCGGCGAGCTTGTTGCGCAGCGCGGCCGGCGCGAGCTTCCACGCGCTGTAGCCGGCGGCGCCGAAAACGATCATCAGGGTGATGAGAGTCTGCATGCGGGTTCAGCCTGGAAAGAAGTAGCGCACCGTGTAGTACGTCAGCCCCGAGGCGACGTAGGCCAGCGCGAAGAGATAGCTCGCCATGATGATCGGCTGGCGCCAGCCGCCGGTTTCGCGGCGGGTGACCGACAGTGTCGCCACGCATTGCGGCGCGAAGACGTACCAGGCGAGCAGCGAGCATGCGGTCGCGAGCGACCAGCTGTGCGTGATCAGCGGCTGCAGTTGTTCGGCGACGGCGTCGCCGGTGGCCGACAGCGCATAGACGGTGCCGAGCGCGCCGACCGCGACCTCGCGCGCCGCGAGGCCCGGCACGAGCGCGATCGAGATCTGCCAGTTGAAGCCGATCGGCCCGAAGATGTACTGCAGCAGGTGGCCCAGCCGGCCGGCCAGGCTGTACTCGATCGCCGGGCCCGTGGCGCCTGCCGGCGGCGACGGGAACGTCGACAGGAACCACAGCACGATCATCAGCGCGAGGATGATGGTGCCGACGCGGTTGGTGAAGATCTTCGCGCGCTCGAGCAGGCCGATCGCGAGGTTGCGCGGATTGGGCCAGCGGTAGGCCGGCAGCTCCATCATCAGCGTGTGGTGCTGCGGCCCGGCGCCGCGGCCGACGCGCTGCAGCACCCATGCCACCCCCATCGCGCTGACGATGCCGGCCAGGTACAGCACGAACAGCACGAGCCCCTGCAGGTTCACGCCGAACGCCAGCGTGCGCGCGGGAATGAACGCGCCGATCAACAACGCGTAGACGGGCAGCCGTGCCGAGCACGTCATCAGCGGCGCGATCAGGATCGTGGCGAGGCGGTCGCGCGGGTCGGCGATCGTGCGCGTGGCCATGATGCCGGGGATCGCGCACGCGAAGCTCGAGAGCAACGGGATGAAGCTGCGGCCGGTCAGGCCGACGCCGGCCATCACGCGATCGAGCAGGAACGCCGCGCGCGGCAGATAACCGGAGTCTTCGAGCGCCAGGATGAACAGGAACAGGATCAGGATCTGCGGCAGGAACACGAGCACGCTGCCGGCGCCGGCGATCACGCCGTCGACGATGAGGCTGCGCAGCAGTCCTTCGGACATGTGGTTCGCGACGACCTGGCCGGTACCGTCCATCAGCGACTTGATGTGGTCCATCGGCCAC
>FTDG01002542.1_pt1 | contig 18752 bp, 13 predicted proteins | sample 1639751 | NCBI WGS metagenome assembly FTDG01 (sample SAMEA3914869, study PRJEB12502) | metagenome | biome: forest; material: soil | place: USA | collected 2012-03-12 | depth 0.1 m
GCATCGGCGTCAGCGTGCACTACATCCCGCTGCACCTGCAGCCGTACTGGCGCGACCGCTATTCGCTCACGCCGCAGCAGTTCCCGCACAGCCAGCGTGCGTTCGAGCGCGTGGTGAGCCTGCCGCTGTACACGCGCATGACGGACGCCGACGCGGCGCGCGTGTGCGACGCCGTGCGCAGCGCACTCGCGGGCTGATCCCGAGCCACTGCCGATCCTTCGTTCCATGTTGAAGCGCGCGTTCGACATCTGCGCGGCAGCCCTCGGCTTGGCCGTGCTCGCCTTGCCGATGCTGGTGGTGGCGGTCTGCATCAAGCTGGATTCGCCCGGCCCGGTGTTCTATCGCCAGCAGCGCGTGGGGCGCTACGGCCAGGTCTTCCGCATCTTCAAGTTCCGCACGATGACCAACGCGCCCGCGGGCAGCGGTGCCGAGCTGACGGTCGCCGGCGACGCGCGCATTACGCGCGTGGGCGCGCTGCTGCGCCGCACGAAGATCGACGAGCTGGCCCAGCTGATCGACGTTCTGCGCGGGACGATGAGCCTGGTCGGTCCGCGGCCGGAGGTGCCGCGCTACGTCGAGAAGTATTCGCCGGCGCAGCGCGAGCGCGTGCTCAGCGTGCGGCCGGGCATCACCGATTTTGCGTCGCTGCAGTTTCGTGACGAGAATGAGCTGCTCGCGAAGGTGACCGATCCCGAGCACGAGTACCTCAACGTCATCCTGCCCGAGAAGCTGCGGGTGGCGATGAACTACGTCGACCACGCGTCCCTGTCGAACGACCTCAAGGTGCTGGGCATGACGCTGCGCGCGGTACTGGCTCCGAACGTTTCCCCCAACAGGATGGTCAAGACCATGGGTACCCAAGATTTCTGGCGCAAGGTCGAGCAGTGGATGTCGCGCGCGCATCGGCGCCGCCCGACGCTGTCGATCGTCGCCGACGCCGTCACCGTGCTCGCGGCGTGGCACGTCACCTACCTGTTCCGGCTCGGTTTCGAGGGCTGGTCGCCGCGCCGCATCTGGTACGACGACTACGTCAGCTGGGGCGTGGTCGTGATGTATCTGCTGTGCCTGCAGGGCTTCTCGGCGCGCCGCAGCATGTGGCGCTTCTTCGCCTTCGACGACTTCCGCCGCCTCGTCTCGGCCTGCGCGGTCGCCGGCCTGGTGTCGGCGGTGCTGATCCTGCTGTTCGGGCTGACCGGCGTCGCGCGCGCGGTGCTGGTGCTGCATCCGGTGTTCACGCTGCTGGGCCTGTCGCTGGCACGCATGAGCTACCGCATGCTCTGGGAGTATTCGCGCGCGGTCGCGATGGGCGACGCCGACGAGCATCGCTACGTCATCGTCCTGGGCGCGGGCGACGTGGCCCGGCGGCTGATCGCCGGCCTGCACCAGCACCATGGCTGGCACGTCCTGATGCTGCTCGACGACGACGAGACGCTGCACGGCATGCGCATCGCGGGCGTGCCCGTCGAGGGCTCGCTGGACCGGATCCGCGATCCCGGCCTGACGCATGGCGCCACGCACGTGATCCTGGCCGTCGAAGGCCTGGGCGAGGCCGCCCGCAAGGACGCCCTCGAAAAGGCGGGCAAGTCGGGCCTGATCGTGCTGACCATCCCCGGCCCGGAAGAGTTCTCGGTCAATCCGGTCGCGCCGGGCGGCGTGCTGCCGACCCTCTGATCGGCGCGGCGCCGGCGGGCGGCAGTCGGCCAGGGCCTGGCTGCGCTCGAGGTGGATCCAGTCGACGATGCGTTCGGCGGCCGTGTAGCCGGACACCAGCAGGTCGAGCAGGTTGCGCACGGCCAGCACGTCCGCGTCGGCGAGCGCCACCGACAGCCGCTCCAGCGCCGCGGCCATCTCCGTCCAGCCGAGATGCGTCTCGTGCGCCGTCATGATGCGCGCGTGCTGGGTCGGTTCGGGGTTGTCGCCGATCAGCAGTTCCTCGTACAGCTTCTCGCCGGGGCGCAGGCCCGTCACGACGATCTCGATGTCGCCGCTGACGGCGTTGGTGTGCATGGTCAGGCCCGAGAGCTCGATCATGCGCACGGCGAGGTCGTAGATCTTGACCGGGTCGCCCATGTCCAGCACGAAGACGTCGCCGCCCTTGGCCATCGCGCCGGCCTGCAGCACGAGCTGCGCGGCCTCGGGGATGGTCATGAAGTAGCGCGTCATCTCGGCGTCGGTCAGCGTGATCGGGCCGCCTTCCTTGATCTGGCGCCGGAACAGCGGCACGACCGAGCCCGACGAGCCCAGCACGTTGCCGAAGCGCACCATCGAGAAGCAGGTGAACGGCCCCGACGGCGTCGTCACGCCGTCGATGGTGGCCGGCTTGTCGCTCGCCAGCGCCTGCAGCACCATCTCGGCGAGCCGCTTGCTGGCGCCCATGATGTTGGTCGGGCGCACGGCCTTGTCGGTGCTGATCAGCACGAAGTTGGGCACGCCGTGGGCGATCGCCGCGCGCGCCGTGTTGAAGGTGCCGAACACGTTGTTGCGCACGCCTTCGAGCGGGTTGTGCTCGACCAGCGGCACGTGCTTGTAGGCGGCCGCGTGGTAGATCGAGTGCGGCTTCCACGTCTCGATGATGCGCGACATGCGCTCGAAGTCCTGGCAGGACCCGAGCAGCGGCACCACGGTGTCCTCGGGGTAGCCGGACTTGCGCAGGCTCGCCTGCAGCTCGTGGTGGATCGCGTAGAGCGCGAATTCGCTCGACTCGAGGATCAGCAGCTTGGCAGGCGTCAGCAGCAGGATCTGGCGGCAGAGCTCGCTGCCGATCGAGCCGCCGCCGCCGGTCACCAGCACGACGCGTCCGCGGATGTTCCGATTGAGCAGCGTGACGTCGGGACTGACCGGCGCGCGCCCGAGCAAGTCCTCGATCTCGAGTTCGCGGATGTCGCCGACGTGGATGCGCCCCGACGCCAGGTCCATCAGCCGCGGCAGCGTGCGGATGCGCAGGCCCAGCGGACGCAGGCTCGCCAGGATCTCGTTGCGGCGCGTGCGGCTGGCCGACGGAATGGCCATCAGCACGTCGGTCAGCCCGAGACGCTTGATGACCGCCGGCAGCTTCTTCGGATCGAACACGTACAGGCCGTTGATCGTGCTGCCGTGCAGGGTGACGTCGTCGTCGGCGAACGCGGTGGCGCGCATCTCGCGGCTGTTGCCCAGCAGGCTGGCGATCTGGCGGCCGGCCGAGCCGGCGCCGTAGATCAGCACGCGCGGCGCCGGGCCGTCGTCGGAATCGCCGCGCCGCGGGTTGCCGAGCCAGTAGCGGGCCAGCAGGCGCGAGCCGCCGATCGCGATCAGCATCAGCAGCGGCTGGATCACCCCGACCGCGCGCGGCACGCCGTGCACGCCGACGATCGTGAACACCAGCACGTACATGACGCCGTACATCGCCACCGCGCGCACGACGGCGACCAGCGAGCCCCAGCCGGAATAGCGGAAGATCGCGCGATACAGGCCCTGGCGGATGAACACCGGCAGCGACAGCAGCAGGGCGCCCGCGGTCGCGAGCGGCAGGCCGGGCTCGTCGAGCCGCCAGGTGTCGAGCTTGAGGCCGAAGGCGATCCAGACGCAGGCCAGCGCCAGCACCGTGTCCAGGGCGACGGCGACCGCGCGCTTGGACCGGCGGGATCGGCCCAGCATCGCCGACACGCGTGACCTCATCGGGCCGCCCGCTCCAGGACGGCGGCGGCGACCGTGCAGGTCTTGTCGATCTCGGCCGGCGTCAGCGTCGGGTGTACCAGGAACATCAGCGAGGTCTCGCCGAGTTCCTTCGCGTTGGGCAGGCGTTCGGCCGGGCGCCAGGGCGTGCCGTCGAAGGCGCGCTCGAGATAGATCTCCGAGCACGAGCCCTGGTAGCACGGCACGCCGGCGGCCGTGATCTCCTCGACGATGCGGTCGCGCGTCCAGCCGGCCTTCAGGGCCTCCGGGCGCACGTAGGCATAGCACTTGTAGTGCGCGTGGGTCATGTGCGCGGGGAACGCGGGCACGCGCACGGCGGGCGAGCGGCGCAGCGTCGCGAGGATCGCCTCGGCGTTGGCCGTGCGCTTCGCTTGCCAGTCGGGCATCGCGCGCACCTGCACGCGACCGACGGCGCCCTGCACCTCGAGCATCCGCCAGTTGGTGCCGAAGGACTCGTGCACCCAGCGGAATCCCGGCGGATGGGCGCGTTCGTAGACGGCCTCCCAGCTCTTGCCGTGGTCCTTGAACGACCACATCGACGACCACAGCGCGCGGTCGTCGGTCGTGACCATCCCGCCTTCGCCGGCGGTCGTCATGATCTTGTCCTGGCAGAACGACCAGGCGCCGATGTGGCCGATCGTGCCGACGCTGCGCGAGCGGTACTTCGCGCCGTGGGCCTGCGCGCAGTCCTCGATCACGAACAGGCCGTGCTCGCGGGCGAGGGCCATGATCGCGTCCATCTCGCACGGCCAGCCGGCCAGGTGCACGCAGATGATCGCGCGGGTGCGCGGCGTCAGCACGCGGGCGATCGTCTCGGCCGTCATGTTGCCGCTGTCCAGGTCGACGTCGGCGAACACCGGCGTCGCGCCGGCGTTGACGACGCACGACATCGAGGCGATGAAGGACCGCGGCGTGACGATGACTTCGTCGCCGGGGCCGATGTTGCCGGCCTTCAGCGCCACGTCCAGCGCCAGCGTTCCATTCGACAGCGAGACGGCGTGCGCCGCTCCCGTCCACTCGGCGAACTCCTTCTCGAAACGGCGGCATTCGTCGCCGGTCCAGTAGTTCACCTTGTTGGACCGCATCACGCGGGCCACGGCCTCGACCTCTTCCTCAGAAAAGGACGGCCAAACCGAAAAGGGGGTATTCAGCATGAAATTATTTCCCGGTCATTCATCTACGTCTTCGGTCGGGCCGGGCAGCCCATGACCGTCGCGCCTTCTCCCACATCCTCGACCACGACCGCTCCGGCGGCGACACGTGCGAGGCTTCCGATGGTAACGCCCTGTTTCGCGCAGCTGCCCACGCCGATCCAGGCCATGTCGCCGACGCCGACGTTGCCGCTCAGGTTCGCGCCGGGGCTCACGTGCACGCCGTCGCCGAGCCGGCAATCGTGATCGATCGTGGCGCCGGTGTTGACGATGCAGGCGACGCCCAGCGTCGCGTCGACGTTGATGACCGCCCCGGCCATCACCACCGACCCGACGCCCAGCGAGGCGTGCGCGCTGATGCAGGCGCGCGGATGGACGACGCTGGTCAGGCGCGCGTCGGCCTCGGCCAGCTTGCGGTGCACCCGCAGGCGTGTCGCGTTGTCGCCGATCGCCACGATCACGCCGTCGAACTCCTGCAGCCGTTCCAGCAGGTGCTGCGAGGTGCCCACGATCGGCCAGTGCCCCGCGGGCATCGGCCAGCGGTCGTCGAACAGGCTGACGGCGTCCCAGCCGCAGGCCGTCGCCGCGTCGGCGACGACCTTGCCGTGGCCGCTGGCGCCGAGGATCGCCAGGTGCCTCATCGCGGGCTGCCCGTGAACTTGGCCGCCGTGACCTCGCCTTCGGAGACCACGCCCTCGCGCCGGAAGACCTTCGCGAACGTCATGCCGATGATCTTCAGGTCCAGCAGCACGTTGTGGTGGTCGACGTACCAGACGTCGAGCGCGAACTTGTCTTCCCACGACAGCGCGTTGCGCCCGTTGACCTGCGCCCAGCCCGTGATGCCGGGCCGCATGTCGTGGCGGCGCGCCTGCTCCTTCGAATACAGGGGCAGGTATTCGACCAGCAGGGGCCGCGGACCGACGACGCTCATGTCGCCCTTGAGCACGCACCACAGGCCCAGCAGCTCGTCCATGCTGGTCGAGCGCAGCCGGCGGCCGAAGGGCGTCAGGCGCTGGGCGTCGTCCAGCAGGGCGCCGTCGGGCCCGCGCGCGTCGGTCATCGAGCGGAACTTCAGCATCGTGAACGGCTTGCCGTGCAGGCCCGGCCGGACCTGGCGGAACACGACCGGCGAGCCGAGCCGCGTGCGGATCAGGTACCAGAGGATGACCAGCAGGGGCGAGAAGACCACCAGCCCGAGGATGGCCAGGAAGATGTCAAGACTGCGTTTCAGCATGGATGTGCAGGGCGTCGAGAAGGTCCGCGTTCACGCGCCGGACGTCGTACTTGGACACGGCGAACTCGCGCGAGGAGGCCGCCATTGCCTCGAGGTCGGTGCGCGGAAGCGTGCTGAATTCGAGCATGCGCGCGGTCAGCGCGTCGGCGTCGGCCACCGGCACGAGGACGCCGTTGCGCGGCCCGCTGGTGCGGATTGTCTCGCGGCAGCCGGGGGCGTCGGTGGTGATGACCGGCCGGCCGACGGCGAGCGCCTCCAGCACGGAGCGGGGCGTGCCCTCGCGGTACGACGGCAGCACGTAGACGTGGCAGTCGCGCAGGTAGGGTCGCACGTCGTCGGTCGGGCCGTGGTAGCGGATGCTGCCGTCGGCCATCGAGCGCTCGATCTCCTCGCGGCTGATCGCCGAGGGGTTGGTGTCGTGCGGGCCGACCAGGTGGAACTCGACGCCGGGGCGCTGGCTGCGCACGCGGCGCGCGGCGTCCAGGTACTCGCGCACGCCCTTGTCCTTGAGCAGGCGGGCGATGAGCAGGAAGCGCACCGGCTCGGCCGGCAGCGGCGCGCACGGGAAGCGCTCGAGGTTGACGCCCGAGCCGGCGACGCGCCGCACCTCGAGGCCGCGACCGAGCAGGCCGCTCGCGCGGAACTCCGCCTCGTCGTCCGGGTTCTGGAACAGGGCGATGTGCGCGCTGCGCAGGCCGGCGCGATACAGCAGGCGGCCGACGGCCTGCACCGCGCGGTTCTTCAGGCCCTGCGCCGGCATGAACGTGAAGCCCAGCCCGGTCACCAGGACGGCGATGCGCCGGACGCCCGCCAGGCGCGCGGCGAGCGCGCCGTAGACGACCGGCTTGATCGTGTAGGCGAGCACGCAGTCGGGCCGCTCGGTGCGGCAGACGTGGTGCAGCGTCTTGAGCAGGCGCAGGTCGGCGAGGATCGCGGTGCCGGTGCGGTTCATCGGCAGGACGATGCGGCGCACGCCCCACTCCGCGAGGCGCTCGTCGACCCACGCCGGTCCGGCCGGCGCCGCGGCGACGACCTCGCAGCCGGCGCGCCGCAGCTCCTGGATCAGGTCGCCGCGGAAGTTGATGAGCGACTCGGCCAGGCTGCCGATGACCAGCACCTTGGTCATGCAGCGGCCTTGAGCGGCGACTGCCGCGCGCCCAGCCATTCCTGGTGCCAGGCCTGGTACATCAGCACGCACCACAGCTGGTGCTGGCAGTTCTCGCGGCCGGACAGGTGGGCCTGCCAGGTCTTGCGCACCGGCACCGGATCGAACACGCCGACGTCGTTCAGCGCCTGCGTCGACAGCAGCGCCTCCGCCCAGTCGCGCAGCGTGGTGCGCAGCCAGGCGTGCAGCGGGATGCCGAAGCCGGTCTTGGGGCGGTTCATCAGTTCCTTCGGAACGTGGCGGCCCAGCAGCTCGCGCACGATCCACTTGTTGACGCCGTCGCGCACCTTGAGGTCGAGCGGCAGCGAGGCGCTCAGCTCGTACAGCCGATGGTCGAGGAAGGGCACGCGGGCCTCGAGCGCGACCGACATCGACGCGCGGTCGACCTTCGTCAGCACGTCGTTGGGCAGGTAGTTGAGCGTGTCCTGCAGCATCATGCGCTCGACGAAGTCGAGGCCGTCCAGGCCCAGCGCGTGCCAGTCGGGCGCCGACCAGGTGTCGCGCGCGCCGCGCACGACGCGCTCGGGATGCGTCCATTGCGAGACCATGCCCTTGTAGATGTCGTCGTCGTTCTGCGCGCTGAGCGCGCGTCCGAGCTTGGACAGCTTGTCGCCGAAGTCGCCGAACTGCAGCGAGCGCGGCAGCAGCGGACGCGCCGCCGAGGCGACCGAGTCCCACGCGGCGGGCGACAGCGCCGCGATGCCGCGGCCCAGCCCGTGGCGGGCGAAGGACGGCAGCCGCTCGAGCTTGCCCTTCATGCGCTGGCCGAAGATGTAGCGGTTGTAGCCGCCGAAGACCTCGTCGCCCGCGTCGCCCGACAGCGCGACCGTCACGTGGCGGCGCGCCATGCGCGAGACGAGGATCGTCGGGATCTGCGACGAGTCGGCGAACGGCTCGCAGTAGACCTGGCCCAGGCGCGGGATGAGGTCGATCGCGTCCTGCGACGTGACCACCAGTTCCTCGTGCTGCGTGCCCAGCCGCCGCGCGACCTCGCGGGCGACGTCGGCCTCGTTGAACGCCTCTTCCTGGAAGCCGATCGAGAACGTGCGCACCGGCTTGGCCGACTGCGCCTGCATCAGCGCGACGACCGTCGACGAGTCGATGCCGCCCGACAGGAACGCGCCGAGCGGCACGTCCGCGATCATCTGGCCGCGGATCGACTGCTTGAGCAGGCGCTCGACCTCGGCGATGGCCTCGTCGGTCGAGCCCTTGAACGGCGCGGCCTTGCCGTCGCGCCACGCGTCGACCGCGCGCCAGTAGGGGCGCGACACGGGCGCGGCGGCCGGCGTCGCGAACGTCATCATGCAGCCCGGCTCGAGCTTGAAGACGCCCTCGAACGCCGTGCGCGGCGCCGGGATGTTGTTGAAGCGCAGCAGTTCGGCCGCGGCCTCGGTCGACAGGCGCGGCTGGTCGAGCATGCCCGAGCCCAGCAGCGCCTTCAGCTCCGAGCCGAAGACGATGCCGCGGCGGGTCTGGGCCCAGTACAGCGGCTTCTCGCCGAAGCGGTCGCGCACCAGCGTCAGCCGGCGCTCCTGGCGATCCCACAGCGCGACGGCGAACATGCCGACGCACGCCGAGATCGCGCGCTCCAGGCCCCAGGCCTCGATCGCGGCGAGCAGGCTCTCGGTGTCCGAATGGCCGCGCCACGCCGGGGCCGCGCCTTCGCCCTGGAGGCGGTCACGCAGTTCCTGGTGGTTGTAGATCTCGCCGTTGAACACCAGCATGTAGCGCGAGCTGGCCGACATCATCGGCTGCTGCCCCGCGGGCGAGAGGTCGACGATGGCCAGGCGCGCGTGGCCGAACACGCACTGGCGCGTGTCGTCGGCCGCGAGGACGCCCTGGGCGTCCGGGCCGCGGTGCTGGATGATCCGGATCATCTCCGCGACGTTCTGCATCGCGTGCTCGGATTGTTCGGTCCAGAGGCCGGCGATTCCACACATGTCTTGTCTCCCGAGATCGAGGGTTCAGCGCTGCGCCACCAGCGGCGGCAGCCATGTCGTCGTTGGCGACGGCGGTGACGCGCCCGCGCCGCGCCGCGGCGAGAGCGCGAACGGCAGCATGAGCAGCACCCAGAACACCGGTTGGCGCGCCGTGTAGTGGGCCTGTTGCTGCGTCAGCACCGCGATGACGACGCACAGCGCGAGCATGGATCGCAGCGCGATGGCGCGCACCAGGCAGCTGGCCGCCAGGATCAGATAGGACACGAGAGAAATGGCTCCTCCCTGGAGCGTCAGGTCGAGCAGCAGGTTGTGCGCCTCCTCGCCCTGGAATGGTTTCGTTTCCCCGGATTGTCCTCCAGGTCCGACCCCGAGCCAGTGGCTTTGCTCGATGCCCTTGAACGCGGACTCCCAGCGCTCGAAGCGGCCGTTGGCGTCGCTGTCGCCGGTCTTGTTGATCGACTCGTGGGCGAGGAACCCGAAGGCGGTGACCGAGACCGCCAGGAAGGCGAAGGTGATCGCGATGCGCGCCGGGCGCAGGCCGCGGCGGCCGGGGACGTCCCACCGGTTGAGCTTCAGGATGCTCCAGATCGACGCGCAGACCAGGTAGTCGGCGAACACCGTGCTGCTGCGCACGACGCCCGCCATCACCAGGCTGACCAGCATGCCGAAGACGTAGAACCAGTTGGCCTTCCGGCCGTTGGCCTTGGCGAGGGCGCCGAGGGCGATGATCGGGTAGGCGCAGAGCAGCAGGCCGAGCTGGTTCGGGTTCTCGCTCCAGCCCATGTAGCGCGAGACGAACGGCACGCCGGGCGTGTCGCTGTCGGTCAGCCACGCGGGGGCGACGATGCCGAACGGCAGCAGCAGCAAGGGCAGCGCCTGAACCAGGATGGCCCAGGTCAGCAGCGTGGCCAGCTCCTGGCGCGGGCGGGCGACGAGCTGGAAATACTGGATCGCGCAGGCGGCGTACGAGATGCTGAACGGCACCACCAGCAGGTCGAGCCAGGCCAGTTGCGGGCTCCAGCGCGTCCAGAGGTTGACGAAGGCCCCGACGAAGAAACCGAGCCACATGATGATGGCGGCGACGCGCGTGAAGCCCGGGACGCCGCGCGCCTGCGCCGGCGTGCGTTCCAGCACGGACGAGAACAGGAACACGAGCGCGCTGAGCTCGCCGATGCCCGCGGCGCCGCCCAGCAGGGCGCGCGATTGCGTGGCCATCAGCGTCATCAGCGAGAGGGCCAGGCTCCACTTGCGGATGCGGCTCGGCGCGGGCAGCGCGATGGGAACGTTCATGCCGCGACCTCCACGAGAACGGCGCGCGACGACAGCAGGCGCCAGGCGAGGGCGGCCGTCGCACCCAGGATCGCCAGGGCGACTGCGCCGCCGCCGAGGATGGTAGCGGGCACCAGCGCCCGCAGCGAGAGGCCGACGATCGTCACGGCGACGGCGAGCAGCGTGGCGCGCCGCAGGACGCGCGCCAGCGCGGCATCGATCTCGCCGCGCGCGGCCAGCTGGCGCACGAGGACGGCGTAGAAGACGACGTTGCCGGCCACCCAGGCGCTGCCGGCGCCGTGCAGGCCGGAGCGCGACGCGGCCAGCGCGAGCACCGGGGCGTAGACGACGAGGCACAGGCAGATCGTCCGCGTGTAGCTGCCCAGGTTGCCGGACGCGAAGAACATCAGGTACAGCCCGGTGGCCGCGACCGCCACGCAGTTGCCGGCGCCGTACAGCGAGAAGGCGTCGGCGATGGCCGGATTCGGCGCGCCGGACACCAGCGTGGCGAGCGCGTTGGCGCAGGTCACGAACACCGCCAGCGCGGGCAGGCACACCATCAGCAGCGTCAGGTGCAGCGCGCGCGCCGCGTTGCCGCGCAGCGGGCCGCCCTCGGTGCGTCCGCGCACGAGCTGCGGCAGGAAGACCTGGTGCACCGGCGTCGCCAGCACGAACAGGCCCATGCACACGACGATCGCCAGCGAGGCCGCGCCGTATTCCTGCAGCGGCAGCCGCGACGCCAGGATCAGCTTGTCGAGCTGGTTGTTCAGCACGGACACGGTGGCCAGGAAGAATGTCGACGCGATGAAGCTGGCATCGCCCGCGAGCTTGCGGCAGCCGCGCTGGAGCGCGCCGATGCCGTAGTGCAGCGGCACGAGGCGGCCCGCGATCAGGCGCAGCAGCAGGGCCTCGATCAGGAACGCGAGCAGGTGGATCGCGAGGAACAGCCGCACGTCCGGATGCAGCAGCACGACGCCGTAGGCCACGGGGAACTTGACGACGTTGGCCACCAGCGAGACCAGGTTGGCCGTGGCGAAGCGTTCCAGGCCGATGAGGCCGCCGCGGTAGAAGCTGCCGAGCAGCTTGAAGACGGCGCCGGCGGCGATCAGGGCCGCGGCCTCGCCGGCCAGCGTCGGCGACAGCGTCGACGACGCCGGCAGCCAGGTGCCCGCCGTGACGCCCAGCAGCGCGGCGATCGCCACGCCCAGCAGCGTGATGGCACCGTAGGCCGATTCGCTGGCGACGTAGACGGCGGCCAGCTCGCCGGGCTGGCGGTCGGCGGCCTCGCGCGCGACCAGCCGCGTCATCAGGTTGCAGCCGTCGATCGCGAACACGAACAGCTGCACGACGCTGGCAATGCCCACCAGGCCGAAGCTGGCCAGCCCGAGCGCGCGAGCGACCAGCGGCATGAACAGCAGGTTCATCATCGCGCCCAGGCCCTGGGTCGCGAGGTTGATGGCCAGCGGGCTTCTCAGCCGCTCAGCGAGGCGCATGGACGCCTCCGGCCGCGAGCGGGCTGACGGTAAAATGACAGCTTGACAGACCCGCGGACGCTGACGCGACGGCGATGGTCACGCTGTATCGGAAATCATGTCCAGAATGAGAATCGCGCGTCGTTGCGCTGTCGTGGGTGCGGTGATCCTTGCGGGACTGGTCGCGGCCAGCGCGGTGCCGCAGAGAGTCACCGACGACGACGTCGCGGCGCTGACCCAGTACGGCATCGTGCTGCCCGAGGAGCGCGGTGTCGTGGCCCAACGCAGCGAGGCCGCGCAGATCGATTTCCTGCGCGCGCTGGAGCGCCGCGTCCACGGCCGCGTCACGGGGATCGAGCCGATCGCGCCGCGCCGCTCGCGCGAACCGCGTCAGGTGCTCGACGCCCGCAGCGGCGTCTGCTTCGACCGCGCACGCGTGATCGAGAAGGCCGCCAAGCTCGCGGGCTTCAAGACGCGGCGGGAGTTCCTGCTGTACCTGCCCGGCGGCGACCGCTCGGCGGCTTCGGTCGCCAAGCGCTTCGTCGAACCGGGCGGCCCCACGCACACCGTGGTCGAGGTCCAGGTCGGCGGGCACTGGATCTTCCTGGGCACGCTGACGCCGGTCATCGGCATTTCCGACGGGGGCAAGCTCTGGTCTGTACATGCCTTGAGTCAACTGGATCCCGGAACGCGCAAGGCGCTGCTGGGGCGTGAAGGGTGGAAGGAGATCCTGGACGACACGCCGTTCGTCACCCTGCGCGGCCTGTACAGCCGCAACGGCCAGCAGTACTGGCCGTATCCTCCGTTTCCGAACTACGCGCCCGGGCAGATAGCTTCCCTGTTGACCGATCCTTCCGACGATTGACCCCGGCCGATGCGCGCTCAGCGCGCCTCGGGCCCTGCCTGGTGGTCGATGAAATACTGGACCGTCAGCGGAATGCCGTCGGCGATCCGATGCGTCGGGGCGTAGCCCAGCAGGCGCGCCGCCTTGCCGATGTCGGCCAGCGAGTGGCGCACGTCGGCGCGCCGGAAGTCGCGGAAGACCGGGGCCTTGTGTGCCGCGCCGGGGCCGCGCACCGCGGCGAACAGCGCGTCGTACAACTGCAGCAGCGTCGTGCGATCGCCCACCGCGACGTTGTAGACCTGGTTGACCGCGTCCGCCTCGGCGCAGGCCGCCAGCAGGTTGGCCTGCACCGCGTTGGCCACGAAGCAGAAGTCGCGGCTGGTCTCGCCGTCGCCGTTGATGAAGACGTCCTCGCCCGCGTTGATCGCGCTCATCCACTTCGGGATGACGGCCGCGTAGGCGCCGTTCGGATCCTGGCGCGGCCCGAAGACGTTGAAGTAGCGCAGGCCGATCGAGTTCATGCCGTAGGTCTTGCCGAACACGTCCGCGTAGAGCTCGTTGACCAGCTTGGTCACCGCGTACGGCGACAGCGGCTTGCCGATGACGTCCTCGACCTTGGGCAGCGCCTGGTGGTCGCCGTAGGTCGAGCTGCTGGCGGCGTAGACGAAGGTCTTGACCTTGGCGTCGCGCGCGGCCACCAGCATGTTCAGGAAGCCGTCGATGTTGACCGCGTTGCTGGTGACGGGATCGTCGACCGAGCGCGGCACCGAGCCGAGCGCGGCCTGGTGCAGCACGTAGTCGGCGTCGGCCACCGCCGCGGCGCAGTCGGCGGCCTGGCGGATGTCGCCGCGGATGAAGCGGAAGCGCGCCCAGCGCTCGGCACCGACGGCGTCGCGCACCAGGTCGAGGTTGGCCTGCTTGCCGGTGGCGAAGTTGTCGAGGCCGACGACGTGCTGGTCGAGGCCCAGCAGCGTCTCGAGCAGGTTGCTGCCGATGAAGCCGGCCACGCCCGTCACCAACCAGCGGGCCGGCTGCGCGCGCAGGCGGTCGCGGAGTTGCGAATAGCGCGACGGCGCGCCGGTCTCGGGTGCGCTCATGGGTTCAGAGCCTCCAGGCATCCAGCCCCTGCGCGGCGACGGACGCCACGTCGAAGCAGGACTTCACGTCGATCATCACCGCGCCCGGCTGCAGGCGGACGGCGATGGCCTTGACGCCCTCGGCCTTGTAGGCCTTGTGGGCGACCGCCAGCACGCAGGCATGCGCGCGCGGCAGATCTTCCCACTTCGTGAGCTTCAGGCCGTACTCGTGCTCGGCCTCCGCGGCGTCGGCCAGCGGATCGTGCACGTGCACGTTGACGCCGTAGCTGCGCAGCTCCGCGATGATGTCGACGACCTTGCTGTTGCGCAGGTCGGGGCAGTCTTCCTTGAAGGTCAGGCCCATCACGACGACGTCGGCGCCCTTGACCGGATGGTTGGCGGCGATCATGCGCTTGACGGTCTGTTCCGCGATGTACTTGCCCATGCCGTCGTTGATGCGGCGGCCGGCCAGGATCACGTCGGGCCGGTAGCCCAGCATCTCCGCCTTGTGCGTGAGGTAGTACGGATCGACGCCGATGCAGTGGCCGCCCACCAGGCCCGGGCGGAACGGCAGGAAGTTCCACTTCGTGCCGGCGGCCTCGAGCACCTCGAGGGTGTCGATGCCGATCTTGTGGAAGATGATGGCCAGCTCGTTGACCAGCGCGATGTTGAGGTCGCGCTGCGTGTTCTCGATCACCTTGGCGGCCTCGGCCACCTTGATGCTGCTGGCGCGGTAGATGCCGGCGGTGATGATCGAGCCGTACAGGTCGGCGACGGCGTCGAGCGCGGCGGGAGAGTCGGCGGCCACGATCTTGCGGATCTTGGTCAGCGTGCGTTCCTTGTCGCCCGGGTTGATGCGCTCGGGGCTGTAGCCGATGAAGAAGTCCGTGCCCCACTTGAGGCCCGATTCCTTCTCGAGGATCGGCACGCAGACCTCCTCGGTCGCGCCCGGGTAGACCGTCGACTCGTACACGACGATCGCGCCGCGCTTGAGGTGGCGGCCGACGCTGCGCGAGCTCGACTCGAGCGGCGAGAAGTCGGGGCGATTCGCGGTGTCGACCGGCGTGGGCACCGCGACCACGACGATGTCGGCCCGCGCCACCACCGACGCGTCGGTGTGGTAGCTCAGGCGCGTCGCGGCGCGCAGCGCCTCGCTCTCGAGTTCGCCGGTGGGATCGACGAAGGTCTTGTAGGCGGCGATCTTGGCTTCGGAGCGGTCGACGCCCAGCGTTTCGAAGCGCTTGCCGAACTCGACGGCGAGCGGCAGGCCGACATAGCCGAGACCGATGACGGCGACGACGGGATTGGCAGGGAGAGTCATATTCGAGGCAATGTCAGGAAAAGAACGCGTCGAGCCGGCTGTCGACGGCGCGCGGGTGACGAGGGTTCGCTCAGGTCGATGCGCCGCCGTTCGCGGCGCGTCGGCGGGCGAAGGAGGCGCGCAGGCGCGACCAACGGCTGGCCGTGTCGGGGGTGCGCAGCGCGAAATCGAGGTGCGTCGACAGCAGGATCCAGAGGCTGTAGAGGATGAAGCAGCCGATGGCGGCGCCCGCGGTGATCAGGCTGCGGCGCGGTGCGCTGCGTCGCTCGGGCACCTGCGCGGCATCGACCACCTGGATCAGCGCACCTTCGCGGCTCTCGTCGACCCGGGCCGATTCGTACTGGCGGGCGAACAGGTCGAACAGCGTTTCCTGGTACTTGAACTCGCGGTACTTGCCGATGTAGTCCGGCGACGAGGGCGCCTTGCCGGTGCCGGCCTCGGCGCGGGTGACCTGGTCGCGCAGCGCCTGGACGGTGGCGCTCTGCTGCTGGACCTCGACGGCCGAGTCTTCCAGCGTCCGCCGCAGGGTCTGCAGCTTGACCTCCGCGGCGGTCAACTGCGCGTTGAGGCGGGCGTAGCTGTCGGCGGCGGCCTTCGGCTCCGACTGCACGGAACCCATGTCGATGCCGCTTTCCTGCAGCGCGACCTGGGCCGCGGTGAGGCGCGTCTTGGTCTCCTTGAGCTGGTTCTCGAAGAACACGCGCCGCTGCTGCGCCTCGGTCACGGCGAACGTCGAGGTGACCGTGCGCAGCTCCTCGACGTACTGGGTGGCCATCGCGGTCGCGCGCTTGGGATCCTCGTCCTCGACCTCGACGTGGATCAGGTTGTCCTTCTTGCCCAGCGAGATCGTCACGCGATGCGACAGCCTCAGGCGTGCATCGACGTAGAACTTCTTGTTGTAGAGCTTCATCAGGTCGAAGCGCCGGATGATGTCGTTGCTCACCGTGTCGGACTGCAGCAGCGCGACGTACTGGTCCGCCGGGGTCTTGAGGCCGCCGCCGAGCGAGCCCGCCAGTCCGGACAGCGCGCCCAGCGATGCGAGCGCGGCGCTCGCGCCACCGCTCTGCTGCTGCGGCGGCAGCAGCGTGACCGACGAGGTGAAGACCGGGCGGATCAGGAACGAGGCGCCATAGCCCAAGGCGCCCGCGACCAGCGGCGCGACGATCAGCGAACGCCAGCGACGGGCGAACGGGATCAGGATGTCGATCAGGCCCAGCATCTCGGCGTCCTGCGGCGCGCCGTGCGAGGGATCGGCGTGGAAGGAATCTGCGGTCGTCACGGCTCAGAACCCCAGCGTCTTCAGGCCGGCGACGCCCAGGCCGAACTGGTAGAGGATCTGCGTCCAGTCCTTGGCGTCCTGCACGAAGGTGCTCTTGTTCAACTCCTCCGGCACGAAGATCGTGTCGCCGGGTTCCACCTCGGCCTCGCGGAAGTCGTTGCCCGAGTGCCAGAAGGAGCTGCCTTGCTGGGCGCTCACGACGGAGCCGTTGGCGCGGATCATGAACATGCTCTTCTGGTCGGCGCCGCGCGTGGGGCCGCCCGCCAGGTAGAGGTACTGGCCGGTGGTCTTGTTCGGCGTGAAGACGAAGCTGCCGCTGCTGAACACGCTGCCGAAGACGCCGACCGAGGTGCCGCGTGCCGGGATCGTCAGGCGGTCGCCGTCCTCGAGCGCGAAGTTCGGCAGGCGGGTGTCCGCCGGCGTGATCTGCAGCACGACGCGGCCGTTCGGGCGCACCTGGCGCAGGCGCTCCAGCAGCTTGGACGTGGCGGCCGCCTTGTCCGCGGCGACGGCGCTCTCGTCGGCGTTGGCCGTGCGCTGGCCGGCCTGGTTCTTGGCCAGGTCGGTCTCGAGCTCGCGCAGCGCGCGGTCGTAGTTGATCTGCTGCGACTCGCGCACGCTCACGCGGGTGAACTCGGTGCCGTACGGGAACGCGGCGCGGGTCATGCCGCCCGCGGCGCGCAGCGCGTCGTCGACGCTGCTGCCGGGCGGCAGCACGTATTCGCCCGGATGGTTCACCTCGCCCTCGATCAGCACGCGCTCGTTCTGGCGCTCCTTGGGCTGGATCGATTCGACGGCGCTCATCGCGCGCACCAGGTCGCCGGTGGCCAGCTTGTCGTCGAGATGCTGCGGCAGCGTCAGTTCGGCCACGCGCACGCTCGTGCGGTCCTGCAGGCGCTCGATGGCGACGCGATCGCGCTCCGCGACCGCGTTGAAGCCGCCGGCCATGCGCAGGGCGTCGTTCAGGGTCTCGCCGGGCTTGAGCTCGAAGATGCCTTGCTGGTTCACGCTGCCCAGCACCGCGACCTGGGTGCCGATCGGGCCGATGAAGATGATGTCGTCCGGCTGCACCAGCAGGTCGCTGCCGCGGTCGCCGCGCAGCAGCAGGTCGTACAGGTCGAAGGTGGCGATCACGTGGCCGCCGCGGGTGACGCGGATGTCGCGGAAGCCGCCGGCGGCCGACGGCCCGCCGGCACGCATGATCGCGTGCAGCACCGAGGACAGGCCGTTGACCGTGATGCTGCCCGGACGCTGCGCGTAGCCCGTCACGAACACGCGGATCGGGCGCAGCTGGCCCATGGAGGCGGTCAGCTCGTAGTTCTTGAAGGTCTGGCCGATGCGGTGGCTGATCGCCGACGTCAGGTCGGAATAGTGCAGGCCGCCGACGTTGATCGCGCCCACGCGCGGCACCGAGATCAGGCCGGAGCGGTCCACGGTCAGGCGCAGGTTCGCGTCGATCGAGCCCCAGACGGTGAGGGCGATCTCGTCACCCGGCTTGATGACGTAGTCGCTGGGCACCGCGGGCAGCGGATCCTGTCCCGCGCTGAGCGCCGCCGGATCCGTCATCAGGTTCTGCCCGAAGCGGCGCACGACGGCGTTGCGGCCCGGAGGCAGCTGGGCCTGCACGTAGCGCTCGAACTCGCCGGGCACGTAGGGCACGGGCGGCAGCCGCGGTTCGATCGGCCCGCGCTGCTTGGAAGACGTGGTGTCGTCCTGGTTCTGGCGCAGTCGCGTCGGGCCGCTGGCGGAATTGGCGTTGCTGCCTGCCGCGTCGTCCGGCGTCGTGGACGATTGGGCGCCGTCGGTCTGGGTGGAACTCGAATCGGTTGTCTGGTCTTGCTGCTGCTGCTGCGAGGTCTGGGCATTGGCCGCCGCGCAGCACGTCAGCAGCATGAATGCACATTGGATGACCAAGCTCTGGGAGCGGGCGAGCGACGACGGAGCCAGGGATCGGAATGTCTTCATGAACATGGAGTGTGGTGCGGCGAATTTCCGGGCGCACTTCCAGTGCGCCGGCGCAAGGCGGCCTGCGGGAAAACGCGAAGCGTCGCATTCTAGCTTGTCGTCCGGGCCCGATCCGGGCCGCCTGCCGCGACCCGCGCGACGCGCGCAAGGCCGTCCGGCAGTGGATACTTGCGAACCCCGCGCGCCGGGGATCATCCTGGCCCGAGGCCCGTCGTCCATGCCCCACCCATGAAAACCGCACTCATCACCGGCGTCAGCGGCCAGGACGGCAGCCTGCTCGCGCGGCTCCTGCTGGAAAAGGGCTACCAGGTCTGGGGCACGTCGCGCGACGCGCAGGGATCCGCGTTCGGCAACCTGGTCCGCC
>FTDG01000882.1_pt1 | contig 18617 bp, 12 predicted proteins | sample 1639751 | NCBI WGS metagenome assembly FTDG01 (sample SAMEA3914869, study PRJEB12502) | metagenome | biome: forest; material: soil | place: USA | collected 2012-03-12 | depth 0.1 m
ACGAAGGCATCGGCCATTGCGGCCACCCAGGCTGGGTTGGCCAGCGAGCTGTCGATCTAGACGCTTCGCTTGCCGAGCATCAATGCGATCTGTTCCTTCGGTACAGCCTTCGAAACGAGGAATCCCTGCATCTGGTCGCAGCGCAACAGGTGCAGCATGCGTGCCGTCTCCTCGGTTTCGACGCCTTCCGCCACGACCTTCAGCCGCAGTGAATGAGCCAGCGCGATCATCGTTGAGACCAATGTCATGTTGTCCGGACTGTCCAACATCGTCGACACGAAGGCGCGGTCGATCTTCAGTCCCTGCACGGGAAGCTTGGCCAAGTAGGCGAGTGACGAGTAGCCGGTCCCGAAATCATCGATCGAGACGTTGACGCCCATTGCCGACAGCGCTTGCAGCTTCTGGATCGTGGCAGTGATGTTTTCCATCAGCAAGCTCTCGGTGAGCTCGATGTCGATGCCGGAGCCGATGCCGGCCTCGGACAGCGTGTGCGAGACGATGTCGATGAAGTCCTGACGGCGCAATTGAACGGCTGACACGTTCACGGCGATCCGCGGGGCAGGCAAGCCCGCATCCAGCCACTCGCGGTAGTCGTTGGCCGCGGTGCGCAATGCCCACGCGCCCACATCGATGATCAGGCCAGTCTCCTCGAGCAACGGAATGAACTCCAGCGGTGGCACGAGTCCGCGCTCCGGGCTCATCCAGCGGATAAGCGCTTCGACGCCTTCGATGCGACGCGTACCCAGGTCGACTTTGGGCTGGTAATACAGCACGAATTCCTCCCGCTCGATCGCCTCACGCAAGCGGCCCTCCAGCGCCAGGTTTTTCGCGACCGATTCAGTCATGCCGGGCGTGTAGAAGAGTAGTGCCTCCGACGAGGCCTGGGCCTTGCGTACCGCAGCCTCGGCATTTCTGAACAGTGCTTCCGTGGTCTCCCCGTCGCGGGGAAACATTGCCACACCGATCTTGGCTGCGACGCGCAGCTCATGTCCGCCGACGATGTACGGGGCCTGGAAGCAGTTGCGGTACTTGATGGCGCCGCGTTGGACGACATCCCCTTCGCCTGAGATGTCGGACATCACGATCGCGAAGTGGTCCGCGCCGAGGCGGGCCACGAACTGCTTGTCCGTCGCGCTGGCGAGCAGCCGTTCGGCCACGCCTCGGAGCAATTGGTCGCCTGTGGTGCGTCCCAGCGTGTCATTGATCGTCTTGAATCGTTCCAGGTCGATCATCACGACCGCGAGCTGGCGGCCTTCGGCCGCCGAGGCGTCGATCAATCGTTGGAGGCGCTCTTCGAACAACACGTGGTTGGCGAGGCCGGTGAGGCCATCGTAGTACGCCAGGAAGTGCAGTCGCTCCTCCTTGTCGAGGTGGTCGAGCGCGAACGCAATGTCGCGCACGAGCTCCATGAGCAACTGGGACTCCTCCACATCAAACGCGCCGAGCACACTGGAGAACAACGCAAGCACGCCAACGCTCCTACCCGAAATGACGAGTGGAAGGCACGCGAATGAGTTGTGACCTTTGGCCAGCAGGCGGCCACGCAATTCGGTGACGGAGCTATCGGATGACACGTCGTTGCATATGACCGGTTCGCCGCTGCGAACTGCGCGTGATCCGGGACGTTTGCTATTGGGCGTGCCACTGCGCGCCGTGATGCGAATGTCGGGGACGTATGACTGGTCTTCGCCGAAGACCGCCACCATGGCGCCATCCTGGGTGGTGGGATCGAGCATGCCGATCCAGGCCATGCTGAACCCGCCGGTTTGCACAGCGAGGCGGCAGGCCTCGCGAAACAGTTCCTTCCGGTTGGCGGCGCGCACGATCAAGGTTCCGATGCCGCTCAGCATGGCGTGCATCCGACTCAGGCGGCGGATACGCTGCTCCGATCGACGCGTTTCAGTCACATCCTTGCCAATGCTGGCGGTGCCGATCACTTCGCCGGCCGGGTCGCGGAGGATCGTGTTGTCCCATTGGATGAGGAGCCGCTCGCCGGCGCGGGTCACGATCTCGTTCTCGTGGTGCCACGCAGACGGGCGATCGGCGAGCAGGTCGCGAAACGTCGCCCTCACCGAGGCGTTCTCAGGAGGAACGAAGGTGTCGAACCAGTTCTTTCCGATCACCTCTTCTTCTTCCCAGCCCGTGAGCTTCAGGAGAAAGCCGTTGCAATACGTGATCCGCGCCTCCCCATCCAGCATCAGCGAGACGAGCTGGACGTTGCGCAAGAGGTCACTGAAGCGCCGTTGGCTCTCGCGCAGCGTCTTCTCCATGGCGATCTTGTCGACCATTTCATGACGCAGCGCGTCCTCGCTGCGATTCGACGCCGACAGGCGCTCATTCGCGGCGGCGAGTTGCGTCGCCAGGGCGGCCAGCCTGTCGGTGAGAATTCGAATGTGGCGGCTGTCGAACTCATCGAGCCGCGCAGGCGCATCGGCCGCCGGGCGGCCGAGCACACGAGCGACGCAGTCGAGCAGCGTGGCTGGCTCGCAGGACTTCGATAGGATTTCGAGCACGCCGCACGAATCTGCCAACGATCGAACATCGGCGTCTGCGAATGTTGCACTGCGCAAGATGATTCGCGTGGATGAAACATCGGGCGCCGACCGCACGGCTCGCACGAATTCCAGGCCGTCCATGGCAGGCATGACCACATCGCAAATGACGAGATCGGGGCGCGCCTCTTTCAGAATATCCAAGCCGCGGGAGCCTGATTCCGCCTGCAGCGTTTCATACCCTGAGGATTTCAACAATGCGGTCAGCTGCAGCCGATTCACGGCGACATCGTCGACCACCAGGATCTGTTGCATGTAGGTGTCAAGTTCGGTTGTAGGCAGGCACCTTGCGGCGGGGCGCCGATCCATTATGCGAGGAAGCTTGGGGGCCTCTTGCGACAGCGGCGCGTCAATCGCGGGAACCGGTAAAAGGTCACTTCTTGAGCCGACCGCATGCACGCTGGCGGGAGGATTTTTATCGCCCGGCTCGGCCGTAGGATGCGTCTTCCTTCGCCATGGTGCCACTGCGGGTATAGGCGAGCCGCTACGCAGCAACTCGTGCGTACGCCTCTTGGCGTTGGATTGCGCTTCGGATAGTCCTCGCTGCTCAATGCCTCCGCTGGGCACCACGGTGGGCACCCGGCTCGGAGCGGGCGTCGAAAGCCTTTCCGGCGGTGGCTTGACCGAATTGATTGGACGTACCGTCGGTGCGGCCTCCGCTCAAAGCCAGCCGGTCGTGACAAAGCCAGCCGGTCGTGAATCTCGTCCTCCCGGACGATGGTCTTCCTGCTTTCGCGTTTCTACACTCCGTCGTCAATTCGGCCCGCATGCCTGCTCAGCAGCCGGTTGCCTGGTCAATTCACTCTTGAGACAAAACATGCAACTCGACTCATCAGTCTCCGCCATCGTCACCGGCGGCGCATCCGGCCTCGGCGCCGCCACCGTGCGCCGTCTGGCCTCGCGTGGCGTCAACGTCGCGATCTTTGACTTCAATGCCGAGCTCGGAGAATCCGTCGCCAAGGAAGTCGGCGGCGTGTTCTGCAAGGTCGACGTGACCAGCGAAGAACAGGTCGACGCCGCGTTCGCCAAGGCACGTGCCGCGAACGGCCAGGAGCGCCTGATGGTCAACTGCGCCGGCACCGGAGACGCCATCAAGACGGCTGGCCGGGACAAGACCACAGGCGCCGCGAAGCATTATCCGCTTGCCAAGTTCGAACGCACGATCCAGATCAATCTGATCGGCACGTTTCGATGTGTCGCCAAGTCCGCCGCCGGCATGTTGAGCCTCGAGCTCCTGGCGGACGGTGAACGGGGCGTGATCGTCAACACGGCCTCGGTCGCCGCGCAGGACGGACAGATGGGCCAGGCCGCTTACAGTGCGTCCAAGGCCGGCGTCGTCGGCATGACGTTGCCCATCGCGCGCGACCTGATGAACGAGGGCATCCGGATCAACACCATCTTGCCTGGCATCTTCGAGACGCCGCTGCTGATGGGGCAGCCCGATCATGTCGTGCAGGCGCTGGCTCAGTCCGTACCGTTCCCCAAGCGCCTGGGCAAGCCGGACGAGTACGCCGCGCTCGTCGAGACGATCGCCACCAATGGCTATCTCAACGGCGAGAGCATTCGCCTGGATGGCGCGATCCGCATGGCACCGCGCTGAGCCTCTGGCAATCGCGCATCAATTTCAACTGACATCGTTTCAAGGAGTTCCCCATGGCTGAAGCCTATATCGTCGCCGCCGTTCGTACCGCCGGCGGCAAGCGCAAGGGCCGTCTTTCAGGTTGGCATCCGGTCGACATGGCCGCGCAGGTGATCAACGAACTGGTCGATCGCGTCAAGATGGATCCGGTACTGGTCGACGACGTGTTCATGGGCTGCGTGAGCCAGATCGGCGAGCAGTCCACCAACGTGGCGCGCAATGCGGTGCTGGCGTCCAAGCTGCCGGAGTCCGTGCCGGGCACGTCGATCGACCGCCAGTGCGGCTCATCGCAGCAGGCGATCCACTTCGCCGCGCAGGCCGTCATGTCGGGCGTGATGGACGTCGTGATCGCCGCCGGCGTGGAATCCATGAGCCGCGTGCCGATGTTCACGCCGACCTCGCTGGCGCAGGAGAAGGGCCTGGGACACTACCAAAGCGCGGCAATCAACGAGCGCTACGACAACGTGATGTTCAGCCAGTTCCTGGGCGCGGAATTGATCGCCAAGAAGTACGGCTTCGACAAGGAAGCGCTGGATGCCTATTCGCTGACCAGCCACCAGAAGGCCATCGCTGCGACCAAGGCCGGCCGGTTCGCCAAGGAGATCCTTCCCCTCGAAGTTCGCCTGGCCGATGGCACCGGCACGGGAGAGCTGCACTCGACCGACGAAGGCATCCGCTACGACGCCTCGCTCGAAAGCATCTCCAGCGTGAAGCTGCTGCAGGAAGGCGGCCTGATCACCGCAGCCAACGCGTCGCAGATCTGCGATGGCGCGACCGGCGTGATGATCGTCAGCGAGAAGGGCCTGAAGGCGCTCGGCGTGAAGCCGCTGGCGCGCATCCACCACATGACCGTGCTGGGCAGCGATCCAGTGATCATGCTGGAGACGCCGATCCCGGCGACCGAACTGGCGCTGAAGAAGGCCGGCATGAAGATCTCCGACATCGACCTGTACGAAGTCAACGAAGCCTTCGCACCGGTGCCGTTGGCCTGGCTCAAGCATCTGGACGCCGACCCCGAGCGCCTGAACGTGAACGGCGGGGCCATCGCGCTGGGCCATCCGCTGGGCGCCTCCGGCACCAAGCTGATGGCCACGCTGGTCAACGCACTGGAGCAGCGCGGCGAGCGCTATGGCCTGCAGACCATGTGCGAAGGCGGCGGCATGGCCAACGTCACGATCATCGAACGCTTGTGATCCAGAGTCAGGACCTGCTCGTGTACCAAGGCCAAAGCATCCGTGTGCAAGCACTCGACGACGGTTTCGTCGAGCTGTGTTTCGACCGCGACGGCGACGTCATCAACAAGCTCGACGCACGCACCGTGCGCGAGTTGGGTGAAGCAACCCGAGTCATTGCAGCCAAGGCTGGCGTGCGGGGTGTCCTGGTCACCAGTGCCAAGAGCGTCTTCATCGTCGGCGCGGACATCACCGAGTTCGGCGAGATGTTCAAGCTGTCGGTGGACGACATGGCCGCCGTCAACGCCAGGTCCAACGAGGTTTTCAACGCGTTCGAGGACCTGCCCGTGCCCAGCGTTGCCGCGATCAACGGATTCGCGCTGGGCGGTGGCCTGGAGATGGCCTTGTCGGCCAGCGCGCGGGTCATGTCCGCCGAGGCACAGGTCGGGTTGCCGGAGGTCAAGCTGGGACTGTTTCCGGGCTTTGGCGGAACGGTGCGCCTGCCGCGCGTTGCCGGCGCCCAGGTGGCCGTGGACTGGATCTCGAGCGGGAAGCCTGCCAAGGCCGCCCTGGCGCTGGAAGCGGGCGTCGTGGACGAGGTCACGGCGACGGAGCAATTGCGCGACGCCGCACTGGCGTTGCTGCGCAAGGCAGCATCGGGCGAGTTCGCCTGGGTGGAGCGGCGTGCGCGCAAGCTGAGACCGCTGGCGCTTGCGCCGGCAGAACGCGACAGCCTGTTTTCGGCTGCCAAGGCCCAGGTGGCCAAGACCAGTGGCAAGCATCAGCCCGCCGCCCTGGCTGCCATCGAACTGATGCAACGTGCGGCCGCGCTGCAGCGCGCCGGCGCCCTGGCAGACGAAGGCCGAACCTTCGCCAGGATCGCCAAGACGCAGGCAGCCAGCTCCATGGTGCAGACCTTCCTCAGCGACCAGGTGCTCAAGAAGCTGTTCAAGAAGCACGCGAAGAACGCCCGGCCGCTGAAGCAGGGCGCCGTGCTCGGCGCCGGCATCATGGGCGGGGGCATCGCCTACACCAGCGCGCAGCGGGGCACGCCGGTGAAGCTCAAGGACATCGCGCAGGGCCAGCTGGATATGGGCGTGAACGAAGCCAGCAAGCAACTGGCCAAGATGGTCAAGAGCGGTCGCATGAAGCAGGACCAGGCCGACGACGTCCTCGCCTCCATCGCGCCGCAACTCGACTACAGCGGCTTCGACGGCGTCGACGTCGTCATCGAAGCCGTGGTCGAGAACATCGGCCTCAAGCATCGCGTGCTGGCGGAACTGGAAGGCGTCGTTCGCGCGGACACCGTGATCGCGTCCAACACCTCCAGCCTGCGCATCGACGACATCGCCGTGCCGCTGAAACGCCCGGAGAACTTCGTCGGTATGCACTTCTTCAATCCGGTGCCAGTGATGCCGCTGGTGGAAGTGATCCAGGGCAGCAAGACCAGCGAGCAGGCCGTTTCCACGGCTGTCGGCTATGCCGTGGCGATGGGCAAGACCCCCATCGTAGTCAAGGATTGCCCTGGCTTCCTGGTCAATCGCATCCTGACCGCCTACGTGCGCGGCTTCCTGCATCTCGTTGCCGACGGCGCCGATTTCGAGCACGTGGACAAGGTCATGGAAGCGTTCGGCTGGCCCATGGGGCCGGCGTACCTGGAAGACGTGGTGGGCATCGACACCGGCAGCCATGTCAGCGACATCATCTCCGCCGGTTACGCGGATCGCATGCCGCCGATCGAGCTGGATGCCCTGCGCCTGATGGCCCGGCACAAGCGCTTCGGCCAGAAGAACGGTGTCGGCTTCTATCGCTATGAGCCCGATCCCAACGGAAAGCCCAGGCGCAGCGTGGCCGATGACACGCGTGCCTTGCTGGCCACGATCCAGCCATCCGGGACGTGCGACTTCAGCGACCAGGAGGTCATCGATCGCATGATGCTGCCGCTGATCATCGAGGCCGCGCATGCGCTCGAAGACGGCGTCGTCGCCAGTCCCGCGGAGCTGGACATGGCGCTGCTGCTGGGCATCGGGTTCCCGGCCTATCTGGGCGGCGCGCTGAAGTATGCGGACTGGCTGGGCCTGGCCGAAGTGAACACCCGGGCCGAGCGGTATGCCGCCCTCGGGAAGGCCTACGAGCCCACGCGACGCATGCGGGAAATGGCAGCCACGAACGCGCGTTACTACGGCTGATCGTCCCGCGAGAATCAACGCCGTGGCCGAGCCACTCTGCAAGAGGTGGCCGGCCTGCGGCGTCATGCCACTGGTCGTACCGCTCATGCGTTCATGCGAGGAACCTAGCTGAGCCACCCCAACCGACGCGCCACGCTGACAGCCTGCGTGCGGTTCTGCGCGCCGAGCTTCGCGCTGATATTGCGCATGTGTGTCCGCACCGTGCTGCGCGAAACGTTCCAGAGTTCCGCGACCCCGTCGTTGGACAAGCCTTCGGCGACGCCTTGCAGGACGCGCAGTTCCTGCGGCGTCAGTCGCTCCATCGGTGGCGTGTGGTCGGCGGGAGCCTGAAGCGGGCCAAAGGCCTGCAGCACGCGGCGGGCGTGATCGGTGAGCAGCGGATCGCGACGGAGCAGGTCGGTGTCCTGCGCCAGGAAACGCTGCAGCAGTTCGCCGGCCAGCCGGCCTTCGTCGACGAACAATCTGACGAAGCCCTCGCGCATGCAGATCGCCAACACCAGCTGGAACTGCGACAGCGCGGTGCTGACCTTGCCCATTCGCAGCGTGGCCATGGCTTCCAGCAACCGCAGCAGCAGCGCGCGGCGATGGCTCGAGGCTTCGGTTGCCAGCGCAATCTCGCGTTCGATTCGCGGCAGCGCGGCGCTCGCGGCGGCCACATTGCCCAGTAGCAGCGCGCGCCTGATCAGGGAGAGCGGCAAGCTTTCGAGGTCGTTGGCCAAGTGCGATTCATGCGCCACGCGCTCCCACAACGCGACGTCGTCGGCGCGGCTCAATTCGAGTTCGACGGCCACGCAATCGCCCTGGTGCATGGCCAGGCGAGCGCGTTCCAGCCGTGCACCGGCCACCACGCGGGGAAGATTGCGCTTGTGGCCCAGTGCTTCCAGGTCGGTCAGGATCTGCGACGCGCGCGCGTTGTCCGGTGTGCTGTCCGGCGAGCTGACGGCGATGCGGGCCAGCATCAAATGGCCGAGCAACATGTGGTCCGGCAAACCGGCTTCGCACACCATCGGCAGGTACACATTCAGGAGTTGTGCCGCGTGGTCGAGGTCGCCGGCTTCATAGACGGTGGCGGCGTAGAGCAGGCCGGCCCAGGCGTTGCCGCCGGCGTGCGACGCCGCCTGGGCGGATCCCGTCGTGGATTGCACGGCCAGTCGAAACCGCGCCGTGGCCTGTCTCAGTCGGCCCTCGAGCAGGTCGAGGATGCCGTCGGTCGCTTCGGCGTACATGAGGCTGAACGCGCTGGGTGCGCGCCCTTGGGCGCGCCGGCCCGCGTCGAGCAGGCGCCGGGCTTCCTGGTGACGGCCTCGGACAATGGCGGCATTGGCGATCGCGTTGACCAGCACGGAGTCAGCAAAGGAGTCCCCAAGCGAACCGTTGATTGCATCGCCTTGCGACACGCGGGTGAGCAACGGGCCAGCATGGGCGTAAGCCTCCTCATGGCGATCGGACACCGCGAGCAGCGTGGTCTCCAACGCGTCGACCAATCCCCGCGTCACGGGCTCGGTGCATTCGCGCAGGTTGCTGGCCGCGAGCCGCGTCATCACGTCGACAGGGCCGCTGGTCAGGCACAAGGACCAAAGGCCGATCACATGCACGCGTTCATGCGTCCGCAACAACTCGGCGGGGAATTCTCCGAGCCAGCGTGCCAGCAGCCGCAACCGACCCTCTTTCAGCAAGGGCAGGGCAGAAGTGTCGAGCAGCCGAAGCGCCCAGTCGAAATCCGCGCCCTCGAGCGCGTGATCGATCGCGGGCACCGGTCGTTGCTGGCTCTCGTACCACCGGGCCGCGATGCGGTGGAGCTGCTGTTCGCTCGGGTCTCTCGACCTCGCCAACTGGGCGCGCAGGAAGTCGGAAAAGAGCGTGTGATAGCGATAGGCACCGGCTTCGCTCGCGACGGGTGTCATGAAGAGATTGGCTGCCGCCAGTCGTTCGAGCATGGCCGTCGCGTCGATCCCTGGCAGGGTCTCGTCGCAGATGGCCTGGCACAGGCCAGGGCTCAGGTGCCTGAGCACGCTGGTATGCAGCAGGAACAGCCGCATCCGTGGCTCCAGGCCGGACAGCACGTCCTCGGCAAGGTACTCTGCCAGCGCGAGATTGGAGCCGGAGAAGCGTTCGATCAAGGTGGCGCTGGCGTGCGGTCGATCCAGCGCCAGCGAGGCCAGGCGCAACGCGGCGGCCCATCCTTCGCTCTTGTCATGCAATCGCCGCAGGAGCTCGGCGGGCATTGTGACCTGGCTTGTCGCGAAGAACCGGGTCGTCTCGGCCAGCGAGAAACGCAGGTGTTCGGCGTTGACTTCGTACAACTGTCCATGGATGCGCAACCGGGCCAACGGCAGAGCCGGTCGACTGCGTGTTCCGAGCACGAGGCGGCCGTTGCGCGGCAGCCGTTCGATGAATTGCCCCAGCAGCGAAAGCACGCCGGCGTCGTGGACGAACTCGAAGTCGTCGAGGAACAGCACGAAGGGCGAGGGCAGGGCGGCGAAGCGATCGATCAGGTCGAGCGCCCATTCGCCCGAAGACGAGGGTGTCGGCGCCGCGATGCCGTCGGTCAAGCGCTCCAGCGCCGCCTGCAGTCCTGCGAGGAAGCGCGAACGATCGTTGTCCTGGGCGTCCAGCGTCAGCCATGCGGTGGCGATGCCTTGGTCCGCCAGGCGGATCCGCCATTGTTCCAAGGTCGTGGTCTTGCCGAATCCCGCCGGCGCGCAGACCAGCACGAGCCGCTCCATGCCCGTCTGGCCCAGCCGGTTCAGGAGTACCTCGCGCGCGACCTGGTGACCACGCGGTGCCGGCGGGTTCAGTTTCGGTGTCAGGGTGGTCGAGCGCATGGAAGGCGTATTCAGGAGGGCTTCCATCGATGCAGGTGGTCCAGTCGCTATGGAGTACGGAGCAAGGCCGCGGTTCCGCCCGTCGCCGGATTCGGCACGGGCGCCGAGCCGCATTCAAGCGGGCCGGTGCAGTAGGTTTAATTGAGGTAACTGTATTGTGATATCTTCGCTGAAGTCAATCCGCCGGTGCCTCAATTCGTGTCGGAAAGTGCCCTATGCTGGTGTCCGGGCACTGCATTGAGGCAGCACTTACGGGTTAGTACCGAAGCGCTGTTCAGTTATCCGCTTAATGATATAGATCATTGTGCTGATAACAAATGGCCGGGCACCCTGTTGGCACCGGCGCGACCTTGAAGGTGCTGAGGATGACAACGCAGACCGAATTGCGGTACTACGATCCGGAAGTCGAGACCTTGCCGCGCGACCAGCTGGAGCGGCTGCAGGAGTCCCGGATCCTGCAGCTGGTGCCCTACGTCTACCAGCGCGCGCCGCTGATCCGCGAGGTTTGGGACGAAGCGGGCGTCAAGCCGGCCGACATCGCCTCGCTGGCCGACTTCAAGGCCAAGGTGCCGTTCATCGACAAGGATCGGATCCGTCGCTTTCGCGACGAGCACGGCGACCCGTTCGGCGGCCTGTGCTGTGCCGAGCCGCCGCACTTGAAGGGTGTCGGCTTCACCACGGGAACCACCGGCGACCCGACGCCCCTGCCGCACTCGGAGAACCACGTTCCCCTGACCGGCCTCAAGCGCGAGATGTGGGAAATGGGAGGCCGGCCGGGCGACTTCCTGCTGTACGCCCTGTTCACGTTCCGCGAAGGCTTCAACGCCGACAAGTTCATGGACATCGGCATCCGGCCGATCACCATCCAGCACATGCCTTTCGAGGTGCATCACCTGGTGGAAGTGGCTCGGCGCTACCGTCCGACGACCTTCTTCATGTTGTCGACGCCGTTGATCATCGGCCTGCAGCAATACCAGCAGAAGACGGGCGACGACCTGCGCGAGGCCTTCTCGTCGCTCAAGGGGGTCGTCTTCGGCGGCGAGCCGCTGGGCGGCAGCCTGCGGGCGCTGGTCGAGAGCTGGGGCCTCGAGATCTTCCAGCTCACCTCGCTGGGCGACATCACGACCTGCATGGAGTGCCAGGCCCACGACGGAATGCATACCTGGGAGGACCTGGCGCTGGTCGAGCACCTGGATCCGGCGGGCAACCAACCCATGGCGGACGGCACCCGCGGCGAACTCGTGGTGACCGCGCTGGCCGACGACGTCGGCCCGTTGATCCGCTACAGGACCGATGACCTGATCGAGTACACCCGCATGCAGTGCAGCTGCGGCCGCACGCACGGCCGCATGAAGCCGCTGGGCCGCAAAGGCGACGAGATGCTGATCCAGGGCAAGTCCCTGCTGCCGATGGACATCTTCCCGCTGATGCAGAACAACGTCGCGACTCGCACGGCCCTGTTCCAGTTGATCCGCCCGCAGCGCGAAGCGAATGTGCTGCGCCTGCGCGTCGGCTACGAGCCCGCCGACCTCAGTGGGACCGAGGCGAACCTGGCGGCTCGCATCGTCGACGACATCCATACCGCCCTTGGCGTGCCTGCGCAAGTGCACCTCGTCCCCAACGCCGAGCTGCTCAAGAACGGCCCGCCCAACAAGATTCCTCGCGTGTGCAAGGAGTGAGCGCGATCATGACGACACAGTCCTCTTTGGTGACCGAGACCTATGCGGTCCCGCCGCTTGCCGTAGGCCGCTATTTCGACGCCGCCGGCGTGTGGCGCCCGATCGCCTATTCCGCCCTCGAACTCGAGCGCGGCCGCGTGGCGGCGCTTCGCGTGCTCCAGTCCTTTCACTTTCGCACCGGCGGCAACGTCATGTTCACGTCGATGTGGGACGAGGGCGCGCAGCTGATGGCGGTCGAGCGCGCAATCATGTCGTACGGCATGGTCGTGATCTCCGCCGATTCCTCGCCGTTCGACGCGGGCCGCGTGGAATCGATTGCGCGCCGTTTCGAACTGAAAGGGGCGCTGGGCATCACCGCCGCCACGCTGGAGGGCCTGGGCCGCATGGGCCACGATCCGGCCAAGGTGTTCGCAGACATGGTGGTCTGGGCTCGCCCAGGTGCCTATGAGACGCTGAGCGCGATCGCCACGCTCGACGTGCACCGTTGCATGGAACTGGGGCCGGCCTTCGCCCTGGAATGCCACGCGAAGAGCGGCGCGCATGTCGACCGCTTCGAATGGGACGTGGAACAGGACGGCGGCGAGATCCTGCTGACAAGTCGGCTGGAGCGCTCGGAGGCATTCCAGCGATTCCGTACCGGCCAGCGGGGGCGTCTGATGCGCGGCGTCTGTGCCTGCGGGAACGCCGACCCCCGCGTTCTTCTCGATTGACCCACGACCGCTACAACAAGAGTTCATGAACCCGACGACGACACTGCCCACCGACGAAGAGCGCACGATGCTGCGCGACAGCCTGCGCGGCCTGCTCGAACAGCACTGGCCGGCAGAGCACGCGGCCGCCTGGTCCGACGATGCGCCACGCATGCAGGCGCTGGACCGCCTGCTGGTCGCCCAGGGGCTTGCTGGCCTGGGGCGGGAGTTGTCGGAAGGCGCATCGCGCGAAATCCTCGTCGTTGCGGAGGAACTTGGGCGCGCATCCTGTCCGTCCTTGCTGCCCGCGGCGATGTCGGCACAGCGGATTCTTTCGGCAGAGACGGGCGCGTCGTCCGTGCTCGCGCAGGCGGCCAGCGGCGACATGCGCCTCGCGTTCGCCTTGGGCCCATTCGACGGCGACGTGCACGCAGGCAGCGTGACGTGCTTGGACGCTCGGTTGAGCGGCTCGCTGGCCTTTGTCGAAGGTGCGGCCAGCGCAACTCATTTGCTCGTGCTCGTGGCTGCGACAGACACCACGCCAGCCGCGCTCGCCATTGTCGATTGCTCCGCAGAAGGCATCGATGTGCAGAGCACCCCGGGCCTGAGTCAGCCGCCGCTGTCGCGAGTGACCTTGAGGTCGACGCCTGCGACGATCATCCCGGTACCTGTGCAGAAGCTCGACGACCTGCGGCGCATGACCCGCCTGATCGCGAGCGCCCGTGCGTACGGCGCGGCACGCCGAGCCTTTGACCTGGTGATCGACTATGCCAAGGAACGCAAGCAGTTCGGCCAGCCCATCGGCCGCTTCCAGGCCATCCAGCACAAGCTGTCCAATGTGCTGATCCAGCTTGAGGGTGTCCGCCTCACGCTGGACAACGCGGCGCTGAGCCATGACCAGGGCAGTGCCGACTGGCGCTTTTTCGCCGCGGCAGCCTGCGCCTTTGCGAGCCCGGCCTTGCGCGATGCGATGCTGCAGATCCATCACACCTTCGGCGCCATCGGCTACTCCGAGGAGCACGAGGCACCGCGTCACTTCCGCCGCGTGCATGCTGACGTCACCCGGTTCGGCGGCGTGCGCCGTTCGCGCGAAGAAGCGGCCGCTCTACTGCTGGACGGCGAGGGTCGCAAGCTGCCTCAGTACGATCTCGGCACTGCCGGCAACGCCTTTCGGGCCGAGGTTCGCGAGTGGCTGTCCCAACGTTGGGCCGCGGTGTACCAAGCCGCTCATGAGGCGCGTCCCTTCCACGAGCGACGTGCTGTCCCGGCCTTCAACGCCGAGCTTGGCGAAAAGGGCTGGCTCGCATTGAGCTGGCCGAAGGAGGCGGGCGGCCAGGCTCGGACGCCACTCGAACAGCTGGCCTTCGCCGAGGAGTTCCAGGTCGCCGGCGTGCCCAAGCCGGGCGGCGAAATCCAGGCGCATGCCTTGATGCGCTATGGAACGCCCGAGCAGAAGGCGGAGTACCTGCCCAGGATCCGCGCCGGCACGATCCGTTTTTGCCTAGGCTATAGCGAACCCGGCTCGGGCTCCGATCTGGCATCGCTTTCGACGAGCGCCGTGCGAGATGGCGACGAGTGGGTGATCAACGGCCAGAAACTCTGGACCACTTTCGCCGAGGACGCGGACTACATGTGGCTTGCCGCGCGAACCGATCCGCAGGCAACCCCACCTCATGCCGGCATCAGCGTCTTCATCGTCCCGATGAAGACGCCGGGCATCACGATCCGGCCCTCCATGGCGCTCTACGGCCACACCTTCTGCACCGAGTTTCTTGACAATGTCCGCGTGCCGGCGGCCGCGCTGGTCGGCCAGGTCAACGAGGGTTGGAAGATCATCACGGCGGCGCTGGCTACCGAGCGCGTGCAGATGGGCGGCTTCGTCGCGCACGTCTGCGCGAACTTCGAGCGGATGCTGGTCGAGGTTCGTCGCCAGGCCGAGTTGCGCGACAGCAGCGCCGTGCGCGAGCGCGTGGGCGAACTGGCCGCCGACATCGAAGTCGCGCGCCAGTTGCTGGCGCAAAGCGTCTCCATGGTCGAGCGCGGGCAGGTGCCGGTGCACGAGGCCGCGATGAGCAAGACGTTCACCGGCGAGCTGATGGAGCGCGTTGGCGAAGCGGCGCTCGACCTGCTCGGGGCCGGCGCTGCACTGGGCGAGGGCGCAGAAGGTGCGCTCACCAACGGGCGACTCGAACAGATGCTGCGCCAGGCCATCATGATGGTGATCGGCGGGGGCACCGCCGAGATCCAGCGCACGCTGATCGCGCAGCGCGGGCTTGGCCTGCCTCGCTAGGTCCGGAGCGCGCCGAAGCCTGGAGGCGCATCGGGCAGCGCGATGCGCGCTCCGGGCGCAGCCGCCTCGCGACTCTGAGCGCGATCAGAAGCCGTTGGATGACATGCCGGGCGCTCGAAACCCGCCATCCTCGTCCTGGACCCAGCCGCGGTACAGACCTTCCTGCGCCACAGTGAGAACGAGCGTTCCCTGGCGGTCATAGAGTTGGCCCGTAGTCAATCCGCGGGAAGAGCCGCTGAAAGGACTCACAGCGTCGACGAGCAGCCACTCGTGCGCGCGCGCCGCGCCGTGGAACCAGATCGTGTGGTTGAGGCTGGCCACGTAGAGGCCGCTACCGAACATGTTGTCCAGATGCGGCGCCATGGACGTGAGCGGGAACCAGTAGTCGGACAGGTAGCCGAGCACGGCTTGATGCAATGCGGCGTTGTCGGGCAACGCTGTCTTCACCCGGATCCAATATCGAAAGCGCGCCTCGGGGTCCTTGTCGAACAGGAACGCGTCGGCGTCCACCGGACGCAGGTCCAGGATTCGAGACCCACCAAGGCGGCGCCGCGCGGCCTCGGGCACCCGGTGTGCATTGCGCTCCATCACTTCGCGCAAGGTGGGAAGGCTGTCAGGATCGGGCATGGCAGCGGGCGGCTTTGCCTGATGCCTCGGCCCGGCCTCGCCGTGGTGGAACGAGGCGGTGGCGTTGATGACCACGCGCGCGCCCTGCGTGCCCGTGACCTGCTGCACCAGAAAGCTGCGGCCCCGCATCAGGTTGCGAACTTCATAGCGCATCGGGACTTCCGACAGGCCAGGTCGAAGGAAATTGATCTGCATGCTGTGCGCGGGCATGTCGGGCGGCACGTCATGCTGTGCCGCGGTCAAGGCCTGCCCGATCAACTGTCCGCCGAACACGGCGCCATTGGCGTTCAGGTGGGCGTGCGGGCTATAGAGCGCACCATCATCGCCAGGGTACAGGGTGAACAGGACGGAAAGATCGCTGCGATCCCAACCTGCGGCGCTGCCGAGGTCGGGCACCACGGTGTTGAAGCGCTCGGTACCGGCGGCCCCGGCGTCGTCAGCGGATCGAGAGTCGTTGGACATGGCGGAACGGTCTGGGGATGGCTAAATTATCGTGCTCGATCCCGGGATTCAGGCGAGCATCACGAAGTAGATCACTGCAGCGGCAAGGTCGTCGACCGTACCCCGGTGCCGTGCGGAGATCACCTTGGCCGTCGAATCGCGCATCCCGGCGGCCGCGGCATCACGCAGGTCGAGGCTTTTCAGTGCTGCCGAGTCCGCGAGTACGGCAAGGACCAGCAGATCCTCGCCTGCAACCCGGGCTGGCGACCGGTCACGGTGAATGGAACGATCGCTCATGAGGTGGGCTTCGGAGTGCGTGGACTATCGCCCGGTGAACCTGGCCTGCCGTTTCGCGAAGAATGCGTCCCGCCCTTCGGCGAAGTCCGACGATGCGATCAGCACCGCCTGCGTGTCGGCCTCCCAGTCCAGCATCGTGTCCAGAGACTGCGGGAAGCGCGCGAGTGCGGCCTTGGTGGCACTGATGGCCCCCGGCGCGGCCTCGGCCAGACGCCGGGCCCAATCGAGAGCGGTCTCCAAGGTCTTGCCGTCTTCGGCCAACACATCGGCCAGGCCACAGGCCTTCGCCTCGACGCCGCCGAGCACCTGCGCGAACATCGCCATCTCGCGCGTGCGGCCGATGCCCATGCGCTGGGGCAGGATCCACAGCGAACCCCAATCCGGCATGATGCCGACCTTGCCGTAGACGGCGCCGAACTTCGTCGCGCTGTCGCAGATCACGAAGTCGCACAGGGCGGCCAGCGACAGGCCGGCGCCGAAGGCGGCGCCTTCCACTGCCGCCACGACGGGCAGTCGTCCAGCGCTGATCAGGCGCAGGACGCGATGGCCGCGGCGCATGTCGGCGCGCATCTCCAGGCCACTGGTCTTGAGCGTATCGAGCGAGCCGCCTGCACTGAAGTGCTTGCCGCCACTGAGCACCACGGCGCGGCAACTGGCGTCGTCCTGCAATGCGGCGAGGGCGTCGGCCAGGGCATCGGTGAGTTCCGTCTCCAGCGCATTGCGCTTCTGCGGCAGGTTGAGCGTGAGCAGGGCGACGGCGTCGTGCCGTTCGACGAGAACCAGGTCGGACATTGACGTCTCCGGATCAGTGGGCGGGCTTGGCGCGCCGCAGGATGTTGTTGGCGATGCTCCAGCGATGGACCTCGGAGGGGCCGTCGTAGATGCGGAAGGCGCGCATGTCGGCGAAGATGCGTGCCACCACGGTCTCGCGCGTCACCCCCTGGCCGCCGAGAATCTGCACGCTGCGGTCCACCACGCGCCACTCGGCTTCAGAGGCGATCACCTTGGTCACGCTGGACGCATGGCGGCCCAGCTCGCCCTGATCCAGGGTCCAGGCGCAGTGCCAGATGGCGAGGCGGGCCGTGTGAAGATCCATCTCGTTGTCGGCCAGCATGAAGCCGACGCCCTCATGCTCTCCCAGGGTCTTGCCGAACGCCTTGCGTCGCGCGGCGTAGGCCGTGGCCACGTCATGCGCGCGACGGGCCTGGCCAAGCCAGCGCATGCAATGCGTCAGCCGTGCCGGCGAGAGGCGGACCTGGGCGTTCTTGAAGCCTTGGCCCAGTTCGCCCAGCACGTCGGCAGTAGGCACGCGCAAGCCGCTGAAGCGCACCACGCCGTGACCGCCCGGAAAGCAGGAGTCCAGCGCGTCCATGGAGCGTTCCACCGTGATGCCGGGCTGGTTCATGTCGGCCAGGAACATCGTGACGTTGCCGGCGTATTCGCCGTCGGCATGCTTGGCCATGATGATCGCGAAGCTCGCGCCATCCGCGCCGGTGATGAACCATTTGACTCCATCGATGCGGTAGTGATCGCCATCCAGCGTGGCCGTGGTGGCCAACATGCTCGGGTCCGAGCCGGCACCCGGATCGGGCTCCGTCATGCAGAAGCAGGAGCGGATGTCGCCACGGGCCAGTGGCACCAGCCAGCGCTCCCTTTGTGCAGGTGTCGCGATGACGTCCATCAAATGCATGTTGCCTTCGTCGGGCGCCGCGATGTTCATCGCGACCGGGCCTAGCGGCGAGTAGCCGGCCTCCTCGAACACGATGGCCTTGCTGCGATGGTCCAGTCCCAGGCCTCCCAGTTCCACAGGCATGTGCGAGGACAGCAGGCCAGCCGCCTTGGCACGGGCAATCAGCTCGTGGCGCAGTTGCTCGGTCGGGCCATGCGGCGTGCAGCGCGCATCGTTCTCGAGCGGAATGATCTCCTGCGCGATGAACTCGCGGGTGCGCTGCTGAAGCGCCTTCAGTTCGGGGTTGAGATCGAAGTTCACAGGGAACTCACCAGTTCGGGCGCGGCGACGAACAGGTCGGCGACCAGGCCGTAGTCGGCCACCGAGAAAATCGGCGCCTCTTCGTCCTTGTTGATCGCCACGATGACCTTCGAGTCCTTCATGCCGGCCAGGTGCTGGATCGCGCCGGAAATGCCGCACGCGACGTACAGCTGCGGCGCGACGATCTTGCCCGTCTGGCCGACTTGCCAGTCGTTGGGCGCGTAGCC
>FTDG01000083.1_pt1 | contig 18361 bp, 5 predicted proteins | sample 1639751 | NCBI WGS metagenome assembly FTDG01 (sample SAMEA3914869, study PRJEB12502) | metagenome | biome: forest; material: soil | place: USA | collected 2012-03-12 | depth 0.1 m
GCCCACCAGCGAGCCCGAGCCGACGCTGGCCTGGCTGTCCTGGTCGCGCAGCAGCGTGCGCACCTGCAGCAGGCGCGGGCGTCCGAAGTCGTAGAGGCGGCGGGCGGAGGCCGACAGGTTGGCGTTGTCCTCGGCCGTGCCGTCGTCCTCGGCGGCGGAGGCCGCGGGCATCGGCTTGGCCAGCGGCGATGCGGGCGCCGCGGGCGGGTGCGTGCCGGGCGGCGTGGCGCCGGCGGGCGCCGCCGCGACGAAGGCCAGCAGCAGGGCGAGGAGGCGTCCGGAGCGCCGGAGCAGGCGGGTCGAGAGCATCGACCCATCGTACCCCGAGCCCCAGGCGTGCGGTATTGCTGGCAGGTGGCGGCCGCCCGGCGGCGCGCGGCGGCGGCCTGCGACACGAACCTTTATCATTGCGCTCCATGCACGCCCCCCGAGACGTGGCCTCCATCCGCCTGGACAACGCGCTCGCGCTGTTCGACGAATTTGTCCGCAACACCATCAAGCACCCCGACGCCGCGACGCTGCGGGGCCTGGAACGCCGTTTTGCCGAGCGCCTGCAGATCCAGCCGAGCTACTGGAGCCAGATCAAGAGCCGTTCGAGGCTGATCGGCGAACGGCTCGCGCGCCAGTTCGAGCAGCTCAGCCAGAAGCCGGTCGGCTGGATGGACGTCGAGCACGCCGCCGGCGAGACCGCGATGGTCGCCGCCGCGCCCGCGCCCGCCGACGACGCGCTGCCGCGCGACGACGACGAGCGCTTCATCATCGGCCTCGTGCTCACCTACTACCGCCGCCATCCGCAGCGCGCGCGCACGCGGCTGCTGGATCTGCTGGGCGAGGTGCTGATGCCCGCGGGCGAGGCCGTGCCCACCACGCTCGCGCCCGAGCCGCCGCCGCGCAAGCTCGCGCCCGGCGTGACGGCCAGGCCACCCGCGCCGCCGCCGCCACCGGACGACCCGATGGCGCTGTGGCACACGGCGCAGGCCGGCATCGCGCCGTTGAAGAAGAAGCGCTGAGCGCGCAATGACAAAGGCCTCGCGTCGCGAGGCCTTCGGCAGTGTTGGGCGGATCGACCGTTCAGTCGCCGCGGCGGCGCTTGCGCAGCGCGGCGGCGGCCAGCACCAGCAGGCCGCAGCTGAGCATGCGCGTCGTCGTGAGCTCGGGCACCTGCGTGACCGGCTGGATGATCTCGGTGATCGTGCCGCTGGTCATCGGATCGGTGTAGTCGATGAAGTTGTCGGTGCCCAGGATCGACTGGCCCGTCGTGAACGTCAGCTGGTGCGGATCGTTGTAGTTGACCGCGAGCTGGATCGAGTCGATGTAGCCATCCACGGGCGTTCCGGTCATCAGGAACACGCTGTAGTTGGCGTCGCCGGTGGACAGGTTGCCGCTGCCGCCGTCGTAGAGCCAGCTCACGGATTCGGCGCCGTAGACGGAGCCCGACAGCGTGCCGGCGACGTCCGTGGCCACGCTGAAATCGTCGGCGAAGGTGACGATGCCCGAGAACGTCGCGCCGGAGCCGAACGTCATGTCCACCTGTTCGAGCTTGCTCGCGTGAGCCAGCGTCGATGCCGCACAAGCCATGGCGAACGCCACGGCGGTCAATTGCTTCTTCATGATGCCTCTTCCCTCGGCGCCAGGCACCAATTGGAGTTGTTTTGCCGAAGCGTGTCCCGCCCCGGTCGATGTTCGATCCCGCCTTGAAAGCGATGTCGTTGAACAGTCGGAATGTTAGTGACGGAGTGCCGGTTCTTGTTAGGTGCGCCTCCCGACTCGTGACGATTCGCACGGCATTTGTTGGCGCTTTGCGCGCTGTCGCGATGTGCGGCCACGACGGCCGCCGCCCATCGGCGAACCGGGTGCTGCAGGGGCGAAATCCGGCGTGTTCGCGACCGATCTCGCGCAAACGTTTGCCGACAAGGCTGTCACGTCCGCGAGGCTGTCGACCGCCCTCGTTCCGGCGGATCGCAGGCCTGGCCGCGCCATCAGGACGACTCCACCTGCTTCCACCACGACGAGGCGAACCGGTGCGTGCCGTAGTACCCCACCAGGTTTCCAGGCGGCCCGTTCAGCGGCACGGGATTGGGGAAGAAGGCGCCGTAGTCGTGGATGACGGCCGCCAGCCGGCAACGCTCGAACACCTTGGTCAGCATGACGGGCCCCGTCTGCTCGCAGACGCCGGCGCGCGTGGGATCGATCTTGTCCAGCGAGCAGATGGTCTCGATCAACGCGGCCATCAGCGGCGAACCGGGCGCGCAGCAGATGACGGCGTTGGCCAGGATGCTGTCGCGATGCCAGCGCCGGACGTCCTGCGGATGCTCGCGAAACAGCGTGAGCTCGGCGCCGCTTCGCAGCAGCGGCTCGAACGAGCGTGTCGGTTCGATGTCCATGTCGAGGTAGAGCCCGCCGCGCTGGTGCAGCACCATGTAGCGGAACAGGTCCCACCGGTGCACGTCCAGCGGCAGCGCGCGAAAGGCCGCGAGCCGCTGCGGGAACTCGGCCTCGACGAAGGCCGCGATGTCGGCGTCCGTCCACAGCGTCACCTCGCAGCCCGGATTGAGCTCGCGGATGCGGCGGTGGTAGGTGGCGTAGGGTTCCGGGATGTGGGGGGTGCCCCACATCTGGTGGATCAATCTTGGGACGGGCACGGGAATCTCTTGGCGGGCGCGGTCAGGCAATGGATGGCTCGACGGTCGAGCCCGGCTGCGCGATGCGCATGGATCTCTTTCGCCGGGAAATCGACCGCGCACAGGCGCCGATGGGCGGCCGAAATGGCGCCTTCGTCAGGTTATCCGCGGATTTCGTGAAACGTTTAGGGCATCCAGGGGATTTGGCTGCTGATTTGCGTGTCGGGTCCGTCCGGGTCGGTGCGCCTGCGCAAGCGTGAAGCCAAGCCCCGTGAAACGGCACCGTCCTGGGTGGCTTGTAGCTCGACGGCCACTTGCAAGCAGCCGCCCTCAGTGCGGATCATCCGCGTTGCGCCAAACGGCTCGACGACTCGAAAGTTCGAAGCAGCCGCGCAATGCACCGGGCCGCTCTGCGAAAATGGACGTTGACATCACGATGCCGCCGAGAAGGTTCGGTGGCGTCGACTCCTCACCTCATTGCAGATAGTGCCAACCAAAGACAGATCATGACCAAGACGCCAAGAGAAACAGTTGAGTCGTGGCTCCGATATCTCGCGAAGGGGCTGTACACCGCGGACGATGTCGCGATGGTCATCGAAGACCAGATCGCCGTTTCCGGCGATCTGACGCTGTTTCAGCTGGCGCCGCCCGAAGTGCTGGGGGCCATGCGCGAGCATGTTGCCCTGTTTCGCCAGCACGGCAAATGGGAACTCAGTGCGGGCGGCCCGCCTGTCGACCATACGGAAATGATGCGCAAGTTTTCCGAGTCGATGCAGACGGCGGGCTTGCTCGACTAGCTTGCGCCAGTTGGGAGTTTCGGCACTATCGGGACGACAGTTCACCTCGCCGCCGCGGTGAGTCGCCGACGGCCGCTATGTCGACTTGATCTGGCATTCGCAAACAAGCGCGAGCCATTCCGCTCGGAGTCGCTCGCGGGGCCCGAGAGCACCTGGATCCTAGACAGGCCACCTGGCAAAGCCAGATTGAACGCCAGTCTTCCAGAAAGCTGATCGTTCAATGCGGCGGTGGCAACCGTGCTACGCACGACGGATGCGGCGACTTGCCCATGTCACGCGCGCTTCACGATTGCACGGACTGTCTTGCAGCGCACCGCGCCGCCAGGACGGCCCGGTCAAATCTGCGGAATCGCCATTCCCCATTCGATGCCGTGATCCCGAGCAAGTATTCGCATGCCCGATAGGCTCACGCGGTAGCACTTCTCGAGCGCGGCATCGTTCGGCCCGAACGCCAATGACCGAAGCCCTGCAGACTGCCGCGCCAGCGCTGTCGCAAGAACTTCGGCAAGTCCTCCACATCGAGTCCCAACGGGGAAGCGCCGCGGCGCTCCTGGACGATCTCAATGTAGAAGCACTGATGCGCATGGAAGACGCCTCATACGTCACCGCACGCATCCATGAGCGCGCGATCCAATAGCGAGGAGAGCCGCGCCGCACCCAATGTCGCCGCCAATGGGTGAAGGCCGTGCTCCAGGAGAAGGGCGTGGTCCGTCGGAAGCATGTCGTCGTTGATGTCCGCAGGAATTCGAAATACGAACCCCTCCCCGCGCACGACACGCGACAGGTCGCCCGCCTGAATCGCGGTCAAGACATCATTGGCGGACGGGTCCGTTGTCGCACCACGACATCTGGATTCACGAGCGGCGACGGAAGTTGATTTGTGACCATTCAGGCAATCCAGCTCGATCCCCTGTATTGAAGCGACGCGAAAGGCCAGCATGCGAGACGCCCCGCCGTGCTGCTCGGGCGCGCCCTTGCGACTGCAACTCGGACACCCCGCTGCCGCTTCCGGCCTCGCACACAATCTTGTCCCCCATGCTGCAGTGGATAACAACCGCCTCGTCCTTATCGCCCGACGGGAACTCTTGCTCAGCACAGAGGCGCGCGACTCGGGACGAGGCCAGCGTGTCCGAGTCGCCGGCGAGCGGCGCGACATTGCCAAAAGTAGAAAAGTCCGCTCGCGGCGGACTTTTACTTTGATGCGCAAGTGGCAGTTCAAGCAAATGGAAGCAGTCCGTCGCAGAACTCGTCAAATGAATTCGCCAGAAGGGCCAAATGCTCGGCAGAAGCAGGATTATCTGCGACACCTTCGATGTCGTGATTCCAAAAGAAGACCTTCCCGGCTTGTTCGCCCGCAATTGCCAGCACGACCAAATTCCCGCCTGCATCGGTTGCGATTGGCAGCATTTCCTTCGCGATACGCCCGGCCCCCGAGTAGATTTCGTATTTGTACTTCAAGCTAAACGTCGATTTGTCGGCAATCCCGAAAAAGTAACGCACCGCCGAGTCGCCATAGCCTTTTCCCGTGCCCGAGACGCGAAAAACCGGATTGGCTGGTTCCCCCCCGTTTTTCGCCAACAAGAACTGTCGATAGTCCGTGGGCAAGCCACTACCCAATGCCGCCTCCAGCGAGACGACCGCGGACTCATCGATCAAAGGAACAAATTGCTTTTTGATGGCGAATGTCATAGCGGCACATCATAGGAAATACCAAACGCACGCTGCCAGATGGCAACCCCGCCCGTATGCGGCGTCAACGCGTGAACGTCTTCGTTCACAAGCTGCATGAGACCCAAGTCTTCATTGTGGTGCCAAGTATACCCGATAGGGGTGTCGTTCGCCGTCTCTCCGAAGCCTGCAAGCCTGTTGGCAGCGGCAAAGTCGCCGTTTCGGCTTCCAGTCATTTTGATTTGAACGGTATTTATTCCGTCTTGATACAAATGCGGGCTGTAATCAGGGAATCCTTCAGCAGTGTAGTTTACCGTCACCCCATCAACAGAAGGGTTGGCCGACTTGATAGTGACCGCGGTCGTGCCGTCGGGGTTGTTGACGATCGAACTGATATTGGGATTGGTTTCTCTCGGCAGGCGGGGATTGACTCCCGCACGAGTCGCATTGATTTCGTTGTAGACGGCCGCCGCCTCGGGTGAGAGATTGGATGGGATGCCAGAACCTCGCAGATTCCCAAGAGCTCCCGCGCCATCGATACCTCCAGCCGCAGGTGCTCCGGTTACTCCCGGCCCGCCAGCGCCACCCACGGAATTCCGGAAGTCGAGAACCGCCTGGTCGCCATCGACGATGGCCTGATAGTGCCAGTTCTTGGTCGGCGACTCAGCCGACACGTTCTTGATGTACTCCGTGCCGCTCATCGGCGTCCGCATCAAGGAACTCGCCTTGTCCACTTCGCTGATCTCGTGGGCGATGACCTGGACCGCCAGTTCGTCGTGATCGAGCACGCCCGGACGGAGCCTCACAAGCACCTTGCCTTGAGAGCCGTCGGCCATCGTGCTGGCGATGTCTCGGCCAAAGGAGTAGGTCTTCTGGTTCGACGGGGTTGCCGGGCCGTAGGTAGCATCGAATTCGCCACCCACGCCGCCGTTGACCGACTTCCGTGTGGCGACGGCATCCGCGTATTCGTCATTCGTCATTTCGACGAACTTGAACCGCTCGTTGATGTCCTCGGCGTCGTAGCCAGCACGTTCCATCAGGGACGGAATGTCCTCGACCGCGGTTCGGCGCGCAGCAGATCCGTACACCTCGAGATTGGAGCGCAGCTTCATCTGCGAGACGTAGTCGGTTCCGACCTTGAGCGGCTGCATCGGCGTGCCAGCGCCATAGCCATCGAGGGACTTCGTATGGCCCGAGGTCGCACCCGGGGCTTCATCTCCCGTCATCGGCGCTTCGACGTGTTCGCCCGAAGCCGCGTCCGCCCTGGCTGCCGCGGTGTCGGCGTCCGAAGCGATCGCTTCCGCAGTCCTGGCACCCTGCTGCTGGGCCGCTTGCACGTCGGTCGCCGCGATTTCCGTGCGCGTGATGTCGGCAACCACCGCTTCCGTGCGGCGCACGGTCAGGCCCGCCGTCGAGTCGGTTGCCGCGGCGGCGACCTCCTCCGTCACGGCCTGGACGTTCGGCGTGCTGTGCGGCGTGTCGACCAGTTCGCCCACCGGCGAGCTGCCACGACTGACCGTTGCCGTCGCATCGCTCGACGCGGTGGCCGCGTTGGCGGTGTCGGTGGCGACCGACGCCACGCGGTCCGCCTCCGCCGCGGCATCGGCCAACTTCGCGGCGTTGCGCGCCGCGTTGTAGACCTGCGCCGCCTTGACGAGCTTGTCGCCAGCGAACGGCACCGCGACTTCCATCAGCTGGCCGGCGACGTTCTCGGAGCTGCCGTTGTACGGCAGCACACGGCCGTCCACGTCGCCGATCTTCTTGATCGTCGAGTCAAGCGCATGGTCGGTGAGGCCGGTCGCGTCCGTCGCGGCCGTCGCGATGTATGCGTAACCCTTGCCGACTTCCGTCACGGTGGTGCTGACCGCATTCGGAACCGCCTTGAGTTCACCGATGATCCCGCTGCCGGCGTCCTTCGTGCTCTGCCACGGGTTCTCGACGATCTCGCCGAGCGTGCCCTTGATGGCGTCGTAGGCGTCATGCAGGCCCGTCTTGATCTTCTTCACGACCTCCTGCTTGGCCTGCTCGTATTGCTGCTTGGTCGGCGCGGGGCCCGGCTCGTACATCTGCTGCTCGGCCTGCACCTGCGCGACGTAGAAGTCAGCCGTGCCGTACAACTGCGTGTTCAGGTCGGCGATCTCGGTGCGCTGGTCGTCGCTCAGCATGGTCTTGCTGATGCCGAACCAGCCTTTGATCGTGTGGCCGATCTTCGAATCGTCGTAGTTGCTGTCCAGGTAGTCCAGGCGTGCAACCGCGTTGTCGCGTGCCTCCTGGGTGAGCGGCGCGGCTTCGGCGGGCATGACGGCGCCATTGCCGAAGTTGATGTGCGCGTTCGCATACTGGTTCTTCGACAGCGCCTGGAAGACCGCACTGTCGTCGTCCGAGTACATCGTCGACATCGACGGGTCGAACTTCCAGCGGGGAGCCGTGATCTCGACGCGCATCAAGGTCATCACCGGCGATTCGTCCGCAGGTGCGCCCGGACCAGCCGGCGAGGCGCCGCCGCCGCCGGTGCCGGCGGCGCTGGGCGCAGCCGTGTCTGCCGACATGCGCAGCGAGTTCCCGCCACCCGCCAGCGAGAAGTCGGCGTTCAACGACGTCTGCGAACCGAACAACCAGCTGGTCGGCGTCGGGTAAAGCACGTCGCCCAGGTTCGTGCCGGTGCTGCCCAGCGCCAGGCCGCTGCCCGACAGCGTGAACGGCGACGCCGCAGGCGACGCGGTTCTCGTGAACAGCGCGCCCGTCAATGCATAGGCCGCGCTTGCTGCGGGCGCAGGCGCGGAGGCAGGCGGTTGCGGTGCATCGTTGCCGTAGTTCGGATCCGCCGCCTGGCGGGCAGCCAGATCGGCGAAACGCCGATCCTGGATCGCGTCGCTCTGCGTGACGCCATATTCCGGGCTGGCCTTCAACGTCTCTTCGAAGCGCTGCGCCTGGATCGCGTCGTCCTGCGAGGATTGCTGTACCGCGGTCTCGGCATCCGTGCGGAAGAACGACGGAATCGCGTTGGCGAAGCTCTCCGCCGAAGCGGCGACGTTGTTGTAGATCTTGGTGAGGTTGATGAGCGGATCCGGCGCCGAGTTCAGCGCGGCAACCCGGTCGTCTTCGCGGTCCATCTCGTTCTCGTAGCGAGCACTCGAGGGATCGCGGGTGCCCGCTTCGGCGAAGGCGTCGACGGCATCGTGGGTGTATTCGCCCGCGACGCCCTGGGCCGCTTGGCCGAAGATGTCCTTGAGCTTGGCGTGCCCGTGGTCGTCGATCTCCATCGATGCCGCAGTCGAACCCAGGCTCGTGATCGAGCGCGCCGCGAACTTCCCGAGGTCGCCCGACACGCTCATGCCCTGCGTCAGAGCGCCCAGCTCTTCGCCCACGCCCGCACCGATGCCGGCGCCGGCGACCTGGCGCCAGCTGAAGTCCTTCTGCAGACCCAGTTGGACGCCGACCTCCTGGCTCGCCGCATTGCTGAGGGCGCCGATCGCCACCGACGACGCGAAGCCGGCCGCCGTGCCCGCCGATGCGCCCGGCGCGCCGATGCCCGCGGTGAACGCGCTGGTCAGCGCCGCCATGCCCACCTGCTTCCAGCTGAAGCCGCTGGTCTGGTGGATCGCCATGCCCACCAGCTGGCTGGCGATGGAGCCCACGGCACCGGCGACCGCCGCGACGCCGATCGCGGCCAGGCCGCCGATCGCGGCACTGGTGCCCGCCAGCACGGCCGCGCCCGCGGCCATCGTCGCGCCGAGGTCCGCGAAGGCCGCGGCGAAGCCGACCGCTGCCGCGCCCGCGGTGAAGACCGTGGCCACCACGGCCACGACCACCATGATGATCATGCCCACGACGCCGCAGCCGCCATGCTTGGGTTGCGGTGCCGGCAGGCTGGGCGTGGTCGAGCCGACGATCTTGCTCGCGTCGTACGGCGTGACGTTGGACGCGTTGTTGTGCGCGCCGTTGACCTTCGTGGGGATGTTGATGATCTGGCCGACGCGCAGGTCGCTGTCGCCCGACAGGCCGTTGGCGTCGGCGATCAGGTACCACAGCGAGCTGTCGCCGTAGGCGCTCAGCGCGATGCTCTCGAGCGTGTCGCCCGACTGCACCGGGTACTGGCCCGTGGCCGCGTTCGGGTACGAATTCGTCACCGGCGTGAACGACAGGTCGAAATCCACCTGCTGCGTGCTCGAGCCGGCGATCGTGCCGTAGGTGCCCACCGTTTCGCCGTCGACGATCATGGCCTTGAGCGTCTTGCCGCTCTCGGTCTTCTGCAGCGCCTGGCCGTGCGCGTCGTTGACCAGGTCGCGCTCGTCCGTGTTGCTGCCGTCGTTCTTCAGCTTGACCAGGTAGCCGTTGGCGTCGTACGTGTCCGTCGTCGTGACGTGGTTGCCGCCGCTGGTGACCGTCGTCGACCCTTCCTTGTAGCCCGTGAGGTAGGCGATGTCGACGTGGTAGTTGGTGGTCTGGCCGTTGCCCTGGGTCGTGTAGTCGGTCAGGTTGCCGGCCAGGTCGTAGTTGTTGTACGTGACCTGGTTGTCCTTGCTGTGGTCGGCCTCGTTGACCGTGTTCTGCTGCAGCAGCTGGCCGAGGTTGTTGTAGCGGCTGATCGTGGTGGTGGCGCCGCTCAGGTCGACGTCGCTGCCCACCAGGGCCTTGACGTAGTCGGCCGACAGCGTGCCCTCGGGGCCGCTCTCGAGCTCGCGGCCGTCCGCGTCGTACTTGCGGGTGTCCAGCGTGATCGCCTGCGACAGCGGCAGCAGGCCGGGCGCGAAGATCTCCTCGGTGACGTCGATCGTCATGTCCTGGAAGTCCGGCGACTTCACGGTCACGATCTGGGTCTGGCCGGTGTCGACGTCGCCCCAGGCGGCGATCTTGACCTGGCTCAGGCGATCCATCGAGTCGTAGGTGTAGTAGCGCGTCGTCGCCTGCGTCACCGTCTGCAGCGTCGTCGACGTGGTGTACGTCGCGATCGCCGTGCCGCTGCTCTCGTCGTAGCCCGAGTAGGTCTGCGTCTCGTAAGGCATCACCTCGCGACCGATGTAGGTGTCGCTGGTGCGGTTGCCGTCCAGGTCGTAGGTCAGGAAATGGCCTTGCGACTGGTTCAGCGCGTTGGTGTCCTTCGAGGTCGCGGCGTAGAGGCCGTCGGCTTCGATCTCCTGGTTCATGTTGTCGTAGTTGAACCAGAGATCCTGCAGCGTCGCGTTGCCGATCAGCGACTTCGCGAGGATGTGGGTCGTGTTGCCCATCGCGTCGTAGCTCGTGTCGACTTCCGTGAAGTTCGCGTTGTCGACCACGCGGATCACGCGGCCCAGCGCGTCGTACTGGATCATCTGGTTCTGGTAGACCGTGGTCACCGAACCGACGGTGATCGAGGTCGACTCCAGCGTGTGGTGGCCGGCCAGGTCGTAGTTGTACGTGGTGACCTGCGTCTGGCCCGGGGTGCCGGTGTCGGTCTCCGTCAGCAACTGGCCGGACTGGTCGTACGTGAACGCGAGATGCTGGCCGCGCGTGCTGGTCTGCAGCACCAGGTTGCCCGCCAGGTCGTAGAAGTAGCTCGTCGTCGCGCCGCCGATGTCGACGGAACTCTGCAGCTGGCCGAACCCGTCGTAGGTCCAGAGGCTGGCCTTGCCGAGCTCGTCCACCGACGCGACTTCGCGCCCCTCGGCGTTGAACGCCGACCACGTGGCCTGGCCCGCCGGATTGATGGTCTCGATGACGTTGCCCAGCGCGTCGTAGGCATAGCGCGTGACCGCGCCCGTGCCGTCGGTCTGGGCGACCTTGTTGCCTTCCGCGTCGTAGTCCGAGTGCGTCCAGATCGCGCTGGCGACCTGGTTCACCTGCATCGAGCCATTGGTCTGGTAGACCGCGAGGCTGCCGGCGATCACCACGCCGTTCGCGTCGACGAAGCCCACGTTGCCGATGTCCGTGGTGCGGCCCATCGCGTCGTAGCGGTACTCGGTCTCGCCGTTCATGGCGGTGATCAGGCGCACCTGCTCGCCGAACACGTCATAGGCGTGGCGCACCACGCCGCCGTCGGCATGGCCTTCGGCGATCAGGTGGCCCTGGGCGTCCCACTGCTGGGTGCTCAGGTTGCCGTTGGCGTCGGTCGCGGCGACCTGGCGGCCCGCGGCGTCGTAGTAGACGCGCGAGGTGGCGCCGGACGCGCCCGACGGCCCGTTCGGGTTCGGGTCGGTCTTGCTGGTGACCTGGTTGTTCCAGTTGTACGCATAGGTCGTGACGGCCCCGCCGTTGGCGAGGTTGTCCTGCTCGATGACGTTGCCCCAGCGGTCGAAGCTCTGCTGGGTCGCCGGCGTCTGCACCCACGCGCCGTTCGTGCGCACCGGCAGCAGCTGGTCGGTGGTGCGGCCCAGCACGTCCAGGATGCTGATGGAGCGGCGGATGCCGTCGTCGCCGTAGCTGGCGGCGGTCTGCGCGTCGGCGACGAGGTCGAGATCGATCGCGTGGCCGAGGCCGCTGTTGGCCATGCCCGAGCTGGTCAGCTGCGCGGTCTGGCGGCCGGCCTGGTCGTACAGCATGACCGAGGTCGTGCCGCCGCTGTTGGTGCGCCACAGGCGGCCCGCGTCGTCGTAGTCGAAGGTTTCGTGCGAGGCGTCGACGGCGTGCATGTCGCCGTTGCGCGAGGTGTCGCGCACGGTCATCTCGCCGAACGCGTCGAACGTCATCGTCTGCACGATGGAGCCCGGCGCGGTCTGCACCACGCGGCCCGTGCTGGCGTCGAAGCGCCAGTCGGACGCGGCCGTGACGTTGGACGTCTGGTTGCCCAGCGCGTCGTAGCCCAGCTGCGTGTACGTGTAGTTGGTGGTGGCCGAGTCCGGATCCTTCGAGAACTGCCAGGTCTTGGCCAGGCGCCCCGCCGCATCGTAGGACGAGTAGTGCGCGTTGCCGCCGGCATCGACCAGCTGGGTGACGTGGCCGCGGCTGTCGTACGTCATCCAGGTGATGCGATCGACGCCCGTGCCCGTGGCGTCGCTCGGCGCGCTGTTGGGCGCCGCGGCGTAGCCGGTCAGGTCGGCCCAGGAGGCGCCGGCGCCGTACTGGCGCTGCTCGACGACGTCGCCGTACACGTCGCGCGTGTACTCGGTCAGCGGGATCAGCTGGTACGTCACGCCGTCGATCGAGCTCTGCGTACGCGGGCCGGCCTGCGCCTTGAGGCGGCCGTTGGCGTCGTAGTAGTAGTACGTCGTGTTGCCGAGCGCGTCGGTGCTGGACGTCTTGTTGCCGGCCGCGTCGTAGGTGTTGTGGACGGTGGTGATGTTGCCCACCACCGTGCTCGCGCTGGCCGTCGTGCTGTAGCTCACGCCCACCATCGTCTGGCTGACGAGGCGGTTGGCGCGGTCGTACACCGAATCCATCCGGCGGTCGTCGGCCGAAACCGCCGGGGCGGTGTAGCCGTCCACCGAGATGCCGGTGGCCGCGTTGGCGTACTGGGTCGAGCTGGTGACGTTGCCCGCGGCATCGAAATGCTGGGTCGTCAGGTAGCCCAACGGGTCGACCGTGGCGGTCAGCAGGCCGCGCTGGTCGAAGTAGTTGTACGTCGTGGCGTACAGCATGTCGGACGGGTCGATCGCGACCGAGCTGCGCACCATGTCGCCGAACGCGTCGTAGCTGTAGGTCGTCAGCGAGTTGCCCATGTACGAGGCCTGGGTCAGGCTGTCGTACATGAACACCTGCGGCTGCGTCGATGCGCTGATCGTGCGGCCCATGCGGTCGTACTGCGTCACGACCTGGCGGTTGGCCGGGTCGGTCGACAAGCGGTTCTGCTGCATCGTCGCGACAAGCGCAGCGACGTCGCTGCCCTGCAGTTCCACCGCGCCCGAGAGCACGTTGGCGCGCAGCGGGGCGGCGGCGATCGGGTCGGCATAGCGCGTGAGCGTGGTCACGTCGCCGAAGGTGTCGCGGTCGTACTGCGTGACGTAGCCGGCCGGGTCGACCTCGTAGGTTTCGCGGCCGAGCTTGTCGTAGGCCTTGAGCGTGACCGGCGCGTTGGCGGCGCCCGCCGCCGCGTAGTCGACGGTGGCGATCACCTCGCCGAAGCGGTCGTAGACCTGGCGCGTGACCAGCGTCACGTTCTGCGTCTCGACGCGGCCGGCATCGGCTGCGTTCGGGTTCGCGACGGTCAGCGTGTCGTCGGCGGCGTCGTAGACGTTGACCGGCGCCAGCGCCTGCTCGACCAGGCGGCCGAGCGCGTCGTAGGTGTAGCTCGTGGTGCGCGCGACGTTGGTGTTGGCCGCCTCCGTCATCGTCAGCATGTTGCCGAAGATGTCGTAGGTGAAGGTCGTCGTCACCGACGCGTACGCCGGGTCGCTCGAGGGCGCGCTCTGCGAGATCAGGCGGCCGGCCGCGTCGTAGCGGTAGGTCGTGACGTTGCCGTCGGCGTCCGTCGACGAGACGCGGCGGCCCAGGCCGTCGAACACGGTCCGTGTGTTGCCGCCCTCGCCGTCGACGCTCGAGATCACGTTGCCCGCGCCGTCGTAGCCGGCACTCTGCGTCTCGTTGTTCGGCAGGGCCTGGAGCAGGCCGAGGTTCTGGCGGATCAGGTCCGCCGACGCGCCCACCGGCAGGCCCGAGATCGTGCCGTTGTACAGCGTGCTGCTGATCGTGCGGCCCGCACCGTCGTAGGTGGTGTAGGTGACGTAGCCGTCGCCGTCGAGGCTGTACTCGAGGCGGCCGGCGCCGTCGTAGGCGGCCATCGACGTGCGGTTCTTCGGATCCGACAGGTTCACGCCCTGCTGGATCTGGGCGGCGGTCGCCTGCACCGGCAGCGTCGCCGGGTCGACCGTCTTCGCGTACTGCGTCACCGCGATCGGGTTGCCGTTGCCGTCGTAGACCTTGTGCGTGACGCCGCCTTCGGCGTTCACCATCCACGAGGCGCGGCCGGCGGCGTCGAACACGCTCACCGAGATGCGGTTGGCCGGATCGCTGTCGTTGACGAGCTGCGCCAGCGTGTCGGCCGACAGCAGCGCGCTGCTGGCCGTCGGCGCGGCGATGCGCGCGGCATAGCTGGTGGTGCGGACGGCGTTGCCGTCCTGGTCGTAGGCGGTCTGCGTGACGTCGCCCATCGCGTCCACGGCGAACGTGGCGCGGCCGGCGCTGTCGTAGGCGAAGGTGTTGACGCGGTCGGCGTCGCTCGCCACGGCGGTGTCCGGCGCCGCACCGGCGGCCACGGGTTGCGCGAACAGCACCTGGCGCACCAGGCGGCCGTTGACGTCGTACTCGTAGTGCGTGACCTCGCCCAGCGAGTCCGCCGTCCAGGTCAGGCGACCCGCGCTGTCGTACTCGTTGGTGGTCGTGCGGTTGACGCCCTGGCCGGCCAGCGACGCCGCGAGGGTGTCGAGGCTGGCGATGTCGCGCGGCGGATTGGCCGAGGTCAGCGCGGCGCCGAATTCCTCCTGCGACAGCACGTTGCCGTTGCCGTCGTAGGTGAACTGGGTGACCGCGTAGCTCTGCCCGCCGGCGCCCACGTGCGTGAGCGTGTAGCGCGCGCGGCCCGCGACGTCGTAGACCGTGAGGTTGTCCGAATCCTGCGTCGGATCGGCCTGCACCGGCGGCGCGCCGGTGCCGTCCCACGTGGCCGTGAGGCGGTTGGCGTAGCGGATCGTCTCGGTGACGTGGTTGGCGTCGTCGTAGACCGTCTGCGCGACGTCGCCGGCGCCGTCGACCGTCCAGGTCAGGCGGCCATCGGCGTCGTAGACGTAGCGCATCGTGTTGCCGCTGCCGTCGGTGCTCGAGACCAGGTTGCCCGCGCCGTCGTAGACGTAGCTGGTGGTCAGGAACAGGCCGGTCGGGTCGACGATGGTCTCGATGCGGCGGCCGGCCTGGTCGTAGACGTAGCGCGTCTCGTTGCCCGCCGGCGTGGTGACCGTGGCGAGGTTGCCCGCCGCGTCGTAGGTGTAGCTCGTCGTGAGGTCCAGGCCGTACGGGTCGACCGTCGTGCTCGCGAGGCGGCCATCGGCGCCGTACTGGCTCGTCGTGACGTTGCCGTCCGGATCGGTCGTCGAGATGACGCGGCCCTGGCCGTCGTAAGCATAGGTCGTCGTCAGCGCGAGGCCGGCCGGGTCGACGGTCTTCGTGGCGACGCGGCCTGCCGTGTCGTAGGTGTACTTCGTCAGCACGCCGTCCTGCGTCGTGCCGGTGAGGCGGTCGGCGGCGTCGTAGGTACTGGTGACGGTGCCGTCCGGGCCGCTGGTCGACAGCAGGTTGCCGTCGGCGTCGTACTGGTAGGTCGTGACCTGGCCGTTGCGGTCCTGCGTGCTCGTGACCTCGCCTTCGCGATCGCGCGTGGTGGTCTGCGCGACGAGGTCCGGCGACGTGACGGTCACCGTGCGGTTGGCGTCGTCGTACGCGAAGGTGGTGACGTTGCCCAGCGCGTCGGTGCTCGTGAGCATGCGGCCGAACGCGTCGTAGGTGCAGGACTGGGCGTGGCCCAGCGGATCCGTCGTCGACATCAGGCGGCCGGCGGCGTCGTACGTCTGGCGCGTGACCTGGCCATTGCCGTCCGTCGTGGCCACGACACGGCCGAAGGCGTCGTAGGCAGTGCCGGTGGTCGCCTCGCCGTTGCCCGCGGAGGTGCCCGTCTGCAGGCCGCGGCGGTCGAACGTGGCGGTCTGCACTTCCTGCGTCACGCCGGCGTTGCTGGTCGTCGTGCTGACCAGGTCGCCGAAGGCGTCGTAGCCGTAGGTCGTGGTGTTGCCGGCCTTGTCGGTCTCCGACAGCACACGGTCCGGGCTGTTCGGATCGTAGGTATAGGTCGTGGTGTCCGTCGGACCTTCCTCGACCCAGGTCTCGAACAGGTAGCTGACGTACCACGCGACACGCGACAGCGAGCCGCCGGTGATCGTCCACATGTTGCCCGAGGGCACCGTGTAGTCGAACGTCGATACCGTCGCCACCTGCCCCTGGTCGTTGTACGTGTACTGCGTGACGTCACCCGCGGTGTCGATCACGTAGGCCAGCTGGCCGCCATCGTTGTAGTAGTTGAACGTGCTTGCGCCGTCCGGGTCGGTCTTCGACGCCACCAGCGAGCCGTCGTAGGTGTAGGTCGTCGCGTACTGCGTCCACACCGCATCGATCTCCGACTGGCTCATGCCGTCGTGGATCAGCGCCGCGCCGTCGGCCGACAGCTGCGCCACCATGCGGCCGGCCACGTCGTAGCGTGCCATCGTCGTGCGCGCGTCCGAGGTGCCGGTGGCGACGGTGGTCTGCACCACGTTGCCCGCGAGGTCGTACGTGTACTGCGCGACGTTGCCCTGCCAGTCGGTCTTCGAACTGACGCGGCCGAGCGAGTCGTAGGCGTAGGTCGTCGCACGGTCGGTCGGCAGCGCCGACAGGCCGAGGTCGGCGATCGTGGAGGTCGGCGTGATGGACGCGCGTTGCGCGGCCGTGAGCGGCTCGCCGCGGATGACGGTGCTCGAGACGCGGCCCGCGGCGTCGTAGGTCGTCTGGGTCAGCATGCCCGAGGCATCGATGCTGCCGGTGACGCGGCCGAGGCTGTCGTAGTAGACCCAGGTGGACTGGTCGTCGGCGGAGGCCGCAGGCACCAGGCTCGCCGGCGAGCCGGCCGCACGCGCGGCGGCGACGTCGGCTGCGATCGTGGCGGGGTCGCCGCCGCCGATCTGCGTCGCGTACGCCGACTTGTCGATCACGCGGCCCTGCGCGTTGTACTGGTAGGTGGTGAGATAGCCTTCGCCGTCGACGGTCGCGGTCAGGCGGCCGAGCGAGTCGTAGAAGTTGTAGGTGTGGCGGTCGTCGGCGGAGGGTTGAACGTACGGCGGCATGCCACCGTTCGGATCCACCGGCGTCGCGTAGGCGATGGTCTCGAGCACGTCGCCGGCGGCGTCGTAGATCGTCTGCGTGGCGCCGTTGCCCTGCACCGTCCACACGGCGCGGCCGTCGGCGTCGTAGGAATAGCGCGCGATCGGATTGCCTTCGTCGTCCGACACGGTCGCCAGGCGACCCGCCTCGTCGTAGCTGTAGGACGTCGAGACGCCGCCCTCTTCCTTCGAGGTCATGCGGCCCTGGCCGTCGTACTGGTATCGCGTCTCCACGCCGGCCGCATCGTTCGAGCCGTTGGCCTCGCCCTCGTCGTCGTAGTAGTAGGACGAGGTCAGTGCCAGGCCGTTCGGATCGACGGTGACCTGCACGACGTCATGGTCGTCGTCGAACACCCGCGACGTCGTCACGGTCGGATCGATCGTGAGCACGGCGTTGCCGGCGGTGTCGTACTGGTAGCTCGTCGACAGCGTCTGGTCGACGGTCTTGATGGTGCGCGTCAGCGTGCGGCCGGCGACGTCGTAGGTGTAGTCCGTCTCGATGCCGGTGGCCGAATCGACCGACGACATCAGGCGTTCAGCGACGTCGTAGGTGTTGGTCGTCGTGCCGTCCGGCCCGGTGCGCGTGAGCACGTTGCCGGCCAGGTCGTAGGTGTACGACGTGGTGTTGCCGTCGAGATCGGTGGTGCTGAGCACGTGGCCGAAGACGTCGAACGAGCTCGTGTAGGCGATGCCGTCGGGCGTCGTCACCGTCATCGTGCGGTTGGCGTCGTCGTAGGCGTAGCTCGTGACGTTGCCGCGCACGTCGTACTGCTTGAGCACGCGGCCGCGCGGGTCATAGACGGTCTGGGTCCCGTTGCCCATCGGATCCGTCGTGACCATCAGATGGCCGTCGTGGTCGTAGTCGAAGGTCGTCGTGTTGCCGAGGCCGTCGGCGGTCGAGGCCACGCGGCCGAAGGCGTCGTAGGCGGTCCGCGTGACGACCGTGGTGCCGCCGTTCCACCAGTAGCCGGTCTGGTGATCGGTCTCGATGACGTCGCCGCGGTTGTCGAAGTACGAGGTCGTCTGGGTCGCGTTGTCGTAGGAGCGCTCGCCCAGGTCGTTGTACGAGTAGCTGTCGGAGGAGCGGTCGTTGGACTCGGAGACGAGGTTGCCCGCGCCGTCGTACGAGAAGTACGCGTAGCGGTTGTTGTTGCTGGCGTTGCGCGCGTTGGAGATCGCCGTGGCGTCGGCCGAGTCCAGGGTCAGCGAGCCGTAGGACGTGATGTCGACCACCCCGCCCCGCATGGTCGACAGCGTCGCCGCGCCGATCGGGCTGCCGAACAGGACGGTGCCCGTGAGCTGGCCGGTGCCGTCGCGCTGGTACCACGTCATGTCGCCGTCGGCGTCGATCGTGAACGCCAGCAGGTCGGCGTGGTCGTAGTAGTACAGCGTGCGATCGCCGTCCGGGCCGGTCGTGCTGGTGAGGTGGCCCAGCGCATCGTAGGTGTGGCTGGTGCCGTAC
>FTDG01002222.1_pt1 | contig 18335 bp, 16 predicted proteins | sample 1639751 | NCBI WGS metagenome assembly FTDG01 (sample SAMEA3914869, study PRJEB12502) | metagenome | biome: forest; material: soil | place: USA | collected 2012-03-12 | depth 0.1 m
GAGCGCGTGTTGACCTCGACCATCACGCCGCCCGGCGTGCGGCAGAAGAAGCGCGAGCCGCGCGAGTTGTTGAAGACCTCGGTCTCCATCTGCACACCGCCGTCGCGGAACCGTTCGTAGAGCGCCGTGACCGCGTCGAGGCTCTCGAGCTCCACGCCGAAGTGGAAGTTGCGCGGCCACGCGGGCGTCTCGTCGGGGACGTGATCCAGCACGATGTCGAAGCCGTTCAGCTGGAGCAGGCAGGTCTGGCCGCCGTACGCGACGATCTCGCAGCCGAGGAACTTCTCGAAGAACGCTGCCGTCTCGGTGACGTTGGTGGTGGGAAAGCTCAAGTGGTTGAGCTTGAGTTCGGGGTGATGACTCATGATCGATCTCGAAAAACAAGGGGGGCGATGCACGGGTGAGGTGCGACAGCGAGGAGCGGCCTGCGATCGACGCCGGTCCGGGCGTGTCGGCCGCGACGCGTTCCGTGGCCGAAAGTTTGCGAGCAATTGCTCGGTTTGCATACTCGCGTTGCGCCTTCGGCCGGCTCGCCTGCGGGTGTCGCAGGCGTCGCCACGGCTCGTCGCGGCTATCGTCGCCATAAACCGCGCAATTGCTCACATTTCAAGACCGCGCCGACGGGCGCGAGCGCCGATCCGGCGTCGTCCTACTTCCGCGCGCGCGACTTCGCGGCAGGCCGCTCGACGATCCCGAGATAGCCGAACAAGGCCCGGCCGACCCGCGATTCGAGGCTCGTCCGGTCCGCTTCGCCGCGCTCGCCCGCCGCGTCCACGATGGCGCGCAGGATGGCCGCGAGGTCGTCGGTTGCGGTGTCGATGTCGGGCTGCGGCGGGATGTCGGCGTGGGCCAGGATCTGGCGGATCAAGGTGCGGAACGAGCCGGTGGATTTCGCCAGCTCCCTGGCGATGGGCGGCCGGTTCTCCTCGAAGTCGAGCAGGCGCGCGAGGACGGGCCGGCGCAACTGCTGACGCACGCAGACCGTGATCAGGTGCTTCAAGGCCTCGCGACCGGTCGACTCGTTCAACGCCTCTTCGGCTTCGGCGATGAACTGGCCTTTCTCGCGCAGGCTGAGCGCGACGATCAACGCGTCCTTGCCCGGGAAGTACTGGTACACCGAGCCGATGCTGACGCCAGCGCGCTGCGCGACGAGGTTGGTGTTGAGGGCGTCGAGGCCCTTGGTCTCGAGGATGCGGGCCGACGCTTCGAGGATGGTCGCGACGGTCTGCTCCGAGCGCGACTGCTGCGGAACCTTGCGCGGCTTGAGCGACTGGCGCTTTCTTGTCGTGACCATGCGAGGCGGATAAAAAACGAGTAGAAGCTCATATCCTAACCGGCAGGTCTTCTCGCGCCGGCCGCCCCGCGCGGTGTGCGACCCGCGTCGACCGCGATGCCCGACCGGCGACCTCACGCCCCTACACTGCGAGCCGACGCAACAGCATTCGCCGAATCGCATGTCGAAGCCGACCCTGTCCCTGCCGCGCCTGTCCTGCCTCGCGCTCCTGCTCGCCTCTTGCGCGATGCTGGCCGCGCCGCCGCGCGCGCTGGCGCTCGATGTCACCACGGCGACCGTTCCTGTCGAGATCACCGACGCGTCGTTGCGGGTTGGCGGCCACCAGCTCGACCTGCCGCCCGGCCGCTGGTTCCTCGCGCAGGTCGACCACCGGGAACTCGGCCACGGCCGGGAGAAGACCGACGCGTACGACGCCTGGGCCGTCGCGGTCGACGGCACCAAGGTGCGCATGGTCGTGAAGGTCTCGCTGCCGGCCAACGACACGCCGCGCGCCCGACGCTGGGTGTTCAGCCCGTGCGCCGCGCCCGAGGGCATCCTGCGCGACGACCTGTCGGGCGGCCCCGGCCAGCCGGAGTGCCTCGCGATCTTCGGGCACGAGCACCTGCGCAGGGTGTTCCTGCGCCGGGCCGTGCCGGTCGCGCAGTGGATCGCCGCCCACAGCGCGCTTGATCCGTCGAGCGGCGCCGTCGAGTTCACCTACCTGAAGCGCACCCCGAAGTCCTTCGGCGCGCTGCGGATCTTCATGCCGACCGACAGCTTCGCCGCCGACGACGACGCGCGACGGTGGGCCGCCAGCCTGCGCGACGCGATGGAGCCGCTGTTCGACGGCGAGGCCTCGGAAGTGCGGCTGCCGGCGATCCCGCCGAGCCAGCAAGGCCTGTAGGGCCTGCAGGGCCGGCGGAACCGGCGGGGCCGGCTGGGGCTTCGGGCCTTCAATCCGGCGCGTACTCGCGCAACTGGATCACGTTGCCTTCGGGGTCGAAGCCGTCGCACACGCGTGCGCCCTGGAAATCCCATTCCTTCGCGGGCGCGTCGATGCTGCCGCCCGCGGCCGCGGCGGCGGTGCGCGCGTCGGCGAGGCTGTCGACCACGAACACCAGCTTGAACGCCGTGTTCTCGCGTCGTGCCGGCGGGGTGGAGATCGCGATCCGTGCGGCCGTCGGCGCGGGGATCGCGACGATCACGAGCTCGAGCGTCTCCGACTCCAGCACGACGTGGTCGGCCGCCTCGTGCATGACCTCGAGCGCCGCGACCTCCGCATAGAAGTGCGCGAGGCGGGCGGTGTCCTTGGCGTAGACGATGGCGCCGGCGGCGATGGGTTCAGGCACGGTGGGCTTTCGCAATCGATGGATCCGCCATGTTACCGAGGCGCGCCGCGCCGCCGACGTGACCGGCGACCCCCCCGCATGACCTCGCGCGCATCAGGGGCGCTCGGCCGACGGCGCGGCGCCTGCCGCGCGAAGGCACAGGCGTCGACGCGGCGGATCGTGCTGGCGACGCGGGTCGCTCGACGAGGCGGCTGTGCGACCGATCATGCCGCCGCCGCGTCGCACCGGGACGGCGCCGATCGCCGCGTCGAGCACGCGGACGGCGTCGCGACGGCTTGTCGATGCGAGTGAGTCGTCGCACTCATCGCCCGCGTCGAGCCGCGGATCGTCGTGCCCGCTCGCATACCCCACAGGGTAATCACCGAGTCCCGGATACGCCTCGTTTCAAGGCGCACCGCATGGGCGTCGATCGCGAGCGATATACCCCCCTAAGGTAAACCTGAACGGCTTCTGAAGCCAACGCGCTTTCCCCATTGACGCTCCCGGACCGCGCTTCAACACTTCGCATCCCCCCAACCTGTTCTTCCCAACCTGTCTTAGGAGAACCATGATGAGCTTCGGATTCAGAACGCACGGCATCGCCCGTGTGGCGCTCGCGAGCGCCGTCGGTGCACTTTCCGTTTCGCCGGTGTTCGCCGCCGTCACGAGCGAAGCCGAGCTCATGATGCAGGAGAACTGGCGCGAGACCATCGCGCACACCGCGGTGCCCCATGAGGGCTGCTTCGAGGCCGAGTTCCCGAACGCGGTCTGGGTCGAGGCGGCCTGCACCGTCGCGCCGGACCGGGTCTATGTGCCGCACCGCAAGGCCGGCCCGCAGACCGTGGGCGACGGTGCCGACTACGCCGCGAGCGTGACGAACCTGATGTCGGCGGCCGTCGGCAGCTTCCCGACGGTGACCGGCGTGACCAGCGAGAAGGACGGCAGCTCCAACGTCTACTCGATCCAGCTCAACTCGAACTTCATGTCCGGCACCGCGGCGTGCAACGGCCATTCGGGCTGCCAGTCGTGGGAGCAGTTCGTGTATTCGTCGAGCGAGACGTCGGCGTTCATGCAGTACTGGCTGATCAACTACGGCAACAGCTGCCCGAGCGGCTGGAACGCGTACGACGGCAGCTGCTATAAGAACAGCGCCGCGGTCTCGGTGCCGAAGATCGCGATCACGTCGCTCTCGAGCCTCAAGCTCTCGGGCACCGCGGTGCTCAACGGCAACGACACGCTCGTCTTCAGCAACGGCACCAAGGCCTACAGCACGACCGGCAAGGACACCGTCGCCGACCTCGCGACCGCGTGGAAGCAGTCGGAGTTCAACCTCGTCGGCGACGGCGGCGGTTCGGCTGCGACCTTCAACAAGGGCTCGTCGGTCACGGTGAAGGTGGCGGTGACGCACGGCTCGACGACCGCGCCGACCTGCGCCTCGAACGCCGGCACCACGGGCGAGACGAACAACCTGAAGCTGGGCAGCTGCAGCGGCTTCAGCGGCTCGACGCCGTACATCCAGTTCACGGAATCGAACTGATCCACGAGCCGTGGCGAGCGCGCACGCGCGCGTTCGCACAGGGTCGGGCGCATCGACGCCGCCGCGGGATCGGCGGACGCGATGCGCCCGTTTTCATGATGCGTCGCCGTCAAGGGCGGTCCGCGAGTTCTTCGCGCAAGGCCTTCGCCGCGTCGACCATGTTGCGCAGCGCGGCCTCGGTTTCGGGCCAGCGCCGCGTCTTCAGGCCGCAGTCCGGGTTGACCCACAAGTTGTCGGGCGGGACGACCGCGGCGGCCTTGCGAAGCAGGGCCAGCATCTCGTCGCGCGCCGGCACGTGTGGCGAATGGATGTCGTAGACGCCCGGGCCGATCTCGTTCGGGTACCTGAACGCGCCGAAGCCGCGCAGCAGTTCCATGCCGGAGCGGCTGGTCTCGATCGTGATGACGTCGGCGTCCATCGCGGCGATGTCGGGCAGGATGTCGTTGAACTCCGAATAGCACATGTGCGTGTGGATCTGCGTCGCGTCCTTCACGCCGCTCGCCGACGCGCGGAACGCGTGCGCGGCCCAGCGCAGGTACGCGGGCCAGTGCGCACGGCGCAGGGGAAGGCCTTCGCGGATCGCGGGCTCGTCGATCTGCACGATGCCGATGCCGGCGGCCTCGAGGTCGACGACCTCGTCGCGGATCGCGAGCGCGATCTGCAGCGCGGTGGTGGCGCGCGGCTGGTCGTCGCGCACGAACGACCATTGCAGGATCGTGATCGGGCCGGTCAGCATGCCCTTCATCGGGCGCGTGGTGAGCGACTGCGCGTAGGTCGTCCAGTCGACCGTCATCGCGTTGCGGCGCGCGACGTCGCCGAACAGCACCGGCGGCTTGACGCAGCGCGAGCCGTACGACTGCACCCAGCCGTTGGCCGTGAACGCGAAGCCGGCGAGCTGCTCGCCGAAATATTCGACCATGTCGTTGCGCTCGGGTTCGCCGTGCACGAGGACGTCGATGTCCAGCAGTTCCTGCTTCGCGACGGCCAGCGCGATCTCGCCGCGCATCGCCTCGCGATAGTCCGTCGCGGACAGCTCGCCGCGCTTGAACGCCGCGCGCGCGGCGCGGATCTCGGGCGTCTGCGGAAACGAGCCGATCGTGGTCGTCGGGAACGCGGGCAGCTTGAAGCGCGCGCGTTGCACGGCCTGGCGTGCGGCGAAGGGCGATGCGCGGCGGTCGACGTCGTCCGGCAGCGACTGCAGCCGTGCCGTCACGACGGGATTCTTCACCCGCGTGCTCGCCGCGCGCGCGGCCGCGGCCGCGCGCGACGCGAACAGCGCGCCGCGCACGGCCTGCTCGCCGTCGTTCAAGGCGCGCTTGAGCGTGTCGAGCTCGGCGAGCTTTTCCTGCGCGCCGGCCAGCCAGCTGCGCAGCTCGGCGTCGAGCGCGGCGTCGGCGGCGAGCGTCAACGGCACGTGCAGCAGCGAGCACGACGGCGCGATCCACAGCCTGCCGTCGCGTTTGTCCGCTGCAATGCGAAGTTGGGCGAGCGCGCGGTCGAGGTCGGTGCGCCAGATGTTGCGGCCGTCGACGATGCCGATCGACAGCTCGCGGTGCGCGGGCAGCCAGTCGAGCACGGCCTGCAGCTCGTGGCCGGCGCGCACCGCGTCGATGTGCAACGCGGCGACCGGCAGCTTGGCGGCGAGGCTCAGGTGATCCTCGAGCGGCGAGAAATACGTCGCGACCATCAGCTGCACCTTCGCCGTGTTCAGCGCGTGGTACGCGCGGTCGAACGCGAGGGCCCACGGGCCGGGCAGGTCGAGGCCGAGGATCGGCTCGTCGAGCTGCACCCACTCGACGCCCGCGGCGCGCAGCTCGCCCAGCAGCTTGACGTAGGCGGGCAGCAGCGCCTCGAGCAGGTCGAGGCGGTCGAAGCCGGCCGCCTTCGTCTCCTTGTCCTTGCCGAGCCACAGAAAGGTCAGCGGGCCGACGAGCGCGACCTTGGCCGCATGACCGAGCGCCTGCGCCTGCGCCACTTCGGCCAGCAGGCGGCGCGAGTGCAGCGTGAACGTCGTCGCCGCGTCGAACTCGGGCACGAGGTAGTGGTAGTTCGTGTCGAACCATTTGGTCATCTCGAGCGCCGCCGTGCCGCCGCCCTCCGCCTGGCCGCAGCCGCAGGCGGCGCCGTGCTCGTGCTCGGCGGCCACGCCGCGGGCGAGCGTGAAGTAGCGCGCCAGCTCGGGCTCGTCGCCGCCGAAGCCGAAGCGGGCAGGCTCGCAGCCGAACAGCTGGATGTGGTTGGCGACCTGGTCGTAGAACGCGAAGTCGCCGACGGTGACGAGGTCGAGCCCGGCTTCGCGCTGCATCGCCCAGTGGCGCGCGCGCAGTTGCGCCCCGGCGGCCTCGAGCGCCGCGGCGTCGATCTCGCCGCGCCAATGGCGTTCGAGAGCGAACTTGAGTTCGCGTTGCGCGCCCATGCGCGGGAAGCCGAGGGTATGAGTGCGGATCATGATGAAGCAGCTTTCGAATGAGAACGATGCAATCATCGGCAAGAACGTCGTATGATTCAAACGAAACGTTTTCGCATTGATCATGAATTTCATTCAGCACGCCGCGTCATGTCGCAGTCCCCGCTCGAACTCCGCCACCTGAAGACGCTGCGCGCGCTGCGCGAGACCGGCAACCTGTCGCGCGCCTCGCAGATGCTCAACGTCACGCAGTCGGCGCTGTCGCACCAGTTGAAGGGGCTCGAGGCGCACTACGGTGCGGAGTTGTTCGAGCGCAAGTCGAGCCCGGTGCTGTTCACCGCCGCGGGCCAGCGCCTGCTGCGGCTCGCCGACACGGTGTTGGCGCAGGTCGACGACGGCGAGCGCGACGTCGCGCGCCTGGTCGAAGGCGCGACCGGAACGCTGCGCATCGCCGTCGAATGCCACACCTGCTTCGACTGGCTGATGCCCGCGATGGACGCGTTCCGCACGCGCTGGCCCGAGGTCGATCTCGACATCGTCTCCGGCTTCCACGCCGACCCGGTCGGCCTTCTGCACCAGGGCAAGGCGGAGGTCGCGATCGTGTCGGAGTCGGCCGAAGCCGAGGAAGCGAGCGTCGCGTTCATGCCGCTGTTCTCGTTCGAGATCGTCGCCATCCTGCCGAACGGCCACCCGCTGCTGTCGCGCGCGCACCTGACCGCCAAGCACTTCGCCAACCAGACGTTGATCACGTATCCGGTGCCCGACGAGATGCTCGACCTCGTGCGGCGCGTGCTGGTGCCCGCCGGCGTCACGCCCGCGCGCCGCACGACCGAGTTGACGGTCGCGATGTTGCAACTCGTCGCGAGCGGCCGCGGCCTCGCGGCGCTGCCGCTGTGGGCCGTGAAGAGCTACCTCGACCGCGGCTATGTCGCGAGCCAGCGCATCGGCGCGCGCGGCCTCACGGGGCGTCTCTATGCCGCGGTGCCGGATCGGCTGCGCGAGCGTCCGTACGTCGCGGAGTTCGTGCGGCTGATGCGCGAGATGTCGCTCGCGACGCTGCCTGGCGTGACCTTGCTGTGACCCTGCGCGGACGGCCGTCGACGGCGCGACAATCGCGCATGGCCCCATCCTTTCATCTGCGCGCGCCCGACATGGACGACGCGCCCGCGCTGCTCGCGTTCGAGCTCGCCAACCGCGCGTATTTCGAGTCGTGGATCAACGCGCGCGATCCCTCGTACTACAGCCTCGACGGCGTGCGCACGGCGATCGAGGCCGCAGCGCAGGCGCGCGTCGGCGACCGCGGCTACCAATACCTCGCGATCGACGACGGACGCATCGTCGGACGCGTCAACCTCACGAACGTGCGCCGCCCGTACTACAACGCGGCGGAACTCGGCTACCGCGTCGGCGAGCACGAAGGCGGCAAGGGTGTCGCCTCGCGCGCGGTCGCGCTGTGCCTGGCCGAAGCCTTCGGGCCGCTCGCGCTGTGGCGCATCGAGGCGACAGCGCGTCCGGCCAACGCGGCCTCGATCCGCGTCCTCGAACGCAGCGGCTTCCAGGCGTTCGGGCACTCGCGCCGCTGCTTCCGCCTGCACGGCGACTGGTTCGACCTCGTGCATTTCGAGCGCCACGCCGACGCGGCCTGCTGAGTTGTCGTTCGATGTCGTGTTTGTGTCGGGCCTGACATCGATCCTTCGGATTGCCCTCGAGTTCGCGCTCTGTTGCGGGGTTCGCGCACCGACTTGCAACGTTACGATGCCGATGCATATCAAGGGCACGTCATGACCGCAGTCTCCGAATCCACGCTCGGCTCCGCCTTCAACTCGCTCGCGTCGAGCAGCGAGCGCCTGCGCGGCGTCGTGCCTGCGCCGCTCGCGGCCCTGGCGGGCGCGGCGACGGCGGCGTCGGCCGTCGGCGATGTCGCCAGCGCGACCGTGACCTTGAGCGAAGAGGCACTGAACGGCCTCGGCGACACGGTCGGCTCCGCGGCGAGCGCGATCGGGCGCGGCGTGGAAGACGTCGGCAGCGCGGCGGAGAGCGGCATCGGCTGGGTCGTGGACGGCGTCGAATCGGCCGTGACCGGCGCGGCCAACTTCGTCGTCGGCGCCGTCGAACTGCCGTTCACGATCGCCAAGGACGTCGGCGAAGCGGCGGGCGCCCTCGTGGGCGATGGCGTCGACCTGGTCGGCAAGGCCATCAGCGGCACGGCGTCGTTCGCCGAACAGGCGGCCGGCAAGCTGATCGACGCGATCGTCTGATCCGCCCCGCGTCAGAACGGCTTGACCAGCGCGAGCCAGACGATCGCCGCGAAGCCGGCGAGCGACAGCGGGATCGCGATCCATACCAGGCGCGGCGGCGCGACCGGCGGCGTGCGGGCGAGGCGTCGCAGCACGCCCGAGATCCAGCCGTGCAGGGCGCTGACGAACAGCACTAGCGCGAGCTTGACGTGCAGCCACGCGGCGCCGAACCAGCCGGCGCGGTGCGCGAGCCAGAGTCCGAGCACCCACAGCAGCACCAGCGACGGCCCGGCCACCAAGCGATTCCAGCGCCGCACGCCAACGACCAGGCGACGATGCGCGGCCAGCGCCTGCGCCGGCTCGCGTGCCAGCGCGGCGGCCACCAGCGCCGTCGTCAAGAGGCTCGCCGCGAAGAGGATGTCGGCGGTGACGTGCAACAGCACGACGAACACGTAGGCGCGGGCGTCGTTCATGGCCGCAGGCCGCGCGGCGCGGCAGTTCTCGTGATCGTGGGGCGACGAAGTCTCATGGGCGTGATGGCCGCGGGTGGTTGGCGCAACGCCATCGTAATCGCAGCCCGGGTTGCCGTAGACTGCGCGCGCGCCCGATCCGGGCGACCAGGGAGATCCGAATGAGAAACATCAAGGTCACGGCGCTTGCCGCCGTCGCCGCCGCGTGCGTCCATGTCGGCGCGCAGGCGAGCTCCGTCCTCTACGACTTCACCGGCGTCGCCGACGACGGCCAGACGCTGACCGGCACGTACGAGTTCGACCCGTCGGGCTACGACCAGTTCGCGACCGACGGTGCCACATACAGCCAGGGGTATGCCGACAACGTCGTCGGCGGCGCGCATGGCGTCATCGACCTGTCCGGCGGATTCCGCCTGGAAGTGGGCGGCGCGGACGCGTCGCTCGGCGTGAGCTACGAGACGGTGATCTACAAGGGCGCCCGCGTGCCGGATCCGACCGACGCGTTCATCGTGTCCGCCGGGTCGGCGACGTCGACCGGCGCGGTCTCGGTCATGGAGCTCGAGACGCGGTCGGCAGCCGGCGCCTCGCAGATGTTCCCCGGACCGCGCGGCGACCTGTCGCTCTCGCAGGCGGTGCAGTTCATGACGCCCGGCTCGTCGAACCTCGGCTACTTCGCGTTCATCGCGCCGGACGGCAGCGTGACGTCGCAGGACTTCGTCATCACGAGCATCGGCGTCGTGCCGGAAGCGCCGAGCAGCCTGCTGATGGCCGGCGGCCTCGCGCTGTTCGCGCTGCGTCGGCGGGCGCGCGCGGCGCGCTGACGAGCGCCGGGCCCGGGCCCGGGCGAGCGATGTCCGGCGTTCCATGGCCATCGCTCTTGAAATCGGCCCGGGCGTTCGCAGCTAGGTCTCTCGAAGGAGACGACCATGGGTGCCAACGACGCGTTCCTGCAAGATGCCTATTCGCGCACCGTGAGCGAGGTGGTGGAGCGCGTCGGGCCCAGCGTGGCGGCCGTGCGCATGCAGGGCGCGGGCAGCGCCGACGGCGATGCGCTGGGTGGCGGGTCGGGCTTCCTGTTCACGCCCGACGGATTCGTGCTGACCAACTCGCACGTGGTGCGCGCGGGCGGTTCGACGGCGACGTCGCGGCCCGCGGTGCGCCACCACGTCTCGCTCGCCGACGGGCGCGAGTTCGACGCGCGCTGGGTCGGCGACGACCCCGACACCGACCTCGCCGTCCTCAGCATCGACGGCCTGTCGAAGGGCGCGCTGGCGCACGCATCGCTCGGCCGGTCGGCGGCCCTGAAGCGCGGGCAGATCGCCATCGCGATCGGCAACCCGCTCGGCTTCGAGCACACGGTGACGGCCGGCATCGTGAGCGCGCTCGGGCGCAGCATGCGTTCCAGCAGCGGCCGGCTGATCCCCGACGTGATCCAGACCGACGCGGCCTTGAACCCGGGCAACTCGGGCGGCCCGCTGCTCGATTCGCAAGGCGAGGTCATCGGCGTCAACACGGCGATCATCCGCGGCGCGCAGTCGATCTGCTTCGCGGTGGCGATCGACACCGCCGCCTGGGTCATCCCGCAACTGCTGCAGCACGGCCGCGTGCGGCGCGGCTACCTGGGCGTCGGCGGCAACACGCAGGAGATCCATCGGCGCGTCGTGCTCGCCTACGAGCTGCCGCAATCGAGCGGCGTGCGCGTCGCGTCGGTCGAACCCAACAGCCCGGCCGCGCGCGTGGGCGTGCGCGAGGGCGACCTCATCGTCGGCCTCGACGGGCTGGCCGTGGCGAGCGTCGACGCCTTGCACCAGGCGCTCGACGGCAGCCGCGTGAATCGCGACTGCATCCTGAAGATCATCCGCGGCACGCGCACGCCGGCGCCGATGTACCTGACGGTACGGCCCGCCGAAGTCCTGCGTTCGTGACCGCGCCGGCCGGTCTGCTAATATACGTTCCATATACAGAACGTATAGCGACAGAAAGGGCCGACCGATGGGCATCGTCAAGATCTCCGACCTCATGCACGACAACTTGCGCGACGCGAGCGAGGCGCTGAGCCGCTCGATCAACGCGCAGGCCGAACACTGGATGCGCGTGGGCATGTTGTCCGAGCTGCACCCCGAACTCGCCTATGCCGACATCTGCCAGCTCATGCTGCAGGCCGCACGCACCGGGGCCGGCGAGCTGAGCTTCGTCAAGCCCGTGCCCGCCCGGTCGGCGAAGTCGGCGATGGCGGCGCAGGTCACCGCCAGCAAGGCGATCCGCAAGGCGGCGCGATGAACAGGCGCGGCCCCCTCAAGACGCCGGCCGAGATCGAGCTCTCGCGCGCCGCCGGCCGCCTCGCGGCCGACGTGCTGCGCATGATCGGCGAACACGTGAAGCCGGGCGTCACCACTGGCCAGCTCGACCAGCTCTGCCACGACTTCATCGTCGACGTGCAGAAGGCGATCCCCGCCAACATCGGCTACCACGGCTTCCCGAAGACGGTGTGCGCGTCGGTCAACCACGTCGTGTGCCACGGCATCCCGTCGGACAAGCCGCTGAAGAAGGGTGACATCGTCAACATCGACGTCGCCGTCATCAAGGACGGCTGGTTCGGCGATACCTCCCGGATGTATTTCGTCGGCGAGCCGAGCGCGCTCGCGAAGCGCCTGGTCGACACGACCTACGAGGCGATGGTCGCCGGCATCCGCGCCGTGCGCCCGGGCGCGACGCTGGGCGACGTCGGCTACGCGATCCAGCAGGTCGCCAGGCGCGAAGGCTTCTCCATCGTGCGCGACTACTGCGGCCACGGCATCGGGCAGGTCTATCACGACGACCCGCAGGTCTGCCACTTCGGCCGGCCCGGCGACGGCGTGCGGCTGCAGGAGGGCATGGTCTTCACGATCGAGCCGATGCTCAACGCGGGCCAGGCCGCCACGCGCGAGCTGGCCGACGGCTGGACGGTGGTCACGCGCGACAACTCGCTGTCCGCGCAGTGGGAGCACATGGTCGCCGTCACGAAGGACGGCTTCGACGTGCTCACCGCGTGGCCCGAGGGGACGGGCGCGTACCCGGCCATCGCCTGACGTCGGCTCGGGGGGTGCCGATGGACTTCGCGCGGTACGGACTCTTCCTGCCGGTCTGCTTCGCCGTCGCGATGGCGCTCGGGCCGGCCGTGGCGCCGGGTGTGGCGGGTGTCCCGGGCGGCGATCCGCGCGACGGCTCGAGCCCTTCGGTCGCGGCGTCCATCGGGCGCCTGGTGGCACTGCTGTTCGTGCTGGCGATCGCCGGCGCGATCGGCTTCGTGGCGGCGCAGTGGCCTGTCGCGTTCATGGTGCTCGACCTGGCCTGCGCGGCCTACCTGGCCTGGATCGGCGCGCGGCTGGCGCGCGCGTTCGTGGCCGCCCGCCCGCCGGCGCGCGGCGCGCACGACGGATGGCACCGGATCGCGGCTCGCGACTTCCGCCGCGCCGCGGGCCATCCGAACCCGGTGCTCGCCTCGGCCGCGCTCGTTCCGCCGTTCGTCGACCGGGCCGGGTACGCCGCGAGCGTCGCGCTGCTGGCCGGCATCTTCGCCGTGCTGCAACTGGTCGCGACGGCGATCCACGCCCGGCGCGGGCATTGAGCGCGACGGCACGGGCGGTTTCATTCGCTTTCGAAAGCGATGCCGGCTCCAGATGAACACCGATGCCGCGGCGCGCTGACGGACGGCATACTCCGCGGCTTCCGATCATTTGCGTGGAGTCCCCGATGTCCCGTTCGATCACGGCGTTGCGCCTGACCTGCCTGGCGCTCGGCTGCGTCGTCGCAGTCGCCCAGGCCCAGGCGCCTGCCTCCGCCCCTGCAGCGGCCGCCAGTGCCGCGCCGCCGGTGGCCGCCGTCCAGCCGGTCACCGACACCTACTTCGGCGCGACCGTCACCGACGTCTATCGCTGGATGGAAGACCTCCAGTCGGCGCCGACGCAGGCCTGGGCCAGGGGGCAGGCCGACCATGCGCGCTCGGTGCTCGACGCGATCCCCGCGCGCGCGACCTTGCGCCAGCGCCTCGAGGAACTCGACGGCTCGGCGCAGGCGCGCCTGAACACGCCGCGCGTGCTGCCCAACGGCATGGTCTTCTACGAGAAGCGCGGCACGCACGACGACCAGTTCAAGCTCTACGTGCGCCAGGGCCTGGGCGGACCGGAGCGCCTGCTCGTCGACCCCGAGGCGCTCGGCAAGGCCGCCGGCGTGCCGATGGCCATCAACGGCTACGAGCCGTCGCCCGATGGCCGCTACGTCGCCTACACGCTGTCGCAGGGCGGCTCGGAAGAGTCGACGATGCACGTGTTCGAGACCGCGACGCTCAAGGAGAAGATGCTGCCCGTCGACCGGACGCACTACGCCAGCGCGCGCTGGATGCCCGACGGCAGCGGCTTCTTCTATTTCCGCCAGCGCCTGCTGCCCAAGGACGCGCCGGAGACGGACAAGTACAAGAACCAGTCGGCGTTCTTCCATCGCATGGGGGGCGAGCCGGGCACGCCCGACGTCGAGATCCTGCAGGCCGGCACCGACACGCACTTCCCGATCGGCGCGGCCGAGTTCCCGGTCGTCACGCCGATCATCGGCACGTCGACCACGGTTGCCCAGCCGGTCAACGGCGTGCAGAACGAGATCGAGCTGTACGCCGCGCCGACGGCGAAGGTGCTCGACCCGAAGACGCCGTGGCGCAAGCTGGTCGGACGCGAATCGGGCGTGACCGGCTTCGCGCTGCATGGCGACGACCTCTACCTGCTGTCGCACGAGAACGCGCAGCGCTTCAAGGTGATCCGCACGAGCCTCGCGCATCCCGACCTGTCGCAGGCCAGCATCGTGGTCGCGCCGAGCCGCGAGGTGGTGGTCTCCATCGCCGCCGCCAAGGACGCGCTGTACGTGCAGACGCGCGACGGCGTCGTGGGCAAGCTATACCGGGTCGCGTACAAGCACGACGCGCAGCCCCAGTTGGTGAGCCTGCCCGCGGCGGGCACGGTGTCGATCGAGGACGCCGACGCGCGGCTCGCGAACGTCGTGCTGTCGATCGGCTCGTGGACGCACGTGCCGATGTTCTACGTCGCCGACGCGAAGACCGGCGCCTACGCGGTGACCGGCCTCGAGCCGCTCGGCCCGTACGATGCGCCGACGACCCTCGAGGCCAAGGAAGTGCTGGTCGAGAGCTACGACCACGTCAAGGTGCCGCTGTCCATCGTCTATCCGAAGGGCATGAAGCTCGATGGCAGCAACCCGACGCTGCTGTACGGCTACGGCTCCTACGGCGTCACCGACGACCCGGTCTACCTGCCGCGCTTCCTCGCCTGGTACGAACTGGGCGGCGTGCGCGCGACCTGCCACGTGCGCGGTGGCGGCGCCTACGGCGAGCAGTGGCACCAGGCCGGCAAGCAGGAGAACAAGCCCAACACGTGGAAGGACCTGATCGCCTGCGGCGAGTACCTGGTCAAGGAGGGCTACACCACCTCCGCCAAGCTCGGGATCAACGGCGGCAGCGCCGGCGGCATCCTGGTCGGCCGCGCGATGACGGCGCGTCCCGACCTCTTCGCCGTCGCGGTGCCCGAGGTCGGCGTGCTCAACACCGTGCGCTCGGAGAACTCGGCCAACGGCGTGCCCAACATCCCCGAGTTCGGCACCGTCAAGGATCACAGGCAGTTCGATGCGCTGCTCGAGATGGACGCGTACCACCACGTCGAGAACGGCGTGAAGTACCCGGCCACGCTGCTGGTCACCGGCATCAACGACCCGCGCGTGCCGCCGTGGGAATCGTTCAAGATGGCTGCGCGCCTGCAGGCCGCGAGCACGTCGGGCAAGCCGGTGCTGCTGCGCATCGACTACGCCGCCGGCCATGGCATGGGCAGCACGAAGTCGCAGCGGCTCGACCAGTCCGCTGACGTGTGGGCCTTCATGCTGTGGCAGTTCGGGGACGCGCGGTTCCAGCCGCAGGTGCAGCCGGCGAAGTAGAGCCCGAAGCGGCTGCGGCTGCGGCGTCGGCGGCGGCCGGCCGGCGCGATGCGCCGGTCGCCGCGCCGGCGCGATCAGGTGAAGAGGGAGAGGGCGTCCGGCCGGTGGCACCTGTCGCAGATGCGGGCCAGCCCCATGTAGTTTCGCGGACGCGCCTGTCACTCGCCCGTCGCCCCGATCCTGCGATACCCTGAGATGTATGCCTTCGCGCGGCCCGCGGCCCGCGGCCCGCGCGCGCTCACGACCCTTCGAACCGATACGACACCAGCGACTCCGCGTCGCTGTCCGCCACCAGCATCTTGCCGGCCGGCGGGAAGGCGCGTTGCACGCAGTCGGTGCGCGGGCACACGCGGCAGCCCGGGCCGATCGGCACGACGCCGCGCGGGGCGGTGGTGTCGAGGCCGTCGGCGTAGACCAGCTCGCGCGCGTGCGACAGCTCGCAGCCGAGTCCGATCGCGAACAGCTTGCGGCGCGCCTGGAAACCGCCACCACCGCGCCGCGTGGTGCGCGCGATGCCGAAGAAGCGCGTGCCGTCGGGCATCTCCGCGACCTGCGTGAGGATGCGGCCCGGCTGCGTGAACGCCTCGTGCACCTGCCACAGCGGACACGCGCCGCCGTGGCGCGCGAAGTGGAACGCGGTGGCGCTCTGGCGCTTCGAGATGTTGCCGGCCTGGTCGATGCGCACGAAGTAGAACGGCACGCCGCGCAGGTTGGGGCGCTGCAGCGTCGAGAGGCGGTGGCATACCGTCTCGAAGCTCACGTGGAAGTGCTGTTGCAGCCATTCGATGTCGTAGCGCGACTCGCGCGCCGCCGCGAGCATCGCCTCGTAGGGCAGCAGCGTCGCGCCCGCGAAGTAGTGCGCCAGGCCCTGGCGCGCGAGGCCTTGCGCGGCGGCGTCCGAGTAGCCGCCGTCGCGCACCTCGTCGTCGAGCGCGGCGCGCTGCGCGATCAGCGCGTACTGCGTCGCGATCTGGAACGCCTGCTGCGCGTCGCTCAGGTGCGCGGGCACCCAGAGACGCTTGCGCGCAGGCTCGTAGCGGCGCAGCGTGCCGTCGCCAGGCGGGCTGTCGCCGACGACCACGTCCACGCCGCACGCCTCGCGCATCAGCGCGCGCAGGGCAGGCGCGCGCGCGCCCGGTCGCAGGCCCGCGCTGCCCGCGTCCTTCGCGAGTTGCTCGGCGAGGCGGTCGAGCCGGTCGATGTAGTTGTTGCGCCGATTGAAATGGTCGCGCACTTCCTCGTGCGGCAGTGGCGCGGTCGGGCCGGGCCGGCTGTCGGCGCCGACCTCGCCGTAGAAGCGGTCGACGGTCTGCGCGTATTCCTCCTGCAGGCGGTGGTGACGCTGGTACAGCAGCAGGAAGGCCTCGACGAGCTCGGGCGCCTGTTCGACCATGCGCGCGAGCTGGGGCGCGGGGACGGCCGTGGCGCGCAGCGTGCGGTCCTGCAGCGCGCAATCGAGCTCGCCGAGCAGGCGCTTGTCGGTGTCGTCCGAGAACTGCGACATGTCGCCGCCGAAGGTTTCGGCCAGGCGCAGCAGCACCGCGGCCGTCACCGGACGCTGGTTGCCTTCGATCTGGCTCACGTAGCTGAGCGACAGCGCGAGCCGCTCGGCGAGCGCCGTCTGGCTCAGCCCGTGCTGCTCGCGCAGGCGCCGCACGCGCGGGCCGACGAACAGCTTGCGGCCGGTGTTCGCGTCACTCGCCACGCTTCACAACCTTTGCAGTTTTCACAAGAACCTTGCGAATGAATTTACAGGACTTCCTTTTCACATCAACGAGTTATCGCGGTTTGTGAAGTAAGTGGATAGATTCTCCGTGAAGCCACCGGGCCTGTCCACCGACCGCTCCGGACCCTCGACTCCAAGATCGACAACGCGCCCAGGAGACCCGCCGCATGACCGTCACGTCCACCGTTCCGAACGTCCCCAAGGTCCCTCTCCTGATCGGCGGCAAGCTCGTCCCTTCGCGCAGCGAGCGCTGGCGCGACGTCGTCAACCCGGCGACGCAGCGCGTGCTCGCGCGCGTGCCGCTCGCGACGGCCGAGGAGGTCGACGAGGCGGTCGCGTCCGCGCGCGCGGCCTTCGTGACGTGGCGCAAGACGCCGATCGGTGCGCGCGCCCGCATCTTCCTGAAGTACCAGCAGCTGATCCGCGAGAACATGTCGGAACTCGCGGCCATCCTCACGGCCGAACAGGGCAAGACGCTGGCGGATGCCGAGGGCGACGTGTTCCGCGGCCTCGAGGTCGTCGAGCACGCGGCCAACATCGGCAACCTGCAGCTCGGCGAACTCGCGAACAACGTCGCGAACGGCGTCGACACCTACTCGCTGCTGCAACCCCTGGGGGTATGCGCCGGCATCACGCCGTTCAACTTCCCCGCAATGATCCCGCTGTGGATGTTTCCGATGGCGATCGCCTGCGGCAACACCTTCGTGCTGAAGCCGTCCGAGCAGGATCCGATGGTGACGATGCGCCTGTGCGAGCTCGCGCTCGAAGCGGGCGTGCCGGCGGGCGTGCTCAACGTCGTGCACGGCGCCGAGGACGTCGTCAACGCGATCTGCGACCACCCCGACATCAAGGCGATCTCCTTCGTCGGCTCGACGCGCGTCGGCACGCATGTGTACCAGCGCGCGTCGCTCGCCGGCAAGCGCGTGCAATGCATGATGGGCGCGAAGAACCACGCCGTCGTGCTGCCCGACGCGCACAAGCAGCAGACGCTCGACGCGCTCGCCGGCGCGTCGTTCGGCGCGGCGGGGCAGCGCTGCATGGCGGTGTCGGTCGCGGTGCTGGTCGGCGAAGCGCGCCGGTGGGTACCGGAGATGGTCGAGCGCGCGCGCCGGATGTCGGTTGGCGACGGCACGGCGAAGGGCACCGACGTCGGCCCGCTGATCTCGTGCGCTGCCAAGGAGCGCGTCGAGGCCTTGATCGCGCGCGGCGTGGACGAGGGCGCGACGCTCGAGTTCGATGGCCGCCTGCCGCCGCTCGACGGCGGCGTGAAGGAAGGCAACTTCGTCGGCCCGACGATCTTCTCGGGCGTCAAGCCGGGCATGGCGATCTACGACCAGGAGATCTTCGGCCCGGTGCTGTGCCTGGCCGAGGCCGAGACCCTGGACGACGC
>FTDG01003015.1_pt1 | contig 18253 bp, 12 predicted proteins | sample 1639751 | NCBI WGS metagenome assembly FTDG01 (sample SAMEA3914869, study PRJEB12502) | metagenome | biome: forest; material: soil | place: USA | collected 2012-03-12 | depth 0.1 m
GCATCGGCTGGGACTCCGACATGACCGCCTACGGCCCGAAGGCGCACCTCGCGTCGGCCGTCGCGAACTGGGGCCCGTACTACATCAAGGCTGCTAAGGACGCGATCAACGGCACCTGGACGACCGGCCATACGTGGTGGGGTGTCAAGGAAGGCGCGATCGACCTCGTCTCGATCTCCGACAAGGTGCCGGCCGACCTGAAGGCCAAGGTCGACAAGGTCAAGTCCGGCCTGAAGGACGGCAGCTTCACGATCTGGAAGGGCCCGATCACCGGCTCCGACGGCAAGGACGTGCTCAAGGCCGGCGAGACCGCCGACGACAAGTTCATGGGCGGGATCAGGTTCTACGTCAAGGGCGTGGACGGGCAGGTGCCGGGGAACTGACCGGCCCGAACCGGTCTTCCAGCCGGATCGCCGCGATCCGGTGCACGTTGCGCAGGCACGCGTCGAACTCCGCGTCGGGCGTGTTGCGCAGGCGTTGCTCGAAGGTCTCGATGATCGCGGCGCGCGTCAGGCCGCGGCCGTCGGGGCCGCGCACGGCGAGGATGAACGGCCAGCCGAAGCGGCGGTCATAGGCGTCGTTGAGCGCGTGCAGGCAGGCGAATTCCTCGGGCGAGCAGTGGGTCAGGCCGGAGCGTGACTGCTCGTCGGTCGATTCGGCGGTCAGCGTGCCGGCGATCATCGCCTTGCCGGCGAGGCGCGGATGCGCGCGCAGCAGCGCGAGCTGCGCGTCCCGGCCGCCGGCGTCGACTGCGGCGACGAGGGCGCGCTTCAGGCCGGCGACGTCGCCGAAGGGCCGCGCGGCGAGCGCGGCCGCGGCGATCCACGGCGAGTGTTCGTAGAGGCCGGCGAGCGCGGCGACGGCGTCGTCGACGGACATCGCGTCGAGCTGGGCGATCGTCGGGCTCACGGCGCGGCCTTGGGCCCCGGCATCGACTTCGGCGGCGGGAACTCGCGCCGCCAATGGCGCGCGATGTCGATGCGTCGGCAAATCCAGACGCGCTCGTGCGCACCGACATGGTCGAGAAAGCGCTGGAGCGCACCAATCCGGCCCGGGCGCCCCAACAGGCGGCAGTGCATGCCCACGCTCATCATCTTCGGCGCGGTCTCGCCTTCGGCGTAGAGGGCGTCGAAGGTGTCGCGCAGGTAGGTGAAGAAGTCGTCGCCGGTGGCGAAGCCCTGCGGCAGCGCGAAGCGCATGTCGTTGCAATCGAGCGTGTAGGGCACGACGAGGTGGGCGACGCGCCCGCCGTCGGTGCGGACCACCTCGGTCCAGAACGGCAGGTCGTCGCCGTAGGAGTCGCTGTCGTACTCGAAGCCGCCGAAGTCGGCGACGAGGCGGCGCGTGGCCGGGCTGTCGCGGCCGGTGTACCAGCCCGCGGGGCGCGTGCCGGTGAGCCGCACGATCGCGTCGACGGCGAGTTGCAGGTGGGCGCGCTCGGTCGCCTCGTCGACTTGCTGGTAGTTGATCCAGCGCCATCCGTGCGACGCGACCTCGTGGCCGAGCTCGACGAAGGCGCGCGCCATCTCCGGATGACGCTCCAGGGCCATGCCGACGCCGAAGACCGTGAGCGGCAGCCCGCGCTTCTCGAACTCGCGCAGGATGCGCCAGGCGCCCGCGCGCGAACCGTATTCGTAGATCGACTCCATGCTCAGGTGGCGGTCGGCGTACGCGGGCGGACTGGCCATCTCGGACAGGAACTGTTCGCTGCCGGCGTCGCCATGCAGCACCGAATTCTCGGCACCTTCCTCGTAATTGAGCACGAACTGCACGGCCACGCGCGCCTGTCCAGGCCAGCGCGGATGGGGCGGCGTGCGGCCGTAGCCGACGAGGTCGCGCGGGTAGTTCGTGGCAGGGACGTCGCGTGGATCGGACACCGGTGGGTAATCGCGGAGGGCTAATTTTTCGTGGAGCGGATATCTTGCCGGCGCAGCACGCGCCAGGCCATGCATTGAAACAAATATGCTTCATACGACGAGCCGCATAGCCCTGTATTTGGCCCCTGTCTTGCTTTACGCCCACTACACAAAACCTTGAGGAAGCCCCCGTCATGACGAGACGCACCACCCCCCGCCAGGCCTCGCGGCAGCCCGCTGGCCTGCGCACCGCGGTCAAGCCCTTGCCCTTGTTGATCGGCCTGGCCTTCGCGCACGGCGCCGCGTGGTCTCAGGACGCCGCCCCGGCGCCGTCTGGCGCGGCCTCGTCGCCGACGCAGGCCGGCACGCTGCAGACGGTGGTCGTGACCGCGCAGCGCGTGACCGAGAACATCAAGGACGTCCCGATCTCGGTGTCCACCGTGGGCGGCGAGGCGCTCGACGTCATCAACTCGTCGGGCGAGGACATCCGCGCGCTCTCGGGCCGCGTGCCGAGCCTGAACATCGAGTCGTCGTTCGGACGCGCGTTCCCGCGCTTCTACATCCGTGGCTATGGCAACACCGACTTCCACCTGAACGCGTCGCAGCCGGTGTCGCTGGTCTATGACGACATCGTGCAGGAGAACCCGATCCTCAAGGGCTTCCCGGTGTTCGACACCGACGACGTCGAAGTGCTCGCCGGCCCGCAGGGCACGCTGTTCGGGCGCAACACGCCGGCCGGCGTCGTGAAGATCGACTCGGTCAAGCCGTCGCGCGTGGCCGGCGGCTACTTCAACATGAGCTGGGGGCGCTTCAACACGATCGACGTCGAGGGCGCCTACAACACGCCGATCGGGCAGGACTGGGCGATCCGGGTGTCCGCGCAGTCGCAGCACCGCGACAACTGGGTCACCAACACCGCGCCGAAGCAGCAGACCGGTCCGCTCGAAGGCTACGACGACGAAGCCGCGCGCGTGCAACTGCTGTACAAGCCGTCGTCGACGTTCAGCGCGCTGTTCAACGTGCACGGCCGCGATCTCGACGGCACCGCGCGCCTGTTCCGCGCCAACATCATCCAGCCAGGCACGAACAACCTTGTGCCGGGCTTCGATCCGTACCAGGTGCAGTTCGACGGCGGCAACAAGCAGACACTGGAGAACGAAGGCGCGAGCGCGCACCTGCGCTGGGTGCTCGACGACAATCTCACGCTGCACTCGATCACCGGCTGGGAGCACGTGCAGAACTTCAGCCGCGGCGACGTCGACGGCGGCTACGGCATCGGCAGCGCGCCTACCGGAGGGCCCGGCTTCATTCCGTTCCCCGACGAGACGTCCGACGCACTGCACGGCCACGAGCAGCTGAGCCAGGAGTTCCGCGCCGAGTACAACGCCGGCCCGCTGTCGGCTCAAGGCGGCCTGTACCTGTTCCACGAGCAGTACGACATCCACAGCCTGACCTACGACACGCTGGGCACCGGAGACGCGAACGGCGAAGCCGACACGAGCCAGAAGAACAACGCCTGGGCGGTGTTCGGCTCGGTGGGCTACGACGTCACGAAGGATTTCAAGATGCGCGCCGGCTTGCGCTACACGCAGGAGCGCAAGACGCTGTCCACCGATCCGGTCGACGACCCCGGGATCAACACGACGACCGGCCTCGGCAAGAGCACCCGCGACGCCCGCACCACCTGGGACCTGAGCGGCACCTACACGCTGACGCCCGACACCAACGTCTATGCGCGGGTGGCCACCGGCTTCCGGGCGTCGAGCATCTTCCCCGCGGCCGACTTCAACCCGCTCAGCTCGGCGCCTGCGGAGACGAACACGTCGTACGAGACGGGCGTCAAGTCCGATCTCTTCGACAAGCGCGCGCGCCTGTCGGCTGACGTCTTCTACTACGACGTGAAGAACCAGCAGCTCAGCGCGGTCGGCGGCCAGAACAACACGACGCTCCTGCTCAGCGCGAAGAAGACGCAGGGCCAGGGCTTCGAGCTGAACCTCGACGCCTACGTGATGGAGAACCTGCTCGTCACGTTGAACGGCAGCGTCAACGTCACCCGGATCATGGATCCGAACCTGATCGTGGGCGTGTGCGCGACCTGCTCGGCCTCCATCGGCGGCGCGACGACCGCCCACGTCAACGGCAACCCGCTGCCGAACGCGCCCAAGTACGTCGCCAACCTCACCGCGCGCTACGGCATCCCCGTGGCCAACGGCGAGTGGTTCGCGTATACCGACTGGTCGTATCGCAGCAAGGTCAACTTCTTCCTGTACGAGTCGAAGGAGTTCACCGGCAAGTCGATGACCATCGGCGGCCTGCGCTCGGGCTACGACTGGGACAACGGCAAGTACGAAGTCGCCGCGTTCGTGCGCAACCTGACGAACCAGATCCGCGTCACCGGCGCGATCGACTTCAACAACCTGACCGGCTTCATCAACGACCCACGCACCTACGGCGTGCAGTTCAAGACGACGTTCTGAGTTCGATTTCTCGTCGCATCAAGAGCATGACTGTCAACGTCGGTCGGCTCGGGCGGACGGCCCGGGCGATCGACGTCTTTTTTTTGGAGAGATCGTCTTGAGATCATTGACCCTCGCGGCGCTGCTGGCCATCGGCCTGGGCGACGCCGGCGCGGCGCATGCCGACACCGCAACCGCATCCGCCTCCGCCGCTCCGACCGCGAGCGCCGCCTGCCTCAGCGACTGCACGCCGCGCATCGGCATCGTCTCGGCCTTCGGGCAGGAAGCCGACATCCTGGTCGCGCAAACCCGCGACGCGCGCACGTGGATGCTGAACGGCAATCGCTTCACCACCGGCACCTTGCGCGGCAACGCGGTCGTGATCGTGCTGAGCGGCGTGAGCATGATCAACTCGACGATGGTCACGCAGCTGATGGTCGACCACTTCAAGGTCGAGCGGCTGGTCATGTCGGGCATCGCCGGCGGCGTGAACCCGGCGCACCATGTCGGCGACGTGACGATCCCCGATCGCTGGGCGATGCCCCTGGAGGTATTCTGGAATCGCGACAGCGTGCTGCCCGCGGCCTGCGGCAAGCCGGCCGACGTGTCGTGCCTCGGGCTCAAGCTCGCGACGGTCGACGGCCACGCCGTGCCGCCGTTCGAGCTCGACGCGCAGCACAAGGCGCCGACGGGTCTGTTCATGCGCGAGAACTTCGTGATGACCGCGGCCAACGCGCCGGGCGGCGAATTCCGCTTCGACTACCCCGTGGACGCGGCGATGCTCGCCGTCGCGCGCGAGATCAAGCCGGCGCTCGAGCGCTGCGGCCCGCGCGCGCGCACGGCGCCGGACGCCGCGCCCGATCCAAAGCTGTGCGTGAAGTCGCAACCGCGCGTGATCGTCGGCGGACGCGGCGTTTCGGGCTCGGCCTTCCTCGCGAATCCGCAGTACCGCGCCTACCTGTTCGAGCAGCTGCACGCGGAAACCTTCGAGATGGAGACCGCCGCCCTCGCGCACGTCGCGTATGCGAACGGCATTCCTTACATCGCGTTCCGCAGCCTGAGCGATCTCGCCGGCGCCGAGGAGTTCAACCCGGACGTCGTCGCGCTGTTCGCGAGCGGCCTGGCCGAAACCAACGAAGCCGCGGTGACGCTGTCGTTCCTCGAGGCGTGGGCGAAGCGGCCGGTCGCCAGGCCTTGATCGGGTGAGGCGTCGGCCATGAAAAACGCCCGCGTGATGCGGGCGTTGTCGATTCCAGGGGCGGCGGCGGGCCGCCGTCGATTCAGGACACGGTCAGCGTGAGCGTCGCGGTGCCGGTGGCGCCCTTGGAGTCGTGGATCGTGATCGTCATGACGCGCGAACCCGCGGTCGGTGCCGGCCAGCTGAGGACGCCCGCGCTGGTCAGCGACGCGCCAGCCGGGCCGCCGGCCGCCGAATACCACAGCGCGTCGCCATCGGCGTCGCTACCGTGCAGCGTCAGCGAGAGCGGGGTGCCGACGTGTGCGGCGACCGACAGGTTGGCCATCGTCGGCGCGTGGTTCGTCGTCGCCGTCGGAGCCGTCGGCGCCGGGGCGGACGACGGCGCGGCCGCGACGTTCAGCGTGAAGGCCGTCGTGGAGGTCAGGCCGTAGTTGTCGGTCACCGTGGCCGTGAAGTGCCAGGTGCCCGCGACCGGCGTCGTCCACAGCAGCGCACCGCTGGTGGTCATCGTCAGGCCGGCCGGCGCACCGGCGAGGCCGAAGGTCAGGTTGCCGGTGTTCGGGTTCGTGGCCGTCAGGATCACCGAGAAGCGCGTGCCCGCGGTGGCCGACATCGTCGCGGCGGTGGAGATGATCGGCGCGGTGTTCGCGATGACCTTCAACGAGTAGTTGGCCGAGGCCGACGCGCCGGCACTGGTCGTGGCCTTCGCGGTGACCGTGTACTGGCCCTTCGTCGGGGCCGCCCAGTGCAGCGTGCCGGTGGCGTCCACCGTCAGGCCGCTCGGCGCACCGGTCAGCGCGTAGCTGGTCGTCACGCCGGCCGGCGCGGTGACGCCCAGCGATTGCGTGAACGCGACGGCGTTGCGCGCGACGATCGCGCCGCCCGGGACCGTCGGCGTCGTGGCCGGCGTGCTCGGGGGCGGGGGCGCCGCCTGCGACGAGTTCACGCCCGTCAGCAGCGGCATCAGCGCGGTCACGTTGGGCGTGCCCCAGCCGGTCGAGGTGTCGAAGCCGGTGCCCGCGACACAGGTGGCGCAGGTGCCGTTGTTGCCGTCGACGACGTCGCCGAACGCCGCGGCGTAGGTGCCCGGCACCTTCGCGATGGTGTTGTAGATCAGCGGGTGGATGTCACCGAGCAGCGTCTTGGCGTTGGCGACGCGGATCGCGTTGGCGACCGCGATGATGCCGGCCCATTGCGGCGCGGCGATGCTGGTGCCGCCGTAGGCGGTCCAGGTGGTCGTCGCGGCCGGCAGCGTCAGGGCGACGTATTCGCCGGTCATCGGGTTCGCGTTGAACGACACGTCGGCCACGGCGCGCTTGGCGAGCGCGCTGCCGCCGACCGGCGTCACGCCGGACTGCCACGTGGGCAGCGGCTCGTAGAGGCTGATGCCGCCGCCGCCGTTGGCCCAGGCTTGCTCGTAGCGCGTGCCGCTGCCCGACCAGTTCATGCCCGTGCCGCCGACGGCGAGCACGTTCGGCGACACCGCCGGCCACTGCACCTTGGCGCCGATGTCGCCGGTTGCCGCGACGTAGGTCATGCCCGCGGTCGTGAACTGGGAGTCCTCGGTCGTCGCCCAGCCCGGCTCGGCGAGGCCGAAGCTCATCGACACGACGCCCGCGCCCATGTGGTTGGCCAGGCCGATGCCGCCCAGAAGGTTGTTGGTCATCGCGTCGGGCGTCTCGATCAGCACGAGGCGCGCGAGCGGCGCGATCGCGTGCGCCCACTGGATGTCGATCTTGCTTTCCGGGGCCCAGCTCAGGTTGTAGGCCGGGGCGGTCGCGGTCATGCCGGACGCGCTCGTCGCGTAGACGACGGACAGCGAGCACGCGGTGGTCGACGCGGCCGGCAGCGGCAGCGCGGCGGTCGGGGCGATGGTGGTCGACGTGCAGTTCGGCAGGCCGAAGCGCGTGGAGAAGGCGTTGAGGTCGGACAGCGCGGTGGCGTCGTGATAGGCGTCGACGATGTAGATCGTCTGGCCCGCGCCGAGGGTCGTGGCGACGGACGCGGAGATCGCGGCCCCGACGGGGGGCAGGTCGGGCAGGCCATAGGCCGCGCGGATCTGGGCCGGCGAGTAGACCTGGCCGGTGAGGACGCGCTGGGCGGCCGGCGCCGTGCCGTTGGACGCGGCGGCGGCGCGGCTGCGTGCGCCTTCGGTGAGTCGCTTGGCGAGCGTCTGCGGTTCGAGGCCGCGCGTCGACAGGCCGGCGACCGACGCGTCGACGTCGAACGTGCGCGGCGCCATGTGGGCGGACGCGTTGGTGCCGCCGGCGTCGATCATCGACGGCTCGGGCGGCAGCGCCGGTGCCATGTGGAACGTGGGCGTGGCGGCGGTCTGGGCGAGTTCGGCGGCGAGCGCGCTGGAGATCGTGGCGGCAGGCGCGGCGGAAACGGTGGAAGCCGTTGCGGCGGTCGACACGGGGGCCGCGGCGGTCGTGGCATTCGAGGCGGTGTCGTCCGAGGCGGGCGTGGCCGTCGCGCCGGCGCTGCTGCCGCCACCGCAAGCGGCGAGGCTGCCAGTGAGCAGGGCGACGAACAGGGCGAGGGCGGGAGTGGCCTTCGGAGCCTTCTGGTTGCGAGTCAAGAGCGATCCTTCGACGATGAAACTGAACTCATCGGCAGGTTCGCGAGGACATGGCAATCCCGACGCGTCAGAGCATCGTGACCAGCACGCCATCACGCCGGACCCGCCGGGTGTGGACATGCAGCGCTCGGCCGTGAGGCTGGGCGTTGCAAGGCGCTGTTGTCGAGGACCTGGCGACGGTTGGACGGTCGCGCGGAATTCGCCAGAGCAGCGAGTGCGTCAGGGTCGGTACCTAAGTGGTCTTGACTCCGGACTGTTGGTGCCGTTTTGCGACGGCGACCGAATATTACCGCAGCATCTACGGAAATACTCACAAAGATGAAACAAGGTGCAGCTCGACCGTGACGCTGCTATTCATTTCCATGGTCGAGTAGATATTTCCGATCCAACGCGGCAGGAGTATCGCCAGATGCGCTCATGGAAGCGATCCGGCGCGCGGCGTGGCCTGCGGGCGGACTTTCGTGTCCGGCCTTCTTCGGCCGGCGGCGCCCGGGAGGCGCTTCGCTCGGCTGGGCACGGTAAACCGGTTTTTACACTGTCCAGCGCCTGCCGGATGAGTCGACCGCCGCACCGTCGAGCGGGCACGGATGAGCTCCCGCAGCATATTGCGGAGATTGGTTTCGGGGGTGGCGACAGGGAATATCTCCGCTCGACGCCCGACAAAAGAACGGCCGTTCCGCGGCGCCGGACGGGTTGCGGAAAGATACTCGACAGCGCCGAGCAGCGCCCTCTGTATTTCCCATCGGTACTCGACCGTGTGCCTCCTAGGGTTTACGACAGGCGGCCCCGGGTACAGCGGTTGCAAAGGGTTACACGAACCTTCGTGGCCCGGGTTCCCAGTCATTCCATAGGCCACTGCTAGGAGGAAATGAGTCATGAAACTGAAGACTTGCCTGACCTTCATCGCGCTCGCCTGTGTCGGCGCCAGCGCATCCGCCGCGAACAACGTGACGGATTGGGGCGTGCTCGGCCCGACCGCCGACGTCGCCTACGTCACGTACCACGACGACAGCGGCCCGATCGACGACGTGTACACCTTCAGCATCGACGCGACGTCCGATGTCGACGGCTACGGCGAGGAATTCGAGGCCCGCTCGGTCACGATGCCCGATGCCATGTTCACGCTGTTCTCCGGCACGTTCGGCGATCCGGGCGCGACGCAGGTCGGCGATCCGATGGCGTTCAACAACACCGCCACGGAGACGGTGTACGCGTCGCTCGCGATGGGCGAGTACTACTTCGAGATCACGGGTTCGAGCGCGAAAGCCGGCTCCGCCTACGACTTCGAGGCGTTCGCCAACGAATCGGGCGGCGGCGCATCGAACGTGCCGGAACCCGCGAACGCGCCGCTGCTGTTGTCGGGGCTGGCCTTGCTGGGCTTCCTCGCCAAGCGCCGCATGCAGTAGTGGATGTCGAGCAGCTGAGGGAGAGGGGCTCCCGAAAGCGAAAAGGCAGCGTCTCGCGACGCTGCCTTTCTTTTTTCTTCCGCGCCGCTTACTTCTTCGCGGCGTTGCCGGTCAGCGCTTCCAGTTCGTCGGTGAGCCGGTCCATGCGCTTCACGAGCGCGCGGTACGGCGCCGGCGTGGCCATGTCGAGGCCGGCCGCCTTCACGACCAGGTACGGGTCGTTCGAGCCGCCCGACTTGAGCATGTTCAGGTAGCGCGCGCGCAGGTCGGTGTCGCCCTTCTCGATGCCCTCGGCGAAGTAGGCCGCGGCGCTGATCGAGGTCGCGTACTGGTACACGTAGAAGTCGGTGTAGAAGTGCGGGATGTATTCCCACTCGGTGCCGTATAGCTCCTCGATCTTCATCACGCCTTGCGAGTCGCCGTAGTAGCGGCGCAGCAGGTCCAGGTAGATCTTGCTCAGGTCTTCACCGGTCAGCGGCTGGTCCTTCTCGACGGCCTCGTGCGTCTTCAGCTCGAACTCGGCGAACATCGCCTGGCGGAAGAACGTCGTGCGCAGGCCTTCGAGCGCCTGCGTCAGCGCGTAGATCTTCTCGTCCTTCGTCTTCGCATGCGCGGTGACGTAGTCGGCGAGCAGCATCTCGTTGGTGGTCGACGGGATCTCGGCGACGAAGATGCCGTAGCCGGCGGTCTCGTACGGCTGGTTGGCCTCGGCCAGGACCGAGTGCATCGCATGGCCCCATTCATGGGCGACCGTCGAGACGCTGTTGTAGTTGTTGTTGAAGCTGGTGAGCACGAACGGGTGGACGTCGTAGGCCGCGTCCTCCATGTACGCGCCACCCTTCTTGCCGGGACGCGGCACCGCGTCCATCCAGCTTTCCTGGAAGTGCTGGCCCAGCGCCTTGACGTAGTCGTCGCCCAGCGGGGCAACGGCCTGCAGCGTCAGCTGCTCGGCTTCGCCGAGCGTGTAGCTGCGCGGCGGCTTGACGGTCGCGGCGTAGACGTCGGAGTACTTCTGCTCCTTGAGCCCCAGCAACTTGCCGCGCAGCTTCAGGTAGCGCTGCAGCGTCGGCAGGCCGGCGTTGGTCTCGGCGACGAGCGTGCGGTAGACGGCGTCCGGCGTGTTGGCGTCGTTCAGCTCGAAGGCCAGCGACGAGTCGTACTTGCGCGCCTTCGCCTCGAACGCCACGCCCTTCAGGTGGGCGACGTACACCGAGCCGATCGTGCGCTGGAACGACTTGTAGGTGTTCCAGAACGACTTGAAGACCTGGTCGCGCACCTTCGGGTCGATGTCGTCGCGCAGCTTGACGTAGGTCTCGTCGTCGACCGTGATGGGCTTGCCGCGGACGTTGACCTTGGGCCAGGGCATGTCGGCGTTGTCCAGCGTCTCGAAGATCTGCTGCGGCTGCGACAGCGCATCGCTGGCGGCCGCGAGCAGCGCCTCCTCGCCCGGCGCCAGCGTGTGGCCGGCCTTGCGCAGCAGCGAGTGCAGTTCGTAGGCGTGCACCTTCAGGCCCGGTTCCGCGGCGATGTAGGCATCGACCTTCGCCTGGCCGATGGCGGCGACGTCCGACGCCAGCCACGACATCGCCTCGTCGGCCTGCGAACCCAGCGACGTGGCCTGCTGGTCGCGCGCGGCGTTCTCGGCAACCTTGGTGTCGGCGTCCTTCTTCAGCTTGGCGTAGGTCTCCAGTCGCGTGACCTCGCGGCGCAGGTCGGAGATCTTCTTCATGCCGGCCAGCAGGCTCGCCGAGCTCGAACCCAGCGTGCCCTGCAGCGCCTTGATCGCGGGCAGCTGCGCGAGCACCTTCGTGCGCGACGCGTCCCAGTCCGCGGGCGTGGCGTAGATCTTGGTCAGGTCCCAGACCGCCGGCGGGTTGGCGACGGTGCTGGCGGCCGGAGCCGACGCGGGCTCGGCGGCCTGCGCGAACGAAGCGGCGGCGAAGCCGAGGGCGATGGACAAGGCAAGGACAGTGTGTTTCATGGCGCGACGGTGCGAGGGCAAAAGCCGCGACGATACCCTTGGACCCGACGGGTTCCCGGCCCGGGTGCGACGAATTGCTTATCCGGGGGCGCGAATCGCGGGAGGACAAACCCTCGGCACGCCGTCGCGCCATGCGATCCTCAGGGTTTCCAACTAGGCCGCTGGCCGCTCCAGAATGCGGCCTCCCACACCCCGCGAGCAAGCACGATGACGTCGATCGACACGCTGGACACTGTCGTCGTCGGCGCCGGCGTGGTCGGCCTCGCGTGCGCGCGGGCGCTGGCACGCGCCGGCTGCGAGGTCGTCGTGCTGGAGGCGCTCGGCGCGGCCGGCTCGGTCACCAGCGCGCGCAACAGCGAGGTGCTGCACGCCGGCTTGTACGACGCGAGCGGCTCGCACAAGGCGCGCCTGTGCGTGGCTGGCCGGCCCGCGCTGGTGCGCTATTGCGAGGATCGCGGCGTCGCGCATCGGCGCTGCGGCAAGCTCGTCGTCGCGACCTCGGCCGACCAGGTCGACGCCCTCGAGCGCCTGCACGCGCAGGCCGTCGCCAACGGGGTCGACGACGCGTTCCTCGTCACCGGCGCCGCGGCGCGCGCGCTCGAGCCGGCGCTCGCGGCGGGCGTCGTCGCGGCGCTGCATTCGCCGTCGACGGGCATCGTCGACAGCCACGCGCTGATGCTCGCGCTGCACGCCGACGCGCAAGCGCACGGCGCGGCCGTGGTCCTGCGCAGCCCGGTGCGCTCCGGGCGCGTGTTGAGCGACGGCATCGAGCTCGATGTCGGCGGCGCCGCGCCGACCCGCATGCACGCGCGCCGCGTCGTGAACGCCGCAGGCCTCGCGGCGCCGGCGCTCGCATCGCGCATCGACGGGCTCGCGCCGGCGCACGTGCCGTCGGCGCACTTCTGCAAAGGCAGCTACTTCGCGCTCGCCGGCCGCTCGCCGTTCGGCCGGCTGATCTATCCGATGCCCGAAGCCGCGGGACTGGGCGTCCACCTGACACTCGACTTGAGCGGACAAGCCCGCTTCGGCCCCGATGTCGAATGGCTGTCAGCCGCCGACGTCGACATCGACGCGATCGACTACGCCGTCGACGCCACGCGCGCCGCGCACTTCGCCGCCGCGATCCGCCGCTATTGGCCGGGCCTGCGTGACGACGCGCTCATGCCGGCCTACAGCGGCCTGCGGCCGAAGATCGCGGGGCCGGCCGAGGCCGCCGCCGACTTCGCGATCGCCGGACCGGTCGATCACGGCGTGCGCGGGCTCGTCAACCTGTTCGGCATCGAGTCGCCCGGACTGACGGCGTCGCTCGCCATCGCCGACGAGGTCTCACGGCTGCTCCTGTCGGGCATGTGACTTGCCTCGACGCGCCGGGCGGCTGTCGAGCGCGCCTTTCGCGCCCCGTTCGACCCGTTCTACAGCCAGGATTGCCGCCCCGATGTCGTTTCAACGCCGCCCCTTGTTCGCCGCCCTTGCCGCCGGCTTCGTCCTCACGCTGCCCGCGCTCGCTGCCGCACAAGGGAACGCGGCCTGCGCGGCGCTCGCCGACGACGCGAAACGCCTCGCCTGCTACGACGCCCTGTATCGCGCCGGCGCGCAGCGCGGCGTCGCGCCCGCCGAGGCCGCGACGCCCGCCGCGCGCGACGAGACGCCGGTGAACCCGGGCGCCATCACCGCGCCTGCCGCACGCAACGAACCGAGCGCGCTCGGCGAAGTGGCGACCGCGCCGAGCGGCAAGGGTCTCGCGGCGGGCGACTACCTGACCAAGTTCTGGGAACTCGAGCCCGACTCCAAGCGCGGCACGTTCGTCGTGCGCACCTACCAGCCCAACTTCCTGCTGCCGGCGCACTATTCGACCAGCATCAACAAGGCGCCGACCAGCCCGACCCATCCCGACGGCGGTACCTTCCCCACGTATCGCCAGACGGAGGCCGAACTGCAGCTGTCGCTGCGCGCAAAGGTGCTCGAGGACTTCCTGCTGCCGAACGCCGACGTCTGGTTCGCGTACACACAGCAGTCGATCTGGCAGCTGTGGAACGGGCAGGACTCGTCGCCGTTCCGCAGCAGCGACTACCAGCCCGAGGCGATGTACGTCGTGCCGATTCCCGACAAGACCGGCGCGCTGCCTTTCGGCTGGCGCTGGCGACTGGCCAAGGCCGGCATCGCGCATGAATCGAACGGCCAGGCCGATCCGCTCTCGCGCAGCTGGAACCGGGTCTACCTCGGCACCGAGTTCACGCATGACGACATCGCGTTCGAGGCGCGCGTCAACCGCCGGCTGCCGGAGTCCGGCGTCGACGACAACCCGCGCATCACCGACTACATCGGCAACACCGAGCTGACCGGCTCCTGGTATCCCGGCGAGACGACGATGCAGCTGGTCGCGCGCACGTCGTTCAAGTCGTGGTCGGCGGGCTCGCTGCAGTTCAACTGGACGCACCCCGTCTTCGCGAACAAGCCCGATGGCCTGCGCTGGTACGTGCAGCTGTTCTCGGGCTACGGCGAGACCATGCTGGACTACAACCACCGCCAGACGAGCCTCGGCCTCGGCTTCACGCTGTTCCAGCTCTGACAAGCCGAGCCGGTGGTTAGAGTCGGGTCTTCATCCCGACCGAAGAAAGACCGCATGACCACCGTCAAGCTCTGGAGCGACGAGGACGTCGCCGCCGATTCGCGCGTCGCCGCCGTGTTCGCCGACATCCGCGCGACCCGCGGATCCGACTTCGTCAACAACATCTGGCGCGCGCTCGCGAACCAGCCCGCGCTGCTCGAGCGCACGTGGGCCGGCGTCAAGGACGTGATGGTCGCGCCGGGCGCGCTCGATCCGTTGACGAAGGAGATGATCTACATCGCGGTGTCGACCGCCAACGCCTGTGCCTACTGCGTGCACTCGCACACCGTCGGCGCGCGCGCGAAGGGCATGACCGACGCGCAGCACGCGGAGCTGCTGTCGGTGATCGCGCTGGCGTCGAGCACGAACGCGATCGCGTCGGCGATGCAGTTCCCCGTCGACGACAAGTTCCTGGTCGGCTAACTTCCGGCTGAAGCGCCGAACCTGTAGACCGACCGGCTGCGATAGACCTCGCCCGGCCGCAGGATCGTCGTCGGCCAGTCGGCGTGGTGCGGCGAGTCGGGGTGACGCTGCGGTTCGAGGCAGATCGCCGCGCGGTGGCCGTAGACCGTGCGGCCGTGTCCGCGCAGCGTGCCGTCGAGGAAGTTGCCGGAGTAGAACTGGACGCCGGGCTCGGTCGTGTGCAGCTCGAGCGAGCGGCCCGACGCCGGATCTTCGAGGCGCGCCGCCAGCCGCAGCGTGCCGTCGTGGCCGTCGAGGCTCCAGTGGTGGTCGTAGCCGCCGGCGAGCGCGAGCTGCGCGTGCACGTCGCCGAGTCGGGCGCCGATCGGCGTCGGCGTGCGGAAGTCGAACGGCGTGCCGGCCACATTGGCGATGCCGGTCGGGATGAGCGCCGCGTCGATCGCGTCGTAGCGGCTCGCGGGCAGCGTCAGCACGTGCGCCGTCGCGGTTCCGGCGCCGGCATCGGCAAGGTTGAAGTAGTCGTGGTGGCTCAGGTTCACGACGGTGGCACGGTCAGTGCGCGCCTCGTAGTCGACCTGCCACGTGCGGCCGCCGCGCAGCGCGTAGGTCACGCGCGCCTCGACCCGGCCCGGGAAGCCTTGTTCGCCGTCGACGCTGACGTAGCGCAGCGTCAACCCCGGACCGCCGAGCGCCGCATCGTGCGCGCGCGCCGACTCGATCTCCCACAGCTGCGTCCCGAAGCCGCGCGCGCCGCCGTGCAGGCAGTTCGGGCCATCGTTGCGATCGAGCGCGAAGCGCTCGCCGTCGATCTCCAGCGACGCGCCCGCGATGCGGTTCGCGTAGCGGCCGACGATCACGCCGAAGTGCGGATTGCGTTCGACGTAGTCCGTCAGCGTCTCGAAGCCAAGCACGACGTTCGCGCTGTCGCCGTCGCGGTCGGGTACCTGCAGTTGCGTGACGATGCCGCCGAGCGTGATCGCGACGAGCACCAGGCCGTCGCCGTCGGCGAGCGTCACTTCGTGCACGGCGCGGCCGTCGGGCAGGCGGCCGAATTCGCGCGTCGCGAGGCCGGCGACGGTCGGCGAAGGAGAGGATGTGTTCATGGCGTCAATATAGTACGACTATAAACGAGACATTGCTGCGATGCCGCACGAGCCTGGCCCTTGACTTTGATTAATAGTAATACTTTAATCGGCGATCCTTTCACCAAGACGGCCATGACGACACCCCCTCCCAAACTCCGCTCCGCCGCCTGGTTCGGCACTGCGGACAAGAACGGTTTCATGTACCGGAGCTGGATGAAGAACCAGGGCATCCCCGACCACGAGTTCCAGGGCAAGCCCATCATCGGCATCTGCAACACGTGGTCGGAGCTCACGCCGTGCAACGCGCACTTCCGCAAGCTCGCGGAGCACGTCAAGCGCGGCATCCTCGAGGCCGGCGGCTTCCCGGTGGAGTTCCCGGTCTTCTCGAGCGGCGAGTCCAACCTGCGGCCCACCGCGATGCTCACGCGCAACCTCGCGAGCATGGACGTCGAGGAATCGATCCGCGGCAACCCCATCGACGGCGTCGTGCTGCTGGTCGGCTGCGACAAGACGACGCCTGCGTTGCTGATGGGCGCCGCGAGCGTCGACGTGCCGGCGATCGTCGTCACCGGCGGGCCGATGTTGAACGGCAAGCACAACGGCAAGGACATCGGCTCGGGCACCGCGGTGTGGCAACTGTCCGAACAGGTCAAGGCCGGCACGTTGAAATTGAACGAGTTCCTCGCGGCCGAGGCCGGCATGTCGCGCTCGGCCGGCACGTGCAACACGATGGGCACGGCGTCGACGATGGCCTGCATGGCCGAGGCGCTCGGCACCAGCCTGCCACACAACGCCGCGATCCCCGCCGTCGACGCGCGCCGCCTCGTGCTCGCGCATCTGTCGGGCATGCGCATCGTCGACATGGTGCGCGAGGATCTCACGCTGTCGAAGCTGCTCACGCGCGAGGCGTTCGAGAACGCGATCCGCGTCAACGCGGCGATCGGCGGCTCGACCAACGCGGTGATCCACCTGAAGGCGATCGCCGGACGCGTCGGCGTGAAGCTGGAGCTCGACGACTGGACCGAGATCGGCCGCGGCACGCCGACCCTGGTCGACCTGTTGCCGTCCGGGCGCTGGCTGATGGAGGAGTTCTACTACGCCGGCGGCCTGCCGGGCGTGCTGCGCCGTCTCGGCGAAGCCGGCCGCCTGCCGCATCCGCAGGCGCTGACGGCGAACGGGCAGTCGATCTGGGACAACGTCAAGGACGCCGCGATCCACGACGACGAGGTCATTCGCCCGCTCGACAAGCCGCTCGTCGCCGACGGCGGCATCCGCGTGCTGCGCGGCAACCTCGCGCCGCGCGGCGCGGTGCTCAAGCCCTCGGCCGCGAGCGCGCACCTGCTGCGGCATCGTGGCCGCGCGGTCGTCTTCGAGAACCTCGAGCACTACAAGGCGCGCATCGTCGACCCGGCGCTCGACGTCGACGCCGACTCCGTCCTCGTGCTGAAGAACTGCGGGCCGCGCGGCTATCCGGGCATGGCCGAGGTCGGCAACATGGGCCTGCCGCCGAAGCTGCTGGCGCAAGGCATCACGGACATGGTGCGCATCTCCGACGCCCGCATGAGCGGCACCGCATACGGTACGGTGGTATTGCACGTGGCGCCCGAAGCGCGCGCCGGCGGCCCGCTCGCGGTGGTGCGCGACGGCGACTGGATCGAGCTCGACTGCGACGCGAACCGCCTGCACGTCGACGTCCCCGACGCCGAACTGCAGGCCCGCCTCGCCGAGTGGCAGGCCGGGCAGCGGCCGGATCCGGCCGACGGGAGCGGATACCGCTCCCTGTATGTGAAGCACGTGCTGCAGGCCGACGAAGGCTGCGACTTCGACTTCCTGCGCGGCTGCCGCGGCTCCGCCGTCCCGAGACACTCGCACTGATCGACACAACGACCAACGAAGAGACGCCACCGCATGACCACGACCCGCACACCGGCCCGCTATTGCGGCGTCTTCCCCGTCGTCCCGACGATCTTCGACGAGCGCGGCGGCCTCGACCTGGCCGGCCAGCAGCGCTGCGTCGACTTCATGATCGATGCCGGCTCGAACGGCCTGTGCATCCTCGCCAACTTCTCCGAGCAGTTCATGCTGGGCGACGACGAACGCGAGACGCTGACGCGCACGATCCTCGAGCATGTCGCCGGCCGCGTGCCGGTGATCGTGACGACGACGCACTTCTCGACCGCCATCTGCCTCGCGCGCGGCCAGCGCGCGCAGGCGCAGGGCGCGGCCATGGTGATGGTGATGCCGCCGTACCACGGGGCCACGCTGCGCGTCGGCGAAAGGCAGATCGACCAGTTCTACGGCGCCCTCAGCGACGGGCTGCGCATCCCGATCATGATCCAGGACGCGCCGATGGCCGGCACGCCGCTGTCGGCCGCCTTCCTCGCGCGGCTCGCGCAGCAGCACGAGCAGATCCGCTATTTCAAGATCGAGACCGCCGGCGCCGCGAGCAAGTTGCGCGAGCTGATCGAGATCGGCGGCGACGCCATCGAAGGCCCGTGGGACGGCGAGGAGGCGATCACGCTGCTGGCCGACCTCGACGCCGGCGCCACCGGCGCGATGACCGGCGGCGGCTATCCCGACGGTATTCGCCAGATCACCGATGCCTGGTTCGACGGCCGCCGCGACCAGGCCGCCGCGGCCTATGAGCGCTGGCTGCCGC
>FTDG01000671.1_pt1 | contig 17960 bp, 20 predicted proteins | sample 1639751 | NCBI WGS metagenome assembly FTDG01 (sample SAMEA3914869, study PRJEB12502) | metagenome | biome: forest; material: soil | place: USA | collected 2012-03-12 | depth 0.1 m
TACATGTGGGCTGGCCCGCACCACCTGCACTACACCGCGCTGCCCGACTGGGTGCAGAGCGTAGGCATGGTGTTCTCGCTGGTGCTGCTCGCGCCGAGCTGGGGCGGCATGATCAACGGGATCATGACGTTGTCGGGCGCCTGGCACAAGCTGCGCGACGACCCGATCCTGAAGTTCCTGATCGTCAGCCTGTCGTTCTACGGCATGGCCACGTTCGAGGGGCCGATGATGGCGATCAAGACCGTCAACTCGCTGTCGCACTATACGGATTGGGGTATCGCCCACGTGCATTCCGGCGCGCTCGGCTGGGTCGGCCTGATCTCGATGGGCTCGCTCTACTACCTCGTGCCGCGCATGTTCGGCCAGACGCAGATGTACAGCGTCAAGGCGATCTCGCTGCACTTCTGGATCGCGACCGTCGGCATCGTGCTCTACATCGCCTCGATGTGGATCGCCGGCGTGATGGAGGGCCTGATGTGGCGCGCGGTGAACACCGACGGCACGCTGACCTACAGCTTCGTCGAGACCGTGAAGGCCACGTTCCCGTTCTATGTCGTGCGCCTGGGCGGCGGCCTGTTGTACCTGTCCGGGATGCTCGTGATGGCCTGGAACGTCTTCAAGACGGCGACCCACGGACGCTACGCGCCCGTGCGCATCCCTCTGGCCGCCGCGACGGCCGCAGGCACCTGACCCACGAAAGCCACTGCCATGTCCAACGACACCCAAGCGCGGCCGCCAGCCTTCTCGCACGCGAAGATCGAGACCAGCAACTTCCTGATGATCGTGCTGATCCTGCTGGTCGTCGCCGTCGGCGGCCTGGTGGAGATCGTGCCGCTGTTCTTCCAGAAATCGACCACCCAGCCGGTCGAGGGACTGAAGCCCTACACCGCGCTGCAACTCGCCGGCCGCGACGTCTACATCCGCGAGGGCTGCTACGGCTGCCACTCGCAGATGATCCGTCCGCTGCAGGCCGAGACGCTGCGCTACGGCCACTACTCGATGGCCGGCGAATCGGTCTACGACCACCCCTTCCAGTGGGGCAGCAAGCGCACCGGGCCCGACCTCGCGCGCGTCGGCGGCAAGTACAGCGACGACTGGCACCGCATCCACCTCGACAACCCACGCGACCTCGTGCCCGAGTCGAACATGCCGGCCTATTCCTGGCTCGCCGCGGGCAAGGTCGACCCGGCCGAGATGGCGCCGAAGATGCGCGCGCTGCGCCGCGTCGGCGTGCCGTACACGGACGACGAGATCGCGCACGCCGCCGACGACGTGGCCGGCAAGACCGACCTCGACGCGGTGATCGCCTACCTGCAGGTGCTCGGCACCGCCGTGAAGTGAGGAGCCCTGGACATGGACGTCAACGATTTCAGGATGGCCGTGACCGTGCTGTCGTTCCTGCTGTTCGCCGGCATCGTGCGGTGGGCGCTCTCGCCGCGCAACAAGCCCGCATTCGACGAGGCGCAGCAACTGCCTTTCCTCGACACAGGAGCCGGTGATGAGTGACTTCTTTTCCGGTGGCTGGTCCGTCTACATCGCCGTCGCGACGATCCTCGGTCTCGCGGGATGTCTCGCGCTGCTGTTGGTCACGGCACGCGGCAAGTCCGGTTCGGGCGCGGAATCGAACGGCCACGTCTGGGACGGCGACCTGCGCGAGCTCGACAACCCGATGCCGCGCTGGTGGATGATCCTGTTCGTCATCACGATCGCGTTCGGCGCGGGATACCTGCTACTGTATCCGGGCCTGGGCAGCGCGCGCGGCATGCTGGGCTGGACCAGCACCGGCGCGCTGGCGCAGGAGCAACGCAAGACGGACGCCGCGCTGACGCTCGTCTACGCCAGGTACGCCGCGACACCCTTCCCCGATCTCGCCAGGGACAAGGCCGCCATGGCGATCGGCCAGCGCCTGTTCATCAACAACTGCGCCGCCTGCCACGGCTCGGACGCGCGCGGCAGCAAGGGGTTCCCGAACCTCACCGACGACGACTGGCTGCACGGCGGCACGCAGGACGCCATCCTCGAGACGATCACGCACGGGCGCGTCGGCGCGATGCCGCCGATGGCCGCCGCGGTCGGCGGCCCGGCGGACGTGTCGGACGTGGCGAACTACGTGCTGAGCCTGTCCGACAGCCCGCACGACGCGGCCGCCGCTGCGCGCGGGGCGCCGAAGTTCGTCGTGTGCGCGGCGTGCCACGGTCCCGACGGCAAGGGCAATCAGGCCATCGGATCGGCCAATCTGACCGATGACATCTGGCTGCACGGCCGCGGCAAGGACGCCATCCTGGCGATGGTCGACAACGGCAAGACCAACGTCATGCCCGCGCAGGACCATCGCCTGACGCCCGAACAGATCCACGTCGTCGGCGCGTTCGTCTGGAGCCTGTCGCACCCGGGCGGCGCGGCGGTGGTGGCCGATGCGCCGTCGCACTGAAGTCCACACGCTGGCGCGCGCGCGATCATGACGCCTGGCCCGGTCACGAGCGGATCCTTCGGCCGCCGCACGGTGATCCCGATCGCCGCCGCGGGCGCGCCGATGTATCGCGCCGAAAAGAAGATCCATCCGCGGTCGGTCAAGGGCCGGTTCGCGTCGTGGCGCTGGGCGCTGGTCGTCCTCACGCAGGCCATTTATTACGGGCTGCCCTGGCTGGCCTGGAACACGCGCCAAGCCGTGCTGTTCGACCTTGGGGCGCGGCGCTTCTACATCTTCGGGCTCGTGCTGTACCCGCAGGACTTCATCTACCTGACGGGGCTGCTGGTGGCCAGCGCCTACGCCCTGTTCCTGTTCACCGCAATGGCCGGCCGCCTGTGGTGCGGCTTCGCGTGCCCGCAGACCGTATACACCGAGATTTTCCTGTGGATCGAGCGCACCTTCGAAGGCGAGCGCTCCGCGCAGTTGCGGCTCGACGTCAGCCAGTGGAGCATCGACAAACTCTGGCGCAAGACCGGCAAACAGGCCGCGTGGATCGCGATCGGCCTGTGGACGGGGTTCACGTTCGTCGGCTATTTCACGCCGATCCGCGTGTTGGTGGCGGAGACGATGAACTTGTCCTTCGGACCGTGGGAATGGTTCTGGATCGTGTTCTACGGCTTCGCGACCTACGGCGCGGCCGGGCACATGCGCGAGCAGGTGTGCAAATACATGTGCCCGTATGCGCGCTTCCAGAGCGCGATGTTCGACCGCGACACGATGATCGTCAGCTACGACGAACGCCGCGGCGAACCGCGCGGCGCCCGGCCACGCTCGGTCGGCCATGGCGGGCTCGCAGCGATCGGCAAGGGCGAGTGCATCGATTGCACGCTGTGCGTCCAGGTCTGTCCGACGGGCATCGATATCCGGCAGGGCCTGCAATACGAATGCATCGGCTGCGCTGCCTGCGTGGACGCGTGCGACGGCGTGATGGACAAGCTGGCCTACCCGCGCGGCCTGGTACGGTTCGTGACCCAGAACGGGCTCGAGCAGGCATGGACGCGGCGCGCGATGATCCAGCGCGTCCTGCGACCGCGCATCCTCATCTATGCCGCCGTGCTCGTCGCGATCGTCGCGTGCCTGGGTACGAGCCTGACGCTGCGACGCCCCTACCGTGTCGACGTCATCCGCGACCGCGGCGCATTGGCACGCGAAGTGGAAGGCGGCCGCATCGAGAACGTCTATCGGCTGCAGTTGATGAACGCGAGCGAAGCACCGCAGCACTTCCGCGTGAGCGTCGCCGGCATCCCGGGGGCTGTCATCGCATCCGCGGCCGACGTCGATGTCGACCCCATCGATTCGCGCTGGCTTCCGATACGCGTCCAGGTATCGCCCGAAGAGGCGCAGGTGCTCGGCCCGGGCGCCCATCCGCTGCGCTTCGAGATCGTGCGCGGCGCCGACGCCGGGCATGCCGAGGCGCTGTCCGAGAAGTCCACGTTCGTCGTCCCGCGCTGACTGGACGCTTCCGCAAGGCCACATCATGACCCCCCTCGTCCAAGCACATGCACGCGCCGCCACGGCTGCGCCCGGCCTTCCCTGGTGGCGCTATCGCTTCGTGTGGCTCGTCGTCGGGCTACCCGCCGCGGCGGTCGTGGCCGCCACGGCCTCCGGCGTCATCGCGGCCCGGCGCGCGGATCCGGTCGTGCCCGAATACACCAGTGCCGCGAAGCAGGCGGCCGAGGAATCGCTCTCGCGCGAGGAAGCGACGCGCGTGCCCGCGGAACTGGCCCGCAACCATGCGGCGACGCCCCGGCATTGAGACTGCACCACCGCGCCGCCCCATGAACCCGCGCACGATGACGATCCTCTGGCCATCGTTCCTGATGGCCGGCGTGCTCGAAGGCGCCGTCTTCTCGGTGGTCGATCCGTCGGACCTGAGATGGCTGGGCCACGTTCCGCTCGATGCGTCGCCGCAAGCCGTCTACACGCTGTCGTTCCTCGCGTTCTGGGCCGTGATCTCGACCGCCGGTGCGCTCACGACGCTGCTCTGGATCGATCCGGACGCCATCGAACCGCCAACGTCGCCATCGCCCCGCGATTGATCTCGCGCAAGCACCACGCCGGCATCCGGGCGCACCATTCATGGCCATGACACACGACCTCCAGAGCCGCCCGCCCGAGGAGTGCCGACTCCCGTCGGCCACCCTGCTTCGCCGCATGGACGGCCCCGGGCCGCGCTACACCTCGTATCCGACCGCGGACCGCTTCGACGACGCCTTCGGCGCGGCGCGGTTGTCCCAGGCGCTCGCGCAGCGGCGCCACCTCGACGAGGCCGGCGTGGCCACGGCGCTGTCGGTCTATGTCCATGTGCCGTTCTGCGAGTCGGTCTGCTACTACTGCGCGTGCAACAAGGTGGTCACGAAGCACCACGACCGCGCGGCACCCTATCTCGAAGCGCTGCGAAGCGAACTGGACCTGATCAACGACGCCATCGGCTGGCAGCGCTCGGTCGCCCAGTTGCATCTCGGCGGTGGCTCGCCGACCTTCCTGTCCGACGCCGAGATCGCCGGCCTGATGCGGGCACTGCGCCAGTCGTTCTTCATCCTGCCCGATGCCGAGATCTCCATCGAGGTCGATCCGCGCACCGTCACGCCCGCGCGTCTCGCCCACCTGCGCGCCGAGGGTTTCAACCGCATCAGCTTCGGTGTGCAGGACTTCGACGCCGACGTGCAGCAGGCCATCCACCGCGTGCAACCGTTCGAGAACGTGCGCGACCTGATGCGGCACGCGCGCACGCTGGGATTCGCATCGATCAACGCCGACCTGATCTACGGCCTGCCGCGCCAGACGCCCGCGAGCTTCTCGCGCACCATCGCGCAAGTAGCCGAACTGCGGCCCGATCGCATCGCGCTGTATGCCTATGCGCACCTGCCCGCACGGTTCAAGCCGCAGCGCCGCATCGACGCCAGCGAGCTGCCGGCATCGGTCGATCGCCTCGAGATGCTCGCCACCGCCCTGCGCGAGTTCGTCGGCCACGGCTATACCTACGTCGGTATGGACCATTTCGCGCTGGAGGGCGACCCGCTCGCGGTCGCCAAGCGCGAAGGCCGCCTCCAACGCAACTTCCAGGGCTACAGCACGCACCCCGACTGCGACCTGATCGGGCTCGGCGTGTCCGCCATCGGGCGCATCGGCAACTGCTATTACCAGAACGCCAAGACGCTGCCCTCGTACTACGCTGCGCTCGACGCAGGCCGGTTGCCTGCCGTGCGCGGGCTGGCGCTCGACAGCGACGACCTCGCGCGGCGCGACATCATCATGGCGTTGATGTGCCACGGGCGGGTGGACTTCGCGGAGGTCGAGCGCACGCACGGCCTGCGCATGCGGGAAGCCTTCGCCGAGGAACTCGCACGCCTGGCCCCGATGGCCGACGACGGGCTCGTCGTGCTGGAAGACGACTCGATCCAGATCACGTCCAGCGGCTGGTACGTGGTGCGAGCGGTCGCGCTGGTCTTCGATCGCTACCTGAAGGACGGCGCCGGACGCGCGCGCTTCTCGCGGATCGTGTGATGAACGCCGCACTGGTGCTCGCGGGAGTCGCCATGGGCGTGGCCTCGTCGCCGCACTGTGCGCTGATGTGCGGCGCGCCGTGCGCGGCCATCACCGCCGGACGGCCCGCCGCGTCGATCGGCTTCCATCTGGGCCGCGTCGCCAGCTACGCGCTGGCCGGTGCCGTCGCGGCGAGCAGCGTCACGGCATTCGGCGCCTGGTCGCGCGCGGTGCCGGCGCTGCAACCGCTCTGGTTGCTGGCGCATCTCGCCTTCCTGCTGCTGGGGCTGTGGTGGCTGGTCTGGGGACGCATGCCGGCGCGGCTGTTGCGTGACGGCGCAGTCGCGATCCGCTTCGCGCCGCGGCGCGGCCATGTCGCGCGCGCGAGTGGCGCCGGGATGGCCTGGGCCGCGTGGCCGTGCGGCGCGCTGCAGGGCGCGCTGCTGCTGGCGGCGCTGGCGAGCGGCGCCGCCGGCGGCGCGGTCGTGATGGCCGGATTCGCGCTCGGCTCGCTTCCCGCGCTCGGCGCCGCGCCGTGGCTGTGGCGACGGCTGCAGGCCATGGCCAGCGGCAAGGTCTCCGCGGCGAGGCTGTCGGGGGCCGGCTACCGGCTGGCCGGCCTGGTGCTCGTCGCGAGTTCGGCATGGGCGCTCGCACATGACCTGCTCGACCGCCTGGCCGCCACTTGTACAACCTGACGTGCGACCCGACGCGTTCCTGCCGACGATCGCCGGCCGTTCTCATTGACGTGGCGCAAATCGGACGCGACGTCGACGGCGTGAAATCCAGACTGCGGGAATCTTCCGCTGATCGAAATCCTCGAAGTCCCCGAATTCCTCGAATTCCTTTTCCGATGTCCACCCCTGCGACCTCCAACCCGCGGCTGGCGATCCCGCATCGCAAGTTGATCCGATCCTGGCTTGCTCCGCTTGCCGGCACGAGCACCCGTCGCGCGCTGGCGCTCGTCGCCCTCGACCTCGTGCTCTTCTGCGCCCTGCTTGGCGCGACCGTGTTGCTGCGTACGCCGACGCTGCAACTGCTGGCCGGCGCCGCCTGCGGCCTCGTCATCGGCCGGCTGTTCATCCTCGGACACGACGCCTGCCACCAGAGCCTGACGCGCCATCGTCGGCTCAACCGCTGGGTCGGGCGCCTGGTCTTCCTGCCGTCGCTGACGCCGTACAGCTTGTGGGAAGTCGGGCACAACGTCGTCCATCATGGCTACACCAACCTGCGCGGCTTCGACTTCGTCTGGCAGCCGCGCTCCCTCGAAGAGTTCCGCGCGTTGCCGCGCGGCCGGCAGTGGCTCGAACGCATCTACCGCAGCGGCTGGGCGCCGTGGCTGTACTACCTGGTTGAGATCTGGTGGGCGCGACTGCTGTTCCCGAACCGCGCGAACATGCCAACGCGGCGTGCGGTCTTCGTCGGCGACGGGTTGATGGTCAGTGCCTTCGCCATCGCGTGGATCGCCGGCTTGTGCGTCGCGGCCAGCGCGACGGGGCAGTCCGCGACGTGGCTCGTCGTGGCCGGATTCATCGTGCCGCTGCTGTTCTGGAACGGGCTGATCGGCTTCGTTGTCTATGTGCACCACACGCATCCCGGCGTGGCCTGGTACGAGGACAAGAAAGCCTGGGCAGCGGCGCAGCCCTTCGTCTCGACGACCGTGCACCTGACGTTCCGATCCGTCATGGGCGGCATGCTGCACAACATCATGGAGCACACCGCGCACCACGTCGACATGGGCGTGCCGTTGTACCGGCTCCCCGAGGCACAGGCGCGGCTCGAGCGCGAGCTCACAGGACACATCGTGGTACAGCCGTTCTCGTGGCGCTGGTACCGAGACACCGCACGCCGCTGCAAGCTCTACGACTTCACCGCGCGCCACTGGATCGATTTCAACGGACACCCGACGACGGCCTCACGTCCTGGAGGAGCGCCAACATGAAAGCCCATCCCCGCGCCGACGGCATCGCGGATCTCGTCGACGCCTTCGAGCCCCTGGACGACTGCCACCGCCAGACACTGCGCATGCTGACCGAGCTCGAACGCCTCGTCGCGCGCATTGAGGCGGTGGGCGTCGATGCGTCCGCCCGCGACATGGCCGGCTCGGCCGACCGCTATTTCTCCGAGGACTTGCGCGGGCACCACGTCGACGAGGAGACTCACGTCTTCCCGGCGTTGGCGTCGTGCGGCGACGCCGAGACGCTGCAGGCGATCGCCCGCCTCAAGCAGGATCACGCGTGGCTGCACGCGGACTGGCGCGTCCTGTCGCCGCTGGTGCGCGCGCTGGCGTCGGGCCAGTCATGGGTCGACATCGACGTGCTGCGCGACGGCGTGGACATCTTCTGCACGCTCGCACGCGATCACATCGCACTCGAGGAATCGCTGATCTACCCGCAGGCGCGCATTCGGATGCTCGAATCGAGCCGGCACCAGATGCGGCTGGCGATGGCATCGCGCCGTTGATTCGTCGTGTGACGCGCGCGGTCTGATCCACATCAAGGAAAGGCCACCCCGCGGCTCCAGAACGCGGCCCGGATGTCGGTCGGCGCGTAGTCCATCCCGCTGGAGCGCGCATGAGATCCAACAAGCACGTCACGCAACGCCGCCGTCGAAGCAGCGCGTGCCGGAAAAGCGGGACGCGGCGTCGCCTCGGCGGTTCGCGCGCTCGCACAGCGCACCGCGGTCGCCGTGCGCCACATCGAACAGATCATCCGCCAGTCCGGCGAGCGCGTGCGGCTCGGCACGCAGCGCAGCCAGGACGCCAACGAACATGTCGGCGAGGCGATGGATTCCGCGAGCAAGATCCATGCGGTGTTCGAGGAGACCAGCGGCGCGTCGCTGCAGCAACAAGCCGGCTTCTCGCAGATCAGCCAGGCGGTCGCGCACCTGGACGCCATCACGCAGCAGAATGCCGCGATGGTCGAGGACGCGCGGCATGGCGCTCCGCGCTCAACAGCACAGATCGATCAGCAGCGCCTGGAGCAGGTAGCGCGCGTCGTCGGTCGCGTCGGGCCGCGCCGCGCAAAGGGCGGCCCATTCGACGGCCACGTCGGAGATGACGGGGATGCCGCTCGCGTCGCGCAGGTGTCGCGCGATCTCCTGCGGCACTTCCACGCAGATCAGCACGTCATAGAGACGTCCCAGAACGTGTGCCGTCTGCTGCGATGCGGGCGAGCCGCTCGCATCGTCGGCATTCCACAGCACCAGCGCGACGCGGGCGCCGAGGTCGCTCGCGGCGCGCTGCAGCAGGAAGGCCTCGGGGCGCTCCGGATCGTTGCAGAGGATGCCGATGTTGCGCCCCCGCAGCGGCCACTGGATCGCCCCGGTGAGTGCGTGCGCTTTCAGTGTCGCGACGGCGACTTCGAGCGCATCGACGGTATCGGACGCGGATCGCGCGACCCGTTCAGGCGCGGCAGGCGGAGACTTGGAAGCCATTGCGGACGAGGCGGGCTGAAACGCCGACGACGAATGTGACAGGGACGTCCGAGCTTAGGAGTGCGCCACCACGTCGACTTGAGTTTTGTCAATCCGGCGAGGTTCGGCGATGTCGGCGCAGGTCTGTCACCGTCCATTCACGCAGTGTTACGGAGCGATTTGCTGCGTTGCCACGTCATTGCCGGGGGCTGCCTAGCATCGATTCATCGAGAACAGCCCTGCCCCACGAAGGACATCACCATGCTCAACGCCTGCGCCTCCACCACCAAGATGCTCGCCCCGAACGCCGCGCTGCCTTTCGGGGTGCCCGCGCGGACCGCGACCGCCGCGACCACGCAGCACCTGATCATCCCGGCGTCGACGGAAGGCGCGCACGTCACCCGCATCGCCGCGTCGCTCAAGCTGCTGGAAGACGTGCTGCAGCCGCAGAAGCGCATCATCCGCTCGGGCGATGTGATCTACCGTGCCGGCGAGCGCTTCGATTGCCTGCATGTGCTGAATTCCGGCATGGTCAAGGTGGTCAAGCTCACGGCGGACGGACGCGAGCAGGTGGTCGGCCTGAAATTCCGCGGCGACTGGCTCGGCCTCGACGGCATCGCCCAAGGCGCCTACGGCTGCGACGGCATCGCGATGGATACCGGCGAGGTCTGGGCCATCCGCTACGACCAGTTGCTGGCCTCGTGCAGCAAGCATCCGGCCCTGTTGAGCGCGCTCCATGGCGCGATGAGCCTGGAGATCGCGCGCGACCGCGAATCGCTGATGTCGGTCTGCACGCTGCCGGCCGATGCGCGCGTGGCGGACTTCCTGCGCTTCATCGCCGAGTCGCTGGCGACGCGCGGCCTTCGCACCGACCAGATCACGCTGCGCATGACGCGCGCCGAGATCGGCAACTACCTCGGCCTGACGCTCGAATCGGTGAGTCGCGCATTGTCGCGGCTGGCGCGCGACAAGGTCATCGCGTTCGTCGAGAAGGGCCGCCGCGACGTGTGCATTCCCGACCTGCAGGCGCTGTCCGTCTTCGTGCAACGCTGCATCGCGCCGGACGCCGTCGTCCTGCAGTGACGGCTGCTCAGGCCGGATCGTCGCGACGCATGATCCGGGCGATCGCCTGTGCCAGTTCGTCGCGCGTGCACGGCTTGGGCAACAGCTCCCAATTGCTGGGCGAGTCCCGGTCCGCTTCGATCAGCTCGCTCGAATAGCCCGACATCAAGAGGACGTGCATGGCCGGCAGGCGTCGTTGCACTTCCGCGGCGAGCGTTGTCCCGCGCATGCCGGCGCCGAGTGCGATGTCGGTGAGCAGGAGCTCGGCGTGCGCGCCCGCATCCAACGCGGCCAGGGCCTGCTCCGCCGACGGCACCGCGAGCACCACGCAGCCGAGCGTCTTCAGGAACGCCAGCATCACCGCGCGGACTTCGGCGTCGTCCTCGACCAGCAGAACGCGAAGTCCGCTCGGCAACGGCAAGGTCGCCACCTCGCGCGGCGCGGCGGCGTTGTCCACGCGTCGCGGGCGCGGCAGCGTCATGACGATCGTCGTGCCGATGCCTGGTGCGCTCTCGATCGCGATGCTGCCCCTGGACTGCTTCACGAATCCGTAGACGGTGCTGAGACCCAGTCCCGTGCCGCGTCCCGCGGCCTTCGTCGTGAAGAAGGGCTCGAACGCGCGCTCCCGGACTTCCTCGGACATACCCGAACCCGTATCCGAGATCGCGATCCGGACGAAGCGGTCGTCCGTCGGGCTCGTCTGCGCGGTGTCGCACTCCGCATCGAGGCTCGTGCTCGGACAGGGCCGGCCCTCGAATCGCAGCACGCCGCCGTTGGGCATCGCATCGCGCGCGTTGATCGCGATGTTCAGCAATGCGGAGTCGAGCTGGCCCGCATCGGCCACCACGACGAGGTCCGGATCGCCCGCGTCCACCTCGATGCGGATGTGCTGGTCGACCGTGCGGCGCAACATGTCGGCGAGCGAACGCAGCATCGCGCCGACGTCGACCGTCGTCGGCTGCAATACCTGCCGCCGCGAGAAGGCCAACAGCTTGCTCGTCAACTCTGCGGCGCGGCCTGCGGCGCGGAAGGCGGCACCCACCAGTTGCCGGCCGTGGGGGTCGTCCTCGAGCGCGGGCAGCTCCTCGAGAATCTGCAGGTTGCCTTGGATCACCGTCAGCAGGTTGTTGAAGTCGTGCGCGATGCCGCCGGTCAACTGGCCGACGCTCTCCAGCCGTTGCGAGTGGTTCAGCGCCTCGTCGCTCTGCGCCCGCTGCAGGCTCGTGGCGAGCAGGTTCGCGAGCGACTCGAGGAAGCGGGACTCGTCGTCGCCGAACCGGTCGGCGCGCGACGACAGCACCGCCAGGGCGCCGATGACGCGTCCGCGGTCGAACAACGGAACGGCGAGCACGCTCGACATGCCCGCATCCATGAAATGCTGCTGCACGCGAAACCGCGTCTCGTAGCGCAAGGACGGCACGCGCAGGATGCGCGCCTGCGCGAGCACCTGGCCGGCGAGGGTGTCCGGCTTGTTCGGCCGCATCTCGCCGAGAACGTCGCGCGCGAGCGCTCCGACGCCGCTGACGATGCGGAACTCGAGCCGATTGGCCTCGAGCAGGTAGACCAGAGCCGCCTCCACCTCGAGGGCTTCACTGGCGATCTGCGGCACCTGTTCGAGCAGCGCGTGCGGGTCGCGCGTGTCGACAGCCAGTCGCCCGAGCTGCGCGAGGTGCTCGGCATACCGCGCGCGTTGCAGCGCCTGCTTGACGCGCGGGTAGGCGCCGATGTCGCGGATGGCCGCGACGACGAGCGGAACGCCTTGCACCTGCAGCGGGCTCAGAGCGATCTCGACCATGACCTCGGCCCCGTCCTTTCGCCTGGCGACCAGCTCCATCTGCGTGCCCATCGGCCGCGGCCTCGGGGCACGGCCGTACGCCTCGCGATAGGCGGCATGCCGCGGGCGTATCGCGTCGGGCACGAGAACGTCGACTGCGAGTCCGTCCAGCTCGCCGTCCGCGTAGCCCAGCAGGCGCTCCGCGACCGGGTTCGCCATCGTGATCACGCCGCCCGGGTCGACCAGCAGCAAGGCGTCCGGATAGGCGGAGAACAGCGCGCGGAAGACGCCCTGCTCCACGTCTTCGCGCGCCGCTTCCTGGCGCGAGATGTCGGACGACGACATCAGCGCACCGTCACTTCCGGCACCAGCACATAGCCGGCGCCTCGAACGGACTTGATGATGCGCGGATCGTCCGCGTCGAGTTCGAGCTTCTTGCGCAGCCGGCCGACCTGCACGTCGATCGTGCGGTCGAACGGCCCCGCTTCGCGCCCGCGCGTCTGCTCGAGCAGGAAGTCGCGCGACAGCACGCGCCCCGGATGCTCGACGAAGGTCCTGAGCAAGTCGAACTCGCCGGTGGTGAGCGCCACCTCGCCGCCATTCGCTGCGACGAGGCTGCGCCCCGCGGTGTCGAGCGTCCAGCCTGCGAAGACGAGGAGCTGGCGGCGCATGGACGACGGCGCCGGTGCCGACATGGGTGCGGCTGGCGGCGCCATCGGTGCCGCGGCGGAAGTCCGCCGCAGGATGGCCGTGATGCGCGCGAGCAGCTCGCGCAGGTCGAACGGCTTGGTCACGTAATCGTCGGCACCGATTTCAAGTCCGACCACCTTGTCGACCGCGTCGCCACGACCCGTGACGATGATCAGGCCGCAGCGCGAGCGTTCGCGCACTTGACGGGCGATCGCCAGGCCATCCTCGCCCGGCAGGCCGAGATCGAGCAGCACGACCGCCGGCGGATCCTGCACGAGCAGCGCCATCAGGTCGCGGCCCCTGTGGAGCTGCGTGACCCGGTAGCCCCGCCCCTGCAGGTAGTTCGCCAGGAGGACGGTGATGTCGATTTCGTCGTCAAGGACTGCGATATGGAGAGGGGCACTCACGTCGGTCATGGCAACTGCAAGAGGGATCGAGCCAGCGTGAGCGTACCAGTTGCCGCGTCCATAGCGAGCGACCCAGGCCTCGGCGTCTCGCCGCGACGATGCGATGACGCGTCGATGGCTTGATATTCATCAAGCTCGGCGAACGGCGCCGCGACGACCCTTGCGCAAACCGTGCCTGATCCCTGCGAACCGACCTCATGCCCAAGCACTACGCCCGACGACTGACGAGCCCGAACCGAACGCCAAGTTCGGATCGCCATCTCGGCTGCATCCTCGCGGCCATTGCCGGCGCGAGCAATGCGATCGGCTTCGGCGTGCTGCGTCACTACACGTCGCACATGACCGGCATGGTGTCGACGCTGGGCGAACGCATGGTCTCGGGCGACGTGCTGCTGTCGGCCGCAGCCGCTGTGGCCATCGCGACCTTCCTGTTCGGCGCGGCGTGTTGCACGGTGATGGTCCGGGAGGCTCGGCGCCGCGGTCTCGACGCGGCGTTCGCGTTGCCGCTGCTGCTCGAATCGCTGTTGCTGCTGCTCGTCGCGCTCGTCGCGCCCGCGGGCCCGATGGCCTCGAGTGCCGCGACATGGGCCACGATCGGCACACTCACTTTCGCGATGGGCCTGCAGAACGCGTTGATCACGAAGATATCGCGCGGAGAGATCCGGACCACCCACGTGACGGGCATCGTCACCGACCTCGGCATCGAGTTCGGCCGCGGATGGGCGTCGTGGCCAGATGGCGGGTCGCAAACGTACGGCCGCCAGCGCGCAGGGCTGCTGGCTGCGCTGCTGGTCTCTTTCATCGCGGGCAGCGTCCTCGGCACGCTGGGCGCGCGAGTCGAAGGCCGGCTCGCGTTCCTGCCGCCGTCGCTGGCCCTCGCGGTCGTCGCGCTCGTGCCGGCCGTCGACGACCTGGGCCGCTGGCGCGACACGCACGCCGGTTGATGGACCTCAAGCGCCGTGTCGACGCGCGCAGATATCGTCGGCTCCATCCACGCGCACCTCGAAAGACCGCCCATGCGCCTTCGTCTCGACGCCCTGTTCACCACGCTCGATCCCGTCGTCGCCGTGCATCGCTCCCACCACGAGGCCGACGCGGCGCTGGCCGCGCTCGGACGCGCGGGCTACGGCCGCGACATGCTGGCCGTGATCAGCGAAAGCGGCGCGGGCGGCGATGTCGATCGCCTGATGCAGAGCATCGGCGGCGCGTCGCCGCACTGGGCTGCCTCGGGCATCCTCTGGGGCGTCATGTGGGCCGTGTGTGCGGCAGGCGCGGCGTGGGCACTGCCCGCCAGCGCGGCAGCGGTCGTCGCGTTGTCGACGATGTGCGCGCTCGTGCTCGTGCTTCAGGCGGCCGTCGTGGCGCGCGTCGTGGCGCCGCAGATGGGGGTTCGGGACGAGGCGGCCGGGATGGGATCTGCGCACGCATCTGTCGACATCGAGTCGCGGGGGTGGCGGTTCTTGGTGGTGGTGCGGGGTTCGAGGAGCGAGATCGCGTTGGCGAGGGTGGTGTTGGGGACGTGATCTGCACGACCGCGCGCGCCTGGTCGTTCAGCACGAAGTCGTCGCCGAACAGGCCCTTCAGCTTTCCTGCAGCTCATGTCCGCCGCCAGAGGACGGCGGACAGCCATCGACGACTTGCTCAGGCGTCCAGGAATGTGGTCGCGTTGGCCACGAACTGTTGCGGATACTGATAGATGGAGCCGTGGTTGGAGTCCGGGTAGATGATCAGTTGCGCGTTCGGCAGGTGCTGCTGAAGCGTGACCGAATGCTCCGTGGGAATGATCACGTCCCTGCTACCTTGCGCGATCAATGTCGGCTGCCTGATCGACTTCAGGTACGCCAGCGCGTTCTCTTCCGGCGCGATCCACTTGCCGACGGCCTCGCCCTGCGCCGCGATGGTCTGCGCGCTCACCTCGGGGTCGCGATCCTTGCGGCGCCATTTGCGCTCCAGGAACGCCAGGCCTGCCATCTGGCTCGCCTGGGACGGTGCGAAGTGAACCGACAGCCACACGTGCTCTGGCGGATCGTAGGTCCCGGCGAAGATCTCCTGCGAGCGACTCGTCGTCATGTCGTTGCCGCGATGGCCGGTGCCGACGAGAATCATCTTGCGAACCAGGTCGCCGCCCTGCAGCGCGATCTCCTGGGCGACGAAGCCGCCGATCGAGATGCCCAGCACGTCGACTTGCCTGAGGCCCAGCGCCTGGATGAAGGCGATCGCGTTGGCGCCCATCTCCGCGAAGCTGGCAGGCGTCTCGCCGGACGAGCTGGAGACGCCTGCGTTGTTGAACAGGATCACTTCCCGGGTCTGGGCCAGGCCGTCGGTCACGGCCGGATCCCAGTAGTCCATGGTGCCGACATAGTGCTGGTTGAAGACGATCGGTACGCCGCCCGGCTTGCCGAAGCGGCGGTAGGCGAAGCGGATGCCGTTGGCCTCGACGTACCGTGTCGGGGCGGTGTGATGGGTGGTGGTCATGGGAACTCTCCTTGAATGTCAGGTGGGGCGCCGAGATGCGCTCGGCGCGTCCGGTCAGCGCAGGCCGCCGCCGGCGATGATCTTTTCGCCGGTGAGCCAGCGCGCGTCGTCCGAGGCCATGAAGGCCACGACATCGGCGATGTCCTGCGGCTGGCCGAGGCGGCCCAGCGGCGTCTGCGCGACGATGCCGGCCTCGAAGTCCGAGGCCAGCATCCCCGCGCTGTGGGTGCCCTCGGTGGCGGTCAGGCTCGGGTTGACGGAGTTGACGCGGATCTTGCGCGGGCCAAGTTCCTTGGCGAGCACGCCGGTGATGGCGTCCACGGCGCCCTTGGTGGCGGTGTACACCGCGGTGCCGGGCGGCGTGATGGCGGTGACGCCCGAGCCGATGTTGATGATGCTGCCGCCTTCGCCCAGTTGCGACGACGCGGCCTGGGTCATCAGCAGCAGGCCCAGCACGTTGATGTCGAACATCTTGTGGAACTGCGCGTCAGTGACTTCTTCCAGGGCACCGAACTCGTAGACACCCGAGTTGTTGACGAGGATGTCGAGCTGGCCGTAGGCCACGATGGCGGTGTCGACCACGCGCTTCGCGTCAGCGCCCTTCGACACGTCGCCCTGCACGGCCACGGCCTGGCCCCCCGCGCTCGTGATGGCCCGGACCACGGCGTCCGCACCTGACTTGCTGGACGCGTAGTTGACGACGACCTTCGCGCCGTTCGCGGCGAGCGTCTTCGCGATCGCCGCACCGATCCCCTTGGATGCGCCGGTGACGATGGCGACCTTGTTCGAAAGCTTGGACATGAGAACTCCTTCGATTGGATGACTGGCTCCGATGCAGCGCCCATCGCTGCCCGGTAGCCATGTGTCCAATCGTGGAGTTCAAGGGCCAGGCCGACTAGCCGGCCGATCTGGTTATCACCTATCCCGATCGCGGATCAATGCCGATCTCGGGCTTGTCCTCCAGCTTCGTGACCAGGTAGTCGATGAACGCCCTCGCCGAATATCGCGTCGCCTTGCCGAGCGGGTAATACGCGTGCACACGCGTCGGCACCATGCTCCAGCCGGACAGCAGACGGACGAGGCGGCCTTCTTCCAGTTCGCGTCGACAGGCCCAGTACCCGATCGATGCGATCCCCATCCCCGCCGCCGTGGCGGCGACGACGCCTTCGTTGTCGTTGAAGGAGATGCTCGGCTTCACGGTGACGGATTCGTCGACGCCTTCGCGTGAAAATGTCCACGCCGTATCGACGTTTCCCGCGGGTCCGTGGACGATCCGGTGTTCCACGAGCATCGCTGGGGCGTGCGGCGACCCGAACCGCTCGAGGTAGCGAGGGGACGCGACGACCAGGCGTGGATAGGTCGTGAGCAGCCTCGCGGTGGCGCCCGAATCGGGCAACGTTCCCATGCGCAGCGCAACGTCCACCGCGTCGCGCACGAGATCCTGCTTGTGGTCGCCGAGAACGACCTGCAGCGACAGCTTGGGATGCATTTCGGCGAACTCGGGGATCAACGGAATGATCTCCCGGGTGCCCGCGCTGGTCGGCATGCCGATGCGCAGCGTCCCCCTCAGCTCGCCTCGGCGGACGCTCTGGTGCGCTTCGTCCAACTGATCCAGCACCGGTTCGATCCGGGCCAGGTATTCCGTTCCTTCCTCTGTCGGAATCACCGCCCGCGTCGTGCGGGCCAGAAGAAGGACGCCGAGCTCCTGTTCGAGTTCGGACACGGCCCGGGAAGCCTGCGACTGCGAGATGGAGAGTTCGCGCGCCGCCCCTGAAAAGCTCTTGAGCCTGGCGACGCGCGAAAAAATCTTGAGCTGAGCCGTGTCCATCCGACACCTCCGTGGTCTGTGCGCACACCTGACTCAACCCATGCGAAGCCAAGCCCAGTCCTTTATGCCGCCTTCGAATAAATGATAACCAGCATCGACGACCGGCATCGACGGCTGGTTGGAGGGCCTGGGGCTCCGCATGGTTCAAGCCATCGAATGCACCTGCCAAGGAGATCGCAAATGTCCGATGGACTGCATCAAGCGGGATCCACGGCGCCAGTGGTCCTGATCAGCGGCGCCCTCGCGGGCATCTGCCGCGCAGCGTCCATCGCGTTCGCTCGACTCGGAAATCGATGGGTGGTGTCAGGGCGTCGATCGGAGTTCGGCGAGGCGTTGGCGGATGAACTCAGGGCA
>FTDG01000813.1_pt1 | contig 17818 bp, 11 predicted proteins | sample 1639751 | NCBI WGS metagenome assembly FTDG01 (sample SAMEA3914869, study PRJEB12502) | metagenome | biome: forest; material: soil | place: USA | collected 2012-03-12 | depth 0.1 m
AGCCCGGTGACGGTGCCGCCGACGGGATAGGTCAAGGCCGAGCAGCTGACGTTGATGTTGGAGACATTGGCCGTGACGCCGGCGCCCGTCGCGTTGGCGATCGAGCACGTCTGCCCGACGGGCTGCTGCGAGACGGTGACCGCATAGGCCGCATCGAATGCCAGCGGGGACGCGAACGTATAGGACGCGTTCTGGCTGACGGTGACGCTCATGCCGTTGGCTGTCGACAGGACGACGGACTGCCCCGCAGCCAGTCCCGTGACGGCGCCGCCGATCGTGAGGCTGGGCGAGCTGAAGTCCGAATCGCCGCCGCATCCGTACAGCGTCGCCAGCAGGGCGATCGCGGCGACGCCCACGCGCGCCGTTCTGGTGGAGATATTCATGAGTGCCGTCCCTTAGAAGTTGAAGCGCAGGCCGAGCGAGCCGACCGCAGCGCGGGTCGTGCCGCCGTTCGCGTACTTGCCGACCGCACCGAGGTCGTCGTAGTTCAACGTCAAGTCGAGTGCCGGAGAGAGCGCGCAGCGGGCGCCGACGCCCCACACGACGTGCGACACCGCGGAATGCGATCGATAGCCGGTGCTGTCGACGTCGACCTTCGCGTCGGATCGCCCATAGCCCACCTGGCCGCTCAACGCGAAGCCGTGCGGGAGCGGGAGCACGCCCACCAGGCTGGCGGTCACGTCCGAGCCGCTGTACTTCGCGGCGCCGGCGAGCGTCGAGACATTGGTCGACGGCAATTGGAAGTACTGCGCCTTGGCCTCGATGAACGGCGTGATCGCCAGCCCGACGGCCGCGCGCACGCCGACCCGGTTCGAAGAGCCTTCCAGGTTCATGGCGGTACCGGTCGACGCCGGCGACTTCTGCTCGACAGAGGCCAGCGCGCCTTCCACATAGACGTGGGGCGCGCGGTCCGCGGCCTCTGCCGCCGAGGCGACCTGGCTGCCCAGCGCAAGAAGCGGCAGGAGCGTCAGGGCCAATCCGTTACACGACAATTTCGCAGGCATCGATGAGGTCTCCGATTGATCTGGGTTCGCGCATCGACGCGCGATTGAGGCACCGGAGTTTGGGCGATCCGCGATCCGCGAGCTGTCTGGAAATGAGCGTGCTTGGCGGCGCTTATCGAGCGTCGATGCGGCCAGGCCACACCGGCCGGAACGCAAGAGCCGGGTGAACTTCAGACGAGTTGCCAGCCCATCGCCACGCAGGCCGGCGCGCGCGGAGCCGCGGGCGCGGCCATCCGCCTGGGCGATGCCGCCGACGCGGCGCGGGCCCGTGCGCCGGGCCGCGACACGTCATCCCCCGCGAGCGAACTCCGCGCCGATCTGGCTCGGAAGCCAATCCGCGGCCTTGCCCGCGGCCGTCGCGGCCACGCAGGACCGCAGCCGCGTCCTGACGGTTCGCGCGAGCGCCAGAAGGGCGCGCTCGGCCTGGCTTTGGCCGTCCGGGTTGCCCGTGTAGGCGAGCCGCACGCTGCGCGCGGCCGCCTCGTCGAAGTCGTCGAAGGTCCAGTAGCTGGCCGACGAGCCGAAGGTCTTGGCGCCGATGCCCCGGCCGGTGACCACGATGCCGTCCTTGCCGCCGCCAAACACCGTGTCGTCATACAGCATCAGCAGGGTCTCGTCCTCCGCCAGGCGCCCGGCATAGCCGCTGAGCGCGCTCTCGCTCTTGCTCGACTGGATGCCGGGGGCGACGTAGGTATTGGCCGCCCACCCGCTGCCCTTGGCGAAGGCACCGCGCAACGCGGCGAGCACGTAGACATTCATGATGGCCGGCTCCTGGCCGGTGCGGCCGGCCGCGCCGGCGCGCCGGTACAGCCTGATCGCGAGATCGAGATCCTGGCCCACCTGGCCGTAGCCGTAGGTCGTCATGTACGCGAGGTTGGCCAGCCCGGTCGGATCCTCCTTCTCGGCCGCCCGGCCGTACCAGGCGACGGCCTGGGAGAGGTCCTTCGCCACGCCGATGCCGGCGTTGTAGCACCAGCCCAGGTCGTTCATCGCCCGCGCGTGGCCCAGGTTGGCGGCCTTGGCGTACCAGGGCTGGGCGAGTGCCAGGGTCTTGGCGACGCCGCGACCGTGGAAGTGGCACTCGCCGACTTCGTACATCGCATCGACGTCGCCCTGGTCCGCCGCCTTCTTCAGCCACGCGAAGCCGTCGGCGGCCTGGACCGGTTCGGTGTACAGCAGGGCGCGGCCCAGGCGGAGCTGGCCCAGCGCGTCGCCCAGGTCCGCGGCGCGCCGGTACCAGTGCCGCGCCTGCGCCAGGTCCTTCTCGACGCCCGCGCCGGCCGCATAGGACGTGCCGATCTCGCGGCACGCCCCGGGGTGGGACTGTTCGGCCGCGCGCCGGTACCACTCCAGCGCCTCGGCATAGTCGCGCTCGCCGTCCAGCATCTGCCCGACCCAGAATTGCGCCTCGAGATGGCCTTGCTGTCCCGCCTTGCGCATCCACACCAACGCCGTCCCGTCGTCCTCGTCCACGCCCGAACCGCGCCAGTAGCACTGGCCGATCTCGTACTGCGCCGTCGCATCGCCCTGGGCCGCCGCCTGGGCGAACCAACGCGCCGCGGCGGCCGGATCGCGCTCGATGCCGAACCCGGCCTGCAGCAGCCTCCCGAGTTCGCGCTGCTGCGGCACGTCGCCCAGCTCCGCGGCCCGCTTGACCCAGCGCGCCGCCTGGGCCGCGGCGGCTGACGCCGTCGGGGCATCGTCGATTTGGTGGGCGCTGTACCAGCGTTCCTGCCATTCCTCGGCCATGGCGCAGCACGCCGCCAGTTGCCCGTGCGTGGCCGCGCGCTCCATCCAGTGCCAGGCCGCGGCGTCGTCGGCGGGCACCCCGTTGCCCGTCTGGTAGCACCGCGCGAGATAGAACTCCGCGTGGGGGTGTTGCCGGTCGGCGGCCATGCGCAGCAGCAGCGCGCCGGTCTCGGGATCGCTCGGCTCCGAAGTCATGCACGCGGCGGCGGCCAGGACCAGCTTGTCGACGTCCATGTCGAGCGCGGCGCCGAAGCACACGGCCAGCAGCGGGTCGAACGAGGTGTTGTCGATCTTGCGCCAGCAGATCTCGGCCTGGGCGTGCTCGCGCGCCAGCATCTCGGCGATCTTCTCCCGGACCAGCGGGATGTGGCAGGAGCCGCCGACCATCACGATGCGCCCGACGTCGCGCCAGGCGACGTCGTTGGTGCGCATCAGGGCGCGGCAGCTGTCGATGGTCTCGTCGATCGCCGAGGCGATCAGGGCGTTGAAGTCGGCGCGGCTCAGGCGGTAGGGTTCGCTGAGCAGGATGGGGTCGAGCGTGTCCACCGCGTCCATGCCGGGTGCCGCGAAGCCGTGCTTGATCTTCATCAGGAAGGACTCGAGCTCGACGATGTCCTTCTCGCGGCGCCGGGTGCGCCGCAGCTCGTCGGGCGTGGGCTGGCCGTCGACGGCGAACTCGACGCGGGCCAGTTCCGCGGCGGCCTGCGGGCACTTGGCCTTGAAGTCCTGGCGCAGGCGCTCGTCGAAGACGATGCCGCCGCACGGCACGCCCTCGCGCGCGGCCGCGGCGCCGATCAGGACGTAGCCTTGCTCGCCGCGCCGGATGAGGGCGGGATCGAACGTGCCGCCGCCCAGGTCGTAGATCATCGTCACGCTGCCGTCCGCGCCGCGGTCCGTGCGGCGGCCCGTCCGCGCGAGCAGGTGGTCGTAGTAGATGGCCGCCGCATACGGCTCGCGCAGCACGTGGACGTCGCTGAAGCCGGCCTGCGCCGCCGCCTCGACCATGGCCTGCCACTCGGCGCCTCCGGTGGCGTAGAGGGCCGGGACGGTGATCGTGGCGCGCGTGATCGGCTTGCCGTTGTTGCAGTCGACCTCCGCGGCGCGCCGGATCCGCAGCAGGATCGCGGCGATCACCTCCACCCACGCGTAATGGCGAGGCCGCCCGTCGACGGCGACCGTGATGCCGGCGCGGTTGCCGATCTGCAGCTTGAAGCGGTCGCGGTAGCGCAGCGGGTCCTTGGCGCGCGCGTTGACGGCTTCCTGGCCGACGAGGATGGCGCCCGAGTCCTCGATGAAGAAGGCCGTGGGCATGTCGGTGGGCGCGCTGATCCCGCCCAGGTTGACGGCCAGCAGCTCGTTGCCCAGGCGCACGGCGGCGCTGCAGCTGATGGTGCCGAAGTCGATGCCCACCCACGCGATCGAACGGTCAGACATGGGCCGGGCCCTCCTGCGCCGCGCCGGCGCATCGATAGACCAGGACGCGTTCGGGCCGCAACAGCTGCGGGCCCTGGCGGTAGCCGCACTGCACCGACTCGCAGACCGTCATGTCGAGGCTCGCGTCCCGGGTGACGACCGTCTCGACGATCTGCTGCTCGCCCGCGTCGAACGCACCCGTGCGCTGGATCCGCGTGATCTCCAGCGACTGCAGCAGGGCGGACATCTTGTCGCGCGCCACCGCCAGCGCGCGCGCCGGCGGCAGGCGATCGTCCTCGGCGCTGCGCTCGAGCCAGTCCGCCAGTTCGATCGTCTCCGCGAGCCCCGGCCAAGCCGCGCCGCGACGTTGCGGTGCCTGGACCTCGGCCGCCGCATCGGCACCGGGCGGGCTGTCGGCCGCGGCTGCCGCAACGGCCGTCCGCGGGACCGGAGCCGGGACCGGAGCCGGACCCGGACTGACGCCGGCGGCCGGCCGGGCGCCCCAGTGCAAGTCCAGGCCATCCGCAGCGGCGCGCGCCGTCTCCAGCACCTGCTGCAAGGCGTCGGCGGCGACCTCGAGCTGCTGGCTGATCGGCCAGCTCGCGCCGTCTGGCAAGGTGCCGTGGCGATCGCTGGTCAGGGCCGAGAGCACCCGCACCTGGGCGGCGAGGCGCTGGTTGCGCGGCGTGGCGAAGATGTCCTGCACCAGTACCCGGAACCGCGCCAGGCCGTCGTGGGCAGAGGGGGGAACGTCGTTCGTGTGGGGGGCAGTGGTCATAGTCGGTACGCCAGCAGGTGGTTCGCGATCTGGAGGTGCTCGGACGCCGTCGCCAGGCGATGGCGGATCTCCGCGTAGGAGTCGGCGACGACACGCGCCGCCTCTTGCAGGTGCAGGCCTTCGAACGCGTCGAGGGCGCGGGTGCGCCAGGCGCGTTCGCGGTCCTGGGCGATGGCTTGCAGGCGCTCGAGCGGCAGATCGCGGGCGGCGCCCAGGCGCGCCCAGCAGTCCGGGCCGTCCTCGCCGGTGACCCGCAGCAGCTCGCGCACGCCCTTGTCGTCGAAGGGCAGGGCGCCTGCGTAGTGGCGTTCGAGCACGCCGAACTCGCGGAAGCGCAGCTCGTTGGCGACGATCGCGTCGACGCGCGCGGCGATGCCCTGGGCCGCCAGCGCCGCCGGCCCGCGCAGGCGCTCGCCCAGCCCGAAGGCCTGTTCGCGCACCAGCGACAGCGCCGAGCGCGCCTTGATGAGGAACGCGCGGCCGCCGAAGTGCGCGGTGACGATGGTGCGCAGTCGATCGACGCCGGTGCGCTGCAGCAGGACGTCGGCCAGTGCGTCGCGCGCGACGCCGCCGCGCAGCAGGGCCACGCCGGTGCGCACGCCGTAGCGTCCGAGGCGCTCGAACAGCCGGGCGCGATCGGCGACGCCGGGGATCGCGGTCTCGGGCGGGTACTCGCGGGTGCAGAAGCGGTTGACGTCCAGCAGCAGCTTCTGGACGACCGCGTCGTCGAGCGCCGCCAGCTGCTGCAGCGTCGCGTGATCGGCGGCGGTCAGCGTCTGGGCGCCGAATGCGGCCGGCCCCACCACCGGCTCGATGGCGTAGAAGTAGCGCCGCACGACGGGGTGCTGGACGGACAGCTGCTCGATGCTGCGCAGGCCGTCGGCGAATCCGTTGGGCGACTCGTCGACCTTGGTCAGGGCGCCGATCGCCGTGATGCCGCTCATGACCGATCCGCAGGCGGCGTGGAAGCGCTCGAGCTCGTCGACGTCGGGTTGCTGCAAGGCGCCGCTGAACAGGAACACCAGCGCGTGCGGCCGCGATTGCGGGCTCGTCAGCAACTCCGTGGTGTTGCGCGAGTCCTTGACGTAGAACGAATGCAGCCCGGGCGTGTCGATGAGGTCGAAGGTCTCCAGCAACGGGTTGGGACAGAACACCTCGAGGTAGCGGATGCGCTCCAGCAGGTGCCGGTCGCGCTCGCAGCGTGCCGCGAGCTGCGCCAGGCTGTCGAAGTCCTGGTCCTCGGTCGCGCCGTCCACGGTATGGACACGCAGGTGCTTGCGCGCCGCGTGGCGGAACCAGCAGACGTTGAACGTGAGCTCGCCGTTGCCCGTCGGCGCGAGTTCCTCGCCCAGGAACGCGTTGAGCATGGTGGACTTGCCGGCGTTGGTCTTGCCGACCAGCGCGACGCGCATCGGCTGGCCGATCGCCCATTGCGCCTGCGCGAGCGTCGCGGCGAGTTCACCCAGCTCGCCGTGCGCGCCGCAGTCCGCCAGGCCTTGCGCGAACATCGCGGCGATGTCTTCCTTCAACGTGGACATGCGGCACTCCGGTGCGGCTGGCGCTGCGGTCGTCTGCGGCGGGGCGTGTCAGGCGGGCGTCGCGCCGCCCAGTTGCTCGGCGAGCGTGCGTTCCAGCGCGTCGAGCTGCTTGAGCTGGTTGGTGAGCGTCAGCAGGCGCGCCGAGTGTTCGGTGCGGCGGGCGTGGCGCGCCTTCTCCAGGCGCGCGCGGGCCTCGACGTTGGCCGCCTGTTCCAGCTGGATCTCGTGCAGCAGGCTGTCGTGGATCTGGCCGCGTGCGTTGGTCAGCAGCGTCCCGAGCGCATGGGAGATGGTCTGCTGGGCGGCGCCCAGCTGGTCGCGGCATTGCGGGCCGAGGTTCTGGCGCAGCGCGGCCAGATCCTTGTCGGCCAGGTCGTTGATGCCGCGCTTGATGCCGAAGATGCCGCCAATCAGGCTGCCTGCGGCGGCGCCCAGCTGCGCGCCCGCCTGCAGGCCGCCGACCGTGCCCAGGCCCGGCGCGACGAACGAGCCGATGACGCCGCCGATCAGGGCGCCGGCGAGCGAGCCCGCCGTGCCCAGGCCCATGGCGTGCGCCGAGAACGAGCGTCCCAGGCTGGAGGTCTTGGCGAGCCACGAGCCGTCCGAGCCCTTGCCCGGGGTCGACAGCTCGAACGTCGTCACCGGCTTCAGCTGCGCCGTGCCGCCTTCGATGTGTTCGAGGAGCGTCTGCTGGCGCAGGTCCGCCAGGATGGCTCCCAGCTCGTGTTCCGCCTTGCGCGCGATGATGGCGAAGCCGTTGTTGCAGTCGACCGACAGCATCGCGGCCAGCCGCTTGGGGTCTTCGACGTAGGCCGCGACCTGGAGGTAGCCCTCGAGCGTCTTGTTCAATTGCCGGAACTCGCGGGTGAGCAGCAGCTGCGACTCGTCGCGCAGGTTCTGGGTCCGGCGATTGAGTTCGTTGACCCAGAACGGTTGCCGGGCAAGCAGCTCCTCGGCGCGCCGGATCTTTGCGCCCAGTTCGGCGTCCATGGCCGCCAATTCCTCTTCCGAGCGCGCCTCGAGCGCGTCGCGCTCGGTGCGCGCGGGCAGGCGCAGGTTGGCGATGGCGGCGAGCGCCCAGCCAGCGGCGCGTCCGACGATGATGTCGAGCCGGCGCGCCAGCAGGTCCCACACATGGCGCTCGAGGTTGGCGAACCCGCTCTCGCGCAGGCTTTCCTCGTCGCCGTCGCGCACGTATTCCAGCTTCAGCAGGCTTGACACCGCCACGCCGTCCAGCGCCGGTTTGTCCAGCACCTCGCGCACCTTGCGCAGGTTGTCGTCCAGGATCTCCTGCCAGTTCCCGACCGTGTCCCGCTTGGAGACGACCAGCAGGATCTGCGAGGTGTGGCGCGCGATGCGGCGCAGGAAGTCGAGCTCCGGCTGGGCCAGCGGTTCGTTGGCGGAGCAGACGAACAGCACCGCGTCGGCGTAGGGAATGACCCCGTAGGTGACGGCGAGGTGATCCGGATTGAGGCTGCCGACGCCGGGCGTGTCCATCAGGACCAGGCCGTCGGCCAGGCGCTCGGTGGGCAGCCAGATCTCCAGCAGGGTCGCGCGGCGTCCGTTGAGGGCGTTGCCCTGCTCGGTGACGTAGCTGCGGATCTCGTGGCGGCCGATCTCGCGCTGCTCGACCTGGCCGGCGTCGCCGCCCAGGTGGACCACGAAGCGCTCGGCGTCGCCGCGGCGCAGGACGCACACCACGTTGGTGGCGACCGGCGCATCGGCCGGGCACAGGTCTTCTTCCTCGATGAAGGCGTCGATCAGGCTCGACTTGCCGCGCTTGCACTCGCCGCAGATCACCGTGTTGAGTTCGCCCGATTGCAGGTGATCGAGCTGCGCGCGCGCCGCGGCGACCTGCTCGCCCTGGCCCTGCGCTTGCGACAGCGCACCGAGCTGCTCGAGAACCTTGGCGACGATCAGCTTGCTGCTGGTTTCGTGACGGGTCATGGCTGTCTCCTCAGTGTCCGTGGTGGGGGCCGCTCGAGTCCGGCGCGTGGTCGGGCGCGCCGGGGTCGGCGGGGTCGTGCGAAGGGGCGGCGCCGGGGTCGAACGGCTCCGCGTGGCCATGGCCAGGCGCATGTTCGTGTCCATGGCCGGGCCAGACGTCGCTCTCGCCGGCGCCGAAAGCGTCGCCATGCGCTCCCGCCATGGGATCGAAGCTCGAGGGCGAGTGCGGCTGCGACGGCGCGTGCGTGTCCGTCGTCGATGCGTGCGGCGGCGCGTGCCCCGGAAGATGGCCCTCCAGCAGCGCGCCCAGCGAATGCACCAGCGATTCGGCCGACGCCCCGCCGTGGGCGAGCGACAGCATGGCGGACACGGCGTGGTCGAGACCCGGGTGCCCGTCGTGGGACAGGCTCGCCGCGCCTTCGAGCAGGTGCGCCAGTGGCGAGTGCGGGTGCGCGGCCTGCATGAAGACCGCGCCCAGGCGCCCGAGCACGTCGGGATCGGACTCGCCGAGCGTGGCCGCGTGCATCTGCTCGACCATCGAATAGGGCACCCCGCCGACGTGGGACAGGTGGCCGCTCGCATAGTCGAAATTGACCATCTCCGGGTGCCAGCTGGGGGCCGGTTCGGTGGTCGACACCATCGAGAAGTCGGACGTCCGCCAGGCGTCGAGGAACTCCGTCAGCGGGTAGCGCTTGGCGACGTCGCCGGTGCCCGGGTCCGTCACCACCACCTTGACGTGGTCCGGATCGGTGGTGTCGATGCCCGAGACGATGACGGCGTGGTCCGCCTCGCCGATGCCCAGGCGATCGGCGATGCTCTCGAGGACCGAGTTCTGGTGCCACAACTCGGCCGAATCCACGCCGACGATGACCTTGTGGCCCTGGGCGAGCTCGGTGGCCAGGTTGAAGACGTTGGCGTCCTGGACGCGGTGCACCGACAGCCCGTGGGCCTCCAGCAGCTTGCCGACGTCGCCGATCGACGTGCCAGATCCCGGCGTGTAGAGGTGCCGTGCCTCGGCTTCGCGGACCAGTTGGTCCTCGGACACGTCGACCCCGAAGTCGTTCAGGATCAGCCGTTGGCACTGCACCGCGCAGGTGTCCGCGTACTGCTGGTGGACGTCGCCCGGGTCGAGGTGGATCGGCGGATGTCCGAAGTGCTTGTTCGCTTCGTGGAAGGGGGTGGCGGCGTTGCTGCTCACGGTGGCCTCGTCTGGATGCCGATGACCTTCACTGAATGGGCTGGCGCCGTCGTTTCTGACATTGCCCGACGAGATCGTGGGGGCTTCGGGGCCTGCCTCCGCGGCCAGCGCGTGGTGCGACGGGCGCCCGCCCGCGAGCAGCCCGGCCACGGCCGCGCCGATGCTGCCGACGATGCCGCCGACGATGCCGCCCTTGGCAAGGGTGCTGGCGCGCGCGGCGCCGGGACTCTCCCAGGGCCGCGCGCGGAAGTCCGGCGCGGGCATCAGCCCGAGCGTTTCCAGCTCGCGCATCTCGCGCAGCGCCAGCACGGTGTGGAAGCAGCGATCGCAGTGGTCCAGGTGCGCCCGCACGCGCTCCGACGCGTCGCGATCGCTCGCGTCCGACGCGAAGCGCAGCAGGTCGTTCTCGGAGGGATGGTCGTCGAGGGGTGTCATCGCCCTGGCCCCGCCTGTCCGTCGAGCCACTGCCTGAGCGAGGCCAGCGCCCGGCTCTTGAGCTTGTCGACGTTGTCGCGCGTGATCTTCAAGTCGCGCGCAAGCTCCTCGGGCGCCCGGTCGGCCAGGACGCCGTACAGGATGTAGCGCTGGCGAGGGTCGCGCAGCTGCTCGATGGCCTGGAGCAGTTCGCTGCGGCACAGGCGGTGCTCCGGTCCCGGCGCGTCCGGGCTGGAAAAGGCCTCGAGGTGTTCGGGATCGACGAACATGTTCCTCCCCTGTTGCCGGCCGAATTCGTGGCAACGGTTGATGGCGACCACGCGCATCCAGCCTTCGAGCGGACCGTCCTCGCGCCAGCCGCGCAGGCGGCGCCAGTCGTCCTCCCGCAGCCAGAGGTACAGGTCGCCCAGCAGGTCCTCGTACTGGAAGCGCCTGGCGAGCGCCGCGATCGTTCGCCCGCATCGACGCACGAACAACTCCTCGGCCGACTCGGGATCGCCTGCGCACACATTCGCCACGAGAACGGCGTCGCCCGAGGCGGCGGGGCCTGCAGGCCTCCCGCCACTCGGCGCGGCTCCGGGTTCGTGTGCGATCGACACTGGACGGGGATGAGCGAGGGGTTGACCCGGGACGGCCCACCGCGGGGGGCGAGCCGACGACGTTGCTGCGCCGACCATGGCGCCCGTCCCTGACGATTCGGCACCGCGAGATCTGACGATGGGCGCAATCGCAGCAGTGTCTTTCCCCACCCCCCCAGATCGCCATCCCACGACTGTCCGGACAGGGCGCCGGCGCCCGCGTGTTCAGCATGACGTCAGGTGGAAGGCCACTGAGAAGCCCGCTTTCCCCGCGGTGGCCGCGGCAGCGCGCAGGGCGTGGCCCTGCCGAACGGCCGGCCGCGCCGAACGCGGACGCCGGAGCGCTGTCCATCGACGCTCGAAGCGACGGCCGCGATCCGCCAAGGACACGCCGATCCATCCGGGCTGACCGCGATGCGCAGCGGACGAGAGGACGGCAGGATGGCGACCTGAGCCAACGCGGCTTTGCCGGCACCGGGTGCGTCCGGAAGGGGCGGCGCGCCGGCGCGAGAAGCCCCGCGCGTAGATGGAACGCATCGCTTCGTGGTCGCGGCTGGCGGCCCATCGGCCCAGAAGCTCCGGCGGCTCACCCCAAGAAACAGGCTCGGCGCCGTCGTCGCGGACGCTTTCAGGCATTGCAGCCATTCAGGAGATCGAATTTGCATCGCAGACACCTTCTTCAAGGCGTGACGGCGCTGTTGTCGCTGCCGGCGGGCATTCAACGCGCGACTGCGCAGGCCTCCACGCCGGCGTCCAGGCAGGGCAAGGCCCGGCGTCGGCGCCGGCCCGTGGATCCCGACTGGCCCGATGCCCAGCTGTGGCAGCAACTGGGCGAAGCGCTGGGCGGCAGCCTGATCGCCGTCGAGCCGCTGTTGGCGGCCTGCGAAGGCCAGCCCGTCGAGGCCGCCTGCCGCACCCTGGTCCAGAACCTGCGCAATCCGTTCTTCGTGGGCGACCAGGCCGCGGGCACGCAGGTCTCGGGTTGGCTGGACGCATGGACGCCCGCTGCAAGCGCCTATGCGATCAAGGCCCGCAGCGCGGCGGACGTCGTGGCGGGGGTGAACTTCGCGCGAACGCACGACCTGCGCCTGGTCGTCAAGGGCGCGGGGCACAGCTATCAGGGCACGTCGAACGCGCCGGACTCCCTGCTGATCTGGACCCGCGCGATGAACCAGGTCACCGTGCACGACAGCTTCGTGCCGCGGGGTTGCGCGGGCCGGGTGACGCCGGTGCCGGCGGTCTCCGCGCAAGCCGGCGCGGTATGGATCGACCTCTACCATGCCGTCACGACGCTGGGCGGGCGGTATGTGCAAGGCGGCGGCTGTGCCGACGTGGGCGTGGCAGGCCTGGTCCAGAGCGGTGGGTTCGGCAGCTTCTCCAAGGGCTTCGGCACCGCGGCGGCCAGCCTGCTGGAGGCGGAAGTCGTCACGGCGGATGGCGTGGTCCGCACGGTCAACGCCTGCTCGGATCCCGAGCTGTTCTGGGCGCTCAAGGGCGGGGGCGGCGGAAGCTGGGGCGTCGTCACGCGCGTCACGCTGCGCACCCACGAACTTCCGCGATTCTTCGGTTCCGCGTGGGGCACGTTCAAGGCTCGCGACGGCGAGGCCTATCAGCGGCTCGTGGCGCACTTCCTCGAGTTCTATGCGGATGCGCTCTTCAACGCGCATTGGGGCGAGCAGGCCTCGTTCGGTCCCGGCCACACGCTGAAGATCTCCATGGTGTGCCAAGGCCTGAGCGAACAGCAGGTGCAACAGACATGGGCGCCGTTCTTCGCCTGGGTGAAGGCCTCGCCCGAGGAGTTCAGAATCGAGAGAGAGCCTGGCGCCTGGGCGGGCGACGCGCGAGGCTGGTGGCGCGTCGAAGGCAACGGCTCGATGATCCCGGACCGTCGCCCGGGTGCTCCCCCGCATCACGGCTGGTGGGAGGGCGACCAGGATCAAGTGGGCGTCTGGATCCACGGCTACGACTCGTTGTGGTTGCCGGCTTCCCTGCTCGAGGCCTCCGGGCGCGCCCGGCTCGCGCGGGCGCTGATCGACGGCGCGCAGCACAAGCGCGTGGAGCTGCACTTCAACAAGGGCCTGGCCGGCGGCTCGCCGGCCGTCGTCGCCAACGCAAGGAGCACGGCAACCAACCCCGCGGTCTGCGATGCATTTGCCCTCGCGATCATTGCCGACGGCGGCGCGCCCGCCTACCCAGGCCTGCCGGGCACGCCGCCCGACCTTGCCGTTGCGCACAGGAACGCACGAGACATCGACCTCGCCAGCGCCGCGCTGCGTCAAGTCGCCCCGAAGGCCGGATCCTATGTGTCGGAGAGCAACTTCTTCAACACGGACTGGAAGCGCGAGTTCTGGGGCGCCAATGCCGACAGGCTGCAGGCGGTCAAGGACAGGTACGACCCCGAAGGCCTGTTCTTCGTGCATCACGGCGTGGGCTCGCAGGCGTGGAGTGCGGACGGATTCGATCGCCTTTGAGGGCCCTTTTCTTCGATCCCTCGCGATCGGCGTGAGACGGCGTGCGCGGATGGGACGGAACCAGCAGGGAGCGCGCTGATCGATCCGATCCGGCCAGGCCTGTGGTGACGCATGCGCCCCGATCACTGAACGCCCGGGCGCATGGCTTGCCGTTCCCGGGCCACGGGGGCGCCGCCGGCGGCCCGCTGCGCAGGCCGGACGTTCACCGCCATCGGAGACCCGCATGCCGCTTCCCTCACCCGACCGTAGCGGGCCGGACCTCGCGTCCGGGCCGCCTGCCAGGACTGTCCTGACCGGCACGCCAAGCGTGGCGCCGGTGACGCGCGTCTCGCTGTCCGTCACCGTGCTTCGGGTGACCGGCGGCAACTTTCTGGAGATGTTCGATTTCTTCCTGTACGGCTTCTACGCCACGGACATCTCGAACGCCTTCTTCCCCGCGCACAGCGCCTACATGTCGTTGATGCTGACGTTCGTCACGTTCGGCGCCGGCTTCCTGATGCGGCCGCTGGGCGCGGTGATCCTCGGCGCCTACATCGACCGCATCGGCAGGCGCCGCGGGCTGATCGTCACGCTCGGGCTGATGGCGTGCGGCACCGTGCTCATCGCCTTCGTGCCGGGTTACGCGACGATCGGCGCGCTCGCGCCGTTGCTGGTCGTCGCCGGACGGCTGCTGCAGGGGTTCTCGGCCGGCGTCGAACTCGGCGGAGTGTCGGTCTATCTGGCCGAGATGGCGACCCCGGGCCGCAAGGGGTTCTACGTGAGCTGGCAGTCCGGCAGCCAGCAGGCGGCGATCATGGTCGCCGCGGCGCTCGGCTACGGCGTCAACGCCTGGCTCGCGCGCCCGGTCATCGACGACTGGGATTGGCGCATCCCGTTCTTCGTCGGCTGCATGATCCTGCCGTTCGTCTTCTACGTGCGCCGATCGCTGCTCGAGACGGAGGAGTTCCTCGCCCGCAAGGTCCGGCCCACTTTCCGCCAGAGCGTGCACGCCATGGTCCGCAACGGGCCGCTGGTGGGCGCCGGCATGATGCTGGTGGTGATGACCACGGTGTCCTTCTATCTGATCACCGTCTACACGCCCACCTTCGGCAAGGCGGTCCTCAAGCTCGACTCGACCGACGCGCTGGTCGTCACCTTCTGCGTCGGCTTGTCGAACTTCGTGCTCCTGCCTGTAGCGGGGGCCTTGTCCGACCGCATCGGACGCTGGCCGCTGCTTGCCGGCTTCACCGTGCTGACGCTGCTCACCGCCTATCCCGTCCTGCACTGGCTGGTCGGCGCGCCGTCTTTCGGCCGCATGCTGGCCACCGAGCTGTGGCTGTCGGTCCTCTACGCCGGCTACAACGGCGCGGCCGTCGTCGCGCTGACCGAGATCATGCCGCCGCAGGTGCGCACGGTCGGCTTCTCGCTCGCCTACGCGCTCGCCACCGCGATCTTCGGCGGCTTCACGCCCCTTGTCTGCACCTGGCTCATCAAGACGACGGGCGACCATGCCGCTCCAGGATGGTGGATGAGCGGCGCGGCGGCCTGCGGCCTGGTGGCGACGGCCTTGCTGTATCGGGGCATCGTCCGGGCGCGGTGACGCGGCGGCGCCGATGTCCGTCTCGGCGAGGGCTCGTCGCGTTCCGCTCGGTGACCCCTCAGATGACGGCAAGGCCCGTCGGCACAGGCACGGCGATCTCCCCGGCGACGGGCGACAGGCGGCCTGTGGCGGAATCGACGGCAAGGACACAGACGTTGTTCGACGCCTGGTTGGCGACCAGCATCCAGCGATCGAGCGGGTCCATCTCGATGCCCCAGGGGCGGGCGCCTCCAGAGGCAATGGCCTGCACCGCGCGCAGTCCCCCCGTCTCGGCGTCGATCGCGTACACGTGCAGGGTCGATGTCCGGCGGTTCGAGGCATACAGGAACCGGCCGTCGCGGGACATCGCGAATGCGGCCGCGCTGCGGTCGTCGGGATTCGCATCCTCGTCGATGGCGAGAGAGGCGACCTCGTCGAGAAGTCCGGCGGACGGGTCCCAGCGGAAGACGAAGATCTGCGCCGAGAGCTCCGTCAACAGGAACACGAAGCGACCGTCGCGCGAGAAGAGCGTCAGCCGCGGGCCCGACCCGGCGGGCAACTGCGCGTACGGGCACTCGGCAGGCGACAGCGCCCCGGTCGCCTCGTCGTGGCGATAGACGAAGACGCGGTCGGCGCCCATGTCCGGGACCAGCAGGAAGCGGGCGGCGGGATCCAGCGTGACGCCGTGCGCATGCGGCTTGGTCTGGCGGCGATGCGGGCCCGATCCGTGGTTCGTCTGCACCGACAGCGGAGGGCCGACGTGGCCGTCGTCCGCCACGGGCAGCGAGGCGACCTGGCCGCCGCCGAAGTTGGCGACGAACAGGCGCCGGCCGCCGGGATGAAGTTCCAGGTGGGTCGCGCCGCGGCCGCCGGAGTTCGCGCGCGACAACAGGCTCAACGCGCCATCGGTGCCAGCGATCGAGAAGCTCAGGACCTCGGCGTCCCGATCGCCGGCGTTGCCGACTTCGCTCACCGCATACAGGACCCGCCGTGCGCGGTCGGCGAGCAGCCAGGTCGGCCGCTCGACTTCGGCGACGGGGCCGAGGCCGGTGAGCCGGCCGGTGAGCTGGTCCAGGCGCGCCGCGAAGATGCCGCGACCCGTCTCGGCCACCTGCGTGCCGATGTAGACGATCGTGGACGATGCCGTTTCCATGGGCGCCGCGCTCACAGGAGTTCGGCGGGAACGTAGAGCGGCATGGAGTCCTCCCAACGGCTGTCCGTCAGCATTCGCTTGTCCGAGCCGTCTGCGTTCATGATGTAGATCTGGCCGTATTGCTGGAAGGTCTGCTCGTACAGCGGCGCCTCGTCGCGGAACCCGTGGCGCGAGGCGCTCCACAGGATGCGGCCATCGGGCGTCCACACCGAGTGGCCGTCGCTCGATCCGTGGTTGGTACAGCGGTGAAGGTCGCTGCCGTCGGGGCGGATCGTGTAGACATGGAAGGTGCCGTCCGGGTCCTTGCGCGTGAAGGTGATGCGCTCGCCGTCGGGCGACCAGCCCGGCAGGTTGTCGAAGCCCCGCGTCAGGACGCGAACCTGGCGAGTGGCCAGGTCCATGATGCGCAGGCCCTTCTCCTCGGCGCTCCAGACCCGGTAGACGATCTCGTTGCCGTCCGCCGAATAGCTCGGGAAGCCGGTGTGGATCGTCCCGTCGGTCAGTTGCTCCGCAGCGGAGCCGTCGCGCCGGACGCGCCACAGCGCGGCGGTCATGGTCTTGCGCTCCTGGAACCAGTAGCCCAGCCCGAACGCGATCCACTCGCCGTCCGGCGACCATGCGGGCTGGAACGCGCCGGCGAGGCCCATGCGCACCTTGACGTCGTCGAGCCCGCGGCCGCTGCTCTCGAACACCTTGGTGCGCCGCGTCCCGTCGGGCCGCATGATCAGGATCGAGCTGTTGCCGTGCTGCTTCTCGGTGTAGACGATCCAGCCGTCGCGCGACATCAGCGGGAAGACGTCGATGAAGCGATATTCCCAGTCCTTGTCCCAGCTGTGCAGGGACTTGAACATCGGCCGCACCGGCTGGAAGGCCACCTTCTCGTAGATCACGGACCGGCCGTCGGACGTCCAGCGCGGATTGCGCAGGAAGGTCGCCCGGCGCGGCGCGCGGCCGGAGGTGTAGGCGAAGCCTTCGTTGGGGCCATACTTGACCAGGTATCCGATCTCATCGTCCGAGATGAACTGCGGGCTGAGCTTGAGGTCGGTGCCCTCGGTGTGTTCGACGCGCTGGCCCGATTCGACATCGATCGATACGATCTGCGACCACGCCTTGCCGATGTAGTTGGGACGCCGCGCGCCCCAGGTCGCCTCCACCGTCATCTCGTGGAACACGATGCGCCGGCCGTTCGGCGACCACTTCGGCGAGCCCAGGCAGTAGCCCGGCCTGCTCGCGACCTGCCGCAAGCCGCTGCCGTCGGGGCGGATGATGTAGATGCTCAGCTCCTGCGTGTGCTCCCAGCCGTGGCCGTCCGAGTGGCCGCGCCAGACCGTGTTGCGATCCGAGGAAAACGCGATCCACTGGCCGTCCGGCGACCAGGTGGGGCGGAAGTAGCAGTCGGGGTTGCCTTCGGTGCCGACGACCTCGTTGCATCCGGTCAACTGGCGCAACGCGCCGCTCGCCAGGACCAGGGTCCAGATGTTGGCGCGATAGCCGTTGCGCGTCGAGACGAATGCCAGCGTCCGCCCGTCGGGAGACAGCTCGCCCGCGTCGTCCATCGCCGGACTCTCCACCAGCGGCTCGATGCCCGTGCCGTCGAGGCGCGCGCGAAACAGATCCGACTTGCCGTCGCCGTTGCGCTCGGAGGTGAAGACCACCGACGTGCCGTCCGCGCCGAGGCTGGCGTTGTACTCGTAGCGGCTGTCGCCCAGCAGCAGCCGCTCGTTGCCGCCATCGAGGTCGGCGATGTAGAGCTGCGAGACCGCGGGCGCGATGCGGTTCATCAGCATCACGCCCTTCTTGCCGGCGGGCGCCGCGATGGGGGCGACGCTGGTGGCGCGGTCGGGCGGTGCGGTGCGTTCAACGGTGGGCTTGGAAGTCATTCCTGTCTCTGGCTCTTGGTCTTGGAGGGATGCGCGCGTGCGCTGGCGCGGACTGGCGTTTCCATGAGGCGGGGTGGCCGCGTGTGCTCCAGCCCCGTTCATCGCAGCAGGTCCGC
>FTDG01002377.1_pt1 | contig 17422 bp, 17 predicted proteins | sample 1639751 | NCBI WGS metagenome assembly FTDG01 (sample SAMEA3914869, study PRJEB12502) | metagenome | biome: forest; material: soil | place: USA | collected 2012-03-12 | depth 0.1 m
CGACAAGCCGGTGCAGATCCGCTTCTACGGCACCGACGCGCGCCGCCTGCTCGAGATCACGTCCGACTTCATGGCCAAGCTGCACCAGGTCAAGGGCGCAGTCGACATCGGGCTGTCGCAGCAGGATCCGCAACAGGAACTGCGCATCGACCTCGACCGCGGCCTCGCGAACTCGATGGGCGTGTCGATCAACGACGCGGCGCAGACGCTGCGCGTGGCGTTCGCGGGCGTCGAGTCCGGCGACTGGGTCGACCCGACCGGCGAGACGCGCGACGTCTCGGTGCGCTTGGCGCCGGAAGACCGCGTCGACGCGAGCAACATCGAACGCCTGCCGATCGCCGTCTCGGGCACCGACCGCGTCGTGCCGCTCGAGCAGATCGCCAGCGTCACGATGGGCAAGGCGCCGTCGACGATCGAGCACGCGAACGGCAAGCGCATGATGGTCGTGGCCGCGAACGCGCAAGGCCGCTCCACCGGCGAGGTCACGGCCGACGCGCAGAAGCTCGTCAAGCAGATCCAGTTCCCGCCGGGCTTCGGCGTCGAGCTCGCGGGCGACTCGCACGACCAGGAGGAAGTGTTCGGGGCGCTCGGCACGGCGCTGATCGCGGGCATCGCGCTGATGTACCTGGTGCTGGTCATCCAGTTCGGCTCGTTCACGGCGCCCGTGCCGGTGATGATCTCGCTGCCGCTGAGCCTGATCGGCGTGGTCATCGCGCTGGTGTCGACGCATGGCACGCTGAACCTGATGTCCATCATCGGGGTCATCATGCTGATGGGGCTCGTCGCGAAGAACGCGATCCTGCTGCTCGACGCCGCGCGTGCCGAGGAGCGCGAAGGCATGGACCGCGAAGAGGCGCTGATGCACGCGGGCCGCAAGCGCCTGCGCCCGATCCTGATGACCACGTTCGCGCTCATCGCCGGCATGCTGCCGGTCGCGATCGGGCTGGGCGAGGGGGGCGAGTTCTATCGTCCGATGGCGGTGACGATCATCGGCGGCACGATCACGTCGACGCTGCTGACGCTGCTGGTCATCCCGTGCTTCTACGACAGCATCGAGATGATGCGCGAACGCGCGAAGGCGACGTTCCATCGCCGCGAGCATCGCTTCACCGCGATGGGGGCGCTCGTGCTGGGCGTGCTGGAGTTCTTCGCGTTCCTGACGGGCCTGCGCTTCGTCTACCGCCTCCTCAACTTCGTGATCGGCCGCACCACCGGCGGCTACTGGCGCGGCGTCGAGGCGATGCCGCTGACGCGTCGCTTCTCGGGGCGACGCGGTGCGTACGGTGTCGATGTGGCCGTGGCGCCGCTCGATGGGCGTCCGGGCTGAGCCCCGCCGGCAGGCCGGACGCGGCGGTTCAGAATACGCGGCATGGATGACATGACCTTGCTCTGCGCCGACGCCGTGCCGCCGGCCGACCTGCACGCCGTCGCGATGGCGGCGTTCTCCGACTACGTCATCGGCCCCTTCCAGCTGACGCTCGCGCAATGGCCGGCCTTCCTCGGCCGCCACGCGGTCGATGCCGGCGAGAGCCGGGTCGCGCTGCGAGCCGGGCGGCCGATTGCCTTCGCGCTCGTCGCGCCGCGGTCCGAGACAGGCCGCTGGCGGCTCGCGATGATGGGCGCCGTGCCCGAGGCGCGCGGCAGCGGCGCGGCCGCGGCGTTGCTCGACGACGTCGTCGCGCGCGCCGGTGCGGCGGGGGTCGCGGCAGTCGAGCTCGAATGCATCGCGCAGAACGCGCGCGCGCTGAAGTTCTACGAGCGCCGCGGCTTCGTCGCGACGCGCCAGTTGAACGGCTGGAGCCAGTCGGCCGAGGCGAGCCGCCGCGCGTCGGCGCGCGCGCCGCTGCTCGAGCCGCGCGTCGTCGATCGCGCGGACGCGTTCGCGTGGCTCGACGACATCGTGCGGCGCGTGCCCGACCTGCCGCTGCAGGTCACGGCGCCGTCGCTCGCGATGAGTGCCCGCGCGCTGACGTTCTGGCGACTGGGCGGCGCGCAGCTCGCGTTCAGCGTCGTCGAGGGCACGCCGACGCAGGTGCACAGCCTCGTCGACGCCGACCCCGCGCAGCACGACGCACAAGCGCTGCTGCACGGCCTGCGCGTCGCGCATCCGGCCGAGGACATCGTGATCCCGCCGCTGCAGCGCGACGATCTCGGCGGCGACGCCGCGCGCCGCGAAGGCTTCGCACCGCAGGCCTTGCACCAGGTCTTGATGGTGCGCGGCGTCTGAGGCGGCGCGAACCGGAACGCGCGCTATGGCTCGCGCACCATCGCGTCGAGCTTGCCCAGCGTCGCCCAGTTGCGTGACGTGCCACTCGTCTTCAGCAGCTTGTTCACCGCCTTCAGCAACGGGCTGTCGATGCTGCCGTTCGCGCACCACAGCCACGCGGCGTGCGCGCCGACGGCGAAGGCTTCGGGCGCCCAGTCGGCCTGCTCGAGCGGCTTCAGCGTCGCGAGCGACGCCGCGTCCTGCACGAACATCACGAGCAGGCGCGCGTCGTCGTCGGCGTGATGGCGCAGCGGGTGTTCGGCGACCGCGGCGGCGATGTCGGCGCCCGTCTTGACGATCACTTCGCAGTCGACGCCCGCGTGTTCGAGGATCGCCGCCTTCAGCGCCGCGGCGTGCGCGGCCGGCCTGCCGGACTTCGCGTCGAACACCGCGTTGCCGCTGTTCAACAGCGTGCGCACGTTGGCATGGCCGAGGCCTTCGATCAGCGCGCGCAGGTCGGCCATCGCGATGCGCTTGGCCTTGCCGACATTGATGCCGCGCAGCAGCGCGACGTGACGTTGGGTGGGCATGGTCGTCCAGGACGCGAGTGCGCAAAGCCGCCATTCTGGCCGAGCCGCGAAAGGCGTCGGCCGCCATGCGGGACAATCCGCACGAACGACTGCGGCGCCGCGACGGCGCCCCGAAAGGAACTCCCATGATCGTGCGCATCGACATCGACAAATCCGCCGACTCGTTCGGCTACGGCGTGAGCTTCGAGGCCGAGGAACTCTACGGCGACGACGGGCTGCCCTCGATCGTCGAATGCCTGGTGGCGGCCGTCGAAGGCATGCCGCCGGAGGCGGTCGCGGCCGAACTGTGGCTGAGCGGCGTCGTTTCGGGCACGTATCCGCTGGCGGTCATCGGCATGAACATCGACCAGGTGGCCCAGCACGCGCTCAACACCACCGCGGCCATCGACGAGCTGTTGCCCGAGCGCTGACCGCGTCGCGGCGCGCCGCCAGCGCGGCTGGGCGCGCCATTTGCCGCCGGGGTCGTGTGCGACGGTGATCGAGGCCGTCGCGTCTCGCAACCCGACCGCACAAACACATGACGACCCGCCCGAAGAAGCTCCCCGCGTCCGCACTCCTGGCCTTCGCGACCGCCGCCGCCCTGTTCGCCGCGCAGGCCTTCACCTCGCTCGCGCACGCCACCGACGAGAAGACCATGACGAAGGCCGCCGGCCCGGCGAGCGCCGCCAGCGACGCCGGCGCGCGCCGCACGCTGAAATTCAACACCCGCCACGACGTCGCCGCGATGCTGACCTCGCACCGCGACACGCCGATCCCGTACGGCTGGAAGGCCGAGGTGCGCTTCGCCGGCCAGACCGAGATGCACTCGTGCGAGTTCGACTTGCCGAAGACGTCGCAGGTGATCGCCAACGGCGAAACCGCCGTGACGACGATCCGTTGCACGACGCCGTGGCAGCTGTACGACAACGGCCTGTCGTTCGAGGCCTTCGAGGGCGGACACAAGGTCGCCGAAGGCACGTTGCGGCCGTAGCCCGAAGAAACGATGTCCGAACGGGCATTGCGTCGCGCGCACCGCGGCCAGCGTCGGGAACGGCCGGTCCGTCAACGCGATTTGCGGGATAGCCAGCTCGGCTGGCGCCCTTCAAGATCGCGCCGATCATCTGGAGCCCGCGGGAATGACGGACACGACGCACGATTCGAATTGGCGGCTGCTGGTCGGCGCCGCGCCGCTGGTCGGCGTGGTGTTCATCGTCTGGGCAGCCGCGCAGGGCGAAGGCGACGTCGCGCAGTCGACGACCGTGCGCGGCATCCTTGCGTTCGTCGCGGCACTCGGCGGCGCGGTCGCATGGTGGACGGCGCGCCAGCTGCGCGCGGCGCCCGCGATCGCCGTGGCCGATGCCAACGCCCGGGCCACGGCCGGCCAGCTGCAAGGCCTGGTCACGCTGCGCGGGCGCGCGCACGCGATGCCCGAAGCGGCGCCGCTGGTGTCGCCCAACGGCGAGCTGTGCCTCTGGTACAAGCACGGCGCCTACGACCACCAGCACTACCGGGCCCACGACAGCGTGCGGCCGTTCCTGCTCGTCGACGACAGCGGCCAGTGCGTCGTCCTGCCGGTCGGTGCCGACATCAACGGATCTGGGAACGGTTCCAGCGCGCTGCCGCAAGGCTTGGCCGTCGACGGCAGCCGCACGCTCAAGTCGGCCGAACGCCTGCTGCGCGACGGCGACCGCATCCACGTTGTCGGTCGCTTCGTGCCGGTGTCCGCGGAGGCGATGGCGCTGCAGGCGAAGGCGGCGACGCTGGTGGCGCGCACGGAGACGTCGCGCACCACCGTCATGACCAACGACCCGGCCGCCTACCGCGAAACCCGCGCCGCCGCCGCGCGCAGCCTGCCGTTCACGGAGACGACGTCGCCCGACACGATCGCCGCGTCGGGCGCCATCGCGCTGCCGGTGATCGCCGACCCCGGCAGCGCGCAGCCGTTCGTCATCAGCATCGGCGCGTCGGACGGCGAAGGCTCGCTGTACGGGCTGCTTGCGATCATCGACGGCCTCGTGCTGCTGGTCGCCGGCAGCCTGGCATGCTGGGCGCTTCTCGGCCGTCCCTGAACCGGATCAACCTCCAGCGGCGGGTTCGTCGGCGAACCGCGCCTGCCACGCCGGCTCGGCGGCCAGCGCGCGCGCCATCTCGATGAACGCCTTGAGCTTCAACTGCGACTGCGAACGCGCCGGAAAGCACAGGAACAGGCCGGAGTCGGCCGGGATGAACGACTGCAGCACGCGCTCGAGCCGGCCCTGGGCGACGGCGTCGCGGGTCTGGTGGTCGGACATGAACGCCAGCCCCAGCCCGTCGCAGGCGAGCGAGTGCAGCAGGTGGAAGTCGTCGGAGATGACGTTGCCGGGCGTGTCGACCAGGAACGCCCGCCGCCCGCGCCGGAAACCCCAGCGGTGGATGGCGCGCGAGCCGACGAAACGGTAGCGCAACGACTCGTGCCGGACGAGCTCTTCCGGCGTGCGCGGCCGCCCGGCACGCGCGAAATAGTCGGGCGAGCCGACGACGGCCCAGCGCACCTCGGGGGACAGCCGCACGGCGACCATGTCCTTCTCGACCGCCTCGCCCAGCCGGATGCCGGCGTCGTAGCCGCTCGCGACGAGGTCGACCAGCGCGTCGTCCAACGACACGTCGAGGGTGACGTCCGGGTGCGCGCGCCGGAACCGCGGCACGAGCGTGGCCAGGATCAGCTCCCCGCTGGCGCGCGCCGCGGTGATGCGCAGCGTGCCCATCGGCCGCTCGCGGTAGCTGCCGAGGCTGGCGAGCGCGTCGGCGATCTCGCTGGCGGCCGGGCGCAGGCGCAGGAACAGCGCGTTGCCGGCCTCGGTCAGGGCGACGCGCCGCGTGGTGCGCTGGAACAGGGCGACGCCGTGGCGCTGCTCGAGTGCGCGCACGGCCTTGCTGACCGCGGTCGGCGTGACGCCCAACCGCGCGGCGGCGGCGGTGAAGCTGAGCGTTTCGGCGACCGCCAGAAAGGTGGCGACGCCGTCCAGGTGGGTTGTCTGCATGGAAACACGATTGTGAACCTGTGGCGCAAGAAGGATGTCCTTCGAGATGCTTTTTCTCAGTGATGGGACTGCCTACGATTCATCCATCCCAACCACTTTCAACGAAGGAAGCGCCATGACCACCACGCCCCGCACCTGGTTCATCACCGGCACCTCCAGCGGCTTCGGCCGCCAGCTCGCCGAGCAGCTGCTCACGCGCGGCGACCGCGTCTTCGCGACGCTGCGCAAGGTCGGCGCGCTCGGCGACCTGCAGGCCGCGCACGGCGACCGCCTGCGCGTCGCCACGCTCGACGTCACCGACACCGGCGCCGTCCGCCGCGTGGTCGACGACGCCTTCGCGGGGTTCGGCCGCATCGACGTCGTCGTCAGCAACGCCGGCTACGGCCTGTTCGGCGCGGCCGAGGAGCTGACGGAGGCGCAGATCCGCCACCAGCTGGACACCAACGTCATCGGCTCGATCGCGCTCGCGCGCGCCGCGCTGCCGCACCTGCGCGCGCAGGGCGGCGGGCGCATCCTGCAGGTGTCGTCGATGGGCGGGCAGGTCGCGTATCCGGCACTGAGCCTGTATCACGCCAGCAAGTGGGCGATCGAAGGCTTCTTCGAGGCGGTGATCCAGGAGGTCGCGCCGTTCGGCATCGAGGTGACGCTCGTCGAGCCCGGCGCCGCGGCGACGAATTTCGGCGGCGACAGCCTCGTGCACTCGGTGCCGATGGCCGCGTACGAGGACACGCGCGTCGGCGAGTTCCGCCGCACGCGCATGGCCAACGAGTTCCCGCGACCCGGCGATCCGTCGAAGATGGCGGCCGCGATGATCGCCTCCGTGGACGTCACGCCCGCGCCGCGCCGCCTCACGCTCGGCAGCGACGCCTACGCCAAGGTGCACGAGGCGCTGACGCAACGCCTGGCCGCGCTCGAGGCGCAGCGCGACGTCGCGTTCTCGACGGACTTTGCGGCCTGAGAGCCACGCTTTCCCGTCGAAGAAGTTTGGAGCTCAGGGATTTCCCGAATTCGGGATACCCTCGGGGACGTCGCAACAACAAGAACGGCGTCCCGCATGACTCTCCATCGCATCGTGATCGTCGGCGGCGGCGCCGGCGGGCTGGAACTGGCGACGCGGCTCGGCGACAAGATGGGCCGGCGCGGGCGCGCGAGCGTCACGCTGGTCGACCGCCATCGCTCGCACGTGTGGAAACCCAAGCTGCACGAGATCGCCGCCGGCAGCATGGACGTCGACGAGCACGAGCTCGACTACCTCGCGCAATCGCACTGGCATCACTTCACGTACCGCGTCGGCGAGATGACGGGCCTCGACCGCGCGGCGCGCGAGGTGCTCGTGGCGCCGTACGTCGACGATGAAGGGCGGCGCGTCACCGAGGCGGCGCGCATTCCGTACGACACGCTGGTCATCGCCGTCGGCAGCCAGAGCAACGACTTCGGCACGCCGGGTGTCGCCGGGCACGCGATGAAGCTCGAGACCGCCGGCGACGCGAAGCGTTTCAACCGACGGCTCGTCAACGCGGCGATCCGGGCGAACGCGCAGGCCGAGCCGCTGCGGCCGCAGCAATTGCATGTCGCGATCATCGGCGCGGGCGCGACGGGCGTGGAGCTGTCGGCCGAACTGCATCGCACGACGCGCGAGCTGATCGCGTACGGCCTCGACCGCATCGATGCCGACAAGGACCTGCGCATCCACCTGATCGAGGCGTCGAGCCGGATCCTGCCGGCGCTGCCCGAGCGTTTCTCGCAGTCGACGCACAAGTTGCTCGACGACCTCGGCGTGCAGGTGCACGTCGACGCGCGGGTGGCCGAGGTGCTACCCGAGCGCGTGCGTCTCGCCGACGGGCGCGAGATCGCGGCGGAGCTGGTGGTCTGGGCGGCCGGCATCAAGGCGGCCGACTTCCTGAAGGACATCGGCGGCCTCGAGACCAACCGCATCAACCAGCTCGCGGTGCGCCCGACGCTGCAGACGACGCGCGACGACGACGTCTTCGCCTTCGGCGACTGCGCCGCCTGCGCCTGGCCGGGCCACGACGCCAACGTGCCCCCGCGCGCGCAAGCTGCGCACCAGCAGGCCTCGCACATGGTCGGCCAGATCGAACGCCGGCTCCGCGACCAGCCGCTGCGCGACTACGTCTATCGCGACTTCGGCTCGCTCGTCTCGCTGGGCCACTACAGCACCGTCGGCAGCCTGATGGGCGGTCTGATCGGCGGCAGCTTCATGGTCGAAGGGCACTTCGCGCGGCTGATGTACGTGTCGCTGTACAAGATGCACGAGCTGGCGCTGCACGGCTGGTGGAAGGTGGGCTTGAGCACGCTGGCACGGATCATCACGCGGCGTACCGAGCCGCATGTGAAATTGCATTGACCGGTTGGCGGTTCGGGGGCGATGGGGATTGATCTACTTCCGCATGGCGTTCTACTTCAGGCGATCACGATCTTCTGGCCGCAGGTCAGGTGTCGATCGCCATTCCAGCGCGCCGCGTCCCGCAGCGAGAAGCGTGCGCCGCAAGAAGGGCACTCGATCCAGCCCGCAGTGTATTGATGCGCCTGACGAGGCTCGAAGCCCTTCGCCGGCCAAGCCGTCTCTCGCTTCAGCCACGCCACCCGGCCTTCGGCCTCGCGCACCGCGTGCTCCAATGATTCAAAGCGCGACGCGCGATGACTGTCGGGCTTCCATTCCGGCTTCTCTCTTGTGCCGACGTTGACGGACTCGAGGTACCCGAAGGTCGCGTCGTCGCGTTGGAACAGTTCAATCCGATGGAGACCGTCCGAGCTGAGGATTTCGTGCTGCATGGTACGTGGCGAGATCGTCGGTCCTTCTCCGTGCGCCGCTTCGTGATGACCAGTGGGGCCGCGCGGTCGACACGCCCCGCGCCTGTGAGTGCGTGCTTGTACGATGGCGCCGTGCCGCTGCACCTCGAATCGGCCCTTCGCATCATCGCACTGCTCGCGCTGACGCCGGCGAGGTCGCAAGCCTTGGCCTCCGGGACATCTACGAAATCTGGGAACGCAATGGCCACACCCTTCACATCAAGATGCTGCCGAAGAACGAGAACGAGATGCACGAGGCCTTCACGTGGGTCTGCAAGTCGTTCGCGCGCAGGTGCTGTTTCGTTGCGTGTTGGGCCGGCCGTTCCGGGCAATCGTCGATGACACGCCGCGAGGGCCACCGCGTCGAATACCGTCGGACGGTATCCGCAAGCGCGAACGCATTGCGATGGATGCTCGTCGTGCCTTCGCTCGGCGTCGGAATTGGCGTGGCCATCTTCGCCGCGTTCATCTCGATGGATTTGCTGATGCGACTATGTCCGGCTGATCAAGTGGAATCCGGCGCGTGCATGGCGTCCTGGTACGGGACTGCGACGGAGATTTCCTTTGCGCTCGCCACGGCCCTCGGTGCCGTGTTGTTCGTCGCGGTGCCGTCGACCGTCGCGCCGACACGAAAGTTCGAGGTCGCATTGCTGGCCTTCGCGACGGGCGTCTGCTTCGTTGGCTATTTGAATTGGCCCGGGATGCGGTTCATGCCGGAAGCCATTGCCGCAGTTCTCGGCGGAGGAAATGCGTGCATGCATCGCTGGCGCGCACGCGGCGTCGGCCGCAGCGGCGGCTGCCTGCCGCATCGATGACACGCCGTGCCCCGCACTACTGTGTTCCCGGGAACTCCAGGAGTTCACGAATTCGCCGTCGGTCAGTCTTCTCTCTGCAGGCCACCGAGTCCAGCGTGGCGCCCGTTCCATCGGTCATCCAATACCACGCATTGCACAGGTGATTTCGGAATTCCGCCCATGACGCCTGGGCCGCGATGAACTCGCGGCGCTCATTGGCTTTCTCACTCTGTGTCACCTCGTCGTTGTGATCGATGGCGTCCAGGCCGGTCCGGACATATCGATCGATCCGAGCCTCCAATGCGGTGCTCTCGGCCGCCATGCATTGCACGAGTTCACTTTGTGGGACGTCGGCCGGACAATCCGTGTCGTCGTCCGAGGAAACTTCGGCCGAAGCGCCCACCCGTGCCGTCTTGAGCGAGCCATGCGCCCTCGATTCGCTGGACGGTCTCGTCGGCACGACTGCCTGCGCGTTGACGAGGCCGCTCGCGAAGAGAAGTGCGAGATAGATGTTGGAAGTACGAGGCGTCATGCGCGCCAGCATAGACGACAGCGGATGCTTCCGCGCCGGCCGAAGCTGCTCGCCCCGTGGGCCTCGGCCTCCAGCTTGACCGCCTGCCACTCCCCGCCTAGGCTCGACATCCGGCGTCGCGAGACACCACCGGTGTTCGCGCCCGCCCTCGTATCGGCCAACCCAGGGGAATTCATGGAAATCCATCGAACCATTGTTGGAAGCCATCTGAAGATTCACAGCTTCAACAAGCAAGCGCCCGGAGACAGAACGAAGCCGGCTCCGACAGCCATCATCTTGGTTTGCCACGGTCTCTATAGCGATGCCATCACCGAGAAGGTGAGGTTGCCCAAGGGCGTGAAATTCGCAGCCAAGCATGGCCATCCCAACGACCAGATCGACTACCAATGGTTCCAGAGCATCATCGACTGCGGCGTCGCCAGCGCGGTCGAATATGATTTCAAGGTATTCGAGGAGACCGGCGAGACCTGGAATTACTACCTTGGAAAAGGAGAGCCCGATAAAAAAAAGGGGACCTCCGCCAGGGAGTTGATGAGTTACGACAAGAACGACCGCCTGCCGCATCCCAACTTCTATTCGGCGAGGAACATTTCCGAGGTGACGGTGCTGAGCAGCGCCTACGTCGAAAATATCATGCGGTACGCGGAGTCGAAGAAATTGACGGACTCGTTCGACTTCGCGACGGTCACGCGTTCCTGCCGATGCCTGCAGGACGTGCTCGATTCATTTGCGACCATAGAGAATAGTTACGACCATCTTCTTTTCGCATTCTGTCGCGAATTCCTGGATTGAAATCGGGAACGCGCAGCGAGCGGCGATGCCGGGGCTGCGCGCAGCCATCCAGGACAGAAGCGCGAATTGAAACGGATCGGGGCCGGGCCTCGCGTCCGAACTGCGGACGTGATACCTGGCCCCGTATGGCGACAAGCGCCGCGAAGCGCCCCGGCATTCACGCCGGAGCCTTCTCGCCTCAGTCGATGCTGAACACGACCTTCACCGACGAATCGACGGCCGACTTCTCGATGTAGCCGATGCCGTCCGGGTTGGACGCGACGAACTTCTTCACGTCGGCGGACGTCGGCAGTTCCTTCGGCGGCGTGGACTTGCCGGAGAAGATCAGGCGCGACCAGGCGGCCTTGACCTGCGCCGTCGATTTGCCGGTCACCTTCGTGTAGAAGATGTCGTGGGCCGGCACCGATTCGGGCAAGTCGGTCGGCGCGGCCGTCGCGCCGCTGGGCAGCGTGTTGCTCTTGCCCAGGAAGATGGCGCTGACCTGCTCGGACGTCATCGTGGCAAGCGGGCTCTTCGTGTTGACGACGACGGCCACTTGCGCGAAGGCGCCGGCGGAACCGGCTGCCAGGGCGATCGCGGCGGCCAGACGGGTCACGTGCTTGGAATTGGTTTTCATGGTTCCCTCCGTCCTTTAGAACACGAAGTCTGCCGAGATCGCGAACACGTTCACGGAGCTGTTGCCGAAGCCGGGCTTGGCGTTGACGAACAAGCCGACATCGTGCGTGGGCGTGATGTGGTCGAACTGCGCCTTCAGGGCGATGTTCTTGTAGACGTCCCAGCGCACGCCCGCCGTCAGGCTGCGCTGCGCGATCGCGACCGCTTCGGCCGACAGCACGCCGTCCACGCCCGCCGCCAACGCGGCCAGTTGCGGCCCGGCGTTGTAGGGGATCGTGTTGACGGTGTTGTGGTTCTCGATGCTCACCTTGCCGGCGCCGAGGAACGGCGTGAACTTGGCGATGCGATAGCCGCCGGTGAGCTCCCAGCCGTTGGTGTCGGGCACGTACGAGTCGGTGCGGCGCCACGTGTATTCGAAGTTGCCGACGAAGTCGCCCTGGTCGTAGGCGACGCCGATGCCCGAGAACCATGCCGACTTGCTGTTGGCGCTGATGTCGTTGCCGATGGAGGCGAACGGCGTCTGGCCGAGGATGGCGACGAGGCCGTCGATGTTGGCGCTGTCGGCCGTCAGCTTGCCGTGCGCCGTGCCGGCGCGCAGGGTCAGGCCGTTGTCGAATTCGGCGGTGACGTTCAGGCCCGCGAGATGGCGGACGTGGACGCGCGTGTCGTCGTCTTCCGCAGTCGAGGTGCCGCCGAACACCTGGCCGGTGATCGTCGTCGTGCCGAGCGACTTCTGGTAGATCGCGTCGGCGCCGTCGAAGTGGCTGATCGGCACCTGGCCGTAGACCTCGAGCGGCGGGCGCACCCACAGGTTGGAGTAGCCGACGTCGCGGAAGTCGGAGATCGCGAACAGCGGCACGCCGATGCGGCCGACGCGGACCGCCAGGTCGGGCGTGGCCTGCGCCTTCAGGAAGGCCCATTCGACCTCGGGCTTGTACGTGCCCACGCCGTTCTTCTTCGTGAGCAGCTGCGCCGTGCCCGAGAAGATCGAATTGACCTTGCCGGTGACCTGCAGGCCCAGCTTCGAGTCGGGGCTGAAGCCGCCGCTCTCGTCCACGCCGCCGAACTGCCCCGGCGCGGCGAACTCGGCCTGCTTGGTATCGAGGGTGGTGTAGGCCAGCGTTCCAAAGCCCGAGAAGGACCACGACGGGTCCCACGACAGCGCCTGCGCCTGAGCGGCACCGGCGGTCAGCGAACAGGCGCCGAGGATGGCGATCTGGACAGCACTCAATTTCATATCGAAACTCCGTTGAATTGTTCTTCGCACTGCCTGTGGAGCGGGGCTCCCCGGAACGGCCGAAGCGGATGCGCGGTCGGGCTGGAGCCCGGGCCGCTTGCAAGGGCTGTCTTCGGAAGGGCGTCGGAGAACTTGAGCCGCGAAGCGCAAATCGATGCCTTCGGGCGCCTGGATCCGCCATCTCGGTGACGTACTGCACATCGGCGGCGATTCGGGGCACCCGCTCCCGTACGCGCGCCGACGCCGTGCCCGCGTAAACGCCAGCCTCCCGCGCCGACGTCGCCTGCTAGGATCGGCGGCCGTTTTTCCGGGCCCGGCTCGACTCGACCGGGCCCGCATCCGAATCGCCAGATCCCACCAGGAAGCCTGCCCCATGAAGAAGACGCTGCCGCTGATCGCGGTGCTGACCTTGTCGATCACCTCTGCCTTCGCCGACGAAGGCATGTGGACGTTCAACAACTTTCCGGCCGCCAAGGTCGGGCAGGCCTACGGCTTCACGCCCGACGCGGCGTGGCTCGACCACCTGCGCCTCGCGTCGGTGCGACTGGCCGGCGGCTGCTCGGGCTCGGTCGTGTCGGACCAGGGCCTGGTGATGACCAACCATCACTGCGCGCGCGAATGCCTCGAGAGCGTCTCCGGCCAGACGAAGAAGGACTACGACCGCGACGGCTTCCTCGCCAAGTCGCAGGCCGACGAGCCGCGCTGCCCCAACATGGAGATGGACCAGCTCGCCGGCATCACCGACGTCACGTCGCAGGTGCAGGCCGCGACCAAGGACGTCGCCGAAGCGAAGTTCGCCGACGTCCAGAAGGCCACGATCGCCGCGCTCGAGAAGATGTGCGCGACCACCGACGACTTCCGCTGCGAAGTCGTCTCGCTGTACCACGGCGGCCGCTACGACCTCTACAAGTACCGCCGCTTCCAGGACATCCGGCTCGTCTTCGCCCCCGAGGACCGCATCGCCGACTTCGGCGGCGACCTCGACAACTTCAACTTCCCGCGCTACGCGCTCGACCTGTCGATGATGCGCATCTACGGCAAGGACGGCAAGCCGCTGAAGGACATCGACCATCTCGCGTGGTCGAGCACCGGCCCGAAGGAAGGCGACCTCGCGTTCGTCTCCGGCAACCCGGGCGGCACCTCGCGCGGCCTGACCGTGGCGCAGCTCGACGACGAGCGCGACAACGTGCTCGTCAAGGGCATGGTCGCCACCGCGCAGCTGCGCGGGCAGCTGCTCGAATACCAGCTGCGCGGGGCGGAGCAGAAGCGCCAGTCGACGCCGCTGCTGCTGGGGCTCGAGAACGGGCTCAAGGTCTACAAGGGCCGGCAGTCGGCGCTGTCCGACCCGGTCTTCCACGCCTCGCTCGTGAAGAGCGAAGACGAGTTCCGCGCCAAGGTGATGCAGGACCCGGCGCTCGCGCAGCAGTACGGCGGCACGTGGAACGCGATCGCCGCGCTGGTCGACAAGAGCCGCGCGACGCGCACCGAGTACGACGCGCTCGAAGGCCGCATCCGCGGCGCCGCGCTGTTCAAGCTCGCCCGCGAGCTGGTGCGCTACGCCGACGAGTCGGGCAAGCCCAACGGCGACCGCCTGCGCGAATACAGCGACGCGCGCCTGCCGCAGCTCAAGGCCGGCATCCTCGACAACGCGCCGATCTACGACGATTTCGAGATCCTGACCCTCACGGCCTGGCTGACGCAGATGCGCGCGGAGCTCGGCGCCGACCATCCGGTCATCCAGAGCGTCTTCGGCAAGCGCAGCCCCGAGCAGATCGCCACGGCGGCCGTCAAGGGCTCGAAGCTGAAGGACCTGCGCGCCGATGCCCACGGCAACGCGACCGGCGGCTACCGCAAGCAGCTGCTCGATGGCGGCAAGGCGGCGATCGACGCCTCGCACGACCCGATGATCGAGCTCGCGCGCGCGCTCGACCCGGCGGCGCGCGCGGCGCGCCACGTCTACGAGACCACGATCGAAGGCCCGTTGAAGCGCCAGCAGGAACTGCTCGCGAAGGCGCGCTTCGCGGTCTACGGCGACAGCGACTATCCCGACGCCACGTTCACGCTGCGCCTGTCGTACGGCACGGTCAAGGGCTGGCTGGTGGCCGGCAAGCCGGTGGCGCCGTTCACCACGTTCGGCGGCGCCTTTGCGCGCGCGACCGGCGCCGATCCGTTCCAGCTGCCCGACTCGTGGGTCAAGGCCAAGGCGCGCGTGAACCTCGACACCCCGTTCGACCTCGTCACCACCAACGACGTCATCGGCGGCAACTCGGGCTCGCCGCTGGTGAACAAGAAGGGCGAGGTCATCGGCCTCGTGTTCGACGGCAACATCGAATCGCTGGGTGGCGACTACGGCTACGACGCCGCGGTCAACCGCACGATCTCGGTCGACTCGTCGGGCATGCTCGAGGCGATGGACAAGGTCTACGGCGCGAACCGTCTCGTCAAGGAGATCACGGGCTCGGACAAGGCGCCTGTCGCGACGCACTGATCGTCGACGCGACGCGGCCGCGCGCGCATCGTCGCGTCGCGCGCGGCGCGCCGGCCGTCGTATCGGCGGCGCAGGGGCCTTCGTGCCGCTGCGCCGCTTTGCATTGCGGAAACGTGCGACCAGCTCCACAGGGCACCGACCTTGCTGATGAAGGTTTCCAGGTCGCCTGGCATCCCAGCGAGACGACTCTTCGCCCCACATCCCGACAGGAGTTCCACCATGGCCCGTTTCAACAAGCACCTCACCGCCGCCGCGCTGATCGCCGCCGTCGGCGCCGCCGGCACCGCCCTCGCGCAGACCGCCTACACCGACCCGCAGGACACGCCGCAGACCAGCGCCGACGCGCAGCACGGCGCGCAGATCCTGCACTTCAAGGACCAGGGCAACTCGCCCGAGACCGATCCCGCGGCCCACCTGCTGCTGATCAAGGACGTGCGTCCCGACCAGGCCGCGCTCGTGACGACGACCGTGCAGTCCACCACCGTGGCCGACGCCACGCCGGCGCCCGCTCCGGTCTACACCGCCCCGGCCCCGAGCGCCGACACCGGCGCCACGACGACCACGACCACGACCGACACCGGCACGTCCAGCACCACCGACGCCGCGCCGATGCCCGCGCCGCGCGCCGACCGGAACTGATCGTCCGGCGCTTCCTCGCGATCTCGATCGATCGCAGTCGACATCGACATCGATGCGCGGCGCCTCTCGGGGCGCTGCGCGTTCGTGCGTCCGGCGCGTGCGGCGCGCCGCGTCACGCACGTGCGGCGCGCCGCGTCACGGGCGCGCGAGGAACTCGAGCAGCAACTCGTTGACCCGCTGCGGCTCTTCGTGCTGCAGCCAGTGCGTCGCGTCGGGGAGGTGGATCACCTCGCCGTCGGCGCACCGCGCGATCGAGGCTTCGGCCAGCCCGGGTTCGAGCGCGCTGTCCTGGTCGCCCCACAACAGCCGCACGGGCGCGGCGATCGGGCCGTTCGGCGCGAGCCTCGATCCGAGCGGCAGTGCGCGGTACCAGTTGAGCATGCCCGTCAGCGCGCCGGGCCGGGCCCACGCCTCGCGATAGACGCGCAGGTCGACCGACGAGAACGCGCCGGGACGGCTCGTCGTGGTCAGCGCCTGCGCGAGCCATTCGAAGTTGCCCGCGCCGAGTACGGCCTCGGGTATCCACGGCAGCTGGAAGAAGGCCATGTACCAGCTGCGCCCGAGTTGCGACGGGTGGCGCAGCAGGTACGCCGAGAAGATGGCGGGATGCGGCGCGTCGAGGATCGCGACGCGTTCGACGACGTCCGCATGGTGCTCGGCCAAGTGCCATGCGACGACGCCGCCCCAGTCGTGCCCGACGACGCTCGCGCGCTCGTGGCCGAGGGCCCGGACGATCGCGGCCACGTCGTCGGCGAGCAGGTCGATCCGGTATTGGCCGATGCCGGCGGGCTTGCTGCTGCGGCCGACGCCGCGCTGGTCGGGCGCGACCACGCGGAACCCGGCCTCCGCCAGCGGGCCGATCTGCTTGGTCCAGCCATGCGAGGTCTCGGGAAAACCGTGCAGCAGGATCAGCAGCGGGCCGTCGGCCGGGCCGGCGGCGAGGGCATGGAAGCTCAATCCGTTCGCGGCGATCGTGATGCCGTCCCGGGCGGGCGGTGTCCAGTCGTTCGAAGGCGGTGCGGATCTCGGGGTCATCGAAAGCTCTTGCTGCGACGTCGGGCAACGCGCACCCGCCGGCCTTCGATTCTGGACTTCTGGCGAACGTCGGCGCGGGGTCGGGTCATTGCAGGACGCCAAGACGTGAACAACGACGCGAAGCGTGCCGACGTCGGCGCGTCGCCACGCGCCAGCGTGAAGTAGGTGGCGATCCGCGGGCTGTCTGCCGACTTCCCACGCCGCGCCGTCCGCGCCGCGCCATGGCTGCGACTACGATGGGCGACCCCATCCCGACTCCGCCGGACCTTCCGCTTGCTCCGCCGTTCCGTTCGCCGCGTCCTCTCGACGGCCCTCCTGCTGAAACGCCCCGCGCGCCCGCCTGCCGGGCTCGCGTCGCGCGCGTCGGCCGGCGACGCTCCGCCGCACGCGATCGCGATCACGGCCGACTGGCCGCGTCCGCCGATCGAGCAGCCGCACTTCGAGAGCTGCGTCGTGCTGGCCATCCTGCTGCACATCCTCGCGTTGCTGGTGGTGGGCACGGAGCCCGGGGCGAACACGGGCAGCGGTCGCCCGGTCGCGGGGCCGCTGGTCGTTTACCTGCCCGAGGCCGAGGAGCGCCGGCTCGCGGCGAACGTGCCGAGCGCGATGCGCCGGCCCGAAGCCGACGCGTCGCCCGCATCGGCATCGACGTCATCCGACGCTGTCGCCTTGCCGCCCGCCGAC
>FTDG01000737.1_pt1 | contig 17209 bp, 15 predicted proteins | sample 1639751 | NCBI WGS metagenome assembly FTDG01 (sample SAMEA3914869, study PRJEB12502) | metagenome | biome: forest; material: soil | place: USA | collected 2012-03-12 | depth 0.1 m
ATCACTACAACTGGCATCGGCCACACTCGGCGCTCGATCACCAGCCGCCCATGATTCGGATTCCGGCTGTGAACAACGTCCTGAAACTCAACAGCTAGCGCGCCGTCGGTCTCGGCTGACCGCTATGCGCAACACGCGACGCCATCTTCTAGTCGATCAGAACGCCGTCAACCCAATATTCGTAGATCGCGCCGGCTGTCTCGATGTGGAAGGCAACGCACGATTCGTCCAGCCAAGCCAAGTCGATCCTGGGGGGCACATCGCCTCCTACGCTGAAGACTTCGCACTCCGAGCCCGGAGCGAGTTCCCACTGGCCTGCCCATGGCTCAATGATGATCGTAAGTGGCCTGCGTGAGCGATTCCAGAGCTTGATCGATGAGCGATTTTCCATGCTTGATTGTGCGGTGCCATGAAAATTGGCTCGTGTGCATCAGCCTACCTGAGAGCTGACGGTCGCGAGCGGCCGGTTATGGCCGATCTCTGCCATTCTGCATGCTCGCCGCGACGGCGGGAATGCAGCGTTTGCGAGCGTCCGGTCCTCTAACGATCAAGTCTGCAAGCGTCCTAAAGCCGTCGCACGCACGAACTTAACTGACGAACGACGTCGGAAGCCTGTCTATAGAAAGCCTCGTGAACTGGCCCCCGTGGCTGTGCAAGGCGACAACGGGAGCGCTCGCCACGATCTGAGCATCGTCATTCGCTAAGCCAGGACCGGAGCTTGCGCGACGAGTCGTGCCAGCAGAAGCCTATTGGTAGGCGGAAAGAATCTTCTGGAACGACGGGAAGACCTTCTCTTGACCCTCACGCTGAGGCTCGTACACATCTGCCAGTTCGCCAAGTGCAGTCGTCAGGCGCAGCACCTTGTCGGAGAGGTCGTCGTAGTCCTCGTCATCGAGGCCGCCGGCCTCGAGGCGAGCGCCGATGTCCTGCCGCTCCTTGGCCATCGAGTTGATGGCCAGCACCAAGGTCTGAATGGAGACCAGTTCGTTCATGGCTTGGCTTCCCGCGAGCTTCTTGATCGACGCCTCAAGGCCCTTCAGGTGGGCAAGGAACAATCCGAAAGGCATGTCGTCCTTGGGTGCCACCGTGTAGTGCAGTGGCTTGCCCGGCGTCTTGATTCCGTCCCGTGTCACCGCGAGGCCTGGGGGGATGCCTTCGGGGCTCGGGGCATCGATCTCGCACTCGCGATCAGCGGCGGACCTTCTCCGTCGACTTGGTATGGTCCCGCTCGAGGCCGTCTTCGACCCGCGTGAGCCACTCGTCCATGAGGCGCACTTCGGCGGTGGTGAGTGCGGGCAGTTCGGCGAGATGCGCGCGCAGGGTCGAGACGGCCGATGCGACGCCGACGGCCTTTCTTGCCGGTGCGTCCTTCAAGATCGCAGCCAGGACGCCGTCGAGGGCGGCCTCCGCCATGCCTCGTCGCGCCTCCGGCGGACGACCGAGCATGTTGAGCACCGTCCCCTTGGCCATGGCATGGCAGAGATCGACCGCGCGCGCTTCGCTCACTGCCAGTCGGCCGGCCAGCGCGATCGCATGGATCCGGGCGCGAAGAACGGCGAGTCCGCCCTCCGAAGCCCTGGACGGGCGATCGGGCCGCGCATAGATCAACAGGAAGACCTCGGAATTTTCCAGGACGAACGACGTGTACCCGATGAAGCCCTTGCGAAGGGCCTCGACGGGATCAGCGTCTGGTTGGTCGGCGCGCTTCTTCTGGACGAAGTTCGCGAGCGCCTGCTCAACCACGACGTCCAGCAGCCCGGCCTTGTCGCCAAACAGACGGTAGATCGTCGGCGCCTGGACGTCGGCGGCAGCGGAGACCGCGCGAGTGGTCACCGCCTCCGTTCCGCCGTCTGCCAGCAACTGCATGGCGGCCGCGACGATACGTGCCCGCGGCGTGGCGCCTTGGTCCGCCGTTGCGTGCCTATTTGCGTTGGGCATGCCGACCAATGCACCTCGCTGCCGAGCGCGGCGACAACCGTACGCACCGCCGGGACGGGCAGCGATCAGATGTGCTGGAACAGTTCAAACAGATTTCCCCATGGATCGGCGAAGAACGCGATTCGATGGCTGAGGGGCGGCACGTCGAAAGGCGGGCGAACGATGGTCACCCCGCGGCGACGCAGTTCCTCGACCGCATCGTCGGCATTATCGACGCGAAGGCACAGGTGGTCCCAGCCAGCCACCCGGATCTCTCCCTTGGACGGCCGCGGCAGGGACTCTTCTCCGCCGCACAACTCGATCCAGAAGTCGTCATGGACGGGAGGGGCCATGTAGACGAACCGGCGTTCGCCCAGCGTCATCGAGTGCATGACGCGGAAGTCGAGCGTGTTCGTGTACCAGGCGATGGCCGCGTCGATGTCGTCCACGCGGATACCAACGTGGTCGGGACGAAACGACGTGAACGGGCTGGACGTCTTCGCGGCGGGGGTGACGATGGGCAATGGCATCTTGAATCTCCTTGAGGTGATCGAGTGAAGGAAGCATATATCATTGCTAACCTACAGGTGTTAGCATGGATAACAGGATGCGGGCGCGACGAAGACGGCGCGCGGCGGTCCTGCTATTCCGCGGCAGCGCCGCTCTCGCTACGCGCTGCCAGTCCTTGGTCCCGAACAGGAGCGCGGGGGTTTGACCGACTGTCGCGGCGCTTGTCGACGAGCGGCTTTCTCTCGAACCCTGCACACACCATGAACACACGACAGAGCATCCAGTGGCAGTTCTCCGAAGTGGAAAGTCCGCATCTCGAGCGGCCGGTCCCGGTTGCCGCGGCAAAGGACGTTCCGTATGTCGCAGGCGGCAACCGGCTCCAGACGCTGAACATCTACGTCCCGCGGTCCCTCGCCGGACGCGCGGGCGTCCCGTTCCCCGGCGGGTCTCCTTCGTCGAAAGCTCCGCGGTATCTGGTCCATGTCCACGGCGGAGCCTGGCGGGATCCCTTCCTGCACGCCTCGTCGATAGAGGCCACGGTTGCACACGCCTTCCATGACTTCGACGAGTCGTCGCCCATCGACGCTGTCGTCTCGCTCGACTACACGCTGACGCAGTTTCCGACGCATCCGGCCAACCCCTACGACTCCACGAAAGACCGCCCTGCGGACCGTGCACGAGAGGCTGTCCACCCCGACCATGTCCACGACGTTCTGCGTGGCCTGGCCCTGCTTCGTTCGTTGGGCCTCTCCGACGGGTCGTACATCCTCTCCGGCCACAGCTGCGGGGCCTGCATCGCATTCCAGGCCGCGTTGCAGCCGCCTGACTGCTACGGGCTCGTCGATGTGCCCGAATTACCGCGTCCGGCCGCACTGATCGGCCTCAACGGGCTGTACGACCTTCCGGCGCTCGTGCATGAGTTGGGCGCCGCGCACGAACTCCTGGCTCCGGACTACAGGATCATGCTGTCCAATGCGTTCGGCCCGGACGAGAGCGCTTGGTCGGCGGCGAGTCCAGCCCTGTTCGATCGCGCCCGGATCGCCGAGCGGGTGAGAAATGGCAAGGCGCCCGGCCTGGTCGTGCTCGAACAAAGCGCCGACGACCAGCTCGTGCCGATGACTCAGCGAGAACGAATGGGACGCCTGCTGGACAAGGTCGATGGCCTGGAACTCGTCGTCGGAGACCGCTGCACCGGCAAGCACGCGGAGCCGTGGCAGAAGGGGCTGATGATCTGGACCACCGTCCGCGATGCGGTTGCCTTGTGCGCCGGGACGCCTGCCTGACATCGCTTGGCCAGCGACGGTCTCGGTATCCTTGCCCGGTACTTTCGCCAGCATCACGTCGCGCGTCTGGCGTTCGACCAACGTCGCGATCTGGCTGTTGTGACTGCCGAACACCAGATCGCCTTCCCAGTGTCAGGCGCGATTCGATTCTCGACGCTGGCGGGTCTCTCGCTGATCGAGATGGCATCAACGATCTGGCCGTGAATGGCGGCCCTCACGCTGGCCTTGAGCCGCTCGGCGTCCTCGCGCAGCCGCGCCGACTGCCTTGATAGATCCAGCGCGTCGCGCTGGCCCGGTCGCATGGCGACGAACCATCTCGGTCGCTTCGCCTCCTCGCGCTTTTATACGCCACGGTAGCCCGCATCACCGAAGGCGACTTTCTCGTTGCCGTGCAGTAGTGCGCCCGCCTGCGTCACGTCACTGACGTTGGCTGATGCACCCACCACCGTATGAACCAGTTTCGCAGACCTTCCCTAGCGGCCTATATTCGCCGAGAAATCTGAGCAGCCTGCACATGTGCGCCGCTGCCACATCTTCCCTCTTGCCCCGGTGACAACTTTTCGTTGAAGAGGGGTTTCAGTGCACAGGACCGACTACCTCGTAGGTGAGCCCTCGACGCTCTTCGCATTTGCTTGCCGTGCAGCGTCGAAGGATTCGGACTCCGCATCAAGGAGTCGAGCCCTCTTGTCCGGAAACTCGTAGCCCATCCAGTTGCTTGCCGGGCTTCCGTCCGGCCCTATCGGGTAACTGGTGGCGTTGATCGACCCGTTTTTGGGGGCTTCCGTATCCACTGCCCAGGCGATGACGGATTCACCTCGGATCAGTTCGCCGCTGTCGGCATAGAGCACGACGAAGTCAGGAGGTGGTCACTTCCTGACAGTGCGCGGCCTCCTCGTGCCGGCCTTAGCGGTCGAGGTATCGGCTGGTCCGCGGCCACCGACCAAGACCAGCGCTTCCTCGTAGCCTCCCCCGAAACTGACTCGGGTAATGGCTCTGATTGGGTAGGTGGTTGGGACCTCGTCCCAATCGGCTCCCGGGCCAATCTCCAGCAACGCGACCTCCTTGGCATCCACAGCCGCGATGCTACCGATGCGGCATGTATCAGGTTCGACCTTCTCCCGGTGGATCGCAACGAGAGGGTAGAGAGCGCCAGCCGACGCAAGCAGCGCCTCCATGGACTCAAGGTTCAACCGAGGACGTCGCGGCTTGCGCTGGCCTCTTAGGCGTAGAGCGGACTCAATGAACGCGGCGTACGGGTCCGTCTCGACAGAGCGAACATCCTTGATGCGGAAGCACTCGAAACCGTCGAACCAGAGCCGGTCGCTCACCAGCGCCACGATGAAGTGCCTCGGACCAAGGGCCAGCACGTAACCATGGATCAAGGTGTCCTCGAATCGCCGCCTGATGCGCACCAACTCGCGCCTCTCGATGGCCTCGTTGATTCGTTTTGTGTGGTTAGTCGCCATGATGCTTGTCCAAGACGCCGTTGTTCGAGAATCGGGCAGTCACGCAGTGTAGGCTCCGCCCTCGACCAGTACATCCTCGCAGAGGACATCGAGAAGTTCGTCGTAGAACATCATCCGATAGTGTTCGCAGCGGCCCAGGTGTTGTTGGCTGAACTGACTCATCCACCGGGATCGTCCCACCGACACTAACGAGCCTCTGCCAGTCTTGCTCCAATCCACTTCGCTGACGGCATAGTCCTCGACCTCCTCCGGGGTGAACATGAAGGTCTGAGCCTTGATGAAGCGGAGGTGGTGGACCTCGGTAGCTGACTCCACGTCGGGCAACAGGAAGTCGATGGCCTTGAGGCGGGCGCTCCTTCCTGCGAGATGGACTGCGACAAGGGTCGATCCTCGCCCCTCATGGTAGAACTGACTGGAATGGATCACTCGCACGGACATGGTTGTCTCCGAGATGGACGGACGCTGGTCTCTCTGCCAGTATCCGATAGCCAACGCTGCGAATCGCTTGGCTTTGGGTGGTGACAACCTGTGGCAGGCCCTGTGTGCACAGCGGGATCAACAGGCGGCTGCGGCGGACATCGACGGCATCGTGGACCCGATCCGGCAGGCTTTGGATCCCGCCTGACGTCTGGCGTCATCGCGGGCTTGGTTCCATGATTCAAGCCCTCGCAACCTGAACACGACCGTGTAACACGACGACCTCCGAACACCCGGTTCTCCCAGGTAAACGGCCCCGGTCAGACGATCCTCCTCATCTTCACCAACAAACATGAAGGGACTGCGTCGTGAGACCGCAGCCCCTTGTCATTTCTGGACTCCAGTGGTGACAAGCACCTGGCGAAGCCGGCCCCTCGGAAAGCCGCGACGACTCCGGTGCCCTCGCTGCGTGGAGGCAATCAGCCGCAGGACAGTTCTTCACCTCACATCAGGACGAAGCACGTCGGGCGGACATGACTTGAAGAGTCCCGCAGACGCAGAAACCCCACCGGATCGTGGGACGGAAAGGTCCAGGTAACAGGCAGGCGACGACGATGACGGCAGGAAATCTTCACTGTCATCGGGAACCCCCATGTCCTACCGTCTTCATCTTCGCAGCGCGCTCGTCGCCGGCGCCCTGGTCTCGTTGCTGGCACCCGAGCTCTCCTTCGGGCAGGACCAGGGACCCGGCGCGACGGCCTGGACCGTCGGTCTCGGGGTCACCAGTTCCCAGCGTGCCTACGTCGGCGCCGACAACAAGACGATCCCCTTCCCGCTCGTCGCCTACGAGAACGACTACTTCCGGATCGCCGGGCTCGGCGTGGACGTGAAGCTCGGCTCGGTCGCGGGGTTCACCTTCGCCGTGCGCACCAACTACGCGCTGGGCGACGGCTACAAATCCGGCGACTCGCCGATCCTGGACGGCATGGAGGCCCGCAAGGGCAGCCTGTGGATCGGACCGGGCGTGCAATGGAAGACCGACATCGCGAAGATCTCGTTCGACGTGATGGGCGATGCGCTCGGCAAGAGCAAGGGTGTCCAGGCGAAGCTCGGCGTGGAACACAACTTCCGCGCCGGGCCGTTCATCCTCATGCCGCACGCGGCCGCCGAGCTCGCGGACAAGAAGTACGTCGACTACTACTACGGCGTGCGCGCCGCCGAGGCCAACGCGCAGCGTCCCGCCTACGATGGCAAGTCCACGGTCAGCGTCGAGGGCGGCCTGCGCACGGTGTTCATGCTCACGCCGTCCAACTCGATCTTCGCCGACGCCAGCGTCAAGGCGCTCGGCAAAGGCATCACCGACAGCCCGCTCGTCGACCGCAAGGAAACCGCCAGCTTCCTGCTTGGCTACAGCTACCGGTTCTGAGCCGCGAGGCGGTTGCCGGCGTGAACAGGGCGGCGCTGGTCGGAGACCGCACACGCCTCATTGCGCAGGCGCTGGCCGAGACACGCATCGAATCGGCGTCTCCGATGCTGGCCCGGACGAGGTACGCGGCAGCGGCCGCCGATCGTGGGCGGCCCGACCGAGACGGGCTCATCGACAGCGACCTGCAAGTCGTGAATATCCGCGAGCCGTGACGTCGTTTCAGGACAGCCGCGTCGCGGGCTGCCCGGAAGAACGTGCACAGGAATCCCATGCAGCCATCCTCCATCGCGTGGCCGGCGCTTGCCGCGGCCGGCTCGCTCGCGTTGTCGGCCTGCGCCGTCGGTCCGGCCTACGACGCGCCCGCCCCGCAGGCCACGACGACGTGGCTTGCGCCCTTGCCGCACGGCGGCCAGGAATCGCAGCTGTCCGACTGGTGGTCGCAGTTCCACGACGAGGCCCTCGTGCGGCTGGTGAGCTGGTCCGAGTCGGACAGCCCGTCGTTGATCGAGGCCTGGGCCAAGATCGAGCAGGCGCGTGCCGACGCCGCCACGGCGCGCGCGCAGGCGCTGCCCAGCGTCGATGGCAGCGGCGTCTCGACGCGCTCGAAGCAGCAACTGTCCGCCACCCAGTCGGCCACCTCGACGACCCGAAGCGGCACGCTCGACGCGTCCTGGGAGATCGACTTGTTCGGCAAGGCGCGCAGGAACCAGGAAGCGGCGCGGGCGCGCGTCCAGGCACGCGTCGCCGACTGGCACGAGGCGCGCGTGTCGCTGGCCGCCGAGGTCGCGAGCACCTACGTCCAGTACCGCGGTTGCGGCCTGGTCGCGCAGGTCTACGAGCGCGAGGCCGACTCGGCGCAAGCCACCGCGCGCGGCACCGACGCGCTCGTGGCCGCCGGCTGGAGCGCGAGCTCCGACGGCAACCTCGCGCGCGCCAGCCTCGCCACGGCTCGCTCGACGGCCACGGCCGGCCGCGCCTCCTGCGCGATCCTCATGAAGTCGCTGGTCGATCTCACCGGTCGCGACGAGCGCGACATCGCGGCCCTGCTGGCCAGCGGTCCAGCGGCGCTGCCCAGGCCCGATCGCCTGCACATCGAGTCCGTGCCCGCGCAGGCGCTGAGCCAGCGCCCCGACCTGGCATCGCTGGAGCGCGAGCTGGCCGCGGCCAGCGCGGACATCGGCGTCGCCCAGGCCGACCTCTACCCCAGCCTGTCGCTGACCGGCGCCATCGGGCGCTACAGGACGAGCGGCTACGGCAGCAGCTACTCGCTGTGGTCGTTCGGCCCCACCGTGTCGCTGCCGATCTTCGACGGCGGCACGCTGCGCGCGGCCGTCAGCACCGCGCAGGCGAGCTACGACAGCGCACTGGCCGCCTACCGCCAGGGCACCCGCACCGCCATCCGGGAAGTCGAACAGGCGCTGGTGAACCTGGACAGCGCCGGCCAGCGTGCCGGGGAGGCCGCGCGCGCAGCGGACGAATACCGGCGCTATGTGGCCGCGCTCGAGTCGGGCTGGCGCAGCGGCACGAACAGCCTGCTGGAGCTCGAAGAGGCGCGGCGTTCCTCGCTGTCCGCCGAGATCGACCAGATCACGATCGAACAGGACCAGGTCACCGACTGGATCGCCCTCTACAAGGCGCTGGGCGGCGGCTGGCGCGCCGACACGCCCGCCGTCGCCCCCGACGTGCGCCGCACCGACACTGCCCAAGGAGCCTCCCGTTGAACCGCCCCCAGCTTGCCTGCGGCACCGTCGTCCTCGCCGCCATCGGCGCGGCCGGGCTGCTCACCGCCTGCCGCTCCGCGAGCGACGACAGGCCTGCCGCCGCGCCTGCGGCCAGCGCCACGACGGTCAGTGCACTCACCGTCGAGGTCGTCTCGCCCAGTCGGTCCGACCTGGCGCAGGCCCTGCGCGTCAGCGGTCCGCTCGTCGCCTGGCAAGAAGTGATCGTCAGCCCCGAGACCGGCGGGCTGCGGCTGTCGGACCTGCGGGTGGACGTCGGTGCGAAGGTCGCGCGCGGCCAGGAGCTTGCGCGGCTGGCCGACGAGAGCGTGGTCGACGAGCTCCACAAACAGCAGGCCGGCGTGCAGCAGGCCCAGGTGGCCGTCGACCAGGCCGCGTCCAACACGCGCCGCGCGAAGTTGGTGGAAGACACCGGCGGCCTGTCGGCGCAGAAGATCGAGGAATACCGCCTCACCGAAGCCTCGGACCGCGCCGCGCTCGCGTCCGCGCAGGCCGACCTCGAGGCCGCGCAACTGAAGCTGCGCCAGACGCGCATCGTGGCGCCCGACGACGGCGTGGTGGCGACCAGGACCGCCATCCTGGGCAACGTCGTCGCAGCCGGCACCGAACTGTTCCGGCTGGTGCGCCAGGGCCGCGTCGAATGGCGGCCCGAGCTGGACGCACGCCAGGCCGCGCAGGCGCGCGCGGGCCAGCGCGCACGCGTCGAGTTGCCCACCGGCGAGACCGTCGAAGGCCGCGTGCGCATCGTCGCCCCCGCGCTGAGCACCACCACCGGACGCGCGACGATCTACGTGAGCCTGCCGGTGGACAGCGCAGCGCGGGTGGGCATGTTCGCCGGCGGCAGCGTCGACCTCGGACTGAAGCCCGCGTTGACGCTGCCCGAGTCCGCGCTGGTGCAGCGCGATGGCCGCACCTACGTCTACACCGTGGACGCGGGCCGCCGGGTCCACGCGGTCGTGGTGGCGACGGGTGCCCACCAGGGCGGCCGCGTCGAGATCGCGAGCGGCCTGCCCGCCGACGCGCACGTCGTCGCCAGCGGCGGCGGGTTCCTGTCCGAGGGCGTCCAGGTCGACGTCGCGAGAAGCACGCGATGAACGTCTCCGCCTGGTCCATCCGCAATCCCGTCCCGGCCGTCCTGCTGTTCGTCCTGCTCACCGCTCTGGGCCTGATCGGCTTGCGCAAGCTGCAGATCCAGGACCTTCCGGACATGGACATCCCGACCATCAAGGTCAGCGCGACCCTCGAGGGCGCGGCGCCCGGGCAGCTCGAGACCGAGGTCGCCCGCAAGATCGAGGACAAGCTGGCCTCGCTGCCGCGCCTGGACCATGTCTCGACCCGGATCACCGAGGGCGCGGTCACCATCAGCGTCAGCTTCGACATCGACAAGAACCTGGACGCCGCGCTGAGCGAGGTGCGCGATGCGGTCGACTCGGCACGCGCCGACCTGCCGCCCGCAATGGCCTCGCCCACGGTGTCCAAGCTGACGGCCTCGGCATCCGCGCTGCTCACCTACACCGCCGAATCGAGCGCGCTGGACGAACAGGACCTGTCCTGGTTCATCGACAACGACGTCGCCAAGGCGCTGCTGGGCGTCAAGGGCGTGGCCGCGGTCTCGCGCATCGGCGGGGTCGATCGCGAGGTCCACGTCGACCTGCAGCCCGACCTGATGGCGGGACTCGGCGTCACGCCTGCCGCGGTGTCGAGCGCGCTGAAGTCCATGCAGCTCGAGAGCTCCGGCGGCCAGGGCGACATCGGCGGCGCCCGCCAGTCGACCCGCATGCTGGCCACGGTCGGCACGCCGGCCGAGGTCGGCGCCATCGCGATCCCGCTGGGCGACGGCCGCTACGTGCGCCTGGACCAGGTGGCGAAGATCGCCGACGACCATGCCGACCGCACCACGCTGGCCTATCGCGACGGCCGGCCGGTGATCGGCTTCCAGGTCACGCGCACGCTGGGCTTCTCCGACGTCGGCGTCGCACGCGAGGTCGAGGACGCGGTGGTCGCGTTCGGCAAGGCGCACCCGCAGGTCCGGCTCGCGCAGGCCTCCAGCATCGTGGCGCCGATCGCGGAGAACTACCGCGGCTCGATGCAGCTGCTGCTGGAAGGCGCCGCGCTGGCGGTGGCCGTCGTGTGGCTGTTCCTGCGCGACGGCCGCGCGACTCTCGTGTCCGCCGCCGCGTTGCCCCTGTCCGTCGTGCCGACGTTCCTGGTGATGTGGCTGCTGGGCTACTCGCTCAACATGATCACGCTGCTGTCGCTGTCGCTGGTCGTGGGCATCCTGGTGGACGACGCGATCGTCGAGATCGAGAACATCGAACGCCACCTGCTGATGGGCAAGACGCCCTGGCAGGCCGCGATGGAAGCCGCCGACGAGATCGGCCTCGCGGTGATCGCCACCACGTTCACGCTGGTGGCGGTGTTCCTGCCCACGGCCTTCATGGGCGGCATCCCCGGCATGTTCTTCCGCCAGTTCGGCATCACCGCCGCAGTCGCCGTGCTCGCCTCGCTGCTGGTCGCCCGCCTGCTGACGCCCATGATGGCCGCGCATCTCCTGCGCGCCAAGACGCCGGGCGCGCACGGGGTGTCGACCGACGGCCCCACCATGACCCGCTACCTGGGCCTGGTGCGCAGCGCGCTGTCGCATCGCAAGACCACGGTGGCGCTGTCGCTCGGGTTCTTCGCGCTCGCGATGGGCCTGGTGACGCTGATTCCCACCAGCTTCATTCCCGCCCAGGACAAGGCGCAGAGCACCGTCAGCGTCCGCCTCGCGCCCGGCGCCACGCTGGCCGACACCGCGGCCGCCGCCAGCCGCGCCGCGGCCCTGTTGAAGGACGTCCCCGAGATCCGCAGCGTGTTCTCGTCGGTGGGCACCGCGAGCAGCGGCGGCATGGGGCCGGGCGCCGCGGCCGACATCACGAGCGCGACACTGACGGTCGACCTCGTGCCGCGCACCGCGCGTCAGCGCACGCAGTCGCAGGTCGAGGCCGGGATCCGCGCCCGCCTGCGCACCCTCCCCGGCGCACGCATCTCGGTGTCCGGCGCGGGCAGCGGGCAGTCGCTGGACATCACGCTGGCCAGCGACGACCCCGTCGCCCTCGCCACCGCGGCGGGACAGGCCGAGAGCCAGCTGCGTACGCTGCACGGCATCGGCAACGTGACGTCCAGCGCCGCGCTGCAGCGTCCCGAGATCCAGGTCCGCCCGGACGACGCGCGCGCCTCGGCGCTGGGCGTCACGTCCGAGTCGCTCGCCGACGCCGTGCGTTTCGCGACCTACGGCGACTACGCCACCTCGCTGCCCAAGCTGAACCTGCCGCAGCGCCAGATCGCCATCCGCGTGCGCATGGATCCGAGCGTGCGCACCGACCTCGCCCGGATCGCGCAACTGCGCGTGGTCAGCACGGGCGGCACCGTCAGCCTCGGCTCGGTCGCCGAGGTCGCGCTCGGCGGCGGCCCCTCCCAGATCGACCGCATCGACCGCGCGCGCAACATCACGCTGAGCGTCGAGCTGAACGGGCGCACGCTGGGCGAGGTGCAGCGCGAAGCCCTGCAACTGCCGGCGCTGCGCAACCTGCCGGCCGGCGTGCGCACGGTCGACCAGGGCGAGGTCCAGCGCATGGGCGAACTGTTCCAGAGCTTCGCGACCGCCATGCTGATCGGCATCTTCTGCATCTACGCGGTGCTCGTGCTGCTGTTCCACGACTTCCTGCAGCCCGCGACCATCCTGTGCGCGCTGCCGCTGGCCATGGGCGGCGCGCTGGCGGCGCTGTGGGTCACGCGCCAGCCGTTCTCGATGGCGGTGGTCATCGGCATGCTGATGCTGATGGGCATCGTGACGAAGAACTCCATCCTGCTGGTGGAGTACGCGATCGTCGCGCGGCGGCGCGGCATGGCGCGCCTCGAGGCACTGATCGACGCCTGCCACAAGCGCGCGCGGCCCATCGTCATGACCACCATCGCGATGGGCGCCGGCATGCTGCCCAACGCGCTGGGCGCCGGCGCGGACCCGAGCTTTCGCCAGCCGATGTCCATCGTCGTGATCGGCGGGCTGCTGACATCGACCGTGCTGAGCCTGCTGGTGGTGCCGGTGGTCTTCACCTATGTCGACGACCTGCTGCAGGCCGTGCGGCGACTGCTGCCTGCCGCGTCACGAACGGAGACGGCCGAGGCGCCGGCCTGAGCCGAGCTCACCGCGTTCGACGGCGTGCCCCATGAAAAAAAGAGGCGCACCAGCGAATCGTCCGGTCGGTTCGCGCTGGTGCGCCAAGGCGGCGCCCGCCGCCGGAGACGCCGGCGTCGCCGGGCTGCACGGCCCGGCGACGCCGGCTGAATGAATGCCGCCCTTCGCGGCGCAGCGGATGGACGGGCACCTGGAACAGGTCTGAATTCATGCGCCTGCCGCTTGTCCGGCGCCGTTCCAGCGCGCGTGACGTGCGTTGCGAAGGAGAATACCGGGATCGCTCATCCGGGTATGAATCGATTATTGTCGAAACCTTGTCGATTTACCGCAGTCAACGCCTGACATCCACCGAATCAATACCAGCAACAGGTTTTCTGATTCATCGGCTGATATTGAAGCCGGGACCCCATCCGATCTGGACATTCCAGCGATCACGGTTCGAGACGCCAATTCATCACCGGCGCAAATGGAATATCCAATCCGACATCCGCACAATGAATTCGTGAAGATTGATCGAGCAATCATATTGGCGTGAAAATATCTGCAGCCATTCCCCGCGACCGCGCCCGCTACAAATATGAGCCTCGCGACTGTCGCGATTTGCCGCAGGAACAGAGATCCCGGATGCACGAGCCGCCCACCCCCCCTCGCTCCGACGCCGCGGAGCCGGTCGCGCCCGGCCTGGTGCTGGACATCGGCTCGGCGCTGAAAGGCGTCACGATGTCGATCGCGCTGCAGCTGGATCGACGCCTCGAGCCGCACGGCGTCACGCACGCCGAGTGGAAGCCGCTGCACGAACTCTGCGAGCGCCCGCGCAGGACCGTCGCCGAGATGGCCGAGGCCTTGGGCATCTCGCCGGGCGGCATGACGCGCACGCTCGATCGGCTGGAGGAGAAGCGGCTGGTCGACCGGGTGCGCTCGCGCGAGGACCGCCGCGTCGTGACGCTGGCGCCCACCAGCGCGGGGCGGCAGGCCGCGGCCGCGGTGCCCGAGGTCCTGCGCCACGTGATCGACCTGCACCTCGCCGGCTTCGAACGCGCCGAGCGCGACGCGCTGCTCGATCTCCTGCAACGCATGCGCCGCAACGCGGACGCCATCGCGCGCCGCGAGCAGCGCGGCTAGCGCGCGACGGCCGGACGGCGCAGGCGCTCGCCCGTCGCCAGCGCCAGCAGCACCAGGCCCGCGAGCACGGCGAGCGGCGCCATGGTGAGGATCAGGTTGTCGGCCGTGGTGCCGTGCTCCATCAGGTAGCCCGCCACGATGGGGCCCAGGATGGAGCCGATCCGGCCGGCGGCGACCGCGCTGCCCACGCCGGTGCCGTAGCTGGCCGGCGGATAGATCTGCGGGCTGATGCCGTAGAGCGCGCATTGGGCGCCGAGCATCCAGAACCCGCACAGGCCGGCGAGCGGGATCACCGAGCTTGCGGTGCTCGAGTTGCTGAACAACCAGAGGCTGACGGCCATGAGCGCGTAGCTGCCCAGCATCACGTGGCGCACGCCCCAACGGTCGCAGGACGAGGAGACCAGCAACGCGCCCACGATGCCGCCGACGTTGATGGCCAGCAGGCTGGCGTATCCGGCGGCGGGCGGCAGTCCCTTGTCGACCACCAGCGTGGGCGCCCAGCCGGCGACGGTCGAGAAGATCGCCAGCGTGAGGATGAACAGCACCCACAGCAACAGCGTGGGCAGCGCGCGCCCCTCGCCGAACAGCGACTGCCGCCACGTGTACTGCACCGCGCCGGACGGCCGCGCCTGGACGGCCGGCTCGACGAGGAACCGCCACAGCGCAGGAATGACGACCACCGTCAGGATGCCGCCCAGCACGAAGATGCCCGGCCAGCCGAAGCGCGCGACCAGGGGGTGACCGCCCAGCGCCGCGACGACGCCTCCCGCGGGCATGCCGCAGATCATGGCCGCGACCTTGGTCGTCGCGCGCTCGCCGCGCGACGCCGCCGCCGAGATCGCGATCAGGTTCGGCATCACGCCGCCCATCGCCAGGCCGGCGACGATGCGCAGGCCCACCAGCTCGCCGAAGTCTCGCGCGAGCGCCGTCGCCACCGTCAGCACGCCCAGCCCCAGCAGCGAGGCCAGCAGCACCTTCTTGCGCCCGATCCCGTCCGCCAGCTTGCCGCCGTACGCCGCGCCCAGCGCGAGGCCGATGAGGCTGGCGCTGAACGCGATGCCCAACTCCTTCGGGTCCAGCTGCATCGCGGCGCGGACTGCCGGTCCGGCGATGGCCATCGCCTGGAGGTCGTAGCCCTCGAGCACGGCGACCGCGAAGCACAGCCAGAGCGTCAGCCGGGCGCTGCCGGCTCGTGGGGCGGGGGAAGGAATGGGCGTGGTCAAGGTTGTCTCCTGTTGTGGTGTCAGCTGTCGTCTTTGGCTCGAGGCCGCGCGGGACGTTTCCGCGGATTGGGTGTGGCGGCGGCGATGGCCGCGGCGGCGCCTGCCGCGCCGTAGGCCCGCAGGAAGACCTCGATCGCGTGGTCGACGTGCCGGCCGATGGCTGCGGCGCCCGGCGCCGTGGTGTGGCCGAACAGGCGGTCCAGGCGCGACATGCCCTGCAGCAGCGCGAGGAAGTCCTCGGCCGCCAGGCGCGCGTCGGCCGGGCGCAGCGCACCGGCGGTCGTCTGCTCGGCGAAGTAGTCGGTCAGCGCCTGGATCGACAGGCCGGGGCCGAACTCCGCGTGCACCTTGGCCATCGCGGGAAAGGTCGCGGCCTGCTCGATGAGCCGGCGGTGCGTCGTGATCAGGGCGTCGGACAGCAGCTTGGCCAGCGTGTCGCGCCCGTATTTGCGCAGCGCGTCGGCGAGCGGCAGCGTGCGGTCGACCAGGCTGGCCACCGGCGCGCGCAGCGTGTGGATGCCGGCCTCGCGGTACAGGTCCTCCTTGCTGCCGAAGTGGCCGTACACGGTCTGCTTGGACACGCCGGCGGCTTCCGCGATGCGGTCGACGCTGGCGGCGAAGCCGACTTCCATGAACAGCTCTCCCGCGGCCTTGAGGATGGCCTGGCGCTTCTCGGCGCTTTGCGGGCGCCCCATCTTGCTGGACTTGATTTGACTTTTCATACTGGACGGTCTAGTCTAATGTCATTCAAGGAACTGCGCAATTGTCAAGGACGCGACGCCTTGGCCACCCCGCGCAACGATCGAACAACCGAGACTCCAGGAGACACCGCATGACCGAGATCGCCGACTACAAGCAGGCTTTCATCCGCAACCACTGGTACGCGGCCGCGTGGCGCGGCGAGATCGGCGCCAGGCCGCTGGCGCGCACCCTGCTCGGCGAGCGGCTCGCGCTGTTCCCGGCGGCGGACGGCAGCATCGGCGCGCTGAAGGACCAGTGCCCGCACCGCCTCGCGCCGCTGTCCATGGGCGAGTGCATCGACGGCGGCCTGCGCTGCGGCTACCACGGCCTGATGTTCAACGCCGCGGGCACCTGCATCAACGTGCCCGGCCAGGACTTCATCCCCACCACCGCCAAGGTCCGCAGCTACCCGGTGCGCGAGCGCCTCGGCCTGGTGTGGGTGTGGATGGGCGATCGCGAGCCCGACGAGAGCCGCCTGCCCGCCATCCCGCAGCACGGCCAGCCCGGCTGGGCGCTGCTGGAGAACGGCTACCAGCACCATGCGGCCAACTACCGAATCGAGATCGAGAACCTGATGGATCCGGCGCACACCACCTACCTGCACAAGCAGACGATCGGCAACCCCGCGGCGAAGAACGTGCCGGTCGAGGTCGCGCGCAACGACCGCTCCATCAGCGCGTTCCGCTGGATGGAGAGGACGCCGCCCTCGCCCTTCGACAAGCAGTCGCGCGACTTCGGCGACAGCCTCGTCGACCGCCTGGTGTCGTTCTCGTTCGAGCTGCCCAGCGTGTCCTTCGTCGAGGTCGCCTCCATGCCGACCGGCCTGGCCCGCGACGAGGCCGGCAAGGACCAGGGCCTGCGTACCCTCAGCTACAAGTTCCTGACGCCCGAGGACGAGCGCAACACGCACTTCTTCTGGCTGCACCTGCGCAACCACCGGCTCGACGACGAGCCCTACGCGCAGCAGCTGCGCGCCGGACTCGAGAAGACCTACGTCGAGGACAACCAGGTCGCCAGCGCCATCCAGATCGAGCAGGAACGCTGCGGCCGGCGCCAGTTCACCGGCCTGAAGATCGACCACGCGCCGACGATGGCGCTGCGCATGCTCGACGCCCTGATCGCCGAGGAAGGCGCGGCGGTCGCGGCCTGAGGTGAGCATGGCCACCTTCCCTGTCCGCGGCGCGAGCC
>FTDG01003070.1_pt1 | contig 17092 bp, 12 predicted proteins | sample 1639751 | NCBI WGS metagenome assembly FTDG01 (sample SAMEA3914869, study PRJEB12502) | metagenome | biome: forest; material: soil | place: USA | collected 2012-03-12 | depth 0.1 m
CTGGGCTAAGAAAGCCGGCATGGACTGGTCCATTCGCGAGACGCCGGTGTGCTATCGCACGAACGGCATCGACCAAGATCAGCTTTCGGCATGAACCCGCTGGGAGCCAAGCCGCCCTGCGGCCAGAAGTGAATCTTCTATGCGAAAGGGCGCCTTGGCGCAGGCCAGCAAGAACTCATAGCGCAAGTTTCGCAAGCGCTTCTGCCGCCCTGTCCACGCGGAAGTGTCCGTAGTGCCGCTCGATCATCTCGACGCTTGTTCCGCTCAACTGCGCAACAGTGAGCAGGTCGAGCCCGCCCACCACCAAGTCGGTGATCGTCGAATGGCGCAGCGTATATGTCACCGTGCCGGCCGGAAGACGGGCTGCCTCGGCAGCCGCTTTCATGGGTTTCTTCCAGGAGTCCTTGTCCCATCGGCGTCCGCCTTCTCGTGTGAACAACGGTGCGCCCGGCAGCTTGTCCTTTGCCAACGACTCCAAGATGGCCGCCGTCTTCGCCGGTAGCTTGATCCGACGATCCTGTCCGGCCTTGTCCGTGCCGATCTTCAAGGCGCCATGCCTCTTGTCGAAGTCGCCCGCCGTCAACAGCGCCATCGCGCCGGGGCGCAGCGGCAGGTGGGTCATGCCGACGATGAATTGCGCCAGGTCGGCGGGCGCGTTTTCGATCAGGGCCCGACGTTGGTCGCGATCAAGGTACACGCTACGACGCCCATCCGAGCCCTTGGTCGGCCGAAGCGCGACTCGCCACGCCATGTCCGTGGTCACGTCGCCAATGTCGTGCGCGTAGTTCAGCGCCGCCCGTAGTGCCGTGCAATCGCGATTGATGCTCGACGCCGCACGGAGCCGCGTCTCAGGGTTCTTGGCGTGCGGGTTGATGACGACAGGCGTCTTGCCAAGCTCCGTTCGCCAGGCTTCGACGTGCCGGCGCGTCAACTTCTGGAGCGCCACGGTACCGAAGGACGCATCGTCGATCCACCTAGCGAAGCGCGCGGCCAGATCATCCGCGGTGCTGTCGCCCTTTTCGGGGTTGTTTCTGACGTGCTGGACGTAGTTCTCGCACGCCTTCTTCACCGTGACAGCATCCGTGGCGCCACCTTTGCCAAGGTGTGCGAACCACTGTTCCGCCGCCTTCTTGGCGGCATCGTAGCGATGCCCCGGGGGCAGGCTTTCAAAGTCGCCGAGGCTGATCTTGGGCCTCGCGGCGGTCTCCGGATTTCGATAGCGTGCGTACCATGCGCCGACCGACGTCGGCGTCAACTTGCGAAATCCGAGAGAACACCCGCTCGAAAGCCGAATCCAGTAAGGCTCTGCCCGCGGCTTGATACGGTTGCGTGCCTCTACGGTGTCTATCTTGATCGATGCCATCACCACCCTCCAGGTGGGACAATTGTGGGCCAAACACCTTCGGAAATCCGCGGACAGTTTTGGAATTTCTTCATAGGCAGCGCATGCAAAATTGGACAATCCTGGAACCCCGCACCCCGCCCTCGGAAGGCAGGGGTCGCACGTTCGAACCGTGTCGGGCGCACCAGACGCAAGCCTTGCAAGTCGCTGATTTGCAAGGCATTTTGCTTTCTGGGAAGACGCTCGCGACCCCGGCCTCAATCCACGCCGGGCCGGTGTCGTTCCAGCCTGCGCAGCGCCCTCACGGCGAACTCGCGCAACACCACCGCCTTGCCGGAATCGACGAACGCTTCACGACGCTGCATCACCTGGGCGAGCAGGCCGAAGCGGGCCTTCATGCTCTCCAGCTCGCGCGGCGACGGCCAGCGCACCAGGGCGCCCTCCAACAGGCGTTCTGTCTCGCGCACGATATCGACGGACTCGACGGCCCCTTGCGCCTGCGTCATGTCGCTGAACAGGCAGCGGGCCACGGCCAGATCGACGCGATTGGAGTAATCCCAGAAGGTCGAGGGGACGCTCTCGCGCATCTCCTGGATGCGCTTGTCGGCTTCGCGCACCCAGTAGTGGCCGGTATCGGTCGCCTGCGGCAGCGCCTGCACGCGCCTCAGGCGCTCGCCGGACGCAGGGTCGAGCGCGACATCCGCCCGTCGCCCCGTCGGCAGTTCGTGTGCGTTCGCCAGCGGTTCGCAGGCCTGCCGCATCGCCGCATGGCACTGACGCAGAAACGCGTTCGCGCGCGCAGGTTGCGCCTTGCGGCTGTCCGCCGAGCAGAGCACGGCCAATGCCGCAGTCATCAGGAAATTGGAGAGCGCGTAGCAGCGTCGGTCGGAAAAGTCGTCCAGCACGGTCTTCATCGCCCAGGCCAGCCCGAAGGACTTCGCCGCGTCCTTCAGTTGCTCGACCTGCGCGCGCCGATGCTCGACGTCCTTGCGCCCTTTCTCCTCGAACCCGCGCTCCAGCTCGATGGCGCGGTGCAGGCAGGCACTGGCCCAGAGCGCCCGCAGCTCGGCGCTCGCCGTGCCGGCGAGTCCTCCTCGCAACACCGGCGGCGCGCGTTCCAGCCACGCGATCAGCGAGCGCGTGCGGGCTTGTTCGGTGGCGGTGGCGGTGGCGTCGAGCCGGGCCAGCGAATGCGTCAGCAACTCGACCTGACGCAATTGCAGGCGCGAATGCGCGTTGCTCGCCGCGGCCTGGAACCACGAGACCGCGCTGGCGTGATCGCCCAGCTCGCGATACGCCTCGCCCAACGCGGTGCGCACGCCGGTGCTCGTACGCAGCCAGCTTTCGCGCCGCGGATCGGCCCGCACCCTGGTCACCAGGTCATTGAGCTGTTGCAGCAAGGCGGCCGGGGGCTTGTCCCCGGCGACGGCGACGACCCGCTCGATGCGCTTGGCCAGCTCGCGCTCGCTCATGGCGTCCTCGGCGCCGACCAGGTGACTCGTGCCCGGCCGGCGGGCACGGGTGCGGCGCAGCGTGTCGAGGGACCAGTCCGGATCGCCATAGCACTGGTAGGCGCCCCAGGTGTTCGTGCTCTCCTGGTACTGGTCGTAGACCGCCACCCGGGCCGCGAACACCGAGTCCCCGAAGCGCTGGCCCGCGAGCATCTCCTGGTAGAAGCGCCTCGCGAACAGGCGAGCCGCGTCGTCCATCACGCGCCAGCCGGCGGCCACGACGGCCTTGGCGCCCATCTGGATGAACTTCAGCGCCATGCTGGCCGCGAGCGCCGGATACCGCGCACCCCAGCCGGCGCCCGCGTCGCCCTCGCGCGCCGAGTAGCAGCAATTGATGAACACGAGTTCGGGCACGCTGCTCATCTGTTCGACATCCCCCGCGCCAAGCACCTGCTGGTGGCTCAGGACCATGCCCGTCTTCTGGACGGGGATGCGGACGCTGGCGACTTCGGTATCGCGCAGCCACTGGTCGTGCACGCCGTGCCCGCACAGATGCAGGATCCGGTAGGGCCGCGCCAGCAGCTCCAGCCGCACGGTGTCGAAGGTCTTGCCCACGACAGGATTCACCTGCCAGTCGCGCGGGTCGGCGTCCAGCAGCCGCGTCACGTCGTGCGCCTCGTCCTCGGCCGCCGGCAGCGCCCGGAAAGCGATGGGCTGGCCGGAGGCGTCGCGCCATCCCTGCGTGTCGGGCGCGCCGACCACCAGGACGTTGTACTCGGACGAGATCTGCGGCAAACGGCGGAAATCGTCGGTGAGCCGCTGACGCATCAAGCCCGCCTGGATGACGAGCGGCTTGGGCGGCTCGTCGCACGACTCGTCGCCCTCCGGCCTGGGCGGCGCCAGCAGTTCCCACGGGTACTCCGCCGTCTTGTCGTCGACGATGAGCACCGTGTTGTCGAAGTTCGCCAGCCGCGACTTCAGCTCGATCGGCAGCAGCATCTCGTACAGCGCACGCGACATGTGCGGGCTGTCGAAGCCGGACGCCGTCTTCTGGTCGGACACCGCGTCCATGAGGCCGGACATGCTCTCGATGTCGCTCTGGATGTTCGTGGCTTCGACACGCGCCTTCTCGGCGATCAACGCGTAGCTCATGCCGCCGAGGTCGTTGCGCTTGATGATGAGGCGCTGCCACCAGTCGCGGTCTGGCTGGATCGCGATGCCGGTCAGGCCGCCGTCGCGCCCCTCGAGCAGCTCGCGCGGCCAGTGGAAACGCGACGCCCATTCCGGACGCGTGAGCAGCTGCCGCATCGCGTAGGCCGCCTCGAGCGCGCGGTATTCCCACATCTCGATGATTTCGATCTCGCGGATGCGGACCTGCTCGCCGATGCGGCGCGTCCGGTCGAGCACCTTGGCGGCCCGCCAGACGCCGTCCAGGACGCCCATCAGGCTCTCGCGCAAGGTCACCGCCTGCGAGTGGCTGCCGACCAGCAGCGTGGACAGCCGGATGTCCTCGGGCAGGTCGTCGGGAACGAACGGGTCTCGGTTGCGATGCTCGAACGCATAGCGCAGGATGGCGCGCGCCACCGTCTCGGCGAGCGAGGAAAAAGTGAGCTCGCCGACGTTGCCCAGTCCCACGATGATGGCGCCCGGGTAGGCCGGCGACGAGGACTCGCGGTCGTTGGGCCGCACGTAGGCGCTCGTGCTGCGCGCGCCGGGATACAGGTTGAGCGACTGCAACTGGGTGAGTTGTCCGTCGAGCTTCTCGTCGACACGCTTTTCTGCAGAGACGATATGGTCGTTGAGGTAGTGCCCGACGATGAGCGGGAACCGCGCGTAGTCGAGACTGCCGAAGACGACGGACACGTCGATCTTGTCGAGGGCGAAGCCGCCGGCGCCGCGGCCGCGAGGGCCGAGACCCAGCAGCCACGCCGAGGCCTCCTCGTCGCTCGGCATGCTGGGCAACTCGAGCGGCGGAGCCGCCGGCGCGAGCGCCGAGCCGTCGCCGCTCTCGGGCATCGCGCGAGATTGGGGCTGCGACTGCGACAGCTTGTCGGTCGCACCGCGCTCGACGAGCTCGAAATAGGCGTCGAAGGCGGCCGGCACGTCGGCCAGCGATCCGTGCTCCGCGGGGACGTACCAGGCCCGCGCAGCCGACGGCACGGACGTCCAGGGAACCGTGCCGTCGCCTTGTGTCGACTGCCGGAAGCGCAGCGGCGTCTGGGTCGCGGCGTCGGCCGCCGGTCGCTCGAGGGCGATGTCCGTGGAGCCCTGCCCGGCGACGTAGAGCACCCGCGTGTCGTCGCACACTTCGCGCCAGTGTTCGTGCAACTGCAGCACGGTCGACCGGGCCTGGCCGAGCGTGAGCGCCTCGGGCGTGTTGGCCAGGGCGTCGGCGCGCCGGATCGCGTCCCAGGCCGCGCCTTTCGTCAGCGCCCCGTAGGCCGGGTCGTCGTCGACCGGCAGCATCTGCAGCAGACCCGGATAGCCGGCGCACCAGCGTGCCACGTCAGCGCGGCTCGCCTCCCAGGAAAAGCGTCCGAGCAGGTTGCACAGCGCATGCTGCTGCAGCATCGCCCGCACCGGCGCGTAGGAGCCGCGGTTGGGCGTGCCGAGCATGAGCAGCCGGCAGCCTCGATCGCGCAGCTCGTTGTTCCACAGAGTCCTGCCGCGGTCGTCATGGAAGAACGCCCAGCGCGCCACCAGGCCACCCATCGAATGCGCGATGAAATGCACGGGCAGCGCGCGGTCCTTGCAGGCCTCGAAACGCGCCTCGAGCAGGTCGCGGACGAGCGTGGTCAGCGTCGCCGCGGCGGCCTGGATCGGCTGGCGCCAGTCGAAGGGCAAGGTCACCACCTGGAAACGCTCGCTCGCCCGCCGCAGCAGCCGCTCGTAGGCCACGGGTATCAGCGCGTCCGCCGTCAGCGCCTGCGCGGCGGCGGGGTCGCCCGTCAGCTCGAGCGAGCGCACCGCCTTGCCGAACAACACCGACGGCGCGACCCACACCCGTTCGCCCGACGCCGCGGCCAGCTCGCTGCCCATGATGCCGGGCAGCACCACGAGGATCGGCTTGTTGCGCAGGGGCCCGTCGTTCATGCGGGACGTCCAGGTCTTTCGATCGAGGCGCGAGAGCGGATCGCCGGCGAACGCTTCCATCAGGCCGCGCGTGCGGGCCTCGTCTTCCGACATGCGGACGAACCCCTGTCCGCCACCGGCCAAGGCCGCGAACAGCGCGGCGCGGGACTCGGGCTCCCCGAAATAACTGAAATGCGTCACCGCCGGTCCGCGCACGCGCAGGCTCATCGGGGACTCGGGCGCGTCACCGCCGGACAGCTGGGACGTCGGACGCTCCAGGCCGCCGAACATCGACCGGGTGTGGACGACGAAGTCGTGATCGTGCAGGCCGTAGAACACGTCGCCGAGCAGCGAGATCACGCCGCCCCAGCCCTTGCCATGGGAGTCGCCCGCGATCACGCGCAGCCGGTCATGCACACGCAGGCCGTGCAGATTGAGCGCGCGGGTCAGGGCGGACCCTGGAATCATCGCCTCGAGCCCGGGCAGCGCCCGCGCGTCCGCACGCGCCGCGACGAGACCGCGCGCAAGGCCGGAGACCGACTCGAAGAAGGCGTTGCCATTGGCAGCCAGCGCGAGGCCGATCGAGCGCACCAGCAGCGACAGGAAGAGGTCCGTGCGTCGGTCGGCCAGCAGCGTGCCCCGCGCCGGACAGGCCACGCGGACGAAGATGCCCACGCACACACGCCGGACTCGCAGGTTCTCGATCAACGCGAACAGGCGCGGCACGTTGGCGGCGTCGGGGTGCGGGACGCCCCGCTCCCATGGCGACTTGTCTTCGCGTCCGAACTCGGCCTCGAACGCCGTGCGGGCTGCGTCGCGCGCAGCGTCGTCGGCCAGCGTCAACAACGCGAGCAGTTCGCCGACGAGCCCGCCGCGCGAATGCGAGACCAGGTCCAGGCAGGTGCCATCCGGCAACGCCTGCAACTGCTGGAGCAGGTCGATGGCGTTGTCGATCGGGCTGTTCGTGAGCGTGCGGTGTTCGAAGGCGAGCACCTCGCCGTAGCGATCGAGCATCCGCCTGAAATCGGGCGGAGGGGTGCGGTCTTCCGGCGACGAGTTCCTCCAGAGGGCGCCGAAGCTGCCGGCCGTGCTGGACGCCGTGCCATGCAGGAACAGCAGTCGCCTCTTGGTGGACTCGGGCCCCGGCCCGCGCGCGCGGAAGACCCAGCCGCCGGCGGCGGACGACCAGGCGAGCAGGCCACCCGATTCCTGCGTGCCGCGCCGCAGGACGGAGGATTCGTGCAGCGCGCAGAGCTTGACCGCGAGCGTGGCCGCGCCCGGGGGCTTCTCGCCCAGCCAACGATCGACGATGGCCGTCACCTGCGCGCCCACCTCGTAGACGCGATCGAGGCTGCTCGGGCGCTCGAGCCGCTGCAAGCGGTAGCTGTGCACGGCGCCCGTGGCGTCCTCCGGTCGGCCGGCCGAGCGCGCGAAACCGGCATGGAGGTTCACCGGCAATATCACGCGGCCCGGGGTCGCAGAGCGGGTGCCGGCCGCGGACGCGAACCGAGCCGCGAACGAGGCCGGATTCGTGAAGTATTCGGAGCCGTCCGTGAAGCGCACGGTCAGGAGTTCGGCCCGCGCGAATTGTTCCGCGTCGAAACCCTCCGACGCCGCGCCGTCGCGCGCCGCCGGCTGCACGGTATCGATCTCGACCAGATGCGCGTTGCACCATTGGGAGAGCGCATCGCTCTCGGTGTCGAAACTGTTCATGTGTCGCCTCTCCTTCCCTGTCCGCCTGCGCAGGGTTTAATGCGGGGAGTGGCGAGCGTCAACCCTACGACAGAGGTTGCGTCCGGTTTGCAAACGTGATGGGAAGTCGCGGTCAAGCCGCTTTCGGCGGTCCTGCCCGCGGGGAACGCTTCGGCCTCGGCTTGACGAACACGAGGAAGTAGCTGTGATTCTTGCGCGCATGCACCTGCTTGAGCATCCGCGAGACGCCCGGCTTGCCGTTGCGGACAAGAACGAACAGGTCCTCGCAGACGAAGCCGTAGGTCGCGAACTCGTTGATGATTTCAACGTGCGTCAAGCGTTGCTTGTTCGAACAGACCTCGTCCTGGCACTTGACGATGAACACGCCATCGTCTTTCAGAACACGCCATGCTTGCTTGCCGGCCTTGAAGTAGAGGTCGAGCACGGCCTCGTGATACTTCTTCTCCGGCGCGGCCGCCTCGCCGCCGTTGTTCCGGTAGTACTTTTCGAAATTCTGATGGCCTTGATGCGCCGTGCCGCCGGGCGTGTGCATGTAGGGCGGGTCGAGCACCAGCGCGTCGAACGAGCCCTCCGCGTAGGGCAGGTCACGGCAGTCCGTACCCGTCGCGACATCCGACGCGAGGACCTCGCAATGCGCCTTGGGCACATGCCGCCAGAAGACGCCGGAGCCGTAGGTGACGTCCGCGACGATCGCGCCCTGGGGGATGTACAGCTGCGCGATCTGCGGGAACAGCTCGTCGTTGTTGCCCACATGGGCCGAGAACACGAGTTCGTTCGTCGCGAGACCCGTTGCGACGCGTTTCGTCTTCTTGGCTTTTTTGGGGGTCGCTTCGCCCTGGGCAATGAGCGGCTCGGAGTAGGTTCCGTGGTTCAGCATAGGGGCGCATGCTATCGAAGGCCTCGACAGTCCGGAAGTCCCCCGGCGCAAGAGAACATGCAGGCTTCGCGCCGGGCGCGGAACGTGTCTCGGCATGGCCGCGGGTTGAGCAGCCGGTATCCTCGCCGGTCTTCAGGCGCGAACGGAGACGCCATGCGGGCGGCAACATGACAGACGAGATCGTCGACAAGTTCCAGGACTGGTGGGGCCGGGCCAAGGCCGATCCATCGCTCAGGCACAAGGGCGCGGTGTGCGTCTCCACGATCGACGACTCCGGATTTCCCGATGCGCGATTCGTCGATTTGAAAGCAGTCACGCCGGATGGCTTCACGTTCTGCACCTGCCTCGATTCCAGGAAGGCTGTCGACATCGAGCGATGCCCGAAGGTCGCATTGACGATCTGGTGGGAAAACGTCGGCTACCAGGTCCGCGTGCAGGGGACGGCATCGCGCATCTCCCGGTCGGAGGCGAGCCGGTATTGGCAATCGCGCTCACGCGATGCGCAATTGACGACGCTGGGCAGCCGGCAAAGCCAACCGCTCGTGTCGGAGCAGCAATTGCTCGACCAGTTGTCCGCGCTGCGCGAAACCGTCGGCGACGCCGAGATCGCACTGCCGCACAACTGGGGCGGCTATGTCGTCTCGCCCGTCAGCGTCGAGTTCCTGACCTTCAAGGAGGATCGGTTGCACGTGCGCGAGCACTTCCTGCAGACCGACGGCCGCTGGAGTCGGCGGCTCCTGCAGCCCTGAGTCGCCGTGCATCGACAAGCGCTCGTCGAGCCTGGCTGCGTCGAAGTCGGTGTAAGCTTTCGCGAGCCATGGCGACGCGCGCCGGTCCCAACACGCCAACACACAGAAGGCGCCCTTCACCGAATGCCCCGTCGTGCCGGATCCCCATCGTCGATGAGCGCAGCCCGAGCGTCCACCTCGGAGGGCGCCCCCATTTCGCGCGCCCCGATCGCCCCGCGTCGTTCCCGCGCCACGCTGCGGGCAGCGCTCGTCGTCGCGCTCGCCGCGCTGCTCGCGGCGTGCCACACCGTGCCGCCGAAGACCGAGGCGCCCGGCAATGTCTCGCACCTGCCGCCCGGCAACGCGACGCGCGACGGCCCTGAAGCCAACCCACCGCCCAACCTCGACCAGGTGCCCGACGCCGTGCCGCAGATCGAGCCGCTGCGTGTCGGCGGCCCCAACAAGCCCTACGAGGTCGCCGGCCACACCTACGTGCCGCTCACCGACGACCGCCCGGTCGCCGAGAAGGGCCTCGCGTCCTGGTACGGCAAGCGGTTCCACGGCCACCGCACCGCGAGCGGCGAAGCCTACAACATGTACGCGATGACCGCCGCGCACAAGACGCTGCCGATCCCGAGCTACGCCCGGGTGCGCAACCCGGCCAACGGACACGAGGTGATCGTGCGCGTGAACGACCGCGGCCCGTTCTCGCCGGGACGCATCATCGACCTGTCGTACACCGCCGCGCTCAAGCTGGGCGTGCTGGGCGGCGTGCAGCAGGTGGAGATCTCGCGCATCACGGACGACGACATCCGCACTGGCGCCGCGTTCAAGCACGCGCCGACCTACGCCGCCGCGGGGCCGACCACGATGCCCGTCGGCGACCTCGATCGTCCCGCCGTCGTCGCCGGTGCCGCGCGCACGCCCCTCACCGCGCGCGGCCACGCCAAGGCGCTCGCCGAGGCACAAACCGCGAGCCAGGCCGACGCCACGCTGCCGCCGTCGTCGGCCGACGTCCTCGCCACCGCCGCCGACCCGTCGAAGGCGAGCCCGAGCGCGGCCCACGCGGCGCCGCCGCCAGGCGCGGTCGGCGCCGGCGCCACCGGGGCGACGGTCGACCTGGGCGCAGCAGCCGCGGCCGACTCGGTCACGGCCCCGATGGGCACGACGACAACGGTCACGACCGAGATCCTGCCCGCGGGCGCGTCGCCCGCGCCTGCGCCCGCGTCGTCAGCCGACGGCGCCGTGGCGCTGCCGCCTGTATCGCACGGCCCATCCGGCGTCGACGCCTTGCCTGGCAATGCGCCGATGTCCGTCGCCAGCGCGTCGCCGACGGCCGCTCCCGTTCCAATGCCCGTGCGCGCGGAGCCGCGCGACGAGCATGCCCACGCCGACACGACGGCCGGCATCGGTTTCTGGATTCAATTGGGAGCGTACAAGCAACGCGATGGCGCGCTCGAGTTCCAGCGGCGGCTGGTCGACGAACAGCCCTGGCTCGCGCCGCTGCTGACCGTCGTCATCGACCACGGGCTCAACAAGCTGCAAGCCGGGCCCTACACCTCGCGCGACGACGCCAGAAGCGCGGCGGAACGCATCCGCGTGGCGTTGCAGCTGGTGCCGACGATCGTCGAGAAGCATTGACACGGGCTTCCGAAGGCGCGGCGTCGCAGCGCCGTCGCGTTGCGGCTCGACGCGCAGCCGTCGTCTGCGATGAGGCAGGACGGGCTGGCGGAGCGGCAACGCTCAACGGAAGACGCCCCCGTCTTCCGCGCGGCCGAACGCGGCCGCGATGTCATTCCTGAACGCCCGCGGATCGTCACGACCCGTGCAGCGTTCGGGCAGCTCTCAGTCGTCCAGGCCTTCGTGGCGCGAAGCGGCGGCGTACAGGTCGGCAGCGAAGCCCGGCGAGTGCAGCTCGACGCTGCGCGCGAGTTCGCGCACGTCGTTGGCTTCGCGGACACGGACGCGGAAGCTGTTCGCGAAGCGCGCCGGCTTCGTCGCGGGCGCGAAGGCGCTGCTGAACATGCCGACGAGTTGACGGAAGCCCGCGGTGAAGGCGGGTTGACGGCCGTAGGTGCCGGAGGTGAGCGATGCGGACATGATGTGTTCCTTTGCAGTGCAGGCATCTCGGTAAGATGCGATGGATGAACTTTAAGGGTTTACCCCAGAACATTCCAATGAATGTTGCGCATCAAAGATATGCACACTGTTGATATCTTGCTCATAGCCTGCCGTCCGTGAACTTCCGCACACTCGACCTGAACCTGCTGCGCGTCTTCGACGCCGTCATGGCCGAAGGCAGCTTGACGCGCGCCGCGGAACGGCTCGCGATGACGCAACCGGCCGCGAGCCACGCGCTGAAACGGCTGCACACGGCCGTCGGCGAAGACCTGCTGTTGCGCACCGCGTTCGGCATGCGTCCGACCGCCCGCGCGGAAGCCTTGTGGCCGCAGGTGCGCGCGGCGCTGGCGCAGTTGCAGGGTGCGCTGTCGCCGCGCAGCTTCGATCCGAAGACCGACGCCGCGAGCTTCAGCATCGCGATGGCCGACGCCACCGCCTCGATGCTGCTGCCGCAACTGGTGATGGCGATCGAGGCCGAGGAGGCGCTCGCCAACCTCCGTGTGCTGCCGCTGACGACGCGCGACCCGCGCCGGCTCGTCGAGGACGGCGACGCCGACCTGGCCGTCGGCTATTTCCCGACCGCGATCCCCGCCATCGTCGCCCAGGGCGCCGACGCGACGCTGCGCCATTGCCAGCTCTACGCGTCCGAGTACGTCTGCGTGATGCGCCGGGACCATCCGCTGGCCGAGCAGGCGCTGACGCTCGACGCCTTCGTCGCCGCGAGCCACCTGCTCGTCAGCTTCTCGGGTCGTCCGCACGGTTTCGTCGACGAGGCGCTCGCCGCGCTCGGTCGCCAGCGCCGCATCATGCTGACGGTCAACCAGTTCGCGACCGCGGGCAGCATCGTCGCGCGCTCCGATCTGCTCACGGTGCTGCCGCTGCAGTTCCTGCCCGCGACCGGCGCCGAGCACCGGCTCGTCCAGAAACCGCTGCCGATGACCGTGGCGCCGATCCGCGTCGAGATGATGTGGCACCTGCGCAAGGACGACGATCCGGCGCACCGCTGGCTGCGCGCGCGGCTGGTGGAGGCGGCGGCGCGCAAGCCGGGCGGGCGGCGTTGAGCCGGAACGACGACGGACGTCCTCGCGAAGGCGGGCGCGTCCGAGTCAACCCGGCTCGAGACTGCGCCGGCTGATTTGGATGCGATAGGCGACCTGCGTCGCCAGGAAGCCCACGCCCATCACCACGCCCGCGAGCGCCAGGAGCAACGACAGCCAACGCCCCTGCGCGCCAACGAGCAACTGCTCGCAGAACGCGCACAAGCCCAGCACACCGTAGGCGAGCGCCACGCCGAGCTTGGCCGTCGCGCGCAATTGCCCGAACGAAAGCCGCTGGGGTAGCGCGCGGAAGCCGAGCCGGCGCTGCGTCAGAAACGCGGCCGACCATGGCACGCGCCGCGTGGCGTCAGACGACAGCGGCAATCGCGTTGGCCGTCGCCTCGACGTTGCGCGTGTTCAACCCCGCGACGCAGATCCGCCCCGAGCGGATCAGGTACACCGCGAACTCCTCGCGCAGCCGGTCGACCTGCGCGGCCGACAAGCCCGTGTAGCTGAACATGCCGCGTTGCGTCAGGAAGTAGTCGAAGTTGCGGCCCGGCACCTTGGCGCTGAGCACCTCGTGCAGCGACTTGCGCATCGCCTTGATGCGCTCGCGCATGCCGTTCACGTCGCGCACCCACGACGCCTGCAGCGCCGGGTCATCGAACACGCGGGCGACGATGCCCCCGGCGTGGATCGTCGGGCTCGAGTAGACGCGGCGCACCGTCGCCTTGAGCTGGCCGAATGCCAGCGCGGCCTCGGCGGCCGTCTGGCAAACGACGCTCAGCCCGCCGGCGCGCTCGCCGTAGACGCTCATGCTCTTCGAGAACGAGTTCGCGACGAAGAACGGCACGTCGGCCGCAGCCAGTGCGCGGATCGCGAACGCATCCTCCTCGATGCCGTCGCCGTAGCCCTGGTAGGCGATGTCGAGGAAGGGCAGCAGCTCGCGCTCCTTCAGCACCGGAATCAGCGCCTCCCACTGCGCCGGCGTGAGATCGACGCCCGTCGGGTTGTGGCAGCACGCGTGCATCAGGACGACGCTGCGCGCGGGCAGCCTGGACAGCGCCTCGCGCATCTCCTCGAACTTCACGCCGCCGGTCTTCGCGTCGTAGTACGGATAGCTGGATACCTTCAGGCCCGAGCCCTCGAACATCGAGCGGTGGTTGTCCCAGGTCGGATCGCTGACCCACACGCCAGAGTCGGGGAACCAGCGCTTGATGAAGTCGGCGCCGACCTTCAGCGCGGCGCTCGAGCCGACGGTCTGCAGCGTCGCGACCCGGCCGGCCGCCACGGCGCTCGAGTCCGCGCCGAACAGCAGCGTCTGGACGGCGCGGCGGAAGCCGGCGTCGCCCTCGATCGGCAGGTAGGGCTTCGGGCCGCTCTTCTCGAGCATCTGCGCCTCGGCCTGGCGCACGCAATCGAGCACCGGGATGCGGCCGGCATCGTCGAAGTAGATGCCGATCGACAGGTTGATCTTGTGCGGACGCGGATCCTTCTGGAAATCGTCGTTCAGCGAAAGAATCGGGTCACCGGCGAACGGTTCAATGTGCTGGAACATGAAGGAACTCGGGTTGCAGCCTTGCGGCAGGTCTCTGATCAGTGCGAACCCTGATTATCGACCAGCCGTGCCTCGACTCCGCGCGCGGATTGCCCGATTTCGGCGCAACCCGGCGCGGCGAATCACGCGGACAGCGCGGCCTCGATATCGCCGCGCAGCTTGTTCGGCTCGTCGTTGGGCGCGAAGCGCTTGATCACCTGGCCGTCCTTGCCGACGAGGAACTTCGTGAAGTTCCACTTGATCGCCTCGGTGCCGATCACGCCCGGCTTCTCCGACTTGAGCCACTTCCACAGCGGGTCGGCGTTGGCGCCGTTGACGTCGACCTTGGCCATCATCGGGAAGCTGACGCCGTAATTCAGCTGGCAGAAGCTCTCGATCTCGCTGTTCGCGCCCGGATCCTGGTGGCCGAACTGGTTGCATGGGAAGCCGACGACGACGAGCCCGCGATCCTTGTAGTCGTTCCACAGTTGCTCGAGACCCGCGAACTGGGGCGTGAAGCCGCAGGCGCTGGCGGTGTTGACGATCAGGAAGACCTTGCCGCGCTGGGCGCCGAAGTCGGCGGTCTCGCCGCGGATCGAGGAAGCGTTGAAGTCGTACAGGGTCGAGGCGGTCATGCGGTCTCCGGCTGGCGGTGGGCGTCGAATTCGAAACGGGTGGACGAGGGCGATGGTAGTTCGTCGGCGAGACGGGCAACAGGGGCGCGAACGCGAATGCGCGTCCGGCGCAGGGAAATCGCGACGAATGCGTGGCTCAGTGGCCGCCCGGGCCGTCGAACACGCTCGCCAGCGTCGCTGCCAGGATCAGCGCGCCGCCGACCAGCACGCTGACGTGCAGCGTGGCGCCGCCCCACCAGACGGCGGTGAGCGCCGCGAACAAGACCTCGCACGGCATCACGACGGCCGTGACCGTGGCCGACAGCCGCGCCGCACCGTATTGCAGGCACAGGTTCGACGCCATGAACGCCAGCGCCAGCCCGAACGCGGGCAGCGCCCACGCGCTCGCGTCGGTCGGCCACGTCACGCCCGCCGTGCCCGCGGCGCCCGTCGACAGCAGCGTCGCCGTGATTCCCGCCACGACCGCACCGCCCAGGAACATCGCGAGCGCCCGGCCCTCATCGGGCTGCGCCGCCTCGCGCCGCAACATCACGTTGTTCAGCGCGAACGCGAAGCCGCCGAACAGCGCGAGCACGTCCGGCAACGCGAGCCCGGCCGCGGCGTGCATCGAGCCGGCGCCGCTCGCGGCCGGCGCGTCATGCGACAGCACCAGCGCCGCGCCCGCGAGCGCGCAGGCGACGCGCAGCACCGCGGCGCGCGTCAACGGCTCCTTCAACAGCACGCGCGCCAGCAGCATCGCCCACAGCGGCATCAGGTAGAACAGCAGCACGACGCGCACGACGTCGCCGATGCTCACCGACCAGTTGAACGTCGCATTGGTGGCACCGGACGCGACGAAGATCAGCCACAGCGCCGGCTGCGTCGCGACCTGGCGCACGGCTGCCGGTCGCCACAGCGCGATCGAGAGGGCCGCCAGCACGTAGATGATCGTCGTCGCCCACAGCGGATGCAGGCCCATCGCCTGCAGATGGCGGAACGGCCACCACGAGACGCCCCAGACGAAGGCGTTGACGAGCAAGGCGATGACCGGTCCCGCGGAGCGCGGCCGCGGGAAGGCAGTGCGGGTCACGATCTCAATGGTTGTCGCTGCGCGCGATCTCGAACAGCGCCTCGACTTCGGTCGAGTGCTGCACCAGGTTGCGCCGGTGCCACAGCCAGATCAGGAACGTCACCGTCGACGTGAACAGGCCGAACACCGCGATCGAGCCGTAGACCGTCACGCCGAACCGCGTCATGCCGGTGTACAGCGCGCCGACACCGAGGATGCTGGCCTGCTCGTTGAAGTTCTGCACGGCGATCGAACGGCCCGAGCCCATCAGGTTGTGGCCCCGGTGTTGAAGCAGCGCGTTCATCGGCACGACCACGTAGCCGCCGATCGCGCCCAGCACGACCAGGAATGGCGCGGCGACATAGACCGTGTGGATGGCGTTCATCGTGATGACCAGCAGGCCCATCCCCACCAGCAACAGGATCACGCGCGGCGCCTTGTCGAGGCGCATCGTCATCGACGCGACGACGGCACCGACCGCGGTGCCGATGGCCACGACGCCGATCAGCCGCGTCGCATAGGTCGTCGAATAGCTCAGCGCCGCGGTGGCCCAGCCGAGCACGATGTAGCGCAGGTTGCCGGAAACACCCCAGAACAGGGTCGTCGTGGCCAACGAGATCTGTCCGAGTTTGTCGTCCCACAGGCGGGCGTTGCATTGGCTGAAGTCGCGCACGAGGTCGCTGATGTTGTTCGTCAGAGGCTGCAGGACGGCCTCGGTGCGCGGGATGCGCAAGTTGAACAACGCCGCGATCACGTACAGCGTCATCATGCAGGCGATGGCGGCACCGGCGGGGGTGTCGATGCCGAAGTGCATGTAGGGGATGCGGATCGCGAGCAGATGCGGGGCGACCTGCGGCCCGACCAGTTGCCCGCCCATGACGACCCCCAGGATGATCGACAGGATGGTCAGCCCTTCGATCCAGCCGTTCGCCTTCACCAGCTGCGATGTCGGCAGCAGCTCCGTCAGGATCCCGTACTTGGCCGGCGAATAGGCGGCCGCGCCGAGGCCGACGACGGCATAGGAGATCAGCGGATGGCCGCCATAGAGCATCATCAGGCAGCCGATGACCTTGATGGCGTTCGAATAGAACATGACCGTGCCCTTGGGCACCGCGTCGGCGAAAGCGCCCACGAGCGGCGCCAGCACGACGTAGAACAGCGCGAACATGGGAACCAGCGCGGTTCCCTGCCATGCCGGCGCGCCAGCGCTCTTCAACAACTCGTAGGCCGCGACAAACAGGGCGTTGTCGGCCAGCGAGCTGAAGAACTGCGCCGACATGATGGTGTAGAAACCTCTTTTCATTCGTTCGGCATCGTCGGCAACGGAGCCACCCGACAGGCTCCGCGCCTGAGAAAAAGTCTCCAAAGTGCGAGCGGCTTTATAGCATGCGGCCATCTTGCCCGGGCGGCATGAAGTCACGCGCGCGTCGCGCTGGCAGAATTCGTCCATGCCCCGCCCCATCCAAGCCCTGATCCATTCCGACGCCCTGACTCACAACATCGGACGCGCCCGCGCGGCCGCCCCGGATGC
>FTDG01003513.1_pt1 | contig 16983 bp, 13 predicted proteins | sample 1639751 | NCBI WGS metagenome assembly FTDG01 (sample SAMEA3914869, study PRJEB12502) | metagenome | biome: forest; material: soil | place: USA | collected 2012-03-12 | depth 0.1 m
CTCGTCATGCTGAACCAGCCGTTCGGCCACCAGGCCGAGGCCTTCCGCGCGATCCGCACGCAGATCCTGATGCGCACGCAGACCGAGGCGAAGGGCCAGCGCCGTCCGCTGGCCGTCGTGAGCCCGGACAGCGGCGACGGCAAGACCTTCTTCTGCGCCAACCTCGCAGTCGCGCTCGCCCAGTTGGGCGGCAAGGTCGTCGTGATCGACGCCGACATGCGCGGCGCGCGCCTCGACCAGGTCTTCGGCGTCCCGGGTTCCGCAGGGCTGTCCGGCGTACTGTCCGGGCGCGGCGGCAAGGGCGTCGTCAAGTCGGTGCCGGGCATCCCGAACCTCTACGTGATCCCGGTCGGCGTGCAGCCGCCGAATCCGCTCGAGCTCGTCGAAGGGCCGTCGTTCGGCATGCTGCTGCGCGAGGTGTCGATCAAGTTCGACCACGTGATCGTCGACACGCCGGCCGCCGTCTTCGGCAGCGACGGCGTGGTGATCGCGTCGCGCTGCGGCTCGGCGCTCGTCGTGACGCGCAAGGACCAGAACAAGGTCGACCGGCTGCAGCAGATGGTGGCGTCGCTGCAGGCCGGGCAGGTGCGCCTGGCCGGCGTGATCATGAACGAACTCTGACGCCATCATGAGCGAACTGCTGGCCGCCGACAAAGACCCGCTGCGCCGATGGTTCGCGCCCCGCACGATCCCGTGGTGGATCTGCGTGCTCGGGATGCTGGCGCTCTACGTGCCGACGATCTGGGGCCTGATCGTCACGGTCTGGTCGACCGAGGAACAGAGCCAGGGCCCGATCGTCGGGGCGATCTGCATCTGGCTGATCTGGCGCGCCTGGCCCACCATCGACGACCAGGAGGCCGGCCGCCCGCGGCCGTTCATCGCGTCGTTGCTGATGGCCGCGGGGCTCCTCATCTACGTCTTCGGACGCTCGCAGCGCATCTTGAGCGCGCAGGTGCTGTCGTCGCTGTTCGTGCTGCCGGCGATCGTGCTGATGCTGCGCGGGCCGCGCCAGCTCAAGTCGGCGTGGTTCGCGTTGTTCTTCATGTTCTTCCTGATCCCGTTGCCCAGCACGCTGGTCGACGCGATCACCCAACCGGTGAAGCTGGCGGTCTCGAGCGTCGCGACGACGATCCTGTTCGGCGTCGGCTACCCGATCGCGCGCACCGGCGTGATCCTGCAGATCGGGCAGTACCAGTTGCTCGTCGCCGACGCCTGCGCCGGGCTGCACACGCTGTTCTCGCTCGAGGCGATGGGCCTGCTGTACCTGAACGTCGTCCGCCACACCTCGGTGCTGCGCAACATCGCGCTGGCCATCCTGATCGTGCCGATCTCGTTCACGGCCAACGTGATCCGCGTCATCGTGCTGGCGCTCATCACGTACCACTTCGGCGACGAGGCGGGGCAAGGCTTCCTGCACAAGTTCGCCGGCATGGTCCTCTTCATGGTGGCCCTGTCCTTCATCATCGCCACCGATTCAGGCCTGCGCTGGATCGCTGCGCGCCATCAACCGAGGCCGCTCAATGCCTGATCCCGTGCTGACCCGCCGCGCCGCGATCGCGGCCGTCCTGATGGCAGCTGCCGCGGCAGGCGGCCAGGCGATGGTGCCGACGCGCCGCATGTCGGACATGCGCGGCAACTTCCGCCTCGAGGAACTGGTGCCGCTGCAGTTCGGCGAATGGCGCCTGAGCCCGAATCCGACGGCGGGGATCGTCGACCCGGAAGCCGAGACGTTGCTGAACAAGTTGTATAGCCAACTGCTCGATCGCGCCTACATCAACGCGTCGGGCTACCGCATCATGCTGTCGATCGCCTACGGCCAGGACCAGGCCGACGACAGCGTGCAGCTGCACTACCCGGAGGTCTGCTATCCGGCGCAGGGCTTCAAGCTCAATTCGAACGTGGTCGATCGCGTGGACGTGCCCGAAGGCGCCATCCGCGTGCGTCGCCTGCAGACGCAGCGCACGGACGACTACTTCGAGCCGGTGACCTACTGGACGATCGTCGGCGACCAGCAAAGCCTTGGCGGCTGGGATCGCAAGATGTCGGAGATCCGCCACGGCCTGCGTGGGGAGATCGTGGACGGCCTGCTGTTCCGCGTGTCGTCGAGCGACCGCAACTCCGAGCAGGGCTTCCGTGTGCAGAATCAATTCATTCGTGACTTGGTGCACAGCCTGACGCCCGCCGCGAGGAAACAGCTCGTCGGTCTTTCGTAGGCCGTACGCCCGGTAGATGCGCTCGCGACCGCCACGTTTCGCGCCGCTGGCGGCGACGCTTTTGGTCACACTCGCGGCGTTGTGCGCATCGCTGCGGCCCGGTACCGTTGCGCAGCTCGGGCAGCCATTTGATTACGAGCGCTTCTCGGGGAACCACCACGAACTCGCAGTCGGGACACACCGACCTGTGAAGCCAATACGTGAATGTGTCGTCACATTCTCTTGCTATTTGCATTCACTTACGGGCTCGGCAGTGCCGATGACATGGGCATCGCAGCACGTGTCATCGGGGTTAGCCGTTGACGAGGATTGGCTGCGGCTGATCCCGACTTCGGTACCCTTCATGGCATTCAATTTCCTCACTGGCTCCCGCCTGTCCGTCATCGCGATGGCAACGGGAATTCTTGTCACCGGCTGCGGCGGTGGCTCCACAGACGGCGCGACGTCGACCACCGCTTCGGCGGCGACGATCGCCACCGGCACGACGGCGTCGACGCCCGTCGACACGACGACGCCGACCACCGTCGCCAGCACGGACGGCAGCACGTCCGTGACCTCGGCGGCGCCGAACGATCCGGCGACCGTGCAGTCCGACGACACGATCACGGAGGCCGGCACCGCGACGGTCGCCGCCGCAACGAGCACCTCCCTCACGACGATCCCGACCGTCGGGGCGACCTCCGGCCTGATCACGGTCGGCACGACGACGACGTCGACCACCACGTCGACCGCCACCGGCACGACCTCGACGCCCAAGCCGGTCGTCACGACGTCCACCGGCAGCACGGGAACGACGACCTCGCCCGTCGGCGTCACGCCGGTGAAGACGACGGGCAGCCCGGTCACGGCGGCGCCGACCGTCGGAACGCGCTCGTCCGTCGGCCTGAACCTGACGGGCCTGTCGTACTACTCGATCGAGACGCCCACGATCGACCTGATGAAGAAGGCCGGCGCCTGGCTGACGCAGTGCAACGGCTGCACGGGCCTGCCTGCGGGCGCCAGCGCCTGGGACACGAAGGAAGAGGCGGCACTCGACCTCGACGCCAACGGCTGGGTCAAGAGCCTGCCGGCCGCCAACGACACGACGCATCACTTCCGCGGCGCCACCACGGCGCTGTCGGCGCTCGGCGCCCTGGCGCCGGGCCGCTACATCGTGCGCTACGACGGATCGGGCACCATGAACTGGGCGGGCGGCTTCGCGAAGGTGGCTTCGGCCTCCACGCCGGGCCGCGATGTCGTCGACCTGACGGGCGCGGTCAACTCGTGGATGACGATCACCCAGACGGATCCGACGAACTACCTGCGCAACATCCGCATCTACCCGCCTGGTGGCGCCTGCGCGAACGACCTGACGGTGTTCGCTCCCACCGCCGCGTCCTGCAACGCGTCGACCGGCGCCTTCGTCGCGTTCGAGAACTTCCCGGCGACGCAGATCTGGCACCCGCAGTTCCTGCAGGACATCAAGGGCTTCCGCGCGCTGCGCTTCATGGACTGGAGCCTGACGAACAACGTCACGGCCACGACGTGGGCCCAACGCACGCCCCCGGGCGCTCGCATCTGGACGGCGCAGACCGGCGTGCCGGTCGAGGCGATGCTCGATCTCGCGAACCTGGTCGGCGCCGACGCCTGGATCAACGTGCCGCCGTACGCGAACGACGACTACGCCACCCAGATCGGCCTGCTCGCCAAGACGCACCTGACGGGCGTCTCCCAGCTGGACCTGGAATATGCGAACGAGCCCTGGAACTACGCGTTCGTCGCGACCGGCTGGATGCTGAACCAGGCCAAGGCCAAGTACGCGACGCAAGTGGCGCAGGGCGTCAGCCCCTACACGCTCGTCGACAGCTGGTACGGTGAGCGCCTGTCGCAGATCTGCCGCGCCTTGAAGTCCGGCGACCCGCAAGCGCGATGCGTCGCCAACACGCAGGCCGCCGCCTCCTGGCATACCAACCAGGTGCTGTCGTGCCCGTACGCGGCGGCTGAAGTCGGCCACGCTTGCGCCAAGGACGTCGACGTCGTCGCGATCGCCCCGTACTTCGGCGGCTACATCTCGGGCACGAAACTGCGCTCGGTCGTCGCGACCTGGTATGCCGACGCCGATGGCGGCCTGAACAAGCTGTTCCAGGAAATCACCGGCAAGGATGCCAACGGCAACGCCGTCACCGCGCCCTTGAACGCCGCCGGCAGCGGTGCCCCGACCGGCGCGCTGGACCAGTCCAAGAGCTGGATGGTCGCCACCAAGGCCGTCGTCGACACCTACGGCATCGCGATGTGGGCCTACGAAGGCGGCCAGCACTTGCTGGTTCCCACCGGCGACACGGACACTGGCATCCAGAACCTGTTCGTCGCCGCCAACCGCGACCCGCGCATGGGCGCCGCGTACGACCGCATGATGTCCGACTGGAAGAGCGTGAGCGGCCAGACGTTCTCGTACTACAGCCACGTCGCGCCGCCGTCCGTCTACGGGATGTGGGGCCTGAAGGAATCGATGACCGACATCGCCAATCCGAAGTGGGTCTCGGCGGTCAAGAACCGCAATCTCGCGACCTGCAACTGGGCAGGCTGCTGATCGCCGCGCCCGCGAGGGCGCCGACGACCGCATCGCAAGGCACGGCCTCGGGAACACCGGGGCCGTGCCTTTTTTCGCATGAGGCGGCCAGGATGCATGCGCTAGACTCGACCCCTTTTCCGAAACGCCGTTGCATGATCAGGACAGGATGTCGTAGAAGCGCCGCAGAGACCGAGGCCCACGGCATCGCTGCCCTGAACCGCTCGACGGCACCGAACTTGCCCACGGGCCGCTGACATGAGCTCACCGACCCTGACCACGCTGCTTGTCAGCTACAACACGCAGGCCTTGCTGCCGCGCTGCCTCGACGACCTCGACGCCGCACTGGCCTCGGTCGGCTCCGCGCGCACGGTGATCGTCGACAACGCATCCGCCGACGACTCGGTGGCGCTGCTGCAATCGCGCTATCCGCAGGTCGAATTGATACGGTCGCCGACCAACGTCGGCTTCGGCCGCGCGAACAACCTCGCGTTGCCGCGCGTCGATTCGCCGTACGTGCTGCTGCTCAACACCGACGCCTTCGTGCCGGCCGACGCGCTCTCGAAGACGCTCGCCTACATGGAGGCGCATCCGCGCTGCGGCATCCTCGGCGCGCGGCTGATCGGCCGCGACGGCGTGCTGCAACCGAGCTGCCGCTATTTCCCGACGCCGTTCAACTCGTTCGTCGCACGCGCCGGCCTCGCGCGCTGGCTGCCTGGCGTGCGCCTGATCGACGACATGGACTGGCCGCACGACGCCATCCGTTCCTGCGACTGGGTGCCCGGCTGCTTCTACCTGATCCGACGCGAGGTCATCGACCAGGTCGGCCTGTTCGACCCGCGCTTCTTCCTATACTTCGAGGAGGTCGACCACTGCTTCGCGGCGAAACGCGCGGGCTGGGACGTCGTCTACCACCCCGACGTCAGCGTGATCCACCTCGGTGGCGAGAGCGCGAAGTCGGAAGGCCCGATCACGTCGGGCGCGCAGCAGCTCGAGGCGCTGCAGATCGAGAGCGCGCTGCTGTACTTCCGCAAGAACCACGGCCTGGGCGGCATGCTCGGATACGTCGCGCTCGACATGCTCGCCGACGCGATCGTGCTGCTGCGCGCGCTCGTCAAGCGGCAGCCGCGGCCGACCTTCGGCGACACCCTGCGCCGCATCGGCAAGACGTGCAGCCTGCTTTCCCGCACGGGCTGGGGCACGAGGCCGACGCGATGAGCGCACGCACAGGCTCCACGATGAGCGCCGGCCTCTTCCCCAACATCCGCGCCGACTTCCGCGCCCACGGCCGCAAGATCGGCGCGCAGGGCTTCTGGGCGATGACGGTCTATCGCTACGGACGCTGGCGCTACACGATCCGCTGGCGCTGGCTGCGCCTGCCGTTCTCGTTGCTGTACCACGTGCTGTTCAAGTGGATCCAGATCGTCGCGGGCATCGAGCTGCCGTGCGAGGTCGAGGTCGGCCCCGGACTGGTCATCGACCACTTCGGCGGCGTCATCATCAGCGGCTACGCGAAGATCGGCGCCGACTGCCGCCTGCGCAACGACGTCGTGATCGGCCTGCGCCATGTCGACGAGCCCGTCGCGCCGGTGCTGGGCGACCGCGTCGACATCGGCTCCGGCGCCCGCATCCTCGGCCCCATCCGCGTCGGCAACGACGTGGCCATCGGCGCCAATGCCGTCGTCCTGCAGGACGTGCCGGACAACCACGTCGCGGTCGGCGTGCCCGCCACCGTGCGCCCGCGCACCCGCAAGCCGGTGCCGGCGGCATGACGACGATGGTCAACGCCGTTCCCCGCCTCGGCCTGCGCAGCCGCATCCTGAAGGCCGGGACGTGGATCGTCGGCGGGCAGCTGATCGGCCAGATGATCCGGCTCGCCAGCAACGTCGTCATGACGCGGCTGCTGTTCCCGGACGCGTTCGGCCTGATGTCGGTCGTCAACATGCTGATCACGGCGCTGGGCCTGTTCAGCGACATCGGCATCGTGCGCAGCATCGTGCAGTCGCCGCGGGGCGAAGAGCCGGGAATGCTCAACACCGCGTGGACGATCCAGGTGATCCGCGGCCAGTTCCTCGCGATCGGCTGCCTCGTCGCGGCCTTCGTGTTCACCGTTGTCGCGCATTTCGGATTCGCCAAGGCCGGCACGGTCTACGCCGACGCGCGCCTGCCGTGGATCGTGGGGGTGTTCGCGATCGTGCCGGTCATCTCGGCGTTCGACTCGATCCGCAATGCCTCGGCGCGGCGCCACATGCAGATCCATCGCCTGATCAAGATGGACCTGGCGACGCAGGTGGTCACGGCCCTGGTGATGATCGCGGTGGGCCTGGCGACGCGCTCGATCTGGGCGCTGATGGCCGGCGCGGTGTCGACGGCGCTGGTGCGCTGCGTGATCGGCCACGTGTTCCTGCCCGGTCATCGCGAACGCCTGCAGCTCGAACGCGCGGCGGTCAAGGAGCTGATGAACCACGGCAAGTGGGTGTTCATGTCGTCGATCTTCACCTTCATGGTGACCAACGGCGACCGCATCTTCATGGGCGCGATCGTCGAGGCGCGCGAGTTCGGCCTCTACGTGATCGCGCTGCTGATCGTCGCGGTGCCGCAGCAGCTGGCCTCGAACCTGTGCAACAGCATCGTGTATCCGGCGATGTCCGAGGTGTTCCGCGAGCGCCCGCACGAGTTCTCGAAAGTGCTGACGCGCTTCCAGTGGGGCTACGACGCGATCGTCACGCTGCTCTTCGCCGTGCTGATCTCCGCCGGCCCGGCGCTGGTCGACCTGATCTACGACTCGCGATACCACGACGCCGGCTGGATGATGTCGATCCTGGCCGTCGGCATGATCGGCATGCGCTTCCAGGTCGTCGAGCAGTGCTACCAGGCGGTCGGCACGCCGCAGTACATGACGCTCGCCAACCTGGTGCGGCTGATCGCGCTGGTGGCCGGCATCTTCGTCGGGCGGCACGTCGGCGGCATGCCCGGGATCATCGTCGGCATCGCGGCGGCGCAGTTCTCGGCCTGGCCGATCGTGCTGTGGTTCAAGGCGAAGCACCACGCGCTGAGCCTGCGCGCCGAGGCGGTGCTGCTGCCGGCGATCGCGGTCGGGCTCGGCGCCGGCTGGCTGTTGTCGATCGGCGTGCACCATCTGTTTCCCGCGCGATTCGCCTGAAGGCGCGCCGCTTGCCGGGCGTCGCGTCGGTCCGGCGTGCGCGCGCGGCGACGATCGGCCGACTTCCACACGTCCGGCGCGGAGGGCGTGCTGGTCCGCGACGACCCGTTGTCTACAATGACGACGGCGTCGGACGCATGGCTGCGTCGCTGTCGGGCGCGGCCCGGAAGCCTTGATGGGACGACCAACGTGATGCGAGAAAGAGCCCGCCTGTGATCTACGCCCTGAAGCTGCTGTTGGCGGTGCTGTTCGTCAGCGGTACGGCCATGATGGTCTATCGCCGCGCGTTCCAGGACCTGCTGTCCGCGCGCGAATACCGGCGCGCCTGGGTGCTCGTGATCGTGTGCATGGTCGCGGCCTACCTGTGCAAGTTCCCGGCGCTGTTCCTGCTGGTGCTGGCCGGGCTCTCGATGTACGCCAGCGCTTCGGCGGGCAGCTCGCCGGTCGCGGCGTTGTGCGTCTACCTGCTCCTGAGCATCATCGTTCCGCCGATCGGCCTCGACATCGGCGGCGTCGGCGGCATCAACTACATCCTGGAGCTCGATCACTACCGGCTGCTCGCGCTCGCGGTGCTGGTGGTGCCGGCGATGCGGCTCGCCTCCGAGAAGCGGCCGCCGCGCTACGGCCGGCTGCTCGGGCTCGACCTCGCCGTGCTGTCGTATCCGCTGCTGAAGATCGCGCTCGCCATCCCCTATTCGACGACGACGACGACCGCGCGGTCGGTCGTCGAGACGATCCTCGACGTGTGGCTGCCGTACTACGTCGCGACGCGCGCGATCCGCAGCCTCGCCGACCTGCGCGCCGTGGTGACCTACATCGTCATCGGCCTGCTGTTCGGTGCGAGCGTCGGCGTGGTCGAGGAATTGATCCAGCACAACCTGTTCACCGGCCTCGAAGGCGTCTACGGCATCACGTGGCAGCTGTCGTACGTGCTCATGCGCGGCGGCCTGATCCGCGTGCAGGCGATGACGCAGCAGCCGATCATCCTGGCCTTCGCGATGGTGTTCGGCATCGGGCTGTGGGTATGGCTGCGCGGCGTCGAATGGCGCAAGGTGCGCGGGGTGCTGCCGTTGCTCGCCTTGCTGGGCACGCTCGTCTTCACGTGGTCGCGCGGGCCGTGGCTCGGCGCGATCGTGCTGGGCTTGATGTTCATGGCGATGCGCAAGCTGTCCGGCAACGGCGTGCGCGTGCTGCTGGTGGTCGGCGTGGCGGCGGCGGTGATCGCGAAGGCGGCGGGCGCCGACGCCGCGATCGCCGCCGGCCTCGCCGCGGTCTTCGGCGGCGACCAGGGCGACCTGTCGACGATCGACTATCGCCGCGAACTGCTCGACACCTCGCTGGCCCTGATCAAGCAGAGCCCGTGGCTCGGCGTGCCGGACTACGCCACGCAGATGCAGTCGCTGAAGCAGGGCCAGGGCATCGTCGACCTCGTCAACACCTACATCGCCGTGATGCTCAGCGCGGGCGTGATCGGCCTCGCGTGCTTTCTCGCGCCGTTCGCGATCGTGATCCATCGCCTGCTCGGCCTGCTGCGGCGCGACGAGCGCGGCGTCGTCACCGACGGCAGCCGCTTCGTGGTCTCGATGGTGGCGCTCGGCGTGGCCCTCCTGTTCGTGATCTTCACGACGTCGCTCTTCGGCCTGATGCCGCTGATCCTGACGCTGCTCGTCGCGCTCCCGGCCGCCTGGCTCTCGATGCCCGAGGCCGAGCGCGAACGCGATCCCCGTGCGCTGCCGATGGTGGAGGAAGTCCCCGACCCGCTGCGGCACCTGCGTTCGGTCGGCACCTTCGCCCCATGAGCGGCGTGTCGGACACCCGCGCCGTCGATCGCGTCGGCGTCGTCATCATCGGCCGCAACGAAGGGCAGCGCCTGCTGCGCTGCCTCGCCTCGTGCGCCGACAGCGCGCTGCGCGTCTACGTCGACTCCGGTTCGACCGACGGATCGGCGCAGGCCGCGGCCGACCTCGGCGCCGCCGTCGTCAACCTCGACATGGCCCAGCCGTTCACCGCGGCGCGCGCACGCAATGCCGGCTTGCAGGAACTGCTCGCGAAGGAGCCGGCCATCGAGTTCGTCCAGTTCGTCGATGGCGACTGCGAGCTGATGCCCGCCTGGCTGCCGGCGGCGCTCGCCTTCCTCGCGGCGCGGCCCGACGTCGTGGCCGTCGCCGGCCGGCGCTGCGAACGCTTTCCCGGCGCGTCCATCTACAACCGGATGTGCGACATCGAATGGAACACGCCGGTCGGCGAGGCCAAGGCCTTCGGCGGCGACGTGCTCGCGCGCGTCGCGGCGCTGCGCGCGGTGGGCGGCTACCGCGATGACCTGATCGCGGGCGAGGAGCCCGAGCTGTGCGTGCGGCTGCGCGCGCGCGGGGGGCGCGTGTGGCGTCTCGGGCAGGACATGACCTGGCACGACGCCGCCATCACGCGCCTGTCGCAGTGGTGGCGCCGCACGATGCGCGCCGGCTACGCGTTCGCCGAGGGCGCGGCGCTGCACGGCGCGCCGCCCGAGCGCCACTTCGCGCACGAGACGCGCCGCGCCGTCGCCTGGGGCATCGCGCTGCCGCTCGCGATCGTGCTGGCCGCCGCCGTCGTGCCCTGGGCGCTGCTCGCGTTCCTCGTCTATCCGCTGCAATGGCTGCGCGTGGGCCGGCGGTTTGCCAAGGCCGGCACGCCCATTCCGTGGACGTACGCGGGCTTCATGCTCCTCGCGCGGTTCCCCGAGGCGCAAGGCGCGGCCCGCTTCTTCCTCGGCCGGTTGTTCGACCGCCGCAGCGCCCTGATCGAGTACAAGTAATCCATGTCGGAACACGAATCCCACGCGACCTCCATCTCGGCCCAGGTGCCCGACTGGTCGCGCGAACACAAGCCCTTCGGCGCTTGGCAGCCGTCGCTGGCGCTGATCGCGAGCCTGCGCGCGTACCAACGCCACCGCGCGTCGCGCACGCCGTGGGCGACCGTCGGCCGCATCGTCGCCGTCCTGCGCTTTCGTTTCTGGAGCGCCGTCACCGGCGCCGACATCCCGTTGAACGCGCGCATCGCCGGCGGCCTGCTGCTGCCGCATCCGAACGGCATCGTCATCCACCCGGAGGCCGAGGTCGGGCCGAACTGCCTGCTCTTCCAGCAGGTCACGCTCGGACGCGGACCGCGCCCGGGCGCGCCGCGGCTGGGCGGGCATGTCGACGTCGGCGCCGGCGCGAAGGTGCTGGGCGGCGTGGTCATCGGCGACCATGCGCGCATCGGCGCCAATGCCGTCGTGCTCGACGACGTGCCCGCTGGCGCGACCGCGGTCGGCATTCCCGCGCGGGTCACCACGCGATGAGCGCGCGCCCCGACTCCACGGCCGGCGCCGCCGACGTCGCCTACCTGATCAATCTCTATCCGAAGGTCAGCCACACCTTCATCCGGCGCGAGATCGCCGGCCTCGAGCGGCTCGGCACGCGCGTGCTGCGCATCGCGCTGCGCGGCTGGGCCGACGAGGTCACCGACGCCGAGGACGTCGCCGAGCGCGGCCGCACGCGCTACGTGCTGCAGGGTGGCCTCGCGAGCCTGGCGGCCGAAGGCTTCGCGCGGCTGGTGCGTCGCCCGGCACTCGGATGGGCGGCGCTGCGTTGCGCGTGGCGGCTGTCGCGGACGTCGGAGCAGACGTTCGTCTGGCACCTGGCCTATCTCGCCGAAGCCTGCCGCGTCGCGAACTGGTGCGAGCGCGCCGGCGTGCGTCACCTGCACGCGCACTTCGGCACGAACTCCGCAGCGGTGGCGCTGCTGGCGAACGTGCTCGGCGGACCGAGCTACAGCTTCACGGTGCATGGCCCCGAGGAATTCGACAAGCCGAACGCGCTGCGCCTGGCCGACAAGATCGCGCGCGCCGCGTTCGTCGTCGCGATCAGCTCGTACGGCCGCAGCCAGCTCTGGCGCTGGATCCCGCAGACGCAGTGGCCGCGCGTCGCGGTCGTCCATTGCGGGCTCGAGGACGCTTTCTTTGCGGCGCCGTCCGAGCTCGGGGCGTCGACGTCGCGCCGGCTCGTCTGCGTCGGCCGCCTGTGCGAGCAGAAGGGCCAGCTGCTGTTGATCGAGGCCGTCGCGGCGCTGAAGGCGCGCGGCGTCGACATGGAACTCGTGCTCGCCGGCGACGGCGAGATGCGCGGCGTCATCGAGCAGCGGCTCGCGCGGCTCGGCGTGGCGGATCGCGTGCGCATCACCGGCTGGATCGACAGCGCGCGGGTCAAGCGCGAGATCCTCGACGCGCGCGCGCTCGTGCTGCCCAGCTTCGCCGAAGGCCTGCCTGTCGTCATCATGGAGGCGATGGCCGTGGGCCGGCCCGTGATCTCGACCTACGTGGCCGGCATCCCGGAGCTGGTGCGCGATGGCGTCGACGGCTGGCTCGTGCCGGCGGGCGACGTGCAGGCGCTCGCGCAGGCCATGCAGGACTGCCTCGAGGCGACGCCCGAACGGCTGGCGGCGATGGGGCGCTCGGCGCACGTGCGCGTCGGCGAACGCCACCGCGTCGACGTCGAGGCCGCGAAGATGAAGGCGCTGATCGACGGCGTGGTGGGAGTCGGGGCATGAGCGCACGCACGGGCGCTCGCGCCACAGCGCGCAGCGCGGAGGCTTCCCGATGACCGCCGCGCTCCACGTGATCGCAGCGCTGCTGTTGCTGGCCTGCGTGCCGCTCGCGGTCGCGGTGTCGGTGCTGGGCGTGCAGGTGCTCGCGGCCTGGCTGGCGCGGTCGGAATCGAGGTTCATCGTGCGGGGGGCGTCCGAGCGGGCCGCGGACGCCGCCGACCGGCCGCGGCTCGCCGTGCTGACGCCGGCGCACGACGAGGCCGACGGCATCGGCGCGATGCTGGCGGCGTTGGCGCCGCAGATGCGCGCGGACGACCGCATGCTCGTCGTCGCCGACAACTGCACCGACGACACCGCCGCCATCGCGCGGGCCGCCGGCGCGACGGTCGTCGAGCGCGCGCACGCGACGCTGCGCGGCAAGAGCTTCGCGCTCGCGTTCGGCGTCGATGCGATGCGCGCCGACCCGCCCGCGGTCGTCGTGGTCGTCGACGCCGACTGCCGCCTGCGCCCGGGCTCGCTCGATGCGCTCGCGCACGGCGTGGTGCGCCACGACCGCCCGCTGCAGGCGCTGGACCTGATGATCGCGCCGCCCGACGCCGGCCTCTCGCGCCGTCTCGCGGAGTTCGCCTGGCGGGTGCGCAACTGGGTGCGTCCCGCGGGCGCGCACCGGCTCGGGCTGCCGTGCCAGTTGATGGGCACGGGCATGGCGTTCACATGGGACATGATCGTCGACGCGCCGCTGGCCAATGGCTCGCTCGCGGAGGACATGAAGCTGGGCATCGACTTCGCGCTGCGCGGCAAGCCGCCGCTGTTCTGCGACGACGCGCTGGTCACCAGCCATTTCCCCGACTCCGCCGCGGCGACGCGTTCGCAGCGCACGCGCTGGGAGCACGGGCATCTCGAGACGATCTTCCGCGAGATGCCGCCGATCGTCTGGAACGCGCTGCGTCGCCTGGACGGGCGGCTGCTCGGGATGGCGCTCGACCTGTGCGTGCCGCCGCTGGCGCTGCTCGCGACGCTGCTGCTGGCGCTCGACGGCGCGGCCATCGTGCTGTGGGCGCTCGGCGCGCCGGCGTGGCTGCCGGCCATGCCGCTCGCGCTGACGCTCGCCTTCATCGCCACCGCCACGCTGGCCTGGGCGATCCGCGGACGCGACCTGGTGCGCTTTCGCGAGATGCTGTCGATCCCGCTCTACATCCTGGCCAAGCTGCCGATCTACGCGCGGTTCCTGTTCAAGCGCCAGAAGGCGTGGGTACGTACCGACCGCAAGTGACGCCGCGCGCGTGGCCGGGCACGCTACCTGCCGTGGCGACCTTCCGATCGCCCCTGTTGCGCATGGCAAAATGATGGCTTGCCGTCAGGGCCGGCCTCCGGCAAGTCGGAGTTCCACCCTGTCTCGGCCGGTCCGGCGAGCGATCATCCCGGCACTCCCTGGAGCTGCGCCATTCCGTCAACCCCCTGCATGGCCCTTGCTCGGCGCCTGAACGTCAATGCCTGATTCATCCTTCCAGCATCCGCGCCAGCCGTTGCTCAACGTGTGGGCGGACGACCTGTCGATGAACGAGCTGCTCGCGCGCCTGCGCGACACCGGCGGCATCGTGTTCACGGTCAACCCCGACCATCTGTACCATTTGCAGCACAACCCGGCGTTCCTCGGCGCGTACCGGCAGGCGGACATCATCACCGTCGACAGCCATTACGTGCAGATGGGGCTGCGCCTGTGCGGCCGGCGCGTCGTCAATCGCCTGTCCGGGTCCGACATCGTCCCCGCGTTCTGCGAACGCTTCGGCAGCGACCCCGGCGTCCGCGTGTTCCTGCTCGGGGCCAAGCCGGGCGTCGCGGAGACGGCGCGCCAGGCGCTCAACGCCAAGGCGGGACGCGAACTCGTGGTCGGCGCGCACGGGCCGTCGATGAACTTCGTGAACGATTCGGCCGAGATCGATGCCGCGCTCGACATGATCAACGCGAGCGGTGCTAACGTGCTATTGGTCGGTCTCGGTGCGCCGAAAGAGGAGATCCTGATCGCGAGCTGGCGCAGCCGGCTCCCGAACGTGCGCGTGATGATGGGCATCGGGGCGACGATCGACTACGAAGCGGGCGAAGTGAAGAGGGCGCCGGTGTTCCTGCGTCGTATCGGCATGGAGTGGTCCTACCGGGTCTTCACCGAGCCGGGACGCTACATGAAGCGCTACGTGCGCAACTCGCGCTTCCTCTGGTGGATGTTGCTGGACTGGCTCGGACGGTACAAGGATCCGTTCGGCGCGGCCGCGACCTCGACGTCGACTTCCCGCTAGCTCCGAATCAACCTGTTCGTTGGATAAGAAAAAACATGCAATTCAAATCTGCTTCGTCCTGGTGGCCGTTGTGCCTGTTCGCGCTGGCTGGTGCCGCGCACGCCGACACCGACCTCGGCCCCTACTCGTTCGGCGTGAGCGAGCAGGTGCGCCACGAGAGCAACGTGACTCGCGCGATCGAGTCCGACCGCCAGGCCGACTGGGTCTCCACGACGGAGCTGAACGCCGCCGTCGACCAGGCGCTCGGTCGCAACCAGTTCATCGCGAACGGGGCGTTCGACATCAATCGCTACAAGAAGCGCGACGACCTGAACGCGAACGAATACCACGCCAACACGGCGTTCAACTGGAACACGGTCAACGACCTGTCCGGCTCGATCGGCGGCGACTCGCGCCGGCGCCAGTATTTCTACGGCTTCGAAGGCGACAGCGCGCCGTCCGGCGCGTCGCGGTCGCTGGTGCGCAACCTGCAGACCGACAACCATCTCTTCACGAACATCCAGCTGGGTGGCGTGTCGCGCTGGACGATCTTCGCGGGCGCCGACGCCAACCAGCGCAAGTACTCGAACGAGACGTTCACCGCCCTCGGCGAGCGTCAATGGTCCGCGCACGGCGGCACGAGCTACGCGACGAGTCCCGACCTGTCGTTCGGCGTCACCGGCAGCGCCACGCACGGCGTGTATCCGGGCTTCCGCCTCGACCCCGCGAGCGACGCGCTGCACGACAGCTTCGACATGAAGTCCGTCGACCTGACGACCAAGTGGCAGGCCTCCGGCGTCAGCCGCCTGGACGCGACTCTCGGCTACACGCGCGCCGAATACGCGCTGCAGCCGGACAGCCATTACGTGAACGGCTCGCTGGACTGGACGTGGAACCCGCCGTCGCACATCTCGGTCGTGCTCGGGCTCTCGCGCGACTCGAGCACCGACACGTCCACCGGCTCGATCGCCGCCACCAACGATCTCGCGGGCCTGTCGATCAACAACACGGCGCACCTGGCGGTCACCTACGAGCTGACCGCGAAGACGAGCCTGGTCGCGAGCACGCAGTTCACGCAGCGCCGCTATTCGGGCGCCGTCCTCCCCGACACCAACGGCGCGCAGACGCCCGGCGTCAGCGGCACGAACCGCACGTGGCTGGTCGGCCTCAACGCCCACTTCCTGCCCACGCGCACGACCGACGTGGCCTGCGGCGTCTCGCGCGAAGTGCGCACCGCCGATTCGGCGCTGGAAGCGATCACCCCGGCCTATTCCGACAACATCGTGCTGTGCAGCGCTGCGATCAAGTTCGACTGAAGCAGCGGGTCCCTCGAAGAAGAATCTGAAGAACATGACAGTCGTTGCAGTCGTCGGTCTGGGCTACGTGGGCTTGCCGCTGGTCGTCGAGTTCGGCAAGCTGGGTCGCACCATCGGGTTCGACATCGCGGTCGACAAGGTCGCCAAGTGCCGCGCGGGCACCGATCCGTCGCGCGAGATCCCGGACGCCGAGATGGCGCTCGCCCGGCACGCCGAGTACACGTCCAGCGCGCAGGACCTGCGCGATGCCGACGTCGTCATCGTCGCCGTGCCCACGCCGGTCGACCAGGCGAAGATCCCCGACTTCGGCCCGCTGATCGGCGCCTCGCGCGCGATCGGGCCGTACCTGAAGGCGGGCGCGACGGTGGTGTACGAGTCGACGGTCTATCCGGGCGCGACCGAAGAGGTGTGCATCCCCGAGCTCGAACGCACGTCGGGCAAGCGGTGGAAGACGGATTTCTTCGTCGGCTACAGCCCCGAGCGCATCAACCCGGGCGATCGCGAGCACATGTTGACGAACGTGATCAAGGTCGTCGCCGGCGACACGCCCGCGACGCTCGACCGCGTCGCCGCGCTCTACGAACGCATCGTCCGGCCGGGCGTGCACCGCTGTTCCAGCATCAAGGCGGCCGAGGCCTGCAAGGTGATCGAGAACACGCAGCGCGACCTCAACATCGCGCTGATGAACGAGCTCGCGATCATCTTCGACAAGCTCGGCATCGACACCTCCGAAGTGCTCGAGGCCGCGGGCACGAAGTGGAACTTCCTGAAGTTCAAGCCGGGCCTGGTCGGCGGCCATTGCATCGGCGTCGATCCGTACTACCTGACGCACAAGGCCGAGACGCTGGGCTACCACCCGCAGGTGATCCTGGCCGGCCGCCGCATCAACGACGGCATGGGCAAGTTC
>FTDG01003641.1_pt1 | contig 16734 bp, 12 predicted proteins | sample 1639751 | NCBI WGS metagenome assembly FTDG01 (sample SAMEA3914869, study PRJEB12502) | metagenome | biome: forest; material: soil | place: USA | collected 2012-03-12 | depth 0.1 m
ACGACGGCGTCGCCGTGCGCCGTTCGCAGGACGATCCGCGGGCGCTGGAGGCCGAGTTCGACAACGTCGCCTGGGGCGCGCGCGCGCTCGATCGCGTGCGCATGCGCTGGCACCCGGCGACGAACACGGCCGAGCCGCTGCAACTGCTGCGACCGGACGCCCAGGAGCCGCCGCTGCTGCGCTGGCCGGTGGACGAGGCCGGCGGCTGGGCGGCGCGCTTCGCACCGCCCGTGAGCACGACCCTCGCGAGCCGCGAACGACGCGCCCGTTGGGCCGGACTGCCCACGCCGGATCGCGAACTGCTGCTGGGCCTGCTGGACGCGCTGCCCGCGGTGGCGTCGGCGGCCCCGGACGACGCCGTGCCCACCGGCTTCGATCGCGCCCGCCTCGCCGTCGCCGCCGCGCAACCGCTGCGCGACGCGATGCGTACCATCGACGGTTCGCGCCTGCGTCGCGTCGCGCGTGCGCTGTTGCGCCGCGGCCGCTGACCCCGCGCCCCTTTCAGCCCGACCCTCCCACGACCGCATCCATGAACGCCATCGTCGAGTGCCTCGATCAGTTGTCCCCGCAACCGCTGGAGACGATCCTCTATGTCGGCGTGCGAGCGCGCGAAGTCATCGAACGCTGTCGCACGCTGAAGCGCCAGCAGCTGATCGTCGCGTGCCCGGATCCCGAGCTCGCCTCCGAGCTGCGCCAGCAGGCGGCGGGGCTGCCGTGGGTACGCGTCGTCGAGGAGCTGCCGACCCCCGGCGGCACGCCCGCGCGCTGGCAGCGCTTGAACGTGCGCGGCCTCGGCAGCCTGCTTGCGCCGCGGCGCCTGTCCGAGCTCTATCCGCGGCTCGCCCCGATCGACACGGTGCCGGTCGCGGGCGCCAGCCTCGCCACGCTGCTCGAACGACTCGGGCTCGGCCCCGCGCGGCGCGGCGCGAACCTGCTGGCGATCGACCTGCCGGGCGTCGAGGCGAGCCTGTTCCACGGCCTCGCGCCGACCGCGCTGGACGGCCTGCGCTGGATCGCGCTGGCCGGCGTCGATCCGACGCTCTACGACGGCGCGGCGCCGCTCTCCAAAGCCGTCGACACGCTCGCCGCCTCGCATTTCCGGCGCGCCTGGTCGAACCAGGCGACGCAGGCGCTGTGGCCCGCGGCGCTGCTCGAGTTCGACGAGACGGCGCTCGCGGCGCAGCAGCGCGGCGCGCGCGTCGAGGCGCTGACGCACGAGCTGGCGACGCTCAAGCAGCAGCACGCCGCGTCGCAAAGGCAGGCGGCCGACGCGCAGGCCCAGCTGAGCGCCGCCGCGCAGGCGCGCGAGCAGCAGGAGCGCTCGGCCGCGCAGCAGCAGGCGCGACTCGACGAGGCGCTTCGCGAGAAGGACGACGCCGCCAAGCTCGCCGAGAGCCGTCGCGCGGAGTTCGAGGCTGCAAAGAAGGCGCGCGACGAACAGATGGGGATCGCGGCCGCACTCAAGTTGCAGGTCGACGCGTTGACGCCGGCGCGTGCGCAGGCCGAGAAACTCGCGGCCGAGAACAAGGCGCAGGTCGAGAAGCTGGCCGCGGAGAACAAGGCGCAGGCTGACAAGCTCGCCGAAGCCGCGAAGGCGCGCGACGAGCAGGGCAAGCTCGCCGCCGAGCGCCAGGCGCGCCTCGACGCGCTGGCGCGCGAGCGCGCCGAGGTCGACAAGAAATCGGTGGCGCTGGGCTCGGAAGCCGAGGCCGCGCGCAAGGAGATCGACGGCCTCAAGTCGGCACGCGACGCCGCGATGAAGACGCGCGACGAACAGATGCGTCTCGTCGGCGAGCGCCAGGCGCGTATCGACGAGCTCACGCGCGCGAAGGGCGAGGCCGACAAGCTCGCCGACTCGCGCCGGCTCGAGATCGAGGCGTTGAAGAAGGCGCGCGACGACCAGGCGCGTCTGGTCGAGACGCGTCTGGCCGAGATCGAGGCGTTGATGAAGGCGCGCGACGAGCAGTCGCGGGCGGCCGCGGAACGCCAGGCGCGTGTCGACGAGCTGACCCGTGCGAAGGCGGAGGCCGACAAGCTCGCCGAGTCGCTGAAAAAGGCGCGCGACGACCAGGCGGCGCTCGCGACGGAGCGCCAGGCCCAGGTGACGAGCCTCACGCAGGCGAAGACGCAGGCCGACAAGCTCGCCGCCGATCGCAAGGAGCAGGTCGACGCGCTCACGCGCGACAAGGCCACGCTGTCCAAGGCACGCGACGACCAGGCGAAGCTCGCGGCCGAGCGCGAGCGTCGCGTCAACCAGGTGGAGGCGGAGCTGGCGGACGTGTCGGGCCGGCAGACGCTGTTGCGCGAGGAACTCGTGAAGGCCGAGGCGCAGGTCGAGCTGATCACCGACCTGATCTGGCGCGAAGGACGATGATGAGCAAGCCGCAGGATGGCGTGCCGGCCAACACGCCGGTGTCGACGAAGGCGGACGCGATGGACGTCGTGCCGTTCAATGCGGCGCTCGAGGACGCGGCGCGCGACCACTGGATCGCGGGCCAATGGCGCGAACTGAGCCAGCTGCCGCAGTCGGCGCAGGAGCATCCGGACCGCGGCCGCCTGCTGGTGCTCGGGGCCGCCGCATGCCTGCAACTGGGCGATGTGCGCGCGGCGCGCCGCCAGGTGCAGATGGCGATGGAGGCCGGCTGCGACAAGCGCTTCCTGCGCGGCGTGCTGCTCGCGTCGGCCTACAACACGCTGGCGCGCGCCTCGATGGCCGCCGGACGCGAGGAACAGGCGATGCGCCACTTCGAGCGCTCCCTGTTCGACGCGCGCATGTCGTCCGAATCGCGCCGCATGGCGCAGGCGCGGGCCAGCCAGATCAATTCGGAGCTGCGCATGCAGCGCCATCTCGGCGCGCTGCGGCGCAAGGCCGGGATGCCGGCCGGCGTGCGGCAGGGCCAGGACTGGTTGCAGGAGCTGCGCGGCCGATGCCTCGCCGCGGACGACCTGCACGATGCCGTCGACGACGCGCTGGACAGCCTGCAAAGCCTGCCCGAGGAGCGCATCCGGTTCCTGATCCTGATCGCGGACCATTTCCTGGCGCTGTCGGACAAGGGCACGGCGGTGCACTACCTCAACCTGGCCACCGAGTTCGCGCAGGAGGCGGCGCAGCCGCTGCGCGCCGAGCTCGCGCAGCGGCTGGTCGCGGCGGGCTATGCGTCGGTCGCGATGGACGTGCTGGTCGCCGACACGATCGGCAATGCCGATCAGGCGATCGCGCCCGCGTTGAAGGCCGCGTACGAGAAGTCGCGCGAAGCCGAGCGCTCGCGCACCGAGCATGGCCACGAGCTGCTGCTCGCGTACTTGAAGATCTACCTTCCGACGCTGCGCGATGCGATCGAGGGCCGTCCGCTCGAGATGGTCGAGATCGGCACCACGCGCGAGAACGTGCCCGGCCAGGGCTCCACGCGAAAGCTCGCGGAGTTCTGCAAGGCCAACGCCATCCGCTTCACCACGGTCGACATGGATCCGCACAACAGCCGCAACGCCAGCGCGATGTTCGCGCAACTGCAATGCGACTTCGAGGCCATCGCGGCCAAGGGCGAGGACTACCTGCGCGAACGCCAGGCGCCGGTCGACCTGCTATTCCTCGACGCCTACGACTTCGACCACGGCAAGCACAGCGAGATGCGCCAGAGCCGCTACCGGAAGTTCCTCGGCGCGCAGATCGACGAGAAGGCGTGCCACCAGATGCACCTCGATTGCGCCGAGTCGGCGGTACGCCTGGTCTCGGGTCCGGGCCTGGTGTGCATCGACGACACCTGGATCGAGCAGGACGCCTGGACCGCCAAGGGCGCCACGGCAATGCCTTTCCTGCTCGCCAACGGCTTCGAGCTGATCGAGGCCCGCAACCACGCCGCCCTGATGCGGCGCGCGCCGTGAAGCGCGGGGCGCCCGCGCGCCGGCGCGCCGTGGCCGGCATGGCCGAGGGGGCGTCATGAGTGCCTCCAGCCGGCGCGATGCGCGCCTCGACTTCCTGCGCGACCGCCATGCCGGCCAGCGCTGCGTGCTGGTCGCCAACGGGCCGTCGCTGAACCGGATGGACCTCGGCGTGCTGCGCGACGAAATCGTGATCGGCATGAACAAGATCTACCTGGGCCTGAAGACCTTCGGATTCCATCCGCGCTACTACGTCGCGGTCAATCGCAAGGTGCTGGCGCAGTCGGCCGCCGAGATCCGCGCGCTGAATTGCGTGAAGCTTCTGGGCAGCCATGCAGCGCTCGCCGGCCTGGGCGAGGACGCGCTGACCTACGTGCTCAACACCGAACATCCGCCCGCACGATTCAGCACCGACCTCGCATGGGGCCTTCACGAAGGCTGGACGGTCACGTTCGCCGCGCTGCAGGTGGCGTGGCACCTCGGCTTCGAGAAGGTGGTGATCGTCGGGCTGGACCACCGCTACGAATTCACCGGCAAGCCCAACGAGACGCGGGTGATGCACGGCGCCGATCCGAACCACTTCGCGCCCGGCTATTTCGGCGGCGGCCAGGAATGGGACAATCCCGACCTGCCGCGCTCCGAGCAGTCCTATCGCGTCGCGCTCGACGCGTTCCGCGGCGCCGGCCGCACCATCGTGGATGCGACCGTGGGCGGCGCATGCACGATCTTTCCGAAGATGGAGCTGCACCGCGCGCTCGCGGCCTGACCCGCTCGGTCGCCGCCCACGCCGGCACGCCGCGGGCGCACGCAGTCTCCCCACCGATCGCACTTCAAACGACGAGAGCAGCGCAACGATGAGCCAACCCGGCCGGCCTGGAGGCCTGACCCAGGGCAACGAGTACGAACGCAAGGGGCAATGGCTCGAAGCGCTCGACGCCTACTTCGCTTTCTACAGCGCGTCGCCCGACGATTCGCCGCTGAGGAAGATCGCCCTCGACAACATCCGCCGCGTGATCGCACGTTGCTCCGGCAGCACGCACGAGGCGCTGCTGGGCGAGATGCTGGCGGGCGGCCACGACCTGCTGCGCAGCGTTTTCGGCGCCAGTGCCGGCGCCGCGTCCGCGCCGAAGGCCAAGCCGCTGGTGACGATCGTCGTGCCTTGCTACAACGTCGAGAAGTACCTGGCCGCCTGCGTCGACAGCATCCGCAGCCAGACGCTGGACAGCTTCGAGTGCATCCTGGTCGACGATTTCTCGTCCGACGCCACGCCGGCGATGGCCAAGGCGATCACGCAGTCCGACAAGCGCTTCCGCTTCTTCCAGCACCGCGCCAACGGCGGCCTGGCCGCCGCGCGCAACACGGGCCTGCGGCTCGCGCGCGGACGCTACGTCGCCTTTCTCGATTCGGACGACCTGCTGGCGCGCGACTCGCTCGCGAACCGCGCCGCGGCGCTGGCGCGCTACGACGACGTCGCGATGATCGGTGGCGTGTTCGACTTCTCGCAGACGATCGACCACGACTTCTCCGGCGAGATCGCCGGGGTGGAGGCGAAATACCGGCCGGAGTATGTCGACTTCGTCAGCGCGCAGGGCGACTGTCCGTTCAACGCGAACCAGCCGATGCTCAAGCGGTCGGTGTTGTCGGAGATGGGCGGCTTTCCCGAGAACTACCCGCAAGCCGAGGACTGGCGCCTGTGGTCCAAGATCCTGCGCGCCGGCTACCTCTTCCTGCCGGTGCGCACCATCGGCAGCGGCTACCGCCAGACGCCTGGCAGCATGATTCGCCGCGCGCCGCTCGTGCACGTCGAGAAGTCGGTGCGCAACTACTACCGCGCGCATGCGCCGTACGACGCCGAGACCAGCCCGCTCGAGTTGCGCTACGAAGAGATCTTCCGCGGCGCACCGCTGTTCACGCGCGAGGCCGGCTACTACCGGGCGCAGGTCGGGTTGCTGTCGCGGCTGGCGAGCTTCTTCGGCATCGAGATCGCACGCCTTCAATCGCTGGGCGAGCCAGTCGACCTGGATCGGCTGTTTGCGATCGTCGATGAAGCCATGCCCGACCACGCGGCGGTGATTTGCGGACTGGTGCCCAAGACGATCCATTCGTGGCTGCACAACGGCAAGAACCGCTATCACGGCGGACTGCCGCTGTCGGACGAACTCAACGCCCGGTTCGCCCGGGTCGCGCATGCCTTCATCGGCCGGCTCTTCGGCTCGCGGGTGCCCGTGCTGCTCGGCGCCCATGCGCTGCCGGAGCGCGAACTGCGTCGACGCGAACTCCTGCCCGTCGACATCGTGTTCCTGCCGCACAAGGCGTATCACACGAAGAGTTTCCAGCTGCTGCTGCCGCTGCTCGACCGCGCCGGCCTGACCTACCGCTTCGTCGACTCGACCGTTCCGTATCGGCAAGAGGGCGCGTACATGCCCGAGCTGGCGGAATTCTTCCTGTCCTACAACGAGTTCGTCACCTCGCGCATCGTGCCGCGGATGGTGGTCTGCATGAACGACTGGGACACCGTGGTGAAGCCCGTCGTGGTCGCAGCCAAGAAGCGCGGGATCCCGACTGCGGGGATCGTCGAGGGCGTGCAGGACTACGCCGATGCGGACACCGGCCGCAAGCGCAACGCGTACCGGGAGGTCGACCACGTCCTGCTGCCTGGCACGTTCGATCGCAAGTACTTCGCGGACAGCCCCCAGCAGACGTGGGTCACCGGCGTGCAGCGCCTGGACGGCCTGGCCGCGTGGACGGCGCGCCGCGCGGCGCGCGACGCCGGGCTCGCCCAGGGCGGCGCGCGCACGAGCGAGCGCCACGTGGTCGTCAACGTCAACTTCTCGTATGGCGTGATGACCGATCGTCGCAGCGCATGGCTGGCGGACATCGCCCAGGCCTGCCGCGCCGCCGGATACCGGATGGTGGTATCCCAGCATCCGCAGGACGACGGTGATCTCTCGGCGTACGAAGTCTCGAAGAAGCCGCTCTACGACCTGCTCGTCGACGCCGATTTCCTCATCAGCCGCTTCAGCGGCGCGATCCTCGAAAGCATGGTGATCGGGTGCCCCGTCATCTACTACAACGGCCTCGCGGAACGCAATGATAAGTTCCACGACAGCTTGAGAGGGTACAAGGTTGCGGACACTGTCGAACAGCTGGTGAAGTCACTGGATTCCGGTACATTCGGGGCCGACGACGGTGGCGAATTCCTGCGACAGCATTGCGATCTCGATCGGTCGAATCCCCGAAGTTCCATCGAAAAGACCGTCGACGTCCTTGTCGAGTTGTCGAAGCGCTCTCAGCCCTCGCTGGACGACATGCAGGCATTCAAGCGCGACCTGGGCTCCTGACTCGAGGAACAACAAATGAACGGTATGAGACTCCACGCGATCGGCGCAGCGATCCTTCTTGCGGCCTCGGCCGCGTCGGCGCTGGCGGCGGATTCGCCGTCGCAACGCTGGGAAGCCTGGCGCCAGGCCCAGCTGGCGGGGCCGCCCGAGCGTGCGCTGCCGCGGCTGGCCTGGGCGTTCTTCGGAGACTCCGGCATTCCGGCCGACGACAAGGGGTTTGCCACCTACGCGGCGGCGGGCCTGACCTACGTGCAGACGCATCCGAACCAGGCCGCGATGAGCGCCGCGGAGAGCCAGGGCCTGAAGCTGTTCCTGGGTACCTGGGAAGGCGCGGTCGGCAAGGACGACAAGGTCCACGACCTGGCCGCGAAGGCCTCGGCCGACAACTCGGTCTCGCTGATGATGCTCAAGGACGAGGCGGACGCCTCGTTGCTGGAACCCATCGGCCACGACAACGACATCCTCTATCGCGAGACGCCCAGCCGGGTGCTGGTGCTGCAGACGATTCTTCCCGCGCACGCCTCCAAGGCCGGCAACAAGGAGCGTTGGGATCCGCAGCGCCCGTGCAAGGACGACGGCTCCTATTGCGACTTCGTGCACCACGTCATCCAGACCGCCCACCCGGCGGCCGTCGGCATCACGCTCTATCCGCTGCTCCAGGGCGGCGACCGTGCGGGCTACTACCGCGAGCTCGGACAGCTTCGCAAGCAGACGGAATCCGCCAAGATCGGCTTGGCCGGCTTCGTGCTGGTCACGCCGCACTACGACGGCTGGTCGAAGCAGCGCTACAAGCGGCCTGAACTCTCCGACGTACTGTGGCAGGTGAATTCGCTGCTGGCCAACAATGCCAAGCTCATCGTCTACTACGACTACCGCATCAAGCCGGAAAACCGCGAGGAGAAGGAAGGCGCGTTCGCCGAGGGCATGGTCTCGGCGTCCGACGGCCAGCCGACGGACACTTACGGCAGCGTGCAGAAGGCCAACTGCGAAATCGCCGGCATCGGCTCGACGCTGATGGGCCTCAACGTCCGCGAGACGTATTGGCCGGAAGACACGAAGGGCAAGTTCGTGCCGGCGGCGACGCAGGCCGGGCCGGTGAACGTCGCTGGCAACGACTTGCTGATCTCCACGCTGGAGCCCGAGGGCGGCAGCGGATCGAGCTGGGTGATGATCGTCAACGAACATCACGGCGCGGGCTCTTCGGCGTCGAAGGCCCAGCTGCAGCTTCCCGCGGGCTTCAATGCGGTGCAGACCAGCGCCGACCAGGACTGCCACGCGAAGAAGACGCCGCTGTCCGTCGCGAGCAATGGCTGGGTGGGCGTCGAAGTCCCGCCGGGTGGTGCCAGCCTGATCGAGATCGCACGGAAGAACTGAGGCGCGGCCGCCCGGGAGGGCGGCTTCCCTGCCGCCGGCCGGCGTCATCCCGACGCCGGCTGGCGAACCTCACATCAACGACGCCCGGTGTCGTTCGCCACCGCGCTGGCGGCGTGATACTGGATCTGCGGCTTGCTGTTGATCTTTGCCGAGATGAACGGCAGCTCCGTCTTGCGCCCGGCCTTCGCGATGAAGTACGAGCGGTTGCCGAGCTTGTTCTCGGCGTCTTCGCCCGGGTGGGGCGCCGTGGACAACAGCGTCGCGTTCACGAAGCCCGCGTGCTCGATCATGTCGAGGAACAGCGTCTCGGTGGGCTCCCAGCCGTACAGCTCGCCGCGTGCGCGCCCCGGCGTGTGCCGCGCCCGATTCACCGTGGTGAGGCTGTCGCCCGGGATGGTCTGGGTCGAGACCAGCAGCGTGCCGGAGCAACTGTGCGTCAACATGTCCAGTGCCAGCTGCGGATAGCGGATGTGGTACGACAGGCCGACGTAGGCGACGATGTCGAACGTGCCCAGCGACAGGACGTTGAACAGGTCGGTCTTCTCGATGGAGATCTTGTCGGACAGCCCGAAGTGGTCGATGACGAACTGGGCCTGGCGGCAGTACGTCACCGAGTGCTCCACCGCCACGACCGTGGCGCCGCGCTTGGCGAATTCCACCGACAAGCCGCAGGCGTTCGCCCCGAGATCCAGCACCCGCATGCCGGTCATGTCATGCGGGAGATGCGGCGCGAACAGATTGAACGTCAAGGTCTGGTTGCGGTCGCCCGGCGTGAAGACTCCGCCGCCCATGTCGATGCGGTGATACCATTTTCCGAGTGACGAAATTCTCTCGACCAATTCAGACGTCATTTTTGCTCCAGAACGAGGCCGTCTTTATACCATCGCGGTCTGCGGGTCATGGCGCGTGCCGGCGCGGCCGCGTCGATTCGGGCGGTCGACGATGAGCGCGCCGCGCATGAGCGTCGTGATGCCGTCGCTGAACCAGGGCCGCTTCATCGACGCGGCGGTCCGCAGCGTGCTGGGAAGCGGCCTGCCGGGTATCGAACTGATCGTGACCGACGGCGGGTCGTCCGACGACACGCTGGTGCGGTTGTCGGCGCTCGGCGAGAAATTCGACGGCCGCCTGCGCTGGTCTTCCCAGCCGGACGACGGCCCGGCGCACGCGATCAACCGCGCGGTGGCCCAGGCGCGCGCGCCCTGGATCGGCTGGCTCAATTCGGACGACCTCTACGCGGACGGCGCGATCGCCCGCGCGCTCGCGCACGCCGAGGGCGCCCCGAACGACGTGATGGTCTACGGCCAGGGCGACCACGTCGACGAGCAGGCGCGCTTCATCGAGCGCTATCCGACGCGGCCGCCGTCGACGCCGCTCGGCGAGTTCCGGCATGGCTGCTTCATCTGCCAGCCCACGGCCTTCTTTCGACGCGAGGCGTTCGACGAGCTCGGCGGCCTCGACACGTCGTTGCGCGCCGCGTTCGATTTCGACCTCTGGCTTCGCCTGTTCAAGCGCTATCCGGGCCGCATCGGCTTCATCGACGACGTCCAGGCGCTGTCGCGGCTCCACGAAGCGGGGATCACGCTGAGCCAGCGCGGCCGCGTGGCGCGCGAGGGCATCACGGTGCTCGGGCGCCATCTCGGCATGGCGCCGGCGGAATGGGGGCTGACGTGGCTGGAGGAACTCTGCGCCCAGCACCCGTTCCACCGCCAGCCGCTCGACCTGCGCGAGCAGCTCGACACCCTGGCCGCCGACTGCCGCCCTGCGCTGGGCACCGACGGTTTCGACCGCTTGCGTGGGCGCGTCGCGGGCGACGCGCGCGTGCGGTTCGCGTCGCCGCAGGTCTTCGTCGGGGTCGGCGCCGACGGCTGGGCCACCAGTTCGCTCGAGGTGCGCGTGCTGCAACAGCCCGCGCGTCTCGGCGCCCTGCGGCTGCGATGCGCGCATGTCTCGCCCGTCGACGGCCCGCTGCGTCTGCTGATCGTTTCGCCCGACGGCGGTACGCGCGTGCAGACGGTCGACGGCCCGGGCGAATTCGAGATCGTGCTGGACGTGTCCCAGCTGCCCCCCGGCGCCCGCGCGATCTACCGCGTGCGCTGCGAACCCGGCTTCGTCCCCGCGCACATGGAGCCGGGCTCCACCGACACGCGGACGCTCGCGTTCAAGGTCGAGGCGTGCCAGGTGGTGCCGGCGGCCGCCTGAACATCAGCAGGACGCCCAGCCCGCCGCCGTGATCGGTGAACTCGACGTGCGCGTCGAGCGCGCCGCTGCGCTGGATGACGAACATCATCTCGTTCAACGACAGCGGATTCATCTGCAGGTGCGGATCGGGCCGGCCGTCGGCCGGATTGCGCGGGACCAGCCCCATCCGCGACCCCCAGCGATGCATCCACGCGTGCAAGGCGCTGCTGGTGCGCGGGCGCAGGCCGAACGGCCGCGGTCGGCCGAAGCGGTCGGCCGAGTCGGACAACGAGTACATCACGTGCAGCGCCGCGACGCCGCCGGGCGCGACGAGCTCGACCAGCCGCGCGAAGAAGGCGCGCGCCCTGCCGGCGTCGATGTGCTGCAGCACGATGAACGAGTGCACGAAGTCGAAGAGGCCATCGAGCGCCGAGAGCGTGTCGTCCGACAACGCGAACACGACATTCGAGACCCCGGCGAGTTCGCAGTTGCGGCGCGCTTCCGCGAGCATCGCCGGCGAGATGTCGACGCCGGTCACGCTGCTCGCGCGGCGCGCGAGCGGGATCAGGATGCGGCCGACGCCGCAGCCGAAATCGAGCGTGCGGCCGAACGAGAACTGCGGGTCGACATGGCGTCGGGCGCAGGCGGCCAGCATGTCGACGTGGTACTCGCCGCTCGCGAAGAAGGCGTCGCGCGCGGCGCCGTCCAGGCAGGAGCGTCGGAACGCCGGGTCGGTGAGCACGGCGAAGTAGGGATCGCGCTCGCCCCAGTCGCGCCAGTCGTCGTCGGTGCGGTGCATCGCGTGACGCTCGGTGGCGCGCTGCAGCCGCGGCGCGTCAGCGCAGCGTGTTCGAGATCTGCAACACCGGGTACGTCGCCGAGAACAGCAGGTTCAGGAACTTCTGCACTTCGGCCAGCGGCGAGTTGCTGACGTAGAGGACGTCCTTGTCGTTCATCGCGAAGCTCTGCATCGCGAAGAACGCGCGCGGGTCGCGCAGGTCGATGCGGTAGATCACGGGCACGAGGCCGTCCGGCGTGGTCTTGGCCACGGGGTGGGGCCAGTCGAGCGCGTCCGGCGCCTCGAGACGGAAGATGAAGACGCCGCGCGCGTTGGCGCGTGCATCGACGAGGCCGTTCGCCCGTGCCAGCGCCTGCGCGAGCGTGACGCCCTGTGCCTCGAAGCTGATCTCGTCCTGCTTGCCGGTCGCGCCGAACGCCGTGAAGCTGAGCGGCTGGTAGAGCGCGGTGACGACGTCGCCCGCCTGCAACCGGACGTTCTGCTTCGGATCGCGCACGATCTGGTCGAGCGACTGCGCGTAGTAGTGATCGCCGCGGGTGATCTGGATCGTCGTCTTGTTGACGGGCTGGCGCAGGCCGCCGGCCGCCGCGAGCGCGTCGAGCAGCCGCTCGCCGCCGGCGGTCAACGGCATGCGCGTGCTCGCGCTGACCTCGCCACCCACCGTCACCAGCGACGACCGGTTGTTGGCGATGTGCACCAGCACTTCGGGGTGGTTGGCCTTGCCGGCGAGCCGATGCGCGATCTCGTCGGCGACGGCGCGCGGCGTCTTGCCGCCCGCGACGATGCGTCCGACGAAGGGCACCTCGATCGTGCCGTCGGTGTCGACGATCTCCTCGGGGAAGGCCGTCGGCTGGACCGTCGACGGCATGCCGGGCGCCTGCGGCGGCGCGAACAGCGTGGCCGGGGGCGTCTCCCAGATCGTCACCTGCAGCGAGTCGCCGCTGCCGATGCGCAGCGGCGTGGCGGCGGGCATGCCCAGCGCTTCGGAGAACTGTGTCGTGTGGCGGCGTGCGAGCAGGCGGCGCGCGACGTTGTCGTCGACATCGACCACCTCGATGTTCGCGCCGGCCTCGGCCACCTGCTGCGCGTCGGCGTCTCCCACGTCGCTGGCGCGAGGCCCCGAGCCCGGCATGTTGGTGCATGCGCCGAGCGCCATCAGCAGGCTGGCGGTGAGCGCGAAACGGGAAGACAAGAGCATGGAACCAGCTATAAGTTATGTAAAGACGCGGGGCGGCCGCAGCCCACGGGTCGGCGCATCATACCGGGGCAAAGCAAGGGTTTTGCCCGGCGCTTCGGCGTCTGGCGACGCGAAGCGAGGGGCCGACGCGGGCGCCCGGGCCATGCACAATGTGGGCTGAATCCAGGCTGAATGCGGGAAATTCCATTTCTGCCGCCTCGACTCCGACCGCCCCTCGCGCCGTTCCTCGCTTTTGCAGACCAACTCCTCCTCTTCTCGTCGGCTGTCTCCCGTCTTCATCAACGGCAAGTTCACGCGTCAGCATACGACGGGCGTGCAACGGACCGCGTCCGGGTTGCTGGTGGCGCTCGACACCCAGGTCGGCGCGCTGTCGCCCGACGAGGCCGGCGAATGGGTACTGCTGTGTCCGCCCGGTGGCGAGCCGCCGCCGCTGCGCCATATCCGGGTCCGCTTCATCGGCCGCGAAGGCGGCTCGCTGATGCGCTGGGAGCAATGGCTGCTGCCGCGGGCCGCCCGCGGCGGGCTGCTGTTGAACCTCGCCGGCTCGGCGCCTGCCTGGCATTCGCGCCAGGTCTGCATGCTGCACGATGCGGCAGTCTTCGACCGCCCCGAGGCCTACACCCTGATGTTCCGGTCCTGGTACCGGCTGCTGTTCGCGCTGCTCTCGCGCACGGCGCACTCGCTGCTGACGGTGTCGGAGTATTCGAAGCGCAGGCTGTGCGACCACCTGCACGTGCGCCCCGAACGGCTGCACGTCGTGCACAACGGCGCCGACCACCTTTGCGAGGTCGAGTGCGACGATTCGGTCTTCCCTTATTTCGGCATCGAGCGGCACCGCTACATCCTGGCCGTCGGCAGCTCGAACCCGAACAAGAACCTGCCGCGCCTGGAGCAGGCGGTGCGCCGGCTGCACGAACAGTGCGGGCTGCGGCTGGTGCTCGTCGGCGGCATCAACTCCAGGGTGTTCGCGCCGTCTGCCGCCGACGAGCTCGGCGCCCGTTCCGACGTGATGCGCACGGGCCCGATCAGCGACGGCCAGCTGAAGTCGCTCTACCAGAATGCCGTCGCGCTCGTCTTCCCGTCGCTGTACGAAGGTTTCGGGTTGCCGCCGCTGGAGGCGATGTCGTGCGGCTGCCCGGTGCTCGCGGCGAACGCAGCGGCGATTCCCGAGGTGTGCGGCGACGGCGTCGCCTATTTCGACCCGCACTCGGTCGCCGACATCGAACGCTCCGTGCGCCTGCTGCTCGACGAGCCCGAGCGCCGCGCCGTGCTCCGCGCCGCCGGCTTCAGCCGCGTGAAGACGTTCTCGTGGGCGGCATCGGCGCGCGCCGTGCTGGGGCACGTGCGCGCCGCGCAGTGACGCGCGTCTAGCTGGCGGGCCGCTCGGGCGGCTCGCCCGGCACGCGCGCCGCGGCGTCGCGCAGCAGCTTGCCGAGGACGATCTCGTCGATCGGATCGGCGAAGCTCAGCGGCTGCCACGCCGACACGCTCGCATAGTGCAGCGCCGTCAACGTGCCGGTTTCGAGTTCGACGCGCGCTTCCGGCACCAGCCGCTTCGCCGGCTTGTCGTCGACCAGCAGCGCGAGAAGCCGGTGCTGGCCGCCGGCCTGGCGGAACGTCTCGTCGAGCGCGCGCAACTGGTCGACCGACCCCGGCTGCGCGCGGTTGAACAGCACGAACAGCGACGGCTGCGACGACTTCAGCGCCGCACGGAAGCGCTCGACGCAGCGCGTGATGTACGCGTAGTCCGTGTCTTCGTGGACGTCGTGATGGTTGAACACGCACTTGACGCCGAACTTGCTGCGGTAGAACCGGTGGTCGACGCGGTTCACCTCGTGGCCGTGCGCGCGCTGCTCGAGCGGCACCGGCTCGTACTCGGCGCGGTCGAGGAAGGTCGCGAAGTCGTCGCGGATGCAGTGATCGACCATGCGGATGTTCGAAAAGATCCAGTCGAACGGGCCGGCCCAGTCGCGCAGGCCCAGGCGCTGCAGGAACTCGCTGGCGAAGCAGTGCGTGCCGAGCGACACCACCGGCACGGTCACCTCGGCGGAGCCGCGGCTCAACAGCGCCGCGTTGGTCCGCGCGCTCTCCGGGCTGGCGAGGAACGCACGCATCATCTCGGGCAGCCGCGCCGGATCGCGCGCCAGCGTCGCAACGTGTTCGGCGCGGCCGCCGGCGTCGGGGTCGCGGCCGAGGATCGCGCGGTAGCAGGCGTCGACGGCCTCTTCGGCGGACAGCAGGGGCTTGGGTGGCTTGGACTGCTCGTCGGCGGGCCCGGCCTTGCGCCAGAAGCGGAAACTCATGCTTTGCGGAAAAAGGAAGGGGCCGGTGTCGGGCGCCGGCGCGAAGGGCGAATCTTAGCCCCTGTCTGCGGACCGCCGGCGGGCCGGCGCCGCGCCGTTCGCGCGGCGACGGTCCCGCCGGATGGCCGCGTGACCTAAAATCAGGGATTGCCCTCGTCCAGCCCCATCATGTCCTCGCACAGCCTTCGTCCCCAGTCGTCCGCTCCCGTCACAGATCGCAAGGTGCGCTTCGCCATCGTCGGCTGCGGACGCATCGCCGCCAACCACATGGAGTCGATCAAGACGCACCATGAGCGCGCCGAGGTGGTGGCCGTGGTCGACACCGACCCCGCCAAGCTGGCCGCGGCCGTGGCGCGCACCGGCGCGCGCGGCTATCCGAGCCTGCAGGCGATGCTCGCGCAGGAAGCGGAGTCGCTCGACTGCGTCGCGATCACCACGCCCAGCGGCCTGCACTCCCGGCAGGTGATCGAGGTGGCGCACGCGGGCATCGACGTGATGACCGAGAAGCCGATGGCCACGCGCTGGCAGGACGGCCTCGCCATGGTGCGCGCCTGCGACGAGGCCGGCGTGCGCCTGTTCGTCGTCAAGCAGAACCGGCGCAACCGCACGCTGCAGCTGTTGAAGCAGGCGATGACCGAAGGGCGCTTCGGGCGCATCTACAACGTCGCCGTCAACGTCTTCTGGACGCGGCCTCAGGAGTACTACGACTCGGCCGCCTGGCGCGGCACGTGGGAGTTCGACGGCGGCGCCTTCATGAACCAGGCGAGCCACTACATCGACCTGCTGGACTGGGTCGTCGGCCCGGTCGAGAGCGTGATGGCCTACACCGGCACGCTGGCACGCAACATCGAGGTCGAGGACACCGGCGTCGCCGCGCTGAAGTGGCGCAACGGCGCGATGGGCACGGTCAACGTCACGATGCTCACCTACCCGAAGAACCTCGAAGGCTCGATCACGATCCTCGGCGAGAAGGGCAGCGTGCGCGTGGGCGGCGTGGCCGTCAACGAGATCCAGCACTGGCAGTTCGCCGAGCCGCACGCGATGGACGCGGAACTGGAGTCGGCGAGCTACCAGACGACCTCGGTCTACGGCTTCGGCCATCCGCTGTACTACGACAACGTGATCCAGACGCTGCGCGGCGAGGCCGTGCCCGAGACGGACGGCCGCGAAGGCCTGAAGTCGCTCGAGCTGCTGATCGCGATGTACCTGTCGTCGCGCGACGGCAAGCGCATCAATCTCCCATTGGAGTATTGATGCCCCCACGCTCGCTGGCGCTCGCTGCCCCCCGAGGGGGCGTTCCGCGGCTGGCCCGGCGAAGCCGGTTCCAGCGCTCCCTTGAACTTCTTGTTCGGCGCGCAAGCGGCCGTGCCGGCCAGATTCGCCGATTCGCATGACCACGACCATTCATCCGACCGCCATCGTCGACGACGGCGCCGTCCTCGGCGCCAACTGCCGCGTGTGGCACTGGGTGCACATCAGCGGCGGCGCGCGCATCGGCGCAGGCTGCTCGTTCGGGCAGAACGTGTATGTCGGCAACGACGTCGCGATCGGCGACAACGTCAAGATCCAGAACAACGTGTCGGTGTACGACGCGGTGACGCTGGAGGACGACGTCTTCTGCGGCCCGAGCATGGTGTTCACCAACGTCTACAACCCGCGCGC
>FTDG01000571.1_pt1 | contig 16501 bp, 11 predicted proteins | sample 1639751 | NCBI WGS metagenome assembly FTDG01 (sample SAMEA3914869, study PRJEB12502) | metagenome | biome: forest; material: soil | place: USA | collected 2012-03-12 | depth 0.1 m
CTGTGGTGCTTCGCCACGACCGATTCGTTCGAAGCCGCCGTGCTGGCCGCGGCCAACCTGGGCGACGACGCCGACACGACGGCGGCGATCGTCGGCCAGATCGCCGGCGCGCACTACGGCGTCGACGCGATCCCGGCGCACTGGCGCGAGCGGCTCGTCATGCGCGACGACATCGACGCGCTGGCCATCGCGCTGTTCGAACGCTGATCGAACGCCGGTCAGCCGCCCGCGCCGGCGCCCTTGCCGACCGCGTCGAGCGTCGCGAACTCCGCGTCGCTCAGCACGATGTCGCCGGCCTTCACGTTCTCTTCGAGGTGGGCGACCTTCGACGTGCCCGGGATCGGGATGATGACCGGACTGCGCTGCAGCAGCCACGCGACGGCGATCTGGCTCGGCGTCGCGCCGTGGGCCTTCGCGATCGCGTCGAGCCTGGCCGTGCCGTCCCGCGCGAGCTCGCCGGCGGCGAGCGGGAACCACGGGATGAAGCCGATGTCGTTGGCTTCGCAGTACGCGAGCACGTCCTCGCTGCCGCGGTCGGCGAAGTTGTAGCGGTTCTGCACGGTCGCGACCTTGAAGAACTTCTGCGCGGCCTTGATCTCCTCGACCGAGACCTCGCTCAAGCCCGCGTGCACGATCACGCCGTCGGTGACGAGCTGCTTGACGGCGTCGAACTGCTCGTCGCGCGGCACCTTCGAGTCGATGCGGTGCAATTGCCACAGCGCGATCTCGTCGACGCCCAGTCGATCGCGGCTCGCATGCGCCTCGTTGACGAGATAGCTCGGGTCGCCCTTGGGCGTCCAGACGTCGGGCCCGCTGCGCGTCAGGCCGCCCTTGGTCGCGACCACGACGTCCGTGTACGGATGCAGCGCTTCCTTGATCAACTCCTCCGAGACGTTCGGACCGTAGGAGTTGGCGGTGTCGATGAAGTCGACGCCCAGCTCGGGCAGGCGGCGCAGCGTGCGCAGCGCTTCCTCGCGGTCGGCCGGCGGCCCCCAGATGCCCTTGCCGGTGATGCGCATCGCGCCGTAGCCGAGACGGTGGATCTCGAGCTCGCCGCCGATCAGGAAGGTCTTGGTCGGTGTCGTCATGGGTGGATTCCTGGTGGGTGAAAACGACGGCGCCGCGCACGGGAAGGAATGCGCGACGCAGCTACCGGCCCAGTATGTCCAAGCGCCGTGACGTTTTGGTCGACGTGGTCTTGGACCGCGCTCGCTAGGCCCGCGCCTTCTGTTCGTCCGGCTGCGCCGCCGCCGTCGCCGTGGCCTGGTCGAGCGCGGCGAGATGCTGGTGGATCAGCGCCACCGCCGCCGCGCCGTCGCCGATCGCGCCGCCGACGCGCTTGACCGAGCCGGCGCGCACGTCGCCGACCGCGAACGCGCCGCGCACGCTGGTCTCGAACGCGTTGGGCACGCGGCCCGGCTTGGCGTGGCCGTCGTCGCCGGTGATCGCGTCGACGCCGGTGCGCACGAAGCCGTGCTTGTCGACCGCGACGCCGCAGCCCTCGAGCCAGCGCGTCTCGGGATCGGCGCCGACGAACAGGAACAGGCTGCGCGACTCGCACTCGTGCGGCGTGCGATCGGGGCCCGTGCGCCACTTCACCAGCCGCAGGCCGTTCGGCAGTTCGCCGTGCAGGCCGGCCAGCTGGGAGTGCGTCCACAGCTGGATGTTGGACGCAGCCTTGATGCGGTCGATCAGGTAGCGCGACATGCTCGCGGCGAGCCCGTCGCCGCGGATCAGCATGTGCACCTTCTTCGCGTGATCCGACAGGAACACTGCGGCCTGCCCCGCCGAGTTGCCGCCTCCCACCAGCACGACCTCGGAGCCCGCGCACGCGCGCGCCTCCAGGCCAGAGGCCCAGTAAGAGACGCCGTGGCCCTCGTACTCGGCGATGCACGGCAGGTCGGGCCGGCGATAGCGCGCGCCGCTCGCGATGACCAGCGAGCGGCTGCGCAGCGTGCGGCCGTCGGCGAGCTTGACGCTGAAGATGCCGTCGGTCTCGGCGCGCGAGCAGTCGAGCGACATCGCCTCGGCCGGGATGATCATCTTCGCGCCGAACTTCTGCGCCTGCATGAACGCGCGGCCGGCAAGCGCCTGGCCCGAGATGCCGGTCGGAAAGCCGAGGTAGTTCTCGATGCGCGCGCTCGCGCCGGCCTGGCCGCCGTACGAGCGGCAGTCGATCACCGCGACGCGCAGTCCTTCCGACGCCGCGTACACCGCGGTCGACAACCCGGCCGGCCCGGCGCCGACGATCAGCACGTCGAGCACGGCGTCGCAGACGCGGTCGTCGATCATGCCGAGCGCGGTGGCCAGCGCGGTCTCGGTCGGGTCGACCAGCACCGTGCCGTTGGTGCACACGACCACCGCCTCGCCCGCGGCCGCGCCGTACTGCACGAGCATCGACGCCGCGGCCGGATCCTCTTCGCCGGTGACGACGTGGTGCGGCTGGCCGTTGCGGCGCAGGAAGTTCTGCAGCCGCATCACCGACGCCGAGCCTTGCTCGCCGATGATCGTCGGGCCGCTCGCGCCGGCCTGGATCAGCGCGACACGCCGCAGGATCAGCGCGCGCATGATGCGCTCGCCGAGGTCGGCCTCCGCGATGATCAGCGCGCGCAGCTGGTCGGACGGCACGAGGTAGCCGTCGCAGTCCTCCAGCGCGGTGATGTCGACGAGCACGGGCGCGCCGGTCAGCGTGCCGGCCTCGGCCATGAACTCGCCCGGGCCGTAGATGCGCATCGGCACGACGTTGCCGAGGCCGTCGCGCTGCGTGACCTCGACGCGGCCGCTCACCAGCAGGTACATGCCGCGCGAGCGGTCGCCCGCGCGCACGATGACCTGGCCGGCAGCGAACTTCTCGGGCTTGCCGAAGCGGTGGATGCGCTGCATGTCGGCCGGGTTGAGCACCGGGAACATCTGGTGGTCGCGATGCTGCATCGATGCGACGGTGGAATCGGGAAGGTTGGACACGGGCTTGCTCCAGCGGGACGGGCGAACGGATCGGCGGCAGTTTGCCGCAAGCATGAAGACTACGGCAAAACGGGGCACGCGCCTTGCCGACCAGGCGCAGATCCCACTATTTCCGGTACCGCGCCATGGCCAAGGACGAGGAAGTCCGCATCGAAAACTTCGACCTCGCCGCAGGCGGCTGGACGTCCGTCAAGGAAGTCGGCCACGCGCTTGCCGAGGCGCACATCCCGATCTCGGGCGCGCGCATCCTGCTGCACCAGAACAAGCCCGACGGCTTCGCCTGCGTCAGCTGTTCGTGGGCGAAGCCGGCCCAGCCGCACGCCGCCGAGTTCTGCGAGCACGGCGCGAAGGCGACCGCGTGGGAACTCACCACCGACCGCTGCACGCCCGAGTTCTTCGCGCAGCACACGTTGACCGAGCTCGAGGACTGGAGCGACAACGCCCTCGAGATGGCCGGTCGCCTCACCGCGCCGATGCGCTACGACGCCGCGAGCGACAAGTACGTCGAGACGACCTGGGACGAGGCCTTCGCGGGCATCGCCGCGACGCTGAAGACGCTGACGCCGAAGTCGGCGGTGTTCTATGCGTCGGGGCGCGCGTCGCTCGAGACAAGCTACATGTACCAGTTGATGGCGCGGCTGTACGGCAACAACAACCTGCCCGACAGCTCGAACATGTGCCACGAAAGCACGTCCGTCGGCCTGCCGAAAAGCATCGGCGTGGCGGTGGGCACGGTGCAGCTCGACGACTTCGCGCAGTGCGATTGCATCGTCATCTTCGGCCACAACATCGGCACCAACGCGCCGCGCATGCTGCACGACCTGCAGGACGCGCGCCAGCGCGGCGTGCCCGTCATCACGTTCAACCCGTTGCGCGAGCCCGGCCTGGTGCGCTTCGCGAACCCGCAGTCGCCGGTGCAGATGCTGACGCCAGCCGACACGACCATCAGCACGCAGTACCACCAGCTGCGACCGGGCGGCGACCTCGCGGCGATCACCGGCTTGTGCAAGACGCTCGTCGCGCTCGACGACCACGCGCGCGAGCACGGCGGCGCGGCGGTGCTCGACCACGCGTTCATCGACGAGCACACGCACGGCTTCCAGGCGTTCTGCGACTACTTGCGCGGCGTCGACTGGCCGGCGATCGAACAGGGCAGCGGCCTCGCGCGCGCCGACCTCGAATCGGCGGCGCGCGTCATCGCCGGCGCGAAGAACCTGATCGCGGTCTACGGCATGGGGCTGACGCAGCACAAGACCGGCGTCGCCAACGTGCAGATGGTGGCCAACCTGGTGCTGCTGGGCGGCCACGTCGGGCGGCCCGGCACCGGCATCCTGCCGATCCGCGGGCACTCGAACGTGCAGGGCCAGCGCACGGTCGGCATCACCGAGAAGCCCGAGCTCGCGCCGCTCGACAAGCTCAAGGAGCTCTACGACTTCGAGCCGCCGCGCGACAAGGGCCTGACGGTCGTCGAAACCTGCAAGGGGCTGATCGACGGCTCGGTCAAGGCGATCGTCAGCCTCGGCGGCAACCTGTTGCGCGCGGTGCCGGACCAGATGCGCGTCGAGGCCGCGTGGCGCCGGCTGCCGTTGTCGGTGCAGATCGCGACCAAGCTCAATCGCAGCCACGTGATCCACGGCGCGGCGGCGTGGCTGCTGCCCTGCCTCGGGCGCATCGAGATCGACCGCCAGGCAGGCGGCGAGCAGGCCGTGTCGATGGAGGACTCGTCCGGCTGCATGCACGGCTCGCGCGGCCGCGCCGAGCCGGCCAGCGCGCAGTTGCTGTCGGAGCCGGCGATCGTCGCGGGCCTCGCGAAGGCGCTGTTCGGCGCGACGAAGAAGGTGCCGTGGGACGCGTGGGTCGGCGACTACGCGCTGATCCGCGCCGCGATCGCGCGCACCTGGCCGGACATCTTCCACGACTTCGAACGACGCATGTGGACGCCCGGCGGCTTCCAGCGCCCGATGCCGGCGCAGCACCGCGAATGGAAGACGCCGAACGGCAAGGCCAACTTCATCGCGCCGCCGTCGCTCGACGAAGACGACGACATGACCGCGCGCGGCCCCGACGTCATCCGCCTGACGACGATCCGCAGCTTCGACCAGTTCAACACGACCGTCTACGGCTACCACGACCGCTTCCGCGGCATCCACGGCACGCGCAAGGTGCTGATGATGAATGCGGCCGACATCGCGCGCCTCGGCTTCGCCGACGGCGACCTCGTGCGCGCGACCACGGCCGTGGCGCCCGGCGCGACCGACGACGGCCCCGCGCGCGAGGTCGACGACCTGCGCCTCGTCCCGTACGACATCCCCGCCGGCTGCGCGGCCGGCTACTTCCCCGAGCTCAACCCGCTCGTGCCGCTGTGGCACCACGCGGTGACGAGCCAGGTGCCGGGCTACAAGTCGATCCCGATCCGGCTCAGCGCGATGTAGCGGCGCGCGGCGAATCGATCAGGCTCGCGACAGCTTGCTCAGGGTTCGCCCTGCCCGACTTTGCGTCGCAGCAACGCAGTCGCTGTCAACATGCACGCACGGGATGCCGTTGAATGGGCAGCCCTTCGACCCTCCAGCCGTGCGAGCCCCGACGATGCCCTTGATCGACGCCCCGATGATCTCGCGCCGCGCCACGCTGGCTGCCGCGGCGGCCGCCCTCGTCTGGCGACCCACGTTCGCGGCGCCCACGCCCGCGCCCGCGCCCGGGGTTGCCACCGACGCAGACGCGGAGGCGCTGCACGTCCTGAACCGGCTCGCGTTCGGTCCGGCGCCGGGCGACATCGACCGCGTCGTGCGGATGGGTGTCGGCGCGTGGATCTCCGAGCAGCTGCATCCCGAGGACATCGCGCTTCCCGCGGCGCTCGCGCAGCAACTCGGGGCGCTCGAGTCGCCGAAGGTGTCGCAGCGCGACCTCGTCGGGCGCTATCGCGAACTTCAGCGCCAGGCCCGGCGCGCCGCGGCCGACGACAAGGTCGACGCCCCCGCCACCGACGGCGCGAAGGGCAAGCCGAAGACACCCGAACGCGACGAGCAGCGCGAGTTGATCAAGGCGCTCTACGTCGAGGCCGGCGAGGCGCGGCTGCTGCAGGCGCTGGCCAGCCCGCGCCAGCTCGAAGAGGTGCTGGTCGACTTCTGGTTCAACCACTTCAACGTCTACGAGGGCAAGGGGCTCGACCGCGTGCTGGTGGAAAGCTACGAGCGCGAGGCGATCCGCCCGCACGTGTTCGGCCGATTCCGCGCGATGCTGGGCGCGACGGCCAAGCACCCGGCGATGCTGTTCTACCTCGACAACTGGATCTCGTTCGCCCCCGGCTACCGGCGGGGAAAGAACCGCACGGGCCCGGCGTCCGGCGGCCTCAACGAGAACTACGCGCGCGAGGTGATGGAGCTGCACACGCTGGGCGTCGACGGCGGCTACACGCAGCAGGACGTCACCGAGCTCGCGCGCATCCTCACCGGCTGGACGATGGCGCTCGACGTCGGCCGGCGGCGCGCGGCGTTCGAGACAGTCCGCGGCGACGCGCTGTTCGCCTTCGACCCCGAACGCCACGACAGGGGCACCAAGACCTGGCTCGGCAACACCGTCGCGCCGAGCGGGCAGGCCGAAGGCGAGTTCGCGCTCGACGTGCTCGCGCGCCACCCGTCGACCGCGACGCACATCGCGACGCAGCTCGCGCGCCACTTCGTCGCCGACGATCCGCCGCGCCCGCTCGTCGAGCGCGTCGCGCGTCGCTTCACCGAGACCGACGGCGACCTGCGCGCCGTGCTGCGCACGCTCGTCGACAGCGCGGAGTTCCGCGACGCGGGCCGCGGCGCGACCAAGTTCAAGACGCCTTATCAATACGTCGTCTCGGCCGTCCGCGCGACCGGCATCGCCACGACCAACGTGCGCCCGCTGATCGCGACGCTGAAGGATCTCGGCCAGCCGCTGTTCGGCTGCCAGACGCCCGACGGCTACAAGGACACCGAGGCCGACTGGCTCAATCCGAACGCGATCACCCAGCGCGTCGACTTCGCGACGGCGCTCGCCTCGGGCCGCCTGCCGTTGACGCGGCCCGCGGACGCCAGCGATCGCCTCGGGCCCGGACTCGAGGTCATCGAGCCCCAGGGCGATCGCGCGACGGCCAAGGACGCGCCGGTCGACGCGGACGCGTTGCTCGCGACGCTGGGGCCGTCGATCTCGGCAAAGACGCGCGCCGCGATCGATCGCTCCCCGCCCGCGCTGCGCGCCGCGCTCGCGCTCGGCAGCCCCGACTTCATGCGCCGCTGAAGCCGGAACGACACGACGCCGATCGCATGCCCCATGTCGCATACCTCATGACGTATAGGTGACCTCGATGCAACGCAGACATCTCCTGCAAGCCGCCGCCGCCGCCGGGCTCGCGTGGGCGCCGGTCGGACGCACCGCGTTCGCGGCGTCGGCCGCCCGCGCCGGCGCGCCGTTGCCCGGCAACAAGCGCCTGGTCGTCGTGTTCCTGCGCGGCGCGGTCGACGGCTTGAGCGTCGTCGTGCCGTACGGCGACGACGCGTACTACCAGGCGCGCTCGTCGATCGCGCTCGCGCGGCCGGGGCAGGACGGTGGCGTGCTCGACCTCGACGGCCACTTCGGCCTCAACCCGAACCTCGGCGCGCTGATGCCACTGTGGCAATCGGGCAAGCTGGCGTTCGTGCACGCGTCGGGCTCTCCCGATCCGACGCGGTCGCACTTCGACGCGCAGGACTACATGGAATCGGCCACGCCCGGCCGCAAGGCCACGCCGGACGGCTGGCTCAACCGGCTGCTGGGCGCCGAGCCGCCGAACGCGGACGCGGGGGCCGGCGCGAGCAACGTCACGCGAGGGCTCAGCGTGGGCGCCGTGCTGCCGCGCATCTGGGCCGGCGCCAATCCGGTCGCCAACATCGCCAATGGCGCGCGCTCCACGAAGCCGACGCCACTCGACCGGCCGCAGGTCAGCAAGGCGTTCGACGCGCTGTACGCGGGCGACGACGCGATGTCGCGCGCGTACCAGGAGTCGCAGGCGTCGCGCCATGAGGTCGCGAACGCCATGAACACGATGGACCCGGCAAGCATGGCGCGCGAGCAGCAGGTCGCCGACAACGGCGCGCCGCTGCCCAACGGCTTCCCCGACGACGCCGCGCGCCTGGCCACGCTGATGCGGCGCGACGCGAACGTGCAGATCGCGTTCATGGCGCTCGGCGGCTGGGACACCCACGTCGGCCAAGGCGGCGCGAAGGGCCAGCTCGCCGGCCGGCTGCAACCGCTCGGCCAAGGCCTGGCCGAATTCGCGGCGCGCCTGGGTCCGGCGTTCGACGACACGACGGTCCTCGTCATCTCCGAATTCGGCCGCACGCTGCACCAGAACGGCACCGGCGGCACCGACCACGGCCACGGCAACGTGATGTGGGCGCTCGGCGGCAACGTGGCCGGCGGCAAGGTGCATGGCCGCTGGCCCGGGCTCGATGCGGCGGCCTTGAACGAAGGCCGCGACCTCGCCGTGACGACCGACTTCCGCCAGGTGCTCGCCGGCGTCTGCACGCACCAGCTCGGGCTGGCGGACGCGCGTCTCGCCGACGTGTTCCCCGGCTTCTCCGGCACGCCGATGAACCTCGCGCGCGCGTGACGCGCGCGCGCCGGCCTCACGCGATCTCGACCCGGTTGCGTCCGGCGTTCTTCGCGCGATAGAGCGCCGCGTCGGCCGCGGCGAGCAGCGGCTGGAAATCGGGCCGGCCCTGGTATTGGGCGATGCCGATGCTGACGGTGATGCGCGCGTGGCCGCTGCCGGACAACGCGAACGACGCCGCCTCGACGCGCTGGCGCACGTTCTCGGCGACCTGCGCGGCGATCGCGGCGTCGCTCTCCACCAGCACCACCAGGATCTCCTCGCCGCCGTAGCGGAACACGAAGTCGCTCGGACGCACGCTGGCGACGACGAGCGCCGCGGCCTGCTGCAGCACCGCGTCGCCGCCGTCGTGGCCGTGGGTGTCGTTGATGCGCTTGAAGTGGTCGATGTCGAGGATCAGCACGGAGAACGTGCCTTCGCCGGCGCGCCGGTAGAGCGCGATCTCGCGCGCGAGCACCGTCGACAGGAAGCGCCGGTTGAGCAGGCGCGTGAGCGTGTCGCGGCCGCTCTCGACTTCGATGTGCTGCTCGAACAGCCCCGCGACGTTGTACTTGATCGCCGCGAGATCGGTCTGCAGTTGCTCCACCGAGTCGCCGAGCGTGCGGTCGGTGCGCGTGGGCGACGGATCGAGTTGCGGCAGCAGGTCGCGGTCGATGCGTTCGACGGCCGCAGCGATCAGCCCGACCTCGGGCGCGCCCTCGAACAGCGTCGCCGCCTTGTGGCTCAGCCACAGCCCGAACTCGGAGGCGCCCAGGCGCGGCAGCGGCACGTTGAGCGAGCGGTGCAGGTCGACCAGCACGCCGTGGCTCCACTCCATCAGCGACGCGCGCTGGCGCTCGCGCTCCATCGCGATGTTCTGGCCGAGCGAGTGCATGCGGTAGGCCTCGTCGATGCGCGACTGGCGCGCCGAGTCGCGCAGGTAGGACGCGGTGCGCAGCTCGATCGAGATGTCGAGCAGGTCGCTGACGTAGGCCGCGGCCTGCAGCGTCTCGCGCCCGGTCAGCGCGCTGGCTTCCAGGCCCGCGATGATCCAGGCGCGCAGCTTGCGCGCGCCGCGCGCGACCGCCTGCATCGGATAGCTCACGCGCGCCAGCGCCTCGCCCGCCAGACGCTGGCGCGCGACGCGTTCGCCGAGCGGGGCGGCGTCGTCGCACAGCAGCTGCAGCAGCCAGCGCCGCACGGTCGCGCCGACTTCCTGCACGCTGGCCTCGGTCGCGATGAAGCGCGCAGCCTCGGGATCGGCGAGCGTGCGCTGCGTGTAGCGATCGGCGAGCTCGTCGAGATGCGCCGACACGAAAGCCGCGACCGCCTGGCGCACGACCGGCGGCGCCGCGTCGGCGACGGCCGTCCATTCGGCGAGGACGAGCGCGTCCTCCGCAACGGGATCGAGGCTGGCGGACGGGACGGAGGCGTTCGGCAGGTCGGACATCGGTGGAGCGGGCGCACGGGGCGGGGACGGGTTCGCCGCGGTTGAAACGGGCGATCGAAACGAAGACGTCGGACCGAAACATCCGTCGGCGGGTTGGCGGACGACATCCGGCGCAGGACAGACGTGTTACGAGATGCTACGGAAGGGCGGGGCCGCTCACAACTGCGGAGTTTCCATATCCCGGTGACACCTTTGCATGACGGCATGCGTCGTCGTCATCGCGCGCGCCGCAGGCGTGTCGCAGTACGTTGCGCATCCGCGGCCGACGTGCGCCGGACCTTCGAACGGTCGCCAACCGCACTAGCCGAATAGCTTTTTTGCTATCTTTTTCGCTAGGCAATTCCGCATTTGCGCAGCCGATAGTCCGGCATCTGAAAGGACTCGAATCGCAGAATCTTCAATCGAATCATTGGCTTATGGGTGCCGGAATCGATCCGGCGCCCAGCCGGCACGGTCGTTGCGTTCAAGAAGGAACAGTCAAGGAGTACGACATGGAACAGAACTACGACATCGAGACCCCCGAAGGCGGCGTGCCCATCAAGATGTGGACGCGCGGCGTGCCGGTCGAGCCGGAAGCGAAGCAGCAGCTGGCGAACGCGGCGCGCCTGCCGATCGTGTTCAGGCACGTCGCGGCGATGCCGGACGTCCACCTCGGGATCGGCGCGACCATCGGCTCGGTGATCCCGACGCTGAAGGCGATCATCCCGGCGGCGGTGGGTGTGGACATCGGCTGCGGGATGATGGCCGCCAAGACCACGCTGCGCGCCGAAGACCTGCCCGACAACCTCGGCCCGCTGCGTTCGGCGATCGAGCGCTCGGTGCCGCACGGGCGCTCGCCGAAGGGTTGGCGTCGCGACGAAGGCGCGTGGGAGAACCCGCCCGAGACGGTCGACCAGGCGTGGGCCGGGCTGGTCGACGAGTTCGAGGCGCTGTGCGAGCTGCATCCGCGCCTGAAGAACTCGAACAACCGCAAGCACCTCGGGACACTCGGCGGCGGCAACCACTTCATCGAGGTCTGCCTCGACGAGCAAGGCGCCGTGTGGTTCATGCTGCACTCGGGGTCGCGCGGCGTCGGCAACGCGATCGGGACGCACTTCATCGAGCTCGCGAAGAAGGACGCGATGCGCAACGACGCGCACCTGCCTGACATCGATCTCGCCTACTTCGAGGAAGGCGCGCAGTACTTCGGCGACTACGTGCGCGGCGTGAGCTGGGCGCAGAAGTTCGCGGCGAAGAACCGCGAGGTGATGATGTCCAACCTGATCGCGGCGGTGCGTTCGGTGATCGGCAAGCCGTTCGAGTCGCACGTGGAGGCGGTGAACTGCCACCACAACTACGTGCAGAAGGAGACGCACTTCGGCGAGGACGTGTTCGTCACGCGCAAGGGCGCGGTGAGTGCGAAGAAGGGGCAGCTCGGGATCATCCCGGGCAGCATGGGCGCGCGCAGCTTCATCGTGCGCGGCCTCGGCAACCCCGAAAGCTTCGACTCGTGCTCGCACGGCGCGGGCCGCGTGATGAGCCGCACGAAGGCGAAGAAGCTGTTCACGGTCGACGACCAGGTCAAGGCGACCGAAGGCGTCGAATGCCGCAAGGACGCCGACGTGATCGACGAGATCCCGCTGGCCTACAAGGACATCGACGCGGTGATGGCGGCGCAGAAGGACCTGGTGGAGATCGTGGCCACGCTCAAGCAGGTGGTGTGCGTGAAGGGGTGAGGCGCTCCTCCCCAGCGCTGTGATGGCCGCGAACGGCGCGCTGCGAGACCCGCGCGTGGCCGTACGCGGCTCACGACGCGCCACGTCTACAAGTACAACACCGCGGCCGAGGGCTCCACTCAGCCCGTCGCGGAGGTCAAGCACCTGCTGCCGCGGCTGCTCGAGCTCGTGGCGGAAGGGGAAGACGTGCACCATTCGACCGAGCTCTACCTCGATCGCCTCGGGCGCTGCCCCGCCGACGCCTGGACCGCCGGCGAGCGACGCGTCCTCGACCGCTTCGCCCTCGCCTGCTTCGATGTCGTGCTGTGCCCCGACACGCGCGCGATGCGCGCCCACTTTCTCGACGATCCCCTGACCGTGCTGCTGATGTTCGACATCGGCGGCATCGACATCGATCCGTTGCTGGAACTCTGGCTGCGCTGCGAAGCCCCGCAATCGACGATCCAGTTCGTGGAGGCGACCTATTGGGATTTCTGGGAGCATCGGGAATACTGCAATGCCTTCGCGGCCGACCGTCCGGCCTTCCGCGCACGCCTGCGCGAATGGCTGCTCGAACCCGCGCACCGCCAACGCTTCGCCGCGAAGATGCTCGAGCCGGCGTTCCTCGAACTCGTGCCGCACCAATCGCAGATCGGCTGCACGACGTTCCAGACGATGGCGGACGGCGTGTTCGACTGCCTCGCGCAGTAGCTCAACGGCCCCTGCCGATGCCAGGGTCGAGCGCATCGACCGACAATCCGCGCTCACCCCACATCGACACCCGCCATGATCCTCGAACACGCCGACATCACCATCCACCCCGGCCGACAAGCCGAGTTCGACGCCGCCATCCAGCGCGGCGTCGAGACGATCATCGGCAAGGCGAAAGGCTTCGTCGGCTACCAGGTGCACAAGGGCATCGAGTCGCCCGAGCGCTACCTGTTGCTGATCCGCTGGGAGACGCTCGAGAACCACACCGTCGACTTCCGCGAGAGCGCCGCGTTCCAGGACTGGCGTGCGCTGGTCGGGCCGTTCTTCGCGAAGGCGCCGGTGGTGGAGCACTTCACGCTGGTCGCACCCGCCGCCTGAGCGGTCGCCCGCGCGGGCGCGCGCACGCGTCACGCGCGCGCGAGCGCGGAGCGGCTACTGGATGCCGCGCGCGTTGTTTTCCGCCAGCACGCCGTCGACCGCATCCTCGTGGCTCGGCGGGATCGGTTCGGGCTCGACGCGCATGTCACCCATCACTGCTCGATCGACGACGCCATTCGGACCGCGTTCGGCGATCGTCTCCACGCGCCCGTCCGCGTGACGCGCGAAGCGCATGGGCTCGGGGCCGTGCACGGGCGCGGCATCGGGCCAGGGCCAGCCGCCGAACTCGGTGCGGCGGTAGTCGGCGAAGGCCTGCTTCAGTTCGGCTTCGGTGTTCATCACGAACGGGCCGTACTGCGCCACCGGCTCGCCGATCGGACGTCCCTGCAGCATCAGGAACTCCGCGACGTCGGCGCCCGTGTTGACGATCTCGATCGCGCTCGTGGCGCGCACCTCGATCGCGGCATGCGCGTCGATCGCCTCGCCCGCGACGTCCACGCGCGCGCCCTCGAAGAAGTACAGCTTGCGACGCGCGGCCGGGCTCGTCGCCGGCGGCAGCGTCCAGCGTGCGCCGGGCGCCATGCGCAGCGTCCAGATCGCCAGGTCGGCCTCGCGACTCGCGCCCCACGAATCGGGCGGCGGCGGCAGCGGCGTGGCGTCGGGGACGACGTCGCGATCGCCCGACGACGGCACGCCGTCGAGCCGGCCCGCGATGCAGGCGACCTCGGTCGTCGCGCCGCCCGGGCCGCGGAAGACGCGATGCGGAATGTCCTCGGCCCAGAACATCGTGAAGTGCGGCTCGCACATCTTGCTGCGCGCCGGCAGGTTGAGCCAGATCTGGAACAGCTCGAGCGGGTTCGGCCGGTCGGTTGCGAGCAGCGGGAACATCTCCGAGTGCACGATGCCCTTGCCTGCCGTGAGCCACTGCACGTCGCCGCCGCCGAAACGCGCGGCGGCACCGAGCGAGTCGGCGTGATCGGTCAGGCCCTGGCGCACGATGGTCACGGTTTCGAAGCCGCGATGCGGATGCGACGGGAAGCCCGGCACGCGCTGCCCGTGGTACATGCTCCAGCCGTCCTTGCCGCCGAAGTCCTGCCCGATGTCACGGCCCGCGAGCGAAGCCGCCGGCCCGAACGCGCCGTTGCCGGCAGGATAGGCGTCGTCGTGATGGACGCAGAACAGGAACGGGTCGAGCGTCTGCCACGGGAAGCCGAGCGGCTGGATGTCGACGATGGCGTGGTCGGGCATGGGAGGCTTTCGGTGCGGGTCGTCGGCGTGCGTCGACGGATCGGGCCAGTCTAGCGGGCCGACGATTCCGGCCTCGCTCGTCGGGGCATCGCGCGTGCAACGGCGTCGCCCGGACGACGGCGGGCGTCGAGACATCTTGACGATCGGCGCTATTGGTTGTATTGTGCAACTTACTTGCCGCATCCATTCGATCCCGCCATGGCTGATCCTTTCTCCATCGTCGAGCTTCCCGCCCGGCGGCTGCCGCACGAGACGCCTGCCGTCGCGCGCTCCGTGTCGATGTTCCATGTGACGCTGCTCTCGAACCTCGCCCGCGCGTACGACAAATACCGCGGGCTGTATCGCAAGTCGGCGATCCCCGAGAGCCGCTACCCCGACGTATTCCATGTGCTCGGCGAAGCCGAGCTGGGCGTCGGCATCGCCAAGGCGGCCCGCTTGCTCGACAAGCTCGGCATTCGCGGCGACCGGCTGCTGGTGCTGCGCGCCGAACTCGCGCGCGACGCGCTCGCGCCGAATCGCCGCAACGGCATCGGTCTCGTCTGGCCGTCGCCCGACCTGCCGCTCGCGGCGCTGCACGAGGTCGCCGTCGACGGCTCGCTCGGCGAGCGCGTGCGCATCGAAGACGCGATGGCCGGCTCGCTCGCGCTGCACGCCAAGGCCTTCGTGCCCTATGACGAGATCCGTCCGCGCTCGATCTCGTTCCTGCCGATCGCGCGTGGCTGCCAGGCGGCGTGCCCGTTCTGCTTCTCGGAGGCGTCGGCGTCGGTGGAGCAATCGCAGGCACGCATCGACTGGCGCGGCGTCGAGCGCTGGCTGCAGCACGCGCGGGCCCGCGGCGCCGAGCGCGCCGTGATCACCGGCGGCGGAGAACCGACGCTGGTCAAACGCGCCGACCTGCTGCGTCTCGTGCAGGCCTGCCGCGCCCGCTTCGACAAGGTCGTGCTGATCACCAACGGCCTGCAGCTCGCGGCGCTCGAGCCCGTCGCGGCGATCGCGCAACTCGACGCGCTGCAGCAGGCGGGGCTCGGCGTGCTCGCGGTGTCGCGCCACCATGCCGACGAGGCGGTCAACGCGGCGCTGATGAAGGTCGAGACGAAGACGCCCGCGCTGTTGCGCGCGTGGCGCGCGCGGGCGGACGCGTCGCCCGGCCTGCGCCTGCGGCTCGTGTGCGTGCTCCAGCGCGGCGGCGTCGCGTCGGTCGCGGACATCGGCGAATACGTCGCGTGGGCCGCCTCGATGGGCGTCGACGAGGTGTGCTTCAAGGAACTCTACGTCTCGACGACCGAGGAGTCGGTCTACTACGCGCATGGCGCCAACGAGTGGAGCGCGCGCCACCAGGTGCCGCTGTCGCTCGTCCACGACTGGGCCGCCGCGAACGGCCTCGCCGAGGTCTCGCGCCTGCCGTGGGGCGCGCCGATCTACGGCGGCCGCGTCGGCGGGCAGCCGATCCGAGTGGCCGCGTACACCGAGCCGAGCCTGTTCTGGGAACGTTCGAACGGCGTGGCGCGCAGCTGGAACGTGATGTCCGACGGGCGCTGTCTTGCGTCGCTGGAAGATCGGGCCAGCGTCGTGGACGCCGACGCGATCGACACCAAGGAGGCCGCGGCATGACGGCCATGGACTTCCCCGCCTTCGTCGCCTGGAGCCAGCACGCGCGCGCCACGCGACCCGGCGTGCTGGACGCCGCCGAGACCCGCATCGCGGTCGCGCTGTCGCAGATCCGGCCCGCGATCGCCACGCCCGCCACGTTCCCGACCGTCCACCGCTGCCATCTCGCGCAGCAATGGTGCGCGCTGCGCGGCCTGCCGGCGGACAAGGCGCCGTCGGCGTTCGTCTGCGACGGCGTGCGCCACGCGCTCGACCTCCTCTTTCGCGCCTTCGCCCGCGAAGGCCGGCGCGTCGCGATCCCCCAGGACGTCTACCCGGTCTACGGCCGGCTCGCCGACGCGGCGGGTGTCGAGACGACGCGCATCGCGACGTTCCCCGCCCTCGACCTGGCCACCGTCCTCGCGCACGCCGGCCGCGACGGCGCCTCGCTCGTGCTGCTGCCCGCGCCGCTCAAGCTGCACGGCCGCGCATGGACATCGGCGGAAGGCGACGTCGCGGCCGACTGGCTCGCGCGCGACGGCTCGCGCCGGCTGATCCTCGACGGCGTCTACGCCTTCGGCCAACCGGTCGACGCGACGATCCTGAAGCTGCTCGCGACCGACCAGGTCTTCCATCTCGACTCGCTGTCCAAAGGCTGGCTGCACGAACAGGTGTTCGGCATCGCCGTCGTGCCCGAGCGCGATCGCGCGCGTCTGGTCGACACCTTCCGCGACCTGCGTCCGAGCCAGGACCAGCTCTGGTTCGCGCGCGCGCTGATGACCCGTTTCCACGACTTTCCCGCGCGGCTCGCCGGCGAGCTGGAGCGCCGCCGCGCGGGGCTGCTGCGCCGCCTCGCCGACGTCGACGTGAACGCAC
>FTDG01001764.1_pt1 | contig 16438 bp, 9 predicted proteins | sample 1639751 | NCBI WGS metagenome assembly FTDG01 (sample SAMEA3914869, study PRJEB12502) | metagenome | biome: forest; material: soil | place: USA | collected 2012-03-12 | depth 0.1 m
GATCTCCGCGCGCAACGCGGCCTCGCTGCGCGGCCAGTTCCTCGACACCGCCAGCAGCGCGTGGGACCTGCGCGGCAACGTCGCCTCGCAGAAGTGGAACGTGGTGGTGCTGCAGGACCAGAGCGACGTCTCGCTGCCCGCCGGCCGGGGCAAGAACGCCAACAGCGCGCAATTCCGGGCCTACACCAACCAGTTCGTCAGCTTCATCCACGACGGCGCGGCGCAGACCTACACCGAGACGCAGCTGTACGGCTCGCTCGCCAACTGCGAGGCCACCGGGCTGTCCAAGACCTCGTGCGGCATCAAGCGCGTGATCCCCGCCAACACCAACGCGAGCCCCGACACGAAGGTCTACCTCACCGAGACCTGGGCGCGGCCCGACATGGTGTTCGCCCACAAGATCACCACGCCCGACCCGAACTCGCCCAGCGGCGAGCCGATCGTCGACACCAGCAGCGCCGGCGGCGACGCGACGACCTACTACACCAGCCTGGGTGCGATGTCGGCCGACCTGCACGCGGCCTTCGCGGCCGAGGCGAACGCCAACCCGGGCCTCGCCGGCGTGATCCCGGTGGGCGACGCATTCCAGCTGGCGGTCAGCCTGGGCACCGTCAAGACCAGCGGCTTCTACGACGCCAACGGCGTGTTCATCCCGCCGCAGCCGGGCGAGCCGCTGGACCTCTGGTGGGACGACGACCTGCACGCGAGCAAGTACGGCTCGTACCTGGACGCGCTGGTGCAGTTCGGCACCATCACGGGGCTCGACCCGCTCTCGCTGGGCGCGGGCGAGCAGGCCGCGCTGAGCCTGGGCATCTCGGCCATCGACGCGCGCTTCCTGCAGACGCTGGCCGCGGAGGATCTCGGCATGCCGCTGTCGGTGCCCGAGCCGAACGGCCTGGCGATGGCCGCGGGCGGCCTCGCGCTGCTGGCGTGGACGGCGCGCCGGCGCCGCAGCGCGAAGGACTGACACACGAACGGGGCAGACTCCCGTTCGCGTCGCGCGCGTCGAAGGGTGTGACGGATCGATGACCGGCATGAAACTGGCTAACGATCCGTTACGCCCCTGTGCTTTCACTGACAGCCTGTAGGGGTTGACAGGCACACAATGCTCGGGCTCGCAGCGGCAACGTGTGCGGCAGGCCGTGATGTGACGCAATCCCTTTGACAAGCGCGGAGCGCCCCCGAAGTCATGCCCGTTGTAGCAGTCATCAATCGCAAAGGCGGCAGCGGCAAGAGCACGCTGGCCACGCAGCTGGCGGGCTCGCTCGCCAACCGCGGCATCCCGGTGATGCTGGGCGACGTCGATCGCCAGCAGTCCTCGCTGGCCTGGCTGCGCCGGCGCGCCGCGCAGCCGCTCGCCAAGGACGCCGCCATCGTCGGCTGGGCCTTCGGCGCCAAGAGCGTGCTGCGCCCGCCTGCGGGCATCACGCACGTGGTGCTCGACACCCCCGGCGGCCTGCAGGGCTACGACCTGGCCCGCGTGGTCATGAGCGCCGACGCCATCGTCATCCCGGTGGGCGACTCCATCTTCGACCGCGAGTCCGCGCTCGAATGCCACGCCGAGCTGATGACGCTGCCGCGCGTGGCCAGCGGCCGCTGCAAGGTCGCCATCGTCGGCATGCGGCTGGACACGCGCACCAAGCCCGCGGCCCGCATGAACGCCTGGGCGCTCGAACACGGCCTGACCTACATCGCCTCGGTGCGCGAATCGCAGCTGTACCCGCGCGGCGCCGAGCAGGGCCTGACCCTGTTCGACGCGCAGCCCGCGAAGGTCGAGAACGACCTCGCGCAATGGAAGCCGGTGCTCGACTGGGTGGACACCGCCTGGGCCGAGGCTGAGCGCCAGGACGCCACGGCCAAGACGGCGGTGCCGGTGTCCGCGCCCTCGATCGCGCCGCAGGCCGCGTCGCGCCGCCGCACGCTGGTGCGCGCCCCGCTGCCGGTGCCCACGGCACCGGCCTCCGAGTTCCGCAGCAGCCGCGAGATCGCGCGGCCGACGCCGCGGGCGCAGAAGAAGTTCGGCTGGCTGTTCACGGTGTTCCGCGCCTTCGCCTGAGGCCTTGGGGCGGATCTTCGCGGCGCGCGCTCGCCCGCCTAGAGCCAGCTGCCGCTCAGCACGAACGGCGCCCAGTAGTACGGATGATCCCACGAGCGGCCGTCGGCCTGCGGGGACGTTCGATCGCCCGCGTGCTCCCGTCCGCGTCGCAGCATCGCCAGCTGCGCCTCGCGCAAGGCCTGCGCGCGGCTGGGCGGCCGCTCCTGCGCGCGTTGCGAGTAGAAGGCCCGCATCAATTCGGCGGTCGAGGCGTCGGAGACCTGCCACAAGGTCGCCAGCACCGACCTGGCCTGCTGCTTCAGCACGACCGCCGCCAGCCCCTCCACTTCGGCGCCGTTCTCGTTGACGCCGCCGCCCGTCGCGGTGTCGCAAGCCGACAGGCTGAACAGCTCGAGCGAGCTGAAGTCCATCACCGCCAGCTGCCCGATGCTCAGCGAATCGCCGGCGCCCAGCAGCAGCACCGAGCGGTTCTCGTCGCCGGGCCGGAAGGCGAAGTGGCTCGCCACGTGCACGACGTTGGTGTCGCCGGTCAGCGCGGCATCGAAGCGTGCGCGGCTGAACTGCTCGTCGAGCGCGATGTGCCCGGGCAGCACGCCGTTCGCGCCCTCGCCGCGCACGATGCCGGCGAGCTCGTCGCGCACCGCCGGCAGGCCCGGAAAGCCCGCGCGCGGCTTGGTCAGCCCGAACGCCGAGACGCGCCAGCCCTCGGCGCTCGCACTCGGATTCGTGTCGGCCGCCGCGGCCCAATAGGCCAGCGCGTGGTCCTCGACCAGGTAGCGGCCGTCCGGGCGCTGCAGCGCCGCGAACGGGACGTAGCGCAAGGCGTCGGTCAGCGACAGCACCAGGGTGCGCGCGCCGCTCGCCTGGATGTCGGCCTGCACCGGCTCGATCAGCATCGTCCACAACGCCTGGGCCGCCGGGCGGGTGTCGGCGCGATCCGCGATCGCCTGCCGCAGCGCCACGATCTGGCGATTGAGCGTCGCCTGCGACACCTTGCTGAATCGACCGAAGGAGCCGCGCGGCGTCGCGACGATGATGGCGACGCGCTCCCTGGTGACGACGTAGAGCAGGCCGAGCGCGCCCTCCGGGTCGCGCGCCACCCGGCTCTGCAGCCGCGTGGTCTGTTCGTCGGCGCTCTGCCTGGCCGGCTCGCGGGCGGTCGCCGGGAAGTACTTGCCGAGATCGGTCAGGTAGCGCTGGTAGTCGCCGCGCCACGCCTGCGCGGACGCCAGCAGCTCCCGGTGCCGCGCCTCGGATTCGGCGCCCTGCGCGCCGCCGGCCTTGCGCTCGCGCTCGAGCGCGGCGAGTTCGACGGCCTGCTTCACGCCTTGCGCCGACAGCGCCTGCTGCTCGGCCAGCGCGCGATGCTCCGCCGGCCCGACGTAGTCGGCCTGCCTGCGCGACGGGTCGGCGCCGCTGCTGCGCGTCAGGTCGAACACTTCGCGCTCCTTGAGCATCGCGAGCACCTGCTCGGCCTCCGCGATCCGGCCGGCCTCGATCAGCCACGCGGCCAGGTCCTGGTAGCCCTGTTCCTTCTTGTGCAGGAAGCCGCGCTGCAGCTCGTCGTCCAGGCCGCTCAGGCGCGCCCGCATCGACTGCAGGCCGTTGACCGCGAGCTTGCCGTAGAAGATCGCGAGCTCCGGCCGATCCTGCGCCTTCGCCAGCCGGCCGACCGTGAAGCGCGCGTCGGCGAGTTCCACCGGCGAGAGGTTCGTGCGTTCGAGCAGCATGAGCCGGTGCTGCGCCGCTTCGGAGGCCGCCTGGACATGTCCCAACCGGCTGTTCGCCTCGGCCTGGATGTCCAGGATCTCGGCGATCAGCTGGTCCGAGGCCTCGGGCGTGGCCAGGGCGACGGGCAGGAGTTCGTCCTCGATCTTCAGCGCGGCGGCCGGCTGGTCGAGGTTCAGGTGCGGCCAACCCAGCCGGGCCTTCATGAGAAGCGACATCGGGTTGCGCGGCCCCACGACGGCGGTGATCGTGCGATAGCCCTCTTCCGTCACGAGAAGCTGCTCGTCGTACCGGCCGAGCGCGGAGTAGACCGCCGTCAATGCGATGTCGTCGCTCTCGTAGAACCGGCGCATGTCCTGCTTCATGGGGCTGTCCGGCGCCAGGACGACCGCATCCGGATGGGCCTTCTCGATCGCGATCGACTGCTGCGTCAGCGGCAAGGCCTTGTCCGGCAGGCCCATCTCCCGATAGAGCTTGCCGAGGCGGCCCAGGATCTTGCCCGTCTGCGGATGGTCGGGCCCGAGGACGCGCTCGCTGCGCGCCCGGGCGTCGACCAGCAGCGGCTCGGCCATCTCGTAGCGCTCGGCATCCAGGCAGAAGTCCCCTTCCGTGGCCTCGGCCTTGATCGCCTCCGGGCTGTCCACGCCCTTCAGCTGCACGGCGAGCGCGGTGGCCCGCGTCGCCAGCGGGACGGCCTCGACAGGCGCGCCGGACTGGTCGAGCGCGGTCGCCAGGGCGATCGTGGCGTCCAGGGTCGCGGCGCTGTCGGGGCCGGTCATGTTCTGCACGACGTCGAGGTTCTTGCGCCGCAGCTCCAGGGCGCGCTCCTGCTGGCCGTCCAGCACGTAGATGTGGCCCAGCAGCGTTCGGGATCGGTTCGTCTGGATGCTCAGGTCGCCATAGGTTCGCACGCTCATGGCGAGCGCATCGCGCGCGAGCGCTTCGGCGGCGGCGTAGCGCTCCCTGAACAGCGCGCCCGCCGCCTCGAGCGTGAGCACGATGACGAAGTGCGGATGCTGGTCGCCGTAGAGCGCGGTGGCCGATGCCCGCACCTGCGCGGCGGAGCGGTCGAACTCGTCAACGCTGCCCGTCTGCAGGATGCTCGCCACGTGAAGGAACTGCTGCAGGTACTCGAGGCCGGGCACCAGGTCCGGATAGTCGCCGGCCGATTTCAGCGCGGCATCGACGGCGGCCTGCCCCTGCGCCACGCGGCTGAAGTCGGAGACCTGCAGCACCGAGGTCGCGAGTGCCACGATGCGCTGGCGTTCGGCGCGGCGCGCCGCTTCCCGGTCGTCGCGCCACAGCACCAGCACGCGGTCTTCCGCCACGCGCGCGTCGGCCGCGTGCCAGCCCCGCTCGATGAACATGTCCAGGTCGGCCACCACGTCGTTTCGCAGCGTCGATTCGTCAGGCGCGAGTTCGACGGCGCGGGCATACAACGGCAGCGCGTCGGCCAGCCGGCCCTGGAGCAGGCGGGCGTGCGCGAGGTTGGTGACGTCCACGAGGGAGTCCGGCGCCATCTTCGCGGCGCGTTCGCAGTCCGGCACGGCGGCGTCGCGATCGCCGGCCTCGATCTGCGCCCAGCACAACGCGCTCCACACGTGCGGATCGCCCGGCACGAGCCGGGCCAGCGCGCGCACCGGCACGAGCGCGTCGCGATTGCGCTTGAGCCTGGCCGTCAACACCCTGGCCTCGCCCCACAGTGCCTCCACGTCGTCGGGCATGGCCTGCAGCACCTGCGCCCAGTCCTGCACGGCGGCCTCCCACTGCCCGTCCTGCTCGGCCTGCCGCGCCACGGCGCGAGCGCGGTAGACGCGCACGTTCAACGAGTCGGACGGCGCCGACGCCGCGGTCGCCGCCGGCTGCCCGGCGCCCGCGGCCGGAAGCCCGGCCCAGGCCATGCACGCGATCAGCGTCCGCAGGCAGCAGGTCGCGGCGCGTTCGCGCCACAGCAAGGACAGCGTCACGGCGTCTCCCTCTTCCACTTGGCTCATTTGGACGCCAGCGACGGGAAGGCGTCCGCGTCCGCGAGCAGGCGCCCGACCCGCCGCGCTTCCTCGATCCGATTGGCCGCCGTCAATTGCGCGGCGAGCGCCTCGTAGACCTCGCGCTTGTCCGACAGGAAGGCGCGCTGCCGGTCGGTGCCCGTCCCGACATCGGCCCGCAGCGACTGGATCGCGTCGACGGCGCGCTCGTCCAGCGCGATCGCGGCAGGCGCGTCGCCGAGCCGGGCGTGCGCCTCGGCCAGTTCGGACAGCGCGCGCCACTGGCTGTCCCGGTCGCCGACGGCCTCGGCGATCCGCTCGGCGTGTTCGAGCAGGGGCACGGCGTCGCTCGCCCGGTTCGTGCGCAGGCGCTCGAGCGCCAGGCTGGTCAGCGTGCGGCCGACGTTCAGGTGCTCCGCGCCCCAGGCCGTGCGGCCTTCGGCCAGCGCGCGCTCGAGATAGTCGGCGGCCCGGTCGGTGTCGCCGAGCGCCAGGCTGCTGTCTCCCAGCGACTTCAGCATCAAGGCGTGTACGAACGGCTCGATCGCGTGGTTCCGCTCGGCGATGCCGTAGGCCTGCTCCAGCAGCGGCAGGCCGCCGGCCGGATCGCCGCGCAGCCTGGCCAGCCGGCCGAGGTTGTGCAGTTCGATGGCGGTGTCGATGCCATCCGGCCCTTCGGCGACGCGCGCGATCGACAACGCCTGCTCGAACTGCGGCAAGGCCTGGTCGTGCTGGCCCAAAGCCTGCAGCGCCAACGCGAGCCGGTTCATCCGCTGGCCGGCCGCGGGGCTGTCCTTGCCGTCGATGCGGATCGCCAGCGCCAGCGCGCGCTCGTCCTGCGCCAGCGCGCGCGCGTAGCGGCCGGCCGACATGTCGAGATCCTCCAGCCGCGCCAGCACCTCGCGCGCCGACCGGTCGTCCGGCACGGCAAACCGGTCGACCTCCTCGAGCCCGAGTTGCATGGCGTCGGCGGCGTGGGCATAGTCGTTCTTCGCGGCGAAGGCGTTGCCGATGTCCACCAGCAGTTGCGCCAGGCCGGTGTCGGCGACGTGCCCCGGCAGCCGTGCCGCTTTCGCCAGGGGCGCGGCGATCTCCATCGCCCGCTCCGGCGCGCCCGACTTGGCGAGCGCCTTCGCCAGGCGCAGGTTCAGGTCCTGCAGATCGGTGGCCGTGAAGTCCTTCTGCGAACGCGCCATCGCCATCGCCCGTTCGAGCAGAGGCGCGGCCTTCGCGGGCTGGGCGTCCTCCATGTAGCTGCGGGCCAGCAGTTCCAGCGTCAGCCGCCTATCCAACGGGAGCACCCCGCTGTCGGCATCGAAGATGGCCCGCGTGCGCTCCAGCACCGGGATGGCTTCACGAAACCGCTGCAGGTCGACGAGAGACAAGCCCTGGCCAAAAAGCGCAATCCCGGTCGCGCGATTTGCTGGTCCGTGCAGCTTCTCGTCGTCCGCCACGACGCGTTCGTACATCGCGAGCGCGTCGGTGTACCGGGCCGTCACCAGGTAGGCGTCGCCCAGGGCGCTGCGCGCGGCGACCGCCTCCGCAGTGCCGGGGTCGGGCAGCTTCTCGTCGATCGCGATGACCCGCTGCAGCAGCGGAATCGCCGCTCCGGGCTGCTTCAGCTCGTCGAGGGTCAGCGCCAGGCGGTACAGATAGCTGCGTGCATCGTCGTCGTCCTGTCCCGCCAGTCGCTCATGGATCGCGAGCGCGCGCTGGTACAGCGGCAGGGCCTGCTCGGGCTGGCCCAGATTCGTGTAGGTGATGCCGACGTTGTAGGCGAGCACGCCGACGCCCTTGGCCCACGGCCCGTAGGTTCGCTCGTCCAGCGCCAGCGCACGCTGCAGCAGCGGCAGGGCCTGCGCGGGGCGCGACAGGTCGTTGTCCAGCAATCCGATGCGATCGAGCAGGTCGACGTCGTCCGGATCGTCGTTCCCGTTCAACTGCTCGTGGATCACCAGGGCCCGCTCGAACAGGGGCAGGGCCTGGGCGCCGCGGTCGGTGTCCTCGTAGCGTTGGGCGAGATCGACCAGGTGCTTGGCCGTCTTGCGATGCACGGGGCCGTTGGCCGCCTCGCTGATGGCCAGGGCCTTCTGCAGCGCCTGCATCGCGGCATCGGGTTGCTGCAACGAGACCTCGAGCGAGGCGACGTCGGCCAGCAGGTCCGCCATCCAGCTGTGCTCGCCGCCCCCGAGCGCGTCGAGCATCGCGACCGCCTCGAGGCCTGCCGCCAGCGCCTCGCGAGGCTTGCCCTGGGCGGTCGATTCGTGCATCGAATCGACCAGGCGATCGAGGTTGGCGACGCCGGGCTGCGTGTCGCCGCCGTCGTTCGGCGCCGCCTGCGCGGCGACCGCGGGCCACGACGCTGCCGCCACAGCCCCTAGAACGGTGCATGCCAAACAACAGATCGTCCGTCGGATTTCGATCATGATTCCGGCTGGCGGTGGCGCTTCGTGCGAGTCTAGCCGTCGCCCGTCCGTCCAGTGGCCGCCACCGTGCACAGCCCCCTAATGCGCGTCAGCGGGTGCGGCCAGGGGTTCCTCGTCCAGCAATTTCAGACCGGTGCCGCAGGCATCCGCCCGAGCGCATGCGATTCGCCAGCTTCTGGAGCCCGCTCGCGCGCTGGGTTCGCAGCGATCACCTGTCACATCACCTGCGAGCAGCGACCATCGTCGCTTCCGTGGTCACGCTGCTGCATTCCGCCGGCCTGCTGGGCGGCCTGGACGGCTTCATGCAGCGGCTCATCGGAAGCGCGGGCCCGGTCTGGCGGACGCGATCGGCCGCGCCCGCGAGCCTGCCGGCGGTGCTGCTGGTCGGCGAACCGCTCTACGAACGGGCGTTCTCGCAGGCCTCGCCGCTCGCGCCGGCGGGCATCGCGCAGATCGTCGACGCCATCCCGCGCAAGCCCGGCGAGCGGCCCGCGACGGTCGTCATCGACCTGGACCTGTCGCCCGGCCCGGACGAACGCGTCGACGACCCGGGCCGCGGCACGCTGGACGATGCCCTGCGCCGCCAGCTCGCGGCCGGCACGCGCGTCGTGCTGCCGCTGCCGATCCGCGTGTCGACGCCCGGCCTCCAGCAGGTCAAGCACGCGTGGATCCGCAGGCTCTGCGGCTGGAACCTCCATCTCGCGCCCGGCCCGGGCCGGCTCGACTTCGGGCTGTCGGACGTCATCACGCATGGCGGATCGGTCATGCAGTTCGATCCGCAGCAGCCGACGCTCGGCGTGGTGGCCGCGACGCCCGCTGCCACCACGCTGTGCGACCGGGCGCTCGATCCGTCCGGCCGCTGGCGCGCGCCGCTGGTGGGCAGCCAGTTCCCGGACAGCGCGCTCGTGGCCATCGCGGCGGTCCACGAGTTCGGCCTGCGGCCGTTCAACGCGCGCTTCTTCAGCGCGGACGACCGCAACGTGCAGGTGCTCGACACGCTGGACGCCGGCGGCTGGCAGGCCGCCCTCGGCCCGCTGGCCGGCCGGGCGCTGTTCATCGGCACCGGGCTGACCGCGCAGCCGCGCTTTCTCATGCCGCTCGAACACGACGGCCGGCCCGTGGAGGGCGTCGTCGTCCACGCGGCGACGTACTACAGCGTCGCGCATCCGGTGACGATCCCGTCCGACTGGAAGGCCTTCGCGCTCGATGTCGCGCTGGGGGTCGTGATGGGCTACGCCTTCGCGTGGTCGTGGCGCTGGCACCTGCACGTCGGCGTCCGCTGCCGCTCGCGCGCCGGCCTGGCCGCGCACTGGGCGCCGCGCGGTTCGCTGCTGATGAACCTGCTGCTCGCCGCCGCCTCCATCGCACTGTCCGTGGTGGTGGCGGACGCCTTCTTCTTCCCGCTCAACCTGTGGGTGAATCCGGTGCCCATCGTGCTCGGCGTGTTCGTGAAGTTCCTGATCGCGACGCGGGTCTCGCACGACGACGCCCATGCCGATCCGCACGCCGGCGCGCCCCGCGCCTGGCGGCATCGCCTGGACGACACGCTGCTGCTGCTGCTCACCGGCTCGGCGCTCGCCACCCTCGCGCTGGGCTCCCACTGAAAAGGCGCACGCCATGAACCACGACCCCATCGCATGCATCGGCCGGACGCTGGTCGCGGCACTCGCGCTGTGCGCCGCAAGCGCGCTCGCCGCGCCGCAGTGCTCGATCGCCGGGCCGCCGACGGCCCGCCTCGCGCTCGCCGGCAGCGCCATCGACCTGCCCGCGCTGCTGGAAGACTGCGACGGCGCCCGGGTGCTGACCGGCGACGTCACGGCCTGCGTGCAGGATCCGCGCGACCGGCTCGATTGCCATACCTACGGCACCGGCGCGGTGCTGAGCCGGCGCGAGCTCGGCGAGGCCGGATCGCAGCGCGGGCTGCTGGCCGCGCTGCTCAGGCTGCTGCGCGGCGAGGCGACGATCCAGCAGACCGAGACCCGCGGCGCCGACACGGGACTGCCCGTCGGCCCCGTGGTGCTGCTTTCCGGCCACGTCGACGTCGACTTCGACCGGCCCGCGTTCGAGGGCGTGCAGGCCGTCGAATTCCGCGACGCGGCCAGCGGCCGGCTGGTGGCCGTGGTGCGGCGCACCCAGGCGCCCCGCGTCCCGGCGGCGGCCTTCCACGAGGGGCATTCTTATCGCTGGACGCTTCCGTCCACGGTGCCGGCGCTCGCGCAGGGCGGCCGCTTCACGATCGCGGCCCGCGCCGCGCTCGCGAGCGCGCGCGAGGAGAAGCGCACGATCGCCGCGTCGCAGCCGGGCGCCACGGCCCAGGCCTTCGCGCTGGCCGGCTGGCTGGAGGAGCAGGGCCTGTCCTACGACGCGCGGGCCACGCTGGAGGCCGTCGGATTCTGAGGCAGGCCGTCCGCCAACGGCCACGCCCTCACGACGCCACGGACAACCCCACGCCGTTGCGGCCCTGGGTCTTGATGCCGTAGAGCGCGAGGTCGGCGCGCTGGATCAGCTCGTGCTCCGCGCACGGCGAGCAGGTCTCGGCGATGCCGATGCTCAGCGTCATCGCCATGTCGCGCGGCAGCTCGCCGGGGCGCGTGATCATCGCGGCCCGCAGCCGCTCGCACACGCCGTGTGCGTCCGACAGCGAGGCCGACAGCACGAACGCGAACTCGTCGCCGCCCAGGCGCACCGGCAGGTCGGTCTGGCGGCTCAGCGCCTCCATCTGCGCGGCCACCCAGCGCAGCGCCGCGTCGCCGATCGGATGGCCGAAGCGGTCGTTGATGGCCTTGAAGTAGTCGACGTCGATCAGCGCCAGCGAGACCGGCGCCTCGCGGCCGGCGCGCGGCAGCACGCCGGCGAGGTACTCGTCGAAGCGGCGGCGGTTGGCCAGGCCGGTCAGCGCGTCGTGCCGCGCCTCGAGCTGCATGCGCTCGACGCGCTGCAGCACCTGGCGCTCGTGCAGTTCGTGGAAATGCTTGTAGGCCGCGAGCGCCTGCACCGTCTCGCCCTGCGCCTCGAGTACCGCGGACTTCAGCCGCCAGAGCTCCTCGACGTTGATCGCGCCCTGGTGCGCGTCGGCCATCGCGAGCCCCTGCTCGATGGCGAGCATCGCCTGCCCCGTCTGCCGCGCCTGGAGGTAGGCGCGCGCGCGGATGGCGTGGAAGGGCACGACGGACAGCGCGGGGATCTCGACCTGCTGGCGCTGGTCGCTCGCGTCGAGCGCCGCGTGCGCCTGTTCGAGCTGTCCGAGCGCGACGTGCGACAGCGCGACGCAGTCGCCCGCCTCGAAGGCCTCGCGCAGGTTGCCGCGCGCCAGCCAGGCCGTGGCGACGTCCTCGGCCATCGCGATGGCGCGCTGCGCCGAGGGCCGCCAGGCCGCTTCGGCGGCGTGGCGGTCGCGCGCCTCGAGCGCGGTCTTGGCCAGGATCCAGCTGAGGTTGGAGCGCAGGCGCAGCGTGGCCGGCTCGTCGGGATGCCGCGCCGTCAGGCCCAGCGCTTCCTCGAGCACCTGCGTGGCGTCGGAGGCCAGGCCGAAGTCCATCAACGCGATCGCGCGGATGTTGGCGGCGCGCGCCAGCAGCGACAGGTCGCCCGCCGCCCGCGCCAGCGCGTTGGCGCGCACGACCGCGTCGAGCGCCGGCGCCGAGCGCCCCTGCATCACGTGCGCGAGCCCGTGCACGATCAGGGCCATCGCCTGCCCACGCGCGGAGCCGACCTGCCGGAAGTGCGACAGCGCCTCCTTGGCGACGGCCTCCGCCGCGTCGTACTGCCGCTGGAACGCCAGCGCGCGCGCCAGCAACGGGGACAGCCACATCAGCCGCTCGCGCTCGTCACGCTCGCGCATGCGCGCGGCGGCCGCCTGGATGGCCGGCAGCGCGGCGCCGCCGGTCTCCTCGACGGCCGCATCCAGCGATTGCAGTTCCTCGTCCAGCACCGAGCGGTCCTTGTTGAATCACCTGGGACGATTCTCGCAGGACGCGACAGCATTGCGAATGACGATTCCGGCAATCGCTCACCGAAGCCGGAAAGCAGGACGCCCGCTCGTGGGCAGGCGCCTTGACAAGCATGCTTTACAAGCTGCCGGGGCGGCGTTAGAGTCAAGCATGCTTTACACGGAGACGCGCATGTCCGACGATGTCCTGCTGCCTCGCAAGATCGCCTTCAACCTGTTCTGTTTCCAGTGGGCCTACTGGACGACGCTGGCGGCAGCGGCCTGGGGATGGCGCTACATCCCGTGGGGGGTCGTGCGCGGCAGTCTTGCCGTGATCCCCCTCCTGCTGGCCTTGCTCATCGCCGACAACGCGTATCGGATCTATGACGCCTGCGACGAATTCATCCGGCTCAGGATCCTCAGGTGCGTGGTCGTCACGGCGATCGCCGTGGCCGCGGGCACGCTCGGCTACTTCTTCCTGGAGCTCGCCGGCTTTCCACGCCTGAGCATGCTGGTGGTCAACCTGTTCGGCTGCAGCGTCTTCAACCTGTCGATGCTGTACGTGATCATCCGCTCGCGATGAAGAACAATCTCCCGGCGCTTCGGGCCGAGCGGGGATGGACCCAGGGCGAACTGGCGGCGCAGTTGCATGTCTCGCGACAGACGGTGAACGCCATCGAGACCGAGCGCTACGAGCCCAGCCTCTCGCTGGCCTTCGCCATCTCCGCGCTGTTCAAGAGGCCGATCGAGGCGATATTCCGGCCCAATACCCGGCTGGCGCCCTGAGCGGTGCGTTCGCCCGGTCGAGGCGTCGACGACGCACGGCGACCCAGGCCGCGATCGCGGCGCGCCGGCCTCGACGCATCGAAGCCGCCTGGCGCGACTCAGGCGGGAATGAAAAAGGCGACCCGGAGGTCGCCTTGTTCGAACTCGTCGAATGGCTTCGTCACGAAGCGATCGACAAGTCCCTGGGATTGGTTGCGGGGGCTGGATTTGAACCAACGACCTTTGGGTTATGAGCCCAACGAGCTACCAGACTGCTCCACCCCGCGACTGAAGAATGAGATTATGGCACAGATTGCGAGAGCTGTCACGAGCTCGAGGTGAAACTGTGCAAAGACCGCAGCGCGGGCTCAGCGCGCGGCGGGCAGCAGTTCGTCGATGAGCAGCAGCGTCTCGTTCAGGCGGATGGGCTTGGCGAGATAGGCGCGCACGCCGGCCACGGTGGCGGCGTCGCGCTGGGCCTGCGTGCTGTCGGCCGACACCACCACCACCGGCACGCGCGTGAGCACGGGCATCGTGCGCATCCATTCGGCCACGGCCAGGCCGGAGCCGTCGGGCAGGTGCAGGTCGACCAGCACGAGGTCGGGGCGCAGGCGTTCGATCATCTCGATGCCGTCGCGCACGCTCACGGCCAGGTGCAGCGTGCAGTCGGGGCGCTGCTCGATCACCTCCTGCATCAGCAGCGCGTTGATCGGGTTGTCCTCCACGTAGACGATCTGCCCGCCCGCGCCGCGCGGCAGCGCGACGTGCGCGGGCATGTCGCCCGCGTCCGCGTGCACCACGCCGCTCGCGCGCCGCAGCGTGATCGTCACGCGCGTGCCGACGTCGGGGCGGCTGTCGATCGCGATGTCGCCGCCCATGCGCTCGATCAGCCGCCGGCTGATCACCAGGCCGATGCCCGTGCCTTCGATCGGGCTCGACTCCAGCCCCAGACGGTCGAACGCCGAGAACAGGCGCGCGAGCTGGGCGGCGGTCATGCCCCGGCCCGTATCCGAGATCTCGACCACCAGGCGGCCCGGATCGTCCCCGGCGTCGGCCTCCGGCGCCTCGTCGCCCGGGGCGCCCGCGGGCACCGCGTCGCGCCGCGTCGCGGCCTGCGGCGCGCGCACGTGCACGGCGACGTCGACGCGGCCGTTCTCGAGGTTGTACTTGATGGCGTTGCCGATCACGTTGACCAGCACCTGGCGCAGCCGCGTGGCGTCGGCCTGCACGGCCAGCGCCTCGCGCGGCAGGTGCTGCGGCAGCGCCACCGACAGCGCGACCTGCGCGTTCTCGGCCAGCGGCGCGAGCAGGCGCACGCTCTCGTTGATGACGAGGCTCACGTCGACGTCGGCCATCTGGATGCGTGCGTTGCCGGACTCGATCGTCGACAGGTCCAGCACGTCGTTGATCAGCGTGACCAGATGCCAGCCGGCGGCCTCGATGCGCGCCACGCGCTCGCGCTGGTGGTCGTCGAGCGGATGGTCCTCCTCGAGCTGCAGCAGCTGCGCATAGCCCAGCATCGCGTTCATCGGCGTGCGCAGCTCGTGGCTCACGCGCGAGAGGAACTCCGACTTCGCCTGGCTCGCGGCCTCGGCGCGGCGGCGCGCGAGCTCGAGCTCGCCGGAGCGCAGCCGCTCCGACTGGTCGGTGCCCACGAACAGGAAGCCCAGCGAGTCGCTGCCCGGGGCCACGACGCCGCTGCCCGGCGCGAACACCACCTCGCTCGCGGCGCCCTGCGCGTCGCGCGGCCCCTTGGGCGCGCCGACGTTGGAGAGCGAGGCCCGCACCGCGGTCACCGCCAGCGAGACGCTCAGGCGCGAGCCGTCCTTGCGGATGTAGGTCCAGTCGCGCACCTCGTAGCCGAAGCGCTCGGCCACCGCGGTGATCGCCTCGCGCCCGCGCACCGGCCGCTTGAGCTGGAACGTGAGCTCGTCGGCGCGGCGCGCGAGTTCCACCGCGTCGTGCACCGCCAGCGGACACGGCAGCCCCAGCACCTCGGAGGCGCGGTAGCCCAGCATCTTCTCCGCGCCGCGGTTGAACAGGCGCACCACGTGATCGGCGTCGACCGCGATGATCGCGACTTCGGTGGCCGCGTCGAGCAGCGCCTGCAGCTCGGCCTGCGCGTGGCGCGCGCTGCGTTCCTGATCCTTGGCGCGATCGAGCAGCCGCCGCAGCTGCGCCCACAGCGCGTAGACCTCTTCGCTGCCGAGGTCGACGTCGGGCTCGCCGGGCTTGTCGTCGACGAGGTCGGCCGCGGCGCTGACCAGTTGCCGGTAGTTGCCCGCCTGCCGCTGCGCGAGCCTGAGCGCGATCGCGATCACCACGGCCAGCACCACCAGCACCGCGATGCCCACCACGCCGGCGAGCTGCTTGACCGGTGCGAACAGCGCGTTGCGCGGCTGCGCCACCAGCACGTACCAGCCGGTGGTGGCCGCGGGCGCCACGGTGGCCAGCCAGCGCTCGCCCCCGAGCTCGATCTCGCCCGGCCCGGAGTAGCCGCGCAGCGCGCGGTGCACGAGGTCGTCCTGGCTCAGGTTCTCCTGCCAGTCGGCGCGCTTCTGGTCGGGATGCACGATGACGCGCCCGAGGCCGTCGAACACGATGACCGCGACGTCCTGCACGTCGCCGCTGGGGCGGATCTGCTGCGCCATCTTGTCCAGCGACAGCTCGGCGAGCACCAGCCGGCCGTCGGACGGTGCCGCGACGACGGCCGCGATGTGGCCCGTCAGCGGCGACAGGTAGGTGTCGGACCAGACCGGCGCCGTCGCGACCCGCGCTCGCTCGTAGAACGGGCGCGTCGACAGGTCCAGCCCCTCCCAGTCCTCCTTGCCGACGCGGGTGCCGGGCCGCACCTCGGCGATCGACACGACGCCGTCCTGGTCCAGCAGGATCGCCGATTCGAGCGACTGCGCCTCGTCCAGCGCCTCGCTGAGCGCCTCGCGGATCTCGGGCTCCTCGGCGCCCGGGCGCACGTGCGTCGCCGCGCGCGCGGCGGCCTCGCGCGGCGCGGCGATCAGCAGCTCCACCTGCGCGCGGATCAGCAGCGCGGTGCGCTGGTTCTCCTGCTCGATGTCGCGCAGGGTCTGCGGGATCGCCACCGCGCTCCACAACACGATCACCAGCAGCAGCGGCACGCAGGCCAGGAGGACGTACTGGCGCGTGAGGATCCGCTTGAGGGACTGGCGCGCCGGCTTCATCACCGCTCGAGCATCACGAAGCGCCCCTTGCGCACCTCGCTCAGGTGGAAGCGCCGCACGCTGTCGCCGAAGCGATCGAGCACCACCGGCTCCTGCAGGCCGGGCCAGCTGCCGGGCGCGCGCAGCACGTCGCGCAGCGACTGGCGGTCGGACTTGCGACGCAGGCCCTCGGCGCCCATCATCGTCGCGTCATACGAGAACACGGCGGCCTGGCTGGGCGGGCTGCCGAAGCGTTCGACGAAGCGGCGCCGGAACGCCACGTAGGCCGGCGCCTGGCTGTCGAGGTCGAGCACCTGCAGCACCAGCGCGCCCTCGACGGCGCGGCCGCCCATCTGCAGCAGCTGCACGTTGGC
>FTDG01003504.1_pt1 | contig 16201 bp, 12 predicted proteins | sample 1639751 | NCBI WGS metagenome assembly FTDG01 (sample SAMEA3914869, study PRJEB12502) | metagenome | biome: forest; material: soil | place: USA | collected 2012-03-12 | depth 0.1 m
GATCACCTCGGAGAACACGCCGAACGCCGGCAGGATCGGGATGTAGACCTCCGGATGGCCCCAGGCCCAGATGAGGTTCACGTACATCATCGGGTTGCCGCCCAGCTCGTTCGTGAAGAAGTGGAAGCCGAGGTAGCGATCGAGCAGCAGCATGCCGAACGTCGCGGTGAGGATCGGGAACGCGGCGATGATCAGCAGGTTCGACGCGAGCGCCGTCCACGTGAAGATCGGCATGCGGCCGTAGCCCATGCCGGGCGCGCGCATCTTCAGGATCGTGGTCGTCAGGTTGATGCCCGACAGCAGCGTGCCGACGCCCGAGATCTGCAGCGACCACAGGTAGTAGTCGACACCGACGCCGGGCGAATACGCGAGCTCGGACAGCGGCGGGTACGCGAGCCAGCCGGTGCGCGCGAACTCGCCGATCACGAGCGACACGTTCACCAGCAGCACGCCCGCGGCGGTGAGCCAGAAGCTGACGGAGTTGAGCACCGGGAACGCGACGTCGCGCGCGCCGATCTGCAGAGGCACGACGAAGTTCATCAGGCCGACCATGAACGTCATCGCGACGAAGAAGATCATGATCGTGCCGTGCGCCGAGAAGATCTGGTCGTAGTGGTCGGGCGGCAGATACCCCTGGCCGTGTCCGGCCGCGAGCGCCAGCTGCGCCCGCATCATGATCGCGTCGGCGAAGCCGCGCAGCAGCATGACGAGCGCGAGGATCACGTACATCACGCCGATGCGCTTGTGGTCGACGCTCGTGATCCACTCGTTCCACAGCATCGGCCACGCGCGCTTCCACGTGACGAGCGCGAGTACGGCCAGGATGCCCAGCACGACCACCGCGGCCGTGATCAGCGGAATCGGTTCGTTCCACGGGACCGCATCCCAGGTCAGCTTGCCCAACATGTCACTCCGATCCTGAAGTCATCGCCGCCGCGGCCGTCGTGGCCGGCATCGGCATCGGTGCCGAAGCGGGCTGCGGGCGGGTCGTCGCGGCCACGATGGCCTCGAACAACCGCGGCGCGACCTGGCCGTAGCTCGTCGGCGCCGCGAGCGCGCCGGGCCGCGCGAGCTGCGCGTAGGCCGCGGCGTCGAGCGACCGCGGCACGGCGCGCGTCGTGGCGATCCATTGCGCGAACTGCGCGGGGGGGACGGCGACGGTGTCGAAGCGCATGTCGGAGAAGCCGTCGCCGCTGAACTGTGCCGACAGGCCGGGATAGACGCCTGGCGCGTCGGCGCGCAGCTGGAGTGCGGTCGTCATGCCGCCCATCGTGTAGATCTGCGAGCCTAGCTGCGGCACGAAGAAGCTGTTCATCACGGTGGCCGACGTGAGGTGCAGCCGCAACGGCGCGCCGGCCGGAACGACGAACCGGTTCACGCTCGCCACGCCGAGATCGGGATAGATGAACAGCCACTTCCAATCGAGCGAGACCACCTGCACGTCGACCGGCGCGACGGACGACGACGACGCGATCGGCCGGCGCGGATCGAGCTCGTGCGAACCGATCCATGCGATGCCGCCGAGGAACACGATCACGAGCACCGGGATCGCCCACACCGTGACCTCGATCGGCCCGGAATACTCCCATTCGGGCAGCCGCCGCGCCCATTTGTTGCCGGCGCGGAACCACCATGCGAAGGCGAGCGTGAGCACGATGACCGGCACGATCACGGCCAGCATGATCACCGTGGCATTGAGCAGGATGGTGCGCTCGGCGACGGCGATCGGGCCGTGCGGATCGAGCACTCCTTGCTGCCAGGCGGCGGTCGTTTGCAAAGCGGCATCCTCGGTTGCCCGACACGTCGTCGGGATCGGCATCTCGGCAGCGCCGGCGCGGCGCGCAAGTGCGCCAGAGGGCAAGTGTCGAGCCCGACAGCCAACGCGCGATTCGCCGTCGGCAGACGGTCGATCCGCAAATCCGCGCATACGATTTTCCGACGCCTCGGACGTCGACGCGCTGCAAAGCCGCGAGCGGGCGTTGAGCGACGGTCCCAGCGGCAACCGGTCTCACGACTCCATGATGACAACGTGATGACATCGGCGCCCGCTTGCCGACGCGGTCGTCTTCTTCAGGTTCCCGACGGGGCTTTTACATTGCCTCACGCCCAGGCGCGGAACCTCGTCGGAGAATGCGCACTCCACCCCACAGATCCTGGTGGAGCTGCCCACATGAACAACGATATCGACACCGCACTCGAGGCCGAAGTGGCCCGCCGCGCCACGGAGCGCGGCATCCAGACCGACATCGGCGCGGAGCACTCGCGCACCGCCCGCCTCGCCTCGCGCCTGTACGCCGGCGCCACCGCGCTGCAACGCTCGCGCATGCTCACCAGCCTGCTGCGGCCGCTCGGCCCGCTCGCGATCGCGGGCGTCGCGTCGGGCGCGTTCGCCGGCCTCGTGGGACGCGTGGGCAGCGGCGCCGCCGTGACGATCGACGACATCGGCAACTTCACGTCGCAGCAGGTGTTCGAGCTCGCGCGCTTCGTCGAGCAGGTGCGGCCGGAGGCCTTGCGCCAGGTCGTGAACTCGATCGGCGAGAACCCGTTCGGGCTGTCCGCGTTCGGTGCGGCGGCGGCGGCGCTGCTGTCGATGGCCTTGCGCGGCCATCGGCGCGCCAAGCGCAGCGACGTCGAGCGGGAGCCCGCGCTGCGGCTCGCGCGATAGCTCGACCACGCGGCCCTCGGGCCGATGCCGTGGCAGGCGGCGCGCCGATGCGATAACGTAGCGGCAAACAAAGATCGCCGTCCACCGCGACGCCGTCCCGCCCCATGTCGCTCACCCGTCCCGTTCCCGCTGTCGCCGCCGGCTCCCGCCTGCACGTCGAAAGCTTCCACGACCCCGTCACCAGCACCATCAGCCACCTCGTGCTCGACGCCGCCAGCGGCCGCTGCGCGATCGTCGACAGCGTGCTCGACTTCGATCCGAAATCCGGCCGCACCGGCACGGCCAGCGCCGAGCGGATCGTCGCGCGCGTGCGCGAGCTCGGCGCGTCGGTGCAGTGGATCCTCGAGACCCACGCCCACGCCGACCACTTCTCGGCCGCGCCCTGGCTGAAGGAGCGCGTGGGCGGCGCGATCGGCATCGGCCGCCACATCGTCGACGTGCAGCACACCTTCGGCCGCCTGTTCAACGCAGGCGACGCGTTCGCGACCGACGGGCGCCAGTTCGAGCACCTGTTCGACGACGACGAGACCTTCATGATCGGCGGCCTGTGCGCCCGCGTGCTGCACACGCCGGGCCACACGCCGGCCTGCGTGACCTTCGTCGTCGAGGACGACGAGGCCGCGTCGCGTGTCGCCTTCGTCGGCGACACGCTGTTCATGCCCGACTACGGCAGTGCGCGCTGCGACTTCCCCGGCGGCGATCCCGCGCTGCTCTATCGCTCCATCCGCCGCGTGCTGAGCCTGCCCGCCGACACGCGGCTGTACCTGTGCCACGACTACCAGCCGGGCGGGCGCGAAGTGCTCGTCTCGTCGACCGTCGCCGAGCAGCGTGCCGCCAACATCCACGTCCGCGACGGCGTGGCCGAGGCCGAGTTCGTCGCGATGCGCACGCAGCGCGACGCGACGCTCGAGATGCCCGTGCTGCTGCTGCCGGCCGTGCAGGTCAACATGCGCGCCGGCGAGCTGCCGCCGCCCGAGGCGAACGGCGTGCGCTACCTGAAGATTCCGCTGAACGCCTTCTGATTCCGAGATGACGTTCTTCCTCGCCTGCGCCCTGCTGGGCAGCGTCGTCGGCCTGCTGCTCGCGCTGACCGGCGCCGGCGGCGGCATCCTCGCGGTGCCCTTGCTCGTGTTCGGCCTGCACCTGGGCGTGGCGCAGGCTGCGCCGATCGGGCTTGTCGCGGTCGGGCTGTCGGCCGCGCTCGGCGCCGCGCTGGGGCTGCATGCGCGCATCGTGCGCTATCGCGCGGCCGCGCTGATCGGCGGGCTGGGCATGCTGCTCGCGCCGCTGGGCGTCGCCGCGGCGCAGCGCATTCCCAACGCGCCGTTGACCCTCGCGTTCGCCGCGGTGCTCGCGCTGTCGGCAGTCCGCACGTTCCGCCGGACGCTGCATGCCGCCGGCCGGCCGGCGGCACCGCGCGCGGCGCTGCCCTGCGTCGTCGACGCCACGAGCGGCCGCCTCGTATGGACGCGCCCGTGCGCGCGCGCGCTGGCGATCACGGGCATGGTGTCGGGCCTGCTGAGCGGCCTGCTGGGCGTGGGCGGCGGCTTCGTGATCGTGCCGGCGCTGAGCCGCTACACCGACCTGCCGATGCGCAGCATCGTCGCGACCTCGCTCGCCGTCATCGCGCTCGTGTCGGTCGGCGGCGTCGGGGCCGCCGCGCTGCACGGGGCGCTCGAATGGCGCATCGCGCTGCCGTTCGCGGGCGGCGCCGTGGTGGCGTTGCTGGTCGGACGACTCGTCGCCGCGCACCTCGCCGGCACGCGGTTGCAGCAGGCGTTCGCGCTGGTCAGCGCGGTGGTCGCCGGGCTGCTGGTGGCGCGCGCGAGCGGCTGGCTCGCGATGCCCGCGCATTGACGCTCGGCGTCAGAGCACGCGCGTCACCGCCAGGTTGATCGCCAGCCCGCCGACGACCAGCCAGCCGGACAACACCGCCGCCAACCCGAGCGGCTTCAGCCCAGCGCTGCGGATCGCCGAGACATGCGTGCCCAGCCCGAGCGCGGCCATCGCGGTCGCGAGGATCACGGTGTCGAGCTGCGTGACCACCGCCACTGCCGGCGCCGGCAACCACGCCAGCGAGTTGAGCCCCGCGACCGCGACGAAGCCGAGCGCGAACCACGGGATCACGACGCGCCCCGGCTTCGCGGCGGCGTCCGGCGCATCGCGCCCGGCCGAGCGCGACAGCCATGCCGACAGCGACACGAGGAAGGGCGCGAGCATCATCACGCGCACCATCTTCGCGATGACGGCGGTGTCGGCGGCCCGTTCGCCGATCGCGTGGCCCGCGGCGACGACCTGCGCCACCTCGTGGATCGTCGATCCGGCGAAGATGCCGTAGCCGCTCTCGGACAGCGGCACGAGGCCGAGGCGCAGGTTCAGGTGATACAGCACCGGGTATAGGAAGATGGCCAGCGTGCCGAACACGACGACGGTCGACACCGCCACCGTCACCTGCTCCGCGCGGGCGCGCACGACCGGCTCGGTGGCCATCACGGCGGCCGCGCCGCAGATCGAGCTGCCCGCGCCGATCAGCATTGCGGTGCGGCGGTCGAGGCCGAACACGCGCGTGCCGAGGATGCAGGCGAGCGAGAACGTGCTCGCGAGCACGAGCGCGTCGATCGCGACGCCACGCAGCCCGACGTGGCCGATGTCCTGGAACGTCAACCGCAGCCCGTACAGGATGATGCCCAGGCGCAGAAGCGTCTGCTTCGAGAACCCGACGCCGGGCGCGCCGGCCGCGACCAGGCGCGGGCCGATCGTGTTGCCCGCGACGATGCCCAGCACGATGGCGAGGGTCAGCGCGCCGATGCCGTTCGATTGCAACCAGGAGAGCTTGCCGAGTTCCATCGCGGCCAGCGCGAGGCCCAGCGCGAGCGCGACGCCGGGGGCGAGCTCGCGTGCGCGGTCCGCGAGCCGGCCCAGACCGTGCGGGACGAGCGCGGGCGCGTGGGTGCGGGAAACAAGCGTGGTGTCGGTCATGGTCGTCTCGGATGCGGCGGTTGGCATGACCCGGACTGTGCGCGGCGCACGTCGATCCGTAAAACGGGTTATTTTTCTAGAGCCGACCTGTTTTCCAGGTTGACGCGGAGGCTTGCCGGCGCGCGCGTCGAACCTGGGAGAATGCGCGCACCCCGACGACACTCCCCATGGCCGCTTCCGACGGATCACCGCCCGGCAACGAACCGCCCCCGCCGCCCGCGCGGCGCTTCTCGAGCGCGGCCGTGCTGGCGTCCACCGCCGCGACGTTCAAGCTGTGGCTCTGGGCGTCGGCCGCGGGCGCCGCGGCGGCGTTGTCGACGCTGGTCTTCCGCTGGCTCACGCAACAGGTCGAATGGGTCGCCACGGGCCGCACGACGGGCCTCGTCGAGGCCGCGCGCTCGCTCGCGCCGTGGCAGCGACCGATCGTCTGCACGGTCGGCGGCCTGGTCGCCGGGCTCGTGCTGCGCTGGGGCACGGCATGGGCCGCGCGCGGCCCGGCCGGCGACCACCACATCGACTATCTCGACGCGGCGCGCCAGGGCCAAGTCGAGCTCAACGACCGCACGACCCTCGCGCGCACGCTGTCGGCGATGTTCTCGATCGGCAGCGGCGCGTCGATCGGCCGCGAGGGCCCGATGGTGCAGCTCGCGGCGTGGGCGACGTCGTGGCTGTCGCGCGTGATCCCGATCGCGCCCGAGCAGCGCAGCGCGATCATGGTCTGCGGCATCGCGGCTGGGATCGCGTCGGCTTACCACGCGCCGGTCGCGGGCGTCGTCTTCGTGCTCGAACTCGCGCTCGGCTTCTTCGCCCGCCACACGGTCGCGCCGGTGCTGATCGCCGCCGGCACCGCGAGCTCGCTGGTCTATCTCATCGACGGCTCGAAGCCGCTGTATGCCGTCGCGCCGGTCACGGCACTGCCGTCCAGCCTCGGCTTCACGATGGTCGCGGGCGTGGTGTTCGGCGGGCTCGGCTGGGGCTTCCTGTTGCTGGTCGAGCACGGCCGCGACCTGTTCGCGCGCGTGCGCTCGGTGCCGCTGCGAATGGCGCTCGGCGGCCTGCTGGTGGGCGGGCTGTCGGCGTTCGTGCCCGAGGTCTGGGGCAACGGCTACAGCGTCGTCGCGGCGGCGTTGACGGGCACCGACGCCTGGCAATGGCTCGCGCTCGTGCTGGTGACGAAGATGGTGGCGACGTCGTGGAGCTCGGGCAGCGGCGCGATCGGCGGCATGTTCACGCCGTCGCTGTTCGTCGGTGCCGCGGCGGGCGGCGTGCTCGCGCAGATCGCGGCGCTGTGGCTGCCGACCGCCTGGATCGGCGACCCGCGCTCGCTCGTCGTGATCGGCATGGCGGCGGTGCTCGCCGCCGCCACGCATGCGCCGTTGATGGCGATCACGATGGTGCTCGAGATGACCAACGAGTTCCAGCTGACCGTCCCGGTGATGCTCGCCTGCGCCCTTGCCTACGCGATCAGCACGCAGTTCGGCACGCGGCCGTTGTACGGCAATCCGATCGAGGTCGACCACGACCACGACCACGATCGCAGGGCCTGACCGCCTCGGCCCTCGCACGGGCCCGTCGCTTGCCGGGTCATGGCCGAGCACCGCGACGCCGGTGGCTTTGCAGTCCTCACTACACAGGGTCAAACAATGAAAACATCGTTCAAGCGCTCGACGTCGGGCCTCGCGCTGGCCCTGGGTGCGATCGTGCCGTTCGCGGCGTGGGCGCAGGTGGGCGTCTCCATCACGGTCGCGCCGCCGCCGCTGCCCCACTACGCACAACCGCCGATCCCGGGCGACGGCTACATCTGGACGCCGGGCTACTGGTTCTGGGACGCGGCCGTGAACGACTACGAATGGGTGCCGGGCACCTGGGTACTGCCGCCGCAGCCGGGCTTCCTGTGGACGCCGGGCTACTGGGGCTTCGTCGGCGGCGCCTATGGCTGGCATCACGGCTACTGGGGCAACCACGTCGGCTACTACGGCGGCTTGAACTACGGCTACGGCTACGGCGGCCACGGCTATGACGGCGGGCGCTGGGACCATGGCCACTTCCGCTACAACCAGGCCGTCAACAACCTGCCGCAGGGCCGCGTGCACAACGTCTACAACCACCCGATGCCCAGCCACGAAGCGCCGGGACGCGAGAGCTTCAACGGCGGCGAGTCGCACTTCCACGGCCAGCCGACCGCGGCCGAGCATCGCTACGAGAACGCGCCGCACGGCGAGCCGACGCGCGAGCAGATGGAGCACGAGCACCGCGCCGCCACGATGCCCGAGCAACGCATGGGCAACAACCACGGCATGCCGCCGACCGCGGCGACTGGCCACCCGGGCGGCTTCGGCGAACCCGAGGTCGAACGCGGCCGCACCGAGAACGAGATGCATGCGCCGCAGATGCAGCACGGCGGCGAGCCGGCTGGGCGTCCGCAGGGCGGCGCGCCGATGGGCCGGCCCGAGGGCGGTCGGCCGGAAGGCGGTCGTCCAGAGGGCGGTCGGCCGGAAGGCGGCCACCCCGAGGGCGGTCACCCGCAAGGCGGACACGCCGAAGGCGGCCATCCGGGCGGCGGCGAACGCGGCGGCGATCGCCGTTGATCCGCGGCGCCGGCCAACCGGCGCCTGAGTCGCCGGAAGATTCGACGCCCCGACCCCGCGGCCGGGGCGTCGTCGTTTCGGGGCGTCGTCGCCGACGCCTCGTTCAATGCGGCTCGACGGCCTCGCGCAGCGCGAGCCGGCGCGCCAGCTCGATCTTCGCGATCGCGTTGCGGTGCACTTCGTCCGGGCCGTCGACGATGCGCACCGTGCGCTGCTGCGCGTAGGCATCGGCGAGCCAGAAGTCGCCGCTGACGCCGCCGGCGCCGTGGGCCTGGATCGCCCAGTCGACGACCTTGCACGACACGTTGGGCGCCACGACCTTGATCATCGCGATCTCGGCGCGCGCGTCCTTGTTGCCGACGGTGTCCATCTTCCACGCCGCGTTGAGCGTGAGCAGGCGCGCCTGGTCGATCAGGCAGCGCGACTCGGCGATGCGCTCGTGCCAGATCGACTGCTCCGACAGCGGCTTGCCGAACGCGATGCGTTGCTGCAAGCGGTCGATCATCGACTCGAGCGCGCGCTCGGCGGTGCCGATCGACCGCATGCAATGGTGGATGCGGCCGGGGCCGAGCCGGCCCTGCGCGATCTCGAAGCCGCGGCCTTCGCCGAGCAGCAGGCTGGATACCGGTACCCGTACGTCCTCGAGCGTGACCTCCATGTGGCCATGCGGCGCGTCGTCGTAGCCGAACACGGTCAACGGACGCACGACGGTCACGCCGGGCGCGTCGCGCGGCACGAGCACGATCGACTGCTGCTGGTGCTTCGGTGCCTCGGTGTCGGTCTTGCCCATCACGATGAAGACGGCGCAGCGCGGGTTGCCGGCGCCCGAGCTGAACCACTTGCGGCCGTTGATGACGTACTCGTCGCCTTCGCGGCGGATCGTGCACTGGATGTTGGTGGCGTCCGACGACGCGACTGCCGGCTCGGTCATGAGGAAAGCCGAGCGGATCTCGCCGGCCAGCAGCGGCACGAGCCAGCGCGCCTTCTGCGCCTCGGTGCCGTAGCGCTCGAGCGTTTCCATGTTGCCGGTGTCGGGCGCCGAGCAGTTGAACACCTCGCCCGACCACATCACGCGGCCCATCAACTCGCACAGCGGCGCGTAGTCGAGATTGGAGATGCCGCCCTCGCCCTGGTACGCATGCGGCAGGAACAGGTTCCACAGCCCTTCGCGGCGCGCGATCGCCTTCAGCTCGTCGACGAGCGCCAGCGGCTGCCACACGTCGCCCGCGCGCCGGTTCGCGTCGACATCGCGCAGGAATCGTTCCTCGTTCGGATAGATGTGCTGGTCGAAGAATGCGTTCAGGCGCGCCAGCAGGTCGCGCGTCTTTGCCGAGTAGTCGCCAAGCATGGAGGCTTTCGTCTGGATCGAATGGATCCGGCGTCTCGCGCCGGCGCATGCGGCCATTCAATCACTGCCTGCGGCGCGGCGGCGTCGCCGAAGAGACACCGCGTGTCGTCCCGGCGCGCGCCGCCCGCAGGCGCGCGCGTCTTCGGGTCGCTCCAACGCCCGAGCGCCCGACTCAAGAACCCGACACGCGACCGACGTCCGCCGGATCCGTGGCGCCCGCGCGCGCATCGACGGGCTCGACGCCGCCCGCCGCGGCGGGCTGGCCGGACGGCGGCTGGTCGCGCACGCCGACATGCGTGGCCAGCCGCGTGGCCGAGTTGATCAGCGCGAGGTGCGAGAACGCCTGCGGGAAGTTGCCGAGCTGGCGCTTCGCGACCGGGTCGTATTCCTCGGCGAGCAGGCCGACGTCGTTGCGGTAGGTCAGCAGGCGGTCGAACAAGGCCTGGGCCTCGTCGATGCGGCCCTGCATGACGTAGTTGTCGACCAGCCAGAACGTGCACGCCAGAAACGCGCCTTCGCCGGGCGGCAGGCCGTCCACGACGTCGCCCGTGTCGTAGCGCAGCACGAGGCCGTCGCGCAGCAGGTCGCGCTCGATCGCCGCGATGGTGCCGCGGATGCGCGGGTCTTCCGGCGGCAGGAAGCCCGACATCGCCATCAGCAACAAGCTCGCATCGAGCGACTTCGAGCCGTACGACTGCACGAACGAGTTCAGGCCGGCGTCGAAGCCGCGCTCGCAGACCTGCGCATGGACGGCGTCGCGCGCCTTGGTCCATCGCTCGACCGGCGCCTCGAGGCCGAACTCGGTGGCCGAGCGCACCGCGCGGTCGAACGCGAGCCAGACCATCACCTTCGAATGCACGAAGTGCTGCCGTCCGCCGCGCACTTCCCAGATGCCGTCGTCGGGCTGCTCCCAGATCTTCTCGAGATGGCCCACGAGCGCGCATTCGAGCGACCAACTGATCGCGTCGTAGGCGAGACCGGCGCGGCGCGCGACATAGAGCGCGCCGATCAGCTCGCCGTAGACGTCCAGCTGCACCTGGCCCGCGGCGGCGTTGCCGACGCGCACGGGCGTCGAGTTCTCGTAGCCGGGCAACCACGGGAGCTCGTACTCGTCGAGGCGGCGCTCGCCGGCCACGCCGTACATGATCTGCAGGTCGTCGGGGTTGCCGGCTACCGCGCGGACGAGCCAGCCGCGCCAGGCCTCCGCTTCCTCGACGAAGCCGAGGCCCAGCAGCGCGTAGAGCGTGAACGTCGCGTCGCGCAACCAGCAGTAGCGGTAGTCCCAGTTGCGCGGGCCGCCGATCTTCTCGGGCAGCGAGGTCGTGGCCGCGGCGACGATGCCGCCGGTCTCCCAATGCGCGAGCGCCTTCAAGGTCACGAGCGATCGGCGCACCGCCTCCGACACCTGGTCACCCTCGGGCAGCTTGGCCGACCATGCGCGCCACTGCGCCTCGACCTGCGCGAGCGCGGCCACGACGTCCGGCGCGGGCAGGTCGTCGCGGTACGACGGCGACCAGGTCAGCGCGAACGCGACCTCGTCGCCCTCGCCGACGTCGAACTCGCCGACGGTGCGCAGGTCTTCGCCGCGCAGCGCGACTTCGGTCGCCAGCGTCAACCGATCGGGACCGGCGACGAAGCGCAGCCGGCCATCGTCCTGGCGCGACACCCACGGCACGATGCGCCCGTAGTCGAAGCGCACGGCCAGCTCGGTGCGCATCGCCACGCGCCCGCGCACGCCGCGCACGATGCGCATCAGGTCGGAGACGCCGTCGCGGCGCGCCATGAAATCGATGACGGCGACCGCGCCGCCGTCGGTCTCGAACTGCGTCTCGAGGACGGTCGAGCCGTCGCGATAGTGCCGCGTGACGCGCGCGCCCGCGTCCACCGGACACACCAGCCAACGCCCGTGCTCCGGCGCCCCGAGCAGCGCGCTGAAGCACGCCGGACTGTCGAAGCGCGGCATGCCCATCCAGTCGATCGAGCCGTCGCGCGCGACGAGGGCGACGGTCTCCTGGTTGCCGATCAGGGCGTAGTCTTCGATGCGGCTGGGCATGCGCGGCCTGGGGATGCTGAGATCGCGCTGTCGGGCAAACGGCGGGCCGAGCCCTGCGGCGCACCGAGCGCGACGCCCCGAAACGGGGATTGTCGAGCTGGCGCCGCTTGGCCGACAATGGCCCCTACAACAAGCTGGCCACGTGCACGTCTTCGGCGTGGCCCCATTCATCGAGGAGGATCCATGAACTTCAAGAAGCAACTGATGTCCACCGCGGCGATCGCGATCGCGTGCATGTTCGCTGCCGGCCAGGCCGGCGCGTCGGTCGTCACGTTCAACGGTTACCCGACGACGAGCTGGTCGGACGGCACCATGACCCACGGCCTGTCAGGCAACCGCTTCGCCGACGGCTTCTGGGAATACGCCGGCAGCGTCACGACGGCGGAGAACGGCTACGGCCAAAGTGGCGAGTCCATCGACTTCAACGGTGCCGTGACGCTCCAATCGCTCACCATGAACGAATGCGGCAACTGCCGGACCGCGCCGGACACGGAAACGGTTTCGCTGTACGACAGCGCGAACGACCTGCTCGCCAGCAGGACCCTCATGCCGACCGCCGCCCCGCAACTCCTGACGTTCGACACCGCCGACACCAGCCGGATCACGTTCACCTTCACCGGCGGCGACTACAACCTCTACGGCGACGGCCGCACCGTGGCCTGGTACACCGTCTCCGACATCACGTACGACGCCTCCGCGCCGGTGCCCGAGCCGACCGAACTCGCCATGCTGGCGGCCGGCCTGGGTCTCGTCGGCCTCGCACGTCGCCGCCGCGCGCGTTGATCACCGGGCCGGATCGCCAGTCGCCTGACGACGACCGCGGCGATTCCCGGCTCTCGCGCATCGCATCACGGGCACCTCGGTGCCCGTTTTTGTTGGCGCCTCGCGGGTCGGGGCGGCGCGCCCGATGCGCGGCGCACAGCGATCGCGCAACGTGCGGGCGAAAAAAAAGCTCCTGGCGAGCAGGAGCTTTCTTGGAATCGGGTGGGGTGGCTAATGGGACTCGAACCCACGACAACCAGAATCACAATCTGGGACTCTACCAACTGAGCTATAGCCACCACCGAAGCCTACGATTATAGCGCGAAATTTCAGTTTGGTGCAGATGCTGCAGCGTCGACGGCGCGAGCGATGTGTTCTTCGTTGTATTTCGCCTTGAAGCGCGCCTTCAACGAGTTGTAGATCGCGTCGCCTTCGGCTTCCTCGAACGCGTTCTCGAGCTGGCTCTTGAACTGACCAACCTGCGGGTCGTTGGTATCGGAGGCCGGACGCGGCACCGACTTGACCGTGCGCAGCACCGCGTAGCTGCCATCGGCCAACGCGAAACCGGTGACCGAAGGGCCCTTCGTGACGTCGGCCTTCAGCGCGGCCAGCACCACTTCCTGCGGGACGTCGGGCGTCGGCGTGCGGCGGCCGACGGTGGCCGTCTGCGGCAGCGCGAGCGTCGCGTTCTTCGTCGCTTCGGCGACGCGCGCCTCGCCGTCCTTGCGCGCGGCGGCCGCGGCCTGCGTCTTGCGAACGGCTTCGACGATCTGGTCGTGCACTTCGGCGAGCGAACGCAGGTGCTTCGGCGTGTACTCGACGACATGCGCCGCTGTCAGCTGGCTCGTGCCGGTCTCGATGGCTTCGGTGTTGTGCTTGTTGTGCAGCGCCTCGTTGCCGAAGACCGCGTCGAGCAGGCGCTGCGAGGCGAGCGCGCCCACCGCGTCGGCGCCCGGCTTGCGCTGCACGACGGCCGTCTGCTTGGTCAGCTTGAACGCATCGATCGCGGGCTGCAGGCTGTCCGGCTGTTCGTAGACGGTGTTGGTGAATTTGTCGGCGTCGCTCGCGTAGGCCTTCTGCGCCTGCTGCGCACGGTATTGATCCTCCACCTGCGCGCGGATCTCGTCGAACGGCTTGGGCACGCCGCCGCGCACGGCGGTCAGCTGGATGATGTGGAAGCCCTTGTCGCTCTGCACGACGTTGCTGATCTCGCCCGGCTTCAGCGCGAAGAGCGCGTCGTTGAACGGGCCGGGGATCGCGCCGTTGCGCATGAAGTCGAGGTCGCCGCCTTGCGCCGCGGAGCCGACGTCGTCGGAGCTGCGCTTGGCGACGTCGGCGAAGCTCGCCGGGTTCTTGCGCACTTCGGCGAGCAGCGCCTCGGCCTTGGCCTTCGCCTTGGCGACATCGGCCGGCGACGCGTTCGGCGCGAGGCTCACCTGGATGTGGCTCGCGCGGCGTTCGGCCGGCGCGGTGTATTCGCCCTTGTGGGCCTCGTAGAACGCCTTCAGCTGGTCGTCGGTGACCTGCACCTGGCTTTTCAGCGCATTCGCGTCGAGCACGACGTAGTCGATCTTCACCTGCTCCGGCGCGGTGAATTCGGCGGCGTGCGCCTTGTCGGCGTAGTACGCCTGGATCTGCGCATCGGTCGGCTCGATCGCCTTCGCGTAGTCCTTCACGTCGTAGCGCTGCCACTGGATCTCGCGCTGGTTCAGCCAGGCGTCCATCGCGGCATTGGTGGTGGCGGCCGGCACGAGGGCGCTGGCCGTGACGCCGCGCACGACCTGGCCGCGCGAGAGCTGCTCGGCGATCGTCGCGCGCGCGCTCTCGTCCGTCAGACCATGCTGCGCCAGCCACAGCGGACGCTGCTCCGGCGGCAGCGCGCGGTACTCGGCGAGCTCGGGAGCGCGGCGGACGAAGACGTCGATGCGATCGGACGTGGCCGCCAGGTTCTCGTGCACCACAGCCGCCTGCATCACGCGATCGCGCACGATGCCGTCCAGCGTCGCGCGGCGCGCCTCGGTGGACTGGAGCGCTTTCACGTCGACCGTCGGGTTCTGCGCACGCTGCTTGTCGACGTTCAGCCGCTGCTGCGCATCCCACTCGGCGCGCGAGATGTCGTGGCCGTCGACCGTCGCGACCGTCGCCGTTTCCTCGCCATGCGAACTGGTGTAGCTGGACACGCCGAAGATGGCGAACGACGGAACGATCAGCAGGCCGAGGACGACCTGCAGGATCTTGTTGTGCGACCGGACGAAATCAAACATGGAAAGCCTCTTGAGCGTGCTGACCGCAAGGCAGCAGATGACTCGAACACGACAGAAACGACAAAGGCGAACTCCGTAATCGTGAGTTCGCCTGACGGGTCCGAGGCATCGACTTCGACGCTGCGGGCCTCGGGGCCGGCCGTGCATCGGGATCGACGTCTCGAACGGTGGTGGGTGCTGACGGACTCGAACCGCCGACCTACTCCGTGTAAGGGAGCTGCTCTACCAACTGAGCTAAGCACCCTTCGAACCAAGGTGCAGCCGGCGCTACCGCGATGCGGCGGCCGGCTCACGCAGAAGGTCAGTTCACCGCGTCCTTCAGGCCCTTGCCCGGACGGAACTTCGGCACCTTGGCCGCCTTGATCTTGATCGGTTCCTTGGTGCGCGGGTTGCGACCGATGCGGGCCGCGCGCTTGGTCACGGCGAAGGTGCCGAAACCGACGATCGACACGCTGCCACCCTTCTTCAGGGTGGTCTTCACGCCGCCGATGACCGCTTCCAGCGCGCGCGTCGCCGCGGCTTTGGAAATGTCGGCCTGGCGGGCGATGTGTTCGATCAATTCAGACTTGTTCACGAAGGAACCCCCTCTCGAAAATACGCTGGCGATGTTTGGATGAGTCGGTCTGCACCGAGCACGGCGGACGTGGCAAAAAGCGGACGATGCGCCGGGAAAAGCTGTGCCTCTGACGGCACGGATGATTACAGACCTTGTGGCCTGACAGTGTCAAGCGAGGGAGGGATTCTATAAGTAAATGACGGCCCCCACGCCCGCTGGCGCGGGCTGCCTCCCGAGGGGGCGTTCCGCGACGAGCCCGGCGGAGCCGGTTCTCGCGCTCCCTTGAACTTCATAGGTAAACGACCTGCGCCAGCGGCGGATACGGGACTCGCCTTCGCCGCTGGATGCGCGGCCGTTGCGCGTTGGGGCGCTGGGAAAACCCCTAGCGAGGTCAGCGGGTCTTGGCGCGGATCTCGGGGATGGCCTTCTGCAGGTAGTAGACCATCGACCAGATCGTCAGCACCGCGGCGACGACGAGCAGGATCGTGCCCCACCATTGGGTGTCGACGATGCCGAACAGGTCGCCGTGGAACAGCAGGAACGGGATCGCGATCATCTGCATGGTCGTCTTCCACTTGCCGAGCATGTGGACGGCCACGCTCTTCGACGCCCCGATCTGGGCCATCCATTCGCGCAGCGACGAGATCGCGATCTCGCGGCCGATGATGACCAGCGCCAGCAACGCGTTGACGCGCCCGAGGTGCACGAGGATCAGCAGCGCGGCGCAGACGAGGAACTTGTCGGCCACCGGGTCGAGGAACGCGCCGAACGCCGACGCCTGGTTGAGCCTGCGCGCGAGATAGCCGTCGAGCCAGTCGGTCAGCGCGGTGATCACGAACAGCACCGTCGCGATCAGGTTGCACGTCGGCCCCGGGATCGGCAGGTAGAACACGCCGACGATCAGCGGGATCGCGACGATGCGCGCCCAGGTCAGCAGAGTGGGGATCGTGAAGAACATCGGGGCATTCTGCCTTGCATTGCGTGAC